>Ga0210410_10001956_pt1 | contig 18788 bp, 11 predicted proteins | sample IncBWC4MmetaG_FD_161058 | JGI IMG/M metagenome (GOLD analysis project Ga0210410, IMG submission 161058) | Forest soil microbial communities from Barre Woods Harvard Forest LTER site, Petersham, Massachusetts, United States - Inc-BW-C-4-M | ecosystem: Environmental > Terrestrial > Soil >... | reverse complement strand
CACTCCATCCGGACGCTAAGGGCCTCACGATCGAGTGGTCCAAGTGGATCGAATACGATAAACGCCTCTTCCATACCGTTGATTAACAGCAGGTCCCGCCATTCTCCCGCATCTCTCGCCGTGAAATCGAACCTAAAGATTGTCCGAACTACTTCGCCTGCAGCTCCAACACCTGCACCGAATAGGCCGGTACCGTATGGCTAAACTTCGATCCAACTCCTTTAATTGTTGTTTGCACGGGCACGATGCGCGTAGGAGACGAGATATTGTTCGTCTGCGCCTGCGTGGTGCCAGTCAGGCTCTCCAGCGTGGCCGCATTCGCAATGTTGCCCGCGCCTGTCATTTCAATCTCCACTGATTGGGCGACGGAGGACGCATTGACGAGCTTTAGATAAACTGCCCCCTTCGCGGGATCGCGTGTAACCGAATAAAAGAACCGCTGCGGATCGCCGGAAAGGGAAGACGCTGGCACCTCAGTCCCAAGGTATTTCCCAAACAGGACCTGTGCATAATATGCAGGCGACCCATAACTCGTAAGTGCGTCGTAACCGATCAGGTCCGACTCCCACTGCATCCCTCCCGGATTTACATTAACGAACAGCGGCGCATACGACGCCATCACGATCAGGTCGCTGTTTCTCTCCATCCCCGTCATCCACGCCGCATCTCCAAGCGCTGCGCCCATGTTCGTGGTCGGCGACCCTTCCCGAGTCGCCCACTCGCCGACAAATATCTTTGGACCATTCCGGTCCACATTGTCATAGTGCTTCACATCGGCAAAGAACTCGTCCGCACGCTTGTAGTAATGATCGTCAAGAACGTCCGGCTTCATCCTCTTCAGCGGAGCGGTCGCAATCAGTTCGAGCTGCGGATACTTGGCCTTGATCGCTTTGTAAAACTGGGCATAGCGGCCTTCATAGCTGCCGGAGCGGTCAAACCAGTCTTCATTGCCGATCTCAACATACTTCACCGAAAATGGCACCGGATGGCCAAGCTTCGCCCGCACCGCACCCCACTTCGTAGACGTATCTCCCGTTGCGAATTCAATTTCATCCAGCGCATCCTGCAGGAAGGGAACTAGCGCAGGTCCCGGGTTGATGTGGTCGCCCTTCAGCGAATATCCCGCATAAACCGCTAGCACTGTCTGAATCTTCAGGTCCTCGCTCCACTCCAGAAACTCCAATAAGCCCATTCCATCCGATGATTGATAGTTCCACGGGCTGCGATGTGTCGGCCGATCGACAAGCGGGCCAATCGTATTTTTCCAGTCGAATCTCTCGTCGATCTGATCGCCCTCAAGATAATTACCGCCCGGCAGCCGCAGAAACTTCGGATGCATCGCAGCCATCATCTCCATCAGATCAGGGCGGTTTCCATTTTCCCGATTCTTGTAGGTAGGCGGAAACAGAGACACAAGATCGATCCACACTTTGCCCGCGTGGCCCACCGTAAGCAAAAGATGATTCTCCGATGAAGTCTCGACCTTTCCCGTCGTCAGGGTGAATTCATATCTCTTCCACTCCATGGAAAGACCGGGCATGGTTGCGCTCGCCACCGACTTGCCCGTGTTGTCGTTGATCAGATCAGCGGCCAATGGCCCCACATCAGCAGAATCAGCCTTGGCGTAGAGCGATCCTTTGTACGTCGTATTTGGCCGCAACGCCATTCCCCAGTAGCCTTCGTTCCGTACTCCCGCGCGATTGGTCGCGTCTGCCTGCTTCACATCGATTGCCAGGCTATGCTCCAGCGCGGCACTTGGGCCCTCAGTGCGATCGATAGCCATCGTCGCGATGGAATTTCCAAAATGCTCAATGTTCCAGTGAGCAACACCGCCGAAGCCATGATCCTGAAATGTCCGGTTCCGCACCGTCTCCGCATACAAGCCGCCGTCGTAGGAGTAATTAATCTCCTCGGTCATCAACCCATACAGTGTCGGGCTCACGGCGTGCGTCGGTTTGTCCAGCTGAATATTGAGCGTGACTGCCGCCGGTTGGGCCATGCAAACCCCTGTGACTACGCCAGCTGCCGCTAACAACGCAATCTTCAAAACAGCCTGTTGCATCGAAGCCATGCCCATAACCACCTTCCATCGTCTAGATTCAGTCAAAATGAGAAAACGCTTACTCAATTCCAGTCATATCTGCAGAGCGCAGATATTTCGTACATAATTTTCAGCCAGGATCAGGTTCCAACGAAATATAGCAGGATTACACTCGCGCTTACCATCCGGAACGCGAGGGTTGAGGAAAAACTCCATCGAAAGATTGAAGACACGGGCCTACGCCGTATCTACTATTCTGTATGTTCCAGTTGTCAGTTCTTGCGGAATCCTGGTGAAGTCAGACTAAGCGTGGCGAAAGATATGGCGATCAAAAATCGAAAGCGCGCCGGAGCGTTCGCCTTCATGATTGGAATAGGCATGTCAGCTCTGATCATGTTTACTCCAGGAGGCGTAAAGGCCGGCAGTGAAGCGGATGAAGCTGCTGCAGCGCGCCATGAGTACACCGAAAAAATCGCCGCCAAATACAACTACCGCTTCGGCAAAGAGCTTCCCTTCATACCCTCAAACGCGACCACCGATACCGGGGAGTTTATCGATCCCAAAATGTTCCCGACAGCAGAGTATTGCGGCCATTGCCATCAGGAAAGCCACAAACAGTGGCGCGAGTCCGCTCACTCCAATGCCAATCGCGTTCCCTATTACCTCAAAAATGTCGCCCTGCTGAATGACTCCAAAGGAGTTGAATTCTCCCGCCACTGCGAGGGTTGCCACGACCCCATCTCTGTCGTGGCCGGAGCCTTGACACAGAGTGCGCCAAAGAAGCGCCCGTATGACCAGGATGGCGTTACCTGCTCGGTCTGCCACTCCATTCAGAAGGTAGACACGCGCGGCACTGGCAGCTACATCATGGGTGTTCCCGCCGTGCTGGTCGATGAAGACGGCAAGCCCGTCACCCGCAAGGTCACAGACGGCGAGATACTCGCTCACCTCGATCGTCACAGCAAAGCCGTTATGAGGGACTTCTACCGCACCTCCGAATTCTGCTCCTCCTGCCACAACGCCGCCTTGCCCCGTACTCTCAACGACTACAAATGGCAGCGTGCAATCTCTCTCTACGACGAATGGCAGGCCTCCTCCTTCGCCAAACAGTCGCCGCTGCCGTTCTACGTCAAGGACTCAGTTTCAACCTGCCAGACCTGCCACATGCAACGCGAAACTCTGAAGCTCACCGACTCCGGTGCAAAGAAAGGCCAACTCGCGTCCCACCGCTGGCTCGGAGCAAACACGGCAATCCCCAAGATCTACGGCTTCGACGAGCAGGCCACTCGCATCGTGCAGTTCCTTCAGAACAGCGTCTTTAACGTCGATATCTTCGCCATTGAGCACGGCGAAATGGCCGACAGCGCCTCGTTGAAGGGACTCGCCGCTCCATTGGGGCTAACCAATTTCTCCATCGCTCCCGGCGAAACCGTTACGGCCGACGTCGTCATTCAGAACAAAGGAATCGCTCACAGTCATGTACCTGAGCAGCGCGACATGTACGAGTCATGGGTCGAGTTCACCGTCAAAGATGCAGCCGGAAAGGTCCTGCATCAGAGTGGCTTTATCAAGCCGAGCGGCGATCTCGAGGAACGCGCCCACAGTTTCACCAATCGTCTCGTCAATGTGAATGGCGGCCTCAACGATCTGCATCAGGTCTGGAATAATCGCGTCGTCGCTTACAACAACACCATCCAGTCCGGACGTTCTCAGCTCGTGCGTTACTCCTTCATCATGCCGCCGGCCGCTGCCGGGCCAATCACCATCACCGCGACCGTCCGCTATCGCCGCTTCGATCAGCACTTCGTGGACTTCGGCATGGGCAAGCACTTCGAACAACCTATCGTCGACATGGCCTCGCAGACCCGCATCATTCAAACCGGCGACAACGGCCCCGTTCCTCCAGGCCCGGAAGAAAACAAAGAGTGGATGCGCTGGAACAACTACGGAATCGCATTGCTCGATGCCCAGCAGTACGCTGCTTCGTCCCGCGCCTTTGAGCACGTCGCCCAGCTTCGCCCGGACTACGCCGACGCCTACACCAACCTCGCCATCGTCCAGATCCAATGGCAGAGATACAACGATGCTCGTCCAAACCTGGAGAAGGCGTTGACGCTTGCCCCGGACAACGCGCGCGCCCTCTACTACCGTGCCCTCGTCGAACGCAACTTAGGCAACATGGATATGGCGGTCGCCGATTTCCAAAAAGTCGTCACCAGTTTTCCGCAATCGCGAGATGCCCATCGCGAATTGGGCTTCTCCTACTACCAGCTCCATAAATACGATCTGGCGCGTGCCGAATACGAAAAAGTTCAGTCCATCGAACCGAATGATCTGTCCGCCCACTATATTCTTTCAATCGTCTACCGCAGGCTCGGCATGATTGATCTCTCAAAGCAGCAGGCGGCAATGTTCGCCGACCAGAAAGACGACCCCACCGCGAGCACCTACGCCTTCGAATTCCTCCAGAAGCACACAGAGATCGCAAACGAAGGCATCGTCTGGCACACTCATGAACTCGGTATGCCGTCGAAGCCTGGAAAGCATCCACCCCAGATCATCGCTCCAACTTCCTCTTCCATGAGCGGTGGTGAGTTCTAGTCAACCAGGCGCCTCCACCTGTAGTCTTACCCTGTAGTTAAGAACGGCTGTACTATCCGCGATAAAAACCCGTCGCAGAAAGATATCTACCTCTGCCAAGACACTCCAAGGTCCCAGCAAGAATCCTGACCGCCCTCTGTTTCGCGGTCGTTGTCGTCGTGCTTGCGTGCAGCATGCCGCGACCGTCCACCCTAGTCGTTCACGCCTACTCAAACAAAAGCAAAAAGGCCGGTGCCACGCTCTTTCATGAAAAGGGATGTGAGCACTGCCACGGTGCAAATGGCAGCGGTGGGGACCTTGGGCCGGATCTGAGCACCGTCGGGAAACGCCTGAACAAACAAAAAATAGAGCATCAGATTCACGTTGGTGGTGCTGCCATGCCCGCCTTTGGAGACGTGCTCCAGCCGGACGAAGTCCAGGATCTCGTAGACTTTCTTCATGCAAAACGCAAAGCTCCGAAGAACCCACCTCCCGCCACACAACCCATTCAACAAAAACCGAACGCAAAGGCCACAAAGTAAACGCGCAGACCACCACGGCATCCTTTGCGCCCTTAGCGAAACCTTAGCGTCCTGCGTTCATCAAACCCAGCCGTCTCCATGACGTTATAACTTTGCGCCTTTGCCTTCGACAAGTGTCACAATCTGGTCCGGCTTGGTAATAGCAAACTTCTCTTTCGCCCCGCTCGGCCAGTGCACCTCGACCATATCGACAGAGGTCGCATCGCCAAGCCCGAAGTGAAGACGAGGATCATGAGTGGACGCGTAGCTTCCGCCCGAGACAACATCTCCGCGCTGCCGCTGCCCACCCGCAGTAAGGTACACGGTAGCGCCGACCGCATCCCGCGGGCTCTTCGGGCCGCCCACCAGTTTCAGCTCCACCCAGTGATGGGTGTCGGATGACACGTTACGCAACAGGGCAGGGTGGCCGTCCAGAACGTTGATGACAACGTCAAGTTTGCCGTTATTAAATAAATCTCCAACCGCCAGGCCTCTCCCCACGTAGACGTTTGCCAGGGCGCTGCCTTCAACCGCAGGCATGAGGTCAAACTTCTTCCCATCGATGTTTCGGAAGAGCAGGGGACGCTGTGCCCACGTGGTTCCCCAACTAGTATGGTCGACGCTGGGGTATACGTGGCCGTTTGCAACCACGATGTCCTTCCATCCGTCATTGTCAAAATCCAGGAACGCATCGCCCCAGCCAAGAAAGGGAATAGTCGGTTCGGCAATTCCCATCGGGTAGCTGACGTCGGTAAAGTTTGCGTTGCCGTCGTTTCGGTAAAGCGGATTGTAATCGTCGGAAAAGGTGGTGTTGTAAAAGTCCACCAGGCCGTTATTCCGGTAATCGCCAAAAGCAATCCCCATCGAAGCCGTCTCACGGCCATTCTCATTCAGCGCATAGCCAGAGGCGTAGCTCGCATCTTCGAAGGTCCCGTCGCCTTTGTTGAGATAAAGATAGTTCGGTGTCGAATCGTCCGCGACCAGAAGATCCGGTTTGCCGTCGTCGTTCACATCGATAAAGAGGGAAGCAAGCCCATAGTAGCCGTTCTTGTCACTGACGCCGGCCTTCTCGCTGACGTCGGTGAAGGTCCCGTCGCCATTGTTGTGAAACAGATGGTCTGGTTCCCCTTTCAAGCCGCGCGGCCCGCACATCACCTCTTGACCGCGGAACTGGCACAACGTCGCGCCATCGTTGCTGGAAACCGGTTGGTTCGCCATATCGTAGTGAACGTAGCCTGGCACGAAGAGATCGAGACGGCCATCACCGTCATAATCGCCCCACGTAGCGCCCGTTGACCAGTTACCCAGCGTCACCCCTGCCTTCTCGGCGACGTCGGTAAAGGTGCCGTCATGGTTGTTGTGATACAGCCGGTTCTTGCCGAAGTTCGTGACATAGATATCCGGCCACCCGTCATTGTCATAGTCGGCGATGGCAACACCAACGCCCCAGCGGTCATTGGTGGCGCCTGCCTTCGCAGCGACGTCGGTAAACGTCCCGTCGTGATTATTGTGAAAGAGCGCAGCCTTGGGCGCGGCTGTTTTTCCATTCATCGCGTCGACGGTCGATCCATTGACGAAATAGATATCCAGCCAGCCATCGTTGTCATAGTCGATCAGCCCGACGCCAGAGCCGTTTGTCTCAATGATGAAGTGCTTCTCAGGCGTCCCCATGGTGTGCTTCCAGGTCGTCAGGCCTGCCTTCTGGGCAACGTCCTGAAAGATGACCGGCCCGCTTTTAACGAAGCCGCCGGCGGTGATCGGTCTGTGTTCGCTGTCGAGCACTGCCGCGTGGGCCCCGCCGGTGTTGACTCCCCCCATCTGCTGTTCCTGGCTCTTTCCTTGGGGCGCCGTCTGTTGCGAGTCCTGAGCAGGAACGCCCTGCGCACTGGCTTGAGCAACCAGCCACCTTTGATCTAAGGAGAAGACAGTACATAGAAAGACAGCTTCCCGCAGATGCTGCAAGAAGAAGTTACGGCGTGTGATTCGGCGAATACCCATAAGTGGTCCTGACAAAGGTTCCTGTGTGGCCGTTCTGCGGAGGGCGAAAGTTCGATTGTCTCCGAATGTGGCGGCGCAATTCCTGGTTGGTTTGCGTTCAGAAGACAATCCTAGGCGAAGTCTTCGTCAAGAGGTAGAGTTTTTCCCCTCGCGAAAATGCTAAAAACAGGTCCACCAAAATCATGATCTTTTTCTCAACCGAAATGAGGATAAGTTTGGATAAGTTGGATAAGTTCGACAAGTTGCGTTAGACGCCGCCGTATCGGCCCATATCGGCGATAGACCCACCCTAAGGCTCGCCGAGACCTGGCAGTATCCATGGGAGGACGGTCGGCCGAGCGTCCCTCTCCTGCGATCCGAATCAGTCAGCAAAAATAAAATTCAAAATGGCGGAAATGTTTCCACCATAAAAAGTGACCATCAAAGGACCATCTTTACCACGCATTTCACCACAAAATGACCACAAAAATACCACGTTTTGCAGCCACAATCTCCCGAAACGCCCCGCAAAAACACCACTTCACCGCGCGAGAAAAAAAAGACCCAACCCAGGCTATTCCAATCGATAGGGAAGGCTAAACCGCCCAATCTGGAGGATAGGCTGATCCGCCGGAGGCCAGAGGCGAAAAGACTCTACACGACTTCCCTGGGCCATCCGATGAGCAACAGCGGTGCCACGCTCCACTCCGCTAGCCGCCTCATAAAACTTGACGACGAGACCGTCCTCCGTCCTCTGCCAGCCGAAGACGTAAGACCCTGGAGTGAGTGCGATGTCAGCTATCGTGATAGGTGCCTGAACAATAAGGTAGTGAGAGTATTTGCCGTCAGCCGAGTACCCCGCAGTGATAAGAACCACACCAGCAATGGCTTTTCCGTGCGAATTGACGATGCCGGAGGCAGTACGCATCTCGGTTTCGATGCGCTCCTTCTCCACCGGCGCGCGCAGTGGCAGCACGGCTTTAAGCTCCTCCGTCGTGGCGGAACGCCATCCAGTTTTGCTTTGAGCTCCAAGTGAAGGTGGAACAAGTATCAACAGAAGAAGAACGAGGGAAAGCTTCATAAGAAAGAGCCTTATTTGAAATGTACGAGACCGCGCTGAATAGCGACGGTAGCTGCGTTGGTTCGGTCACTGACGCCAAGTTTGCTCAACAGGTTATTTACATGGGTTTTGACCGTTGCCTCGGAGATCGTAAGATCGGACGCGATCTCCTTGTTCGCGCGACCCGCGACGATGCGCTCAAGGACAGCGAGCTCCCGGGCCGTAAGATCTTGCGTGCCCATGCGCGCTGCCAGCTTTTCGGCAATTGCCGGAGAGATGCTGGTCTTGCCGGCATGAACGAGACGGATGGTATTGAGCAAATCATCGATGGTCATTCCCTTAAGCAGATAAGCTTTGGCTCCGGCTTGGAGTGAGCGAAAGATATCTTCATCCCCATCGAAGGTTGTCAGCACGATAAATCGTGCCGCTGGAGTCTCTGCCCGGATTCGCGTTATCGCAGCAACCCCTCCCAGGTTGGGGAGTTGCAGGTCCATGAGGGTTATATCCGGCTGCAACGTGCGGTGGAGTTCGATAGCCTGGACGCCGTCGCTCGCTTCGCCAACGACCTCGATCTCCGGCATGACCCGGAGGAGAGCAACTAAGCCTTGCCGCACCACATGGTGGTCGTCTACTACAAGAGTCCTGATTCGATCTACCATGCTTTTATTCCTTTTCGTTTGGCAGTCGTACTCGGAGTGTAACTGTGGTGCCGTTTTGCGGCGAACTCTCCACAGTCAGCGTTCCGCCAATCTGATCCGCACGTTCGCGCATTCCTTGAAGTCCGAAGTGCCCCTTTGCCGGCAGATTCGCATCATCCTGAAATCCGATGCCGTTGTCGGAGACCGTCAATGTGAGATCGTCCGGATGATAGCGCAGATCGAGTGCCGCCTGGGTTGCTTCAGCGTGGCGAACTATGTTGGCAAACGCCTCCTGTGCGATCCGGAACACCTCGTTCTCAACAGATAGAAGGAGGGGCCGATAAACACCTCCGATATTTATATTGGTTTTCAAATGCTCAGTCGAACTTTGTTCCACGAGATGCGTCAGTCGCACTGGCAGAGTAGCCTGGGTGCCGGCCACTCGCAGGTCCCATATGCTGCGACGGGCGTCGGCCAGCCCCTCGCGGACAAGCTCCCGCGTACGATCGACCTGCTGACTTGCCTCAAGCACATGAGTCTGCGCGAGCAGGTGGGCGGTGAGCTCAAGTTGCGCCGAGACAGCGACGAACCCCTGCGCCAGCGTGTCGTGAATCTCGCGCGCAATACGAGTGCGTTCCGCGAGTATGGCGTCGAACTTTGAACGAATCGCACGAACACGCATCCAATATATGGCAAATGTCATGCTAATGAGGAGAAGTGTGGCGAGGCCGGAAAACCAGAGAGTTCGATAGAACCGTGGCTTGATGACGAAGGCGACTTCCGCGCCTGTTTCGTTCCAAATGCCGTCCTCATTGGCAGCCTGAACGCGGAAACGATAGTGCCGGGGTGGAAGATTGGTGTAATAGGCATTGCGGCGTGAGCCAGCCTGTGTCCACTCTCTGTCGAATCCTTCAAGAACATAGCGATAGCGCACTCTGGAAGGCGAAACGTAACTGAGACCCGCATATTCGAAGGCGTACCGTATGTGGCCTGCCGGAATCGTTATCTCTGCTCCTGTGCTCTTCCGCTCGACATCGTCGACCATAAAGCGTTCTATGACAACAGATGGTGGCGTATGGTTCTCGCGATATTCGGAGGGGGTGACGATGGCGACGCCCTTGCGAGTTGCGAACCAGAGGTCCCCATCTGCCGCCCTCAAGGCGCTGGGATGTCCGCTGGAAGATGTTTCTTCGGTTGGCATTCCGTCGGAGGAGCCATAGGCAGCAATGTGAGGGTCGCATGCCGTTGCTTCTCCGCAGGCTATGAGCTCGGACGCCAAGACACGCATCACCCCGCGGTTTGAGGTAAGCCACAGGTAACCGCGAGCGTCCTCAATAATCGCATCGATCTCGTGAGGAAGACCATTCGCAGGAACAGGAGAAAAACCGCTCGCCGTAGAGCGGCTGAGTCCACCATCCTTCGTGCCAACCCAAATCGTATGGTTCGCGTCCTCCAGCAGAGACGTAATGACGTTGCCCGAGAGTCCTTGTGTCTTGCTAAACACGGTAAGATTTCCGTCTCGGATGCGGACGAGGCCATCCAACGTGCCCACCCAGAGGTCGTTTGAACTGGCCCTTAGCATAGCCCCGACCAGATCACTTGTCAGGCCATCAGCGCGGGACAGGACTGTAAAATGACCGCTTTGTCGGTGAGCAAGACCACGGCGCGTGCCGACCCATAGAGTTCCATCCTGGTCTACGAAAAGGGAGCGGATGAAGTCGTCCGGTAGTCCATCGGCTGAGGTGTAGGACTCAATCTTGCCATCCCGCAGATGATTAAGTCCGTCTGGTGTGCCAATCCAAAGAGAGCCGTCTCGATCTGCTGCCACCGTAAGAATGACATCGCTGATCAAGCCGTCCCTCGTAGAGAGATGGCGGATTTGACCATCCACATAATGAAGGAGGCCCTCACCTCGGCTACCTAGCCAGATAGTGCGATCAGTGGTCTGCGTAATTGCGGTGATGGAATAACCCGAAAGCGAAGGTAAGGTTCGAAATTTCTGTTGCCGAAGGACATGTAGTCCAGCCGTATCGGTACCGATCCAGAGATTGTGCTCTCGGTCCTCAAACATGGTGAGAATGGAGGTGACACCTAAGGCAGGCTGTACCTCAAGGCGCACGTTCTCCGCTGTGGGCCCAGACGGTAGTGCAACGAGGCCCTGATCAGTGCCCACCCAGAGTGTTCCACGCGAATCTGCGAAGAACGACTGCACACGTGTTCCCGGTAACTCGTGCCCGATACGCCAGGTTCGAAGACTGCCCCTGTTCCATAGCAGGAGAGTCGTGCGTGTTCGCACCCAAAGAGAGCCATCCTGAAGTGAACCTGTGCCTTCGATCGGCTCCTTCGGTAGGCCGGGGATAGGTACGGCATGCGGGAACTGCCCTCTGTACGAGAAAAGCCCAATCGCGGTTGCAAGCAAAACCCGGTCACTCGGCCCGGATCCAAGTGCGGAGGCTGAAAGCGCCAGCCGAGTGAACTTCCGCCCGTCGAACCTTGCGAGGCCATCGCTTGTAAGTACAAGCAGGAAGCCATCATCCGTCGAGGCAAGAGATAAGACAACCGGAGACGGCAGTCCATCAATTGTCGTGTAACGGCGGAATACACCTTCCGCGTATCGCAGAAGGCCGTCGGATGTGCCAATCCAAAGTGCGCCGCTTCGATCCTCGGCGAGACAGCATGTATCGTTGCTGGTGAACGCCGGATTGTTCTCCTGGTTAAATATGGTGAACTGCATTCCATTGAAGCGAGCAACACCTCCTTCGGTGGCGATCCAGAGGTATCCATCGCGGGTTTGAAGGATATGGTGGACACTATTCTGCGGAAGACCGTTTTCACTCGTCCAGGACTGATGCCCCCACACCCTCGAAATGGGTGGCTCCACATGTTCACCGCGCTCTTGCGCATGGGGCCCGGCGTATGTGTTTGCGACAGCACAGAGGGTCAGGAGAAACACGGAGAATAGGGGGCGGGAGCGCTTCATGCGACTTTGCTTTGCATGTTATGGTATCTAGCTTCGTGTAGCTGCAGAAAAAATAGGTTGTAGACGATTGACGCCTCTTGCCGGTCTACTCAGTAAGCGTCCTCGTGACAAGAAGGGTGACAGATTCAGCGTTTAGCGCAAGAGAAACCGATTGCCGTAGTCAGCGAAGGATTGTTCAACGCGCGCGCGGAACTCGAGAGTCGTTGTGCCATATTGGTGCCCAAAAGAGACCCTGAAGTGACCCCGAGGATCGGTTCGATTGTAATCACGGATGCAGATAGGACATCTGACCCGCTGCGGAAGTAGACTGCGCAAAGTTAACGTAGTCGCGACCGACGTAGAGCCGGTACCCAGCGCCCCTGGGTGATTGCAGCACTTGTAGAGGAGTGGGGCGACGAAGGTCGGCGTCTTTTGTCGAGCGGACGGAGAAGAGATCGTGGCCGCCAATGTCCATGACTACAAAAGTATTGGCGGCGAGGAAACCGCACCCGTACGCACCAGGGTCAAGTCGATGGCCCTCGACAACGATAGGCGTTTCTGTGATGAGATAGGCCTGATATTTCTCCTGTACAGAACTTGAGTAGCCGGCTGTGTCCACCAGAGTGATAAGAAAAAGTGCGTCTTTTGCGAACTGCACTCCACTAGAGTTTCTTGCCTGAATTGGCGCACTCTGACCACGAAAAAAAACTGTGTTAGGAAGGAATTTCACTGCCTCTGCCGCGGTCAACACCTTTGTTCCCGTTGCCGCGCTGGGACCATTGTCAGGGTGGCCGGTTTGAGAGGCTGCCAAGGCAGGTAGGGCAACTGCAAAGAAAAGGATGGAGCGCATCGTTTTTAGGAGCATAATCAGGGCCTCTTGTAAGTCCCATCGGACCTCGTAGGAGAAGGATACCCCAACGCGTAAATCTGGTACCGCCGAATAATGAAACGACACCATACGGCGCCGTTCATTCTGTGAGAAACCCGATACTTCGTGAAATCGTAACCGGCAGAAGGAGCCTGATCGACATGTTGAAGACAGAAAGTGCGGCGGTTATACCTATGTTCTAGAGGCCCCACTCTCTCATTAGAACCCGTCCGTTTGAGCGACTCCATTACGGGCTTTTCCTTCCTGCCAAAGGATTCGTAAACATATATTTTGCCGTCCTGCTTTACATAGCTGCTATGTGGAGCAAAATCGACGGAGTGGTCTAACCCCTTCAAACGCAGGGTTCATGCACCCTGCTCCTATCGGCGAATAACTCGTATTCTCCCGTAGTCGGAAGACATTAATTGGGGTAGAAAAAGAAATCAACCTTTTGATGGAGAAACGCTTGACAACCGTAGTTTGGTTTAGTACGCTTCGTGGCGATCAAGAAGTGGAAGTATTTCTTTTGTGAGCAGCGGGTCTACTCTCTGCCTTAAGAAGTGTTGCTCGGTAACGAAGTTCTATACGGGCTCGGTCAGATTTATCTCGATAATTCACTTGCTGAGTTTGCTAATTCCTAACGATCTAGGTGCCTTGAGAAAACGTTTACACAAATCTCCAACGAAGCGAAGATCCCTTGGGATCGTAAAAGACTACGAGGCTTTCCTCGATACGTTAGTCAAATTCGGAGGCAGCGTTATGCATCGTTCTCGGTTTGCATTGACAGTCATATTAAGCATGGTTCTGTTACTAGCTCCATGCGCGTGGGCTCAGGAAAACGCAACCATTGTTGGAACAGTAGTGGATGCCTCCAACGCAGTGGTTCCGAACGCAGAAATTACTCTGACCAACACTGCGACTAGCCAGGTAAGACAGGCAACGTCGAACACTTCGGGTATTTATCTCTTCGCGAACGTTGGTGTCGGTCAATTTACCCTAAGCGCTGCAGCCAAGGGATTTCAGAAATACACCAAGACAGACATCGTGGTAAACACTGCTCAGACCCTGAAGGAGGACATCTCCCTTACGGTCGGGAGCGAAACGCAAACGGTCACCGTCGAGGCTGATGCTCTGGCGCTTCAGGCGGAAACCAACGAGGTTAGCAACCTGATCACGGGCGACCAGGTCACCCAGCTGGCGACCAACGGTCGCAATGTGGTATCGCTTGCGGCCCTGGGATTGGGCGTGTCCAATACCTTGCCGGCCTTTGGCGGCGTGAATGCTCTGACGGCCGCCAATGGCCTCAGCTTCAGTGGAACCCGATCAACTCACAATATCTACCTGTTGGATGGAGGCGAACTGAACGATCGCGGCTGCGGCGGATGCTTCAGCTCACTGCCCTCGGTCGACGCGTTGGCGCAATTCCAGGTTCTCAGCAGCAACTACGGGCCAGATTACGGCATCGGCTCAGGCGGAACCATTCTCATGGTCCTCAACTCCGGCAAGCATAACTTTCATGGAGGATTGTGGGAGTTCAACAGGAACGAGGCCTACAACGCCAATAATTATTTCAGCAAGCTCGGGGGCCAGCGGCGATCAAAGTTCCGCCTGAATACCTTCGGCGGCAACATTGGCGGTCCACTGTGGATCCCGCATGTATACAATGACTCGCGCTCAAGAACCTTCTTCTTCGTGAATGAAGAGTGGCGAAAACTTGTTCAAGGATCTACGCCTTCGACGGGCACAACTATCGCCGCGAGTAATTTTCCAGTGGCCGGACAAGATCTGGTATACACGGTCCCATCCAACGGAACGGCCCCAATCGTTCCGGTCACCACTGACCCAGCCAAGCTGGCAATCTATACACAACGCGGCTTGACTCCTGGCCAACCCTTCCCCAACAACATTATTCCGAAACAATTGATCGATCCGAACGCGGTCCTCGAACTAAACGCGGGCACCTTCCCTCATCCGAACTTTGGTACCACTCAGTACATTTCGTCCATCCCACAGCCCACCAATGTCCGTGAAGACGTAGTACGCATCGACCACGCCATCAATACCAAGCTGCAGTTGATGGGCCACTATCTCCATGACGATGTCAATCAGACCTACTACCCGCCGTTGTGGGGCATCGCCAACAATTTTCCGACGGTCGGTACGGCCATGCTCAATCCCTCCTGGTCCGCAACCGTCAAACTCACCCAGACACTTTCACCTACCTTACTCAATGAAACCGCCTTCCTTTATAGCGGCAATACAATCCACCTCACTCCCGTAGGTGTCTTCGCGCAGCCGTCAGGGTGGACCGAGACAACCTTCTTCCCGGCTGCCAACAATAGGCTCAGTCGCATGCCGGAGATCCAACTAGGCGCTCCCTACGGTAGAAACTGGAGTTCAAGCTACTTCCCCTGGAAGAATTCCTTTGAAGGCTTTGAGACCCGGGACGATCTGTCATGGAACAAGGGGGTGCACCAGTTCAAATTCGGCTTTAGCTGGCTGCACGCTCCTAAGAACCAGGAGCTGCAGGCCAACACTCAGGGCACTGCGGTGTTCAACAATAGCTCATTCTCTAAAGATTCGTATATCAACTTCCTCCTCGGCGATGTCGCGACCTTCACCCAGCTCCAGTTTCTCGCGGGCAAACACTGGGTACAGAACAACTATGGCTTTTATGTCCTTGACAACTGGCACATCGTTCCTCGGCTAACTCTCAATCTCGGTCTTCGTTTCGACGGGTTGCCGCACACCTTTGAGCGATTTGACCAGTTTGCAAACTTCGTTCCAGCGAACTACAACACGACACTGCCTTACCCCTTCAATCCAGGCGGTAGTGGCACCCTAAACCCGGCTTCGCTCACACAATTCAATGGTTCACCGTTCTATCTCAATGGCATCAGCGAGGCTGGCGTCAACGGCTTTCCTCGTGGAGTGATCCAGAACCAATACGACACTTGGCAGCCGAGAGTAGGCTTTGCCTATAGTCTCTCCGGAAAGGAACCTACAGTAATCAGAGGCGGTTTTGGAATGTTCTTTGAACGTGTTCAAGGCAACGACGTTTACAACGCTGCACAGAATCCACCCTTTGCTTACCAGCCTTCCGCCACCAACGTTTACTTTTCCAACCCCCACACCAGCGCCTTGGACGGCACTACAACGACCCAGGCCTTTCCCTCTACGCTGACGAACATAGCGTACCATTATCCGCCCCCCGGCACCGCGCAGTTTAGCCTGGGAGTTCAACGACAGATTGCTCCATCGGTAATCGGGGTGATCCAGTATGTTGGCTCTGTAGGTTGGACTCAGAACAATGGCCGGGAGATCAACACCTTACCCTTAACCGATCCCGATCCTAAGATAGGTTTGGCAAAGCGACAGGCGGTCGCCACTAATACGCAAAGCGTTGTCCCTGGTACTACAACTATTATTTATCCGACCGCCAACCTGTATCGGCAGTTCCCTGGCTTCGGCACTATCAGGCAGGAAGAGAACAGGACTAACTTCAACTACAACTCTCTCCAGGTAGGTGTACGCATGGAGAACAAGCATGGACTTACCTTCCAACTGGCCTACACCTATTCTCATGAGATCGATACGGCGACCAATGATCTCAATGCGGTCGCAAATCCGTTCAATATAGCGTATGACCGTGCGTCGGGGGGGTTCGATCGGCGTCAAATCTTTAACGCGAACTATATCTATGCGCTCCCGTTCTTCGCTAGGAGTGGCAACGCGTTGGAGCGCATACTCGTCGGAGGCTGGGAGGTCTCCGGAGTAACGGTTGTGCAATCGGGCATTCCGCAATCCATCACGTATAACGGCCCCGACGTTCTTGGTCTGGGTGGAGACACTACCAACCGGCCGGACATCGTGGCACCCATTGTCTATCCCAAGACGCGGCTCGCCTGGTTCAACAAGAGCGCTTTTGCGAATCCACTTGCCCCCTGGGCCGGGGGCGGGAATCAAGGCTTTGGCAATGCCAGAAAGGATGCAATCGTCCTTCCGGGCCTCTTCAACTTCAATTTGGCTGCGTTCAAAACCTTTGCGTTTACAGAAGATGTGAAACTTCAAATGCGTTTTGAAAGCTTCAACACTTTCAACCACACGGAATTCCAAAATATCGACGCAGGTACAAACGACGCGAACTTCGGCCAGGTGACCTCTACCTACGATCCTCGGGTGCTGCAGCTTGGCGCGAAGATCTCGTTCTGATCTGGAATCTCTTTGTCCTAAGGGCGCCCCGGCTTCAATGCTATGGCGCCCTTTTATTTCTGTATATCCCGCGGTCGTTTCGACGGGCCGTTCATGCTTTTTAGCTGTGACTTGGCAATGCCCTGACCCTCCTTGATAGTCACCAACTGATTGCTTTCGAGACCAGAAAAGCGCTCGATCAAGCCGTTGGTCCAATGGATCTCAAGATCGGCATGGGTGCTCCGCCCTAGTCCAAAATGAAGCCTGCGATCATTCACGGAATAAAAGCTCGACTGCCCCATAACAGCCTGGGCCTGCACCTTACCGCCGTACTTAGCCACCACCCTTGACCCGATGGCGCTTCGGTTCGACTTCGTCCCAACGAGGAAGACCTTAATCCAGTTCAGGTCGCTCTTGAGATCATTTCTAAGGAGGGAAGGGGGTTCATTTAAGTTGATGATCACCATGTCGACGTCGCCGTCGTTGTCGAAGTCTCCGAAGGCACAGCCTCGACTGCAGTGCGCCGCTGAAATTCCCGGACCTGCTTCATCAATTAGCTCTTCGAACTTCCCATTGCCGAGATTCCTGAAGATGAACCGTGGCGTCTTCAATGGATATTCTGGAAACTCCGCTTCGACCTCCGGATAAACAGACCCAGTAACAACCGCCAGGTCTGGCCAGCCATTGTTGTCGAAATCGGCGAACCCCGTTCCCCAGCAGATGTAACGCGTTTCAACCCCGAAGCCTCCGGGGATCGTTACATCCGTGAAGTTAGCGGCTCCGTCGTTGCGATAGAGCACATTTGTGTCATCCGAGAAGTGAGTTTTAAAAATGTCGAGATTGCCGTCCAGGTTGTAGTCGCCAACTGCAACGCCCATCCCCGCCTGCTCAGCGCCATCCGCGCTGAAGGCTACTCCACGTTCGGCGCCTTCTTCGGTAAAAGTGGAGTTATGTTTGTTGCGCAACAGAAGGCTCGGTGTCGAGTCCGATGCGACATAGAGGTCCGTCCAGCCACTGTTGCTGAAGTCAGCGGCCACAGTGGTCATTGAGTAGGTGCGCGCTGCCTTTGCGATGCCTGTCTCCTCCGAGACATCCCGGAACGTTCCATCGCCTTGGTTTCGGTAAAGGTAGTTGCGTGGCATCGGCAATCCTCGTGGGCCGCAGTTGACCGCCACACCTTTGAAGTTGCAGAACGGGTTTGCGCCAGGCTTTGGCAATCGATCCAGATGTAGGTCGACATAGTTGGCGACATAAAGATCCAGATATCCGTCACGGTCATAGTCAAGAAAGGTGCATCCAGATCCCCAGCGAGTGTTGCCTTCATAGATCAGCCCCGCTTGCTGGGTAACATCGGTAAAGGTGCCATTGCCATTGTTGCGGTAGAGAACATTCTGACCGTAATAAGTGACAAAAATATCCTCAAACCCATCGTTGTTGTAGTCTCCGATAGTTACTCCGCTCGCCCACCCGGAACGCATCAATCCAGCCTTCTCCGTAACATCGGTGAAGGTTCCATCCCGATTATTTTTGTAGAGCCGATTGCTGGAATCCGGAACAGGCTCATCCATGCGCGTGCCGCACAGCACGAAGATATCCAGCCATCCGTCGTTGTCAAAGTCCAGGAAGGCAACGCCGCAACCTACCGTCTCGATGATGTAGCTCTTATACTTGAGCCCACCGTAAACGACTGGAAAGGTAAGCCCAGCCTGGGCTGCAACGTCTGTGAAATGGGCGAGGAAGGGAATACCGGATGGCTTGCCCCTCGGCAGCGGTTTCAGATTTCGAGTCGACACGCCCTGAGCCAAAGCCACTGTCGACGCGGCACCCATCCATAGAAAGTCCCGGCGCGAGATATGGGTTTTCGCTTTGCTCATTCTTAGTGTAGGCCTGCGTCTCTCTATTTGAATCATAACTCCCGATTCAAAGAGTGCTTTCTATTTCGGCACGGCGCCA
>Ga0210410_10001955_pt1 | contig 18790 bp, 11 predicted proteins | sample IncBWC4MmetaG_FD_161058 | JGI IMG/M metagenome (GOLD analysis project Ga0210410, IMG submission 161058) | Forest soil microbial communities from Barre Woods Harvard Forest LTER site, Petersham, Massachusetts, United States - Inc-BW-C-4-M | ecosystem: Environmental > Terrestrial > Soil >... | reverse complement strand
CGAGGCCAGATTTCCGGTCGTCGAGCCTAGCCGTTGACCAACCGCTCGGGCGCACCCAATCGTTTGCCACTTAGTGGAAGTAAATCGGCACTTTTGGTCCGAACCCATCCCTCGGCGCTCGCAACTGCCAGTCAAGATACACATAACACACAACTTATTGGACTCCGCGCCTGGTGCAGGCTGGCTAAGGAGTTGCTTTCTTTAGAGCACCCACGGGTGAACATCTGCCTTCTGAAGGGCCAGCACCCAATAGGTTTGTAACTCTATGGCTGTGAACGCTTCGACAGAGATTGCACGCGACGCAGGCTTGGTGCTGGGCGTGGGCCCGGCGATGGAGGCAATTAACTCCATGGCACGGGAGATAGCCGGGACAGACATGCCGGTCCTTCTAATGGGAGAGAGCGGCACCGGCAAGGAGGTCTATGCGCGGCTGATCCATCAGCTCTCGTTATCTGGCGAAACGCCGCTGCGGAAGATCAACTGCGCCTCGATAAGTCCCGAAAGCCTGCGGGACGAGCTATTACCGAACCCATCGCAAACTGGACCGTACCCGTCGACACTTTTCCTGGACGATGTACATGATCTGGATATCGATTGCCAGCGCGCTTTAGTTTCCTTGCTGTCTGCGGAAGAGCCCAAAAATGGCCACGCTCGACTGTCTGCGCGCCTTATTTCCGCAACCTCACATGATCTTGAGAAGGCGGTCGACGCGGGCAGATTCCGGCGCGAACTATATTTTCGAATCAACGGAGTCGGATTACGATTGCCGGCGTTACGCGAGCGCAAAGAAGACATTCCCGCCTTGCTAGATCACTTCATCGCAAAGTATTCCAGCCAGCTGGGTAAGCAAGCCCCGGCGTTGAATGGGTTAGAGATGGAAACGCTAGCGTCACACGGTTGGCCGGGGAACATTCGCGAACTGGAAAATATGGCCAAGAAGATCGTGGTGCTTGGCCGGGCGCATTTGGCCCTTGCTGACCTGCGCGCCGCCTCGCCGCCCAGAATAGCGGGAACGGAATCACTGAAAATTTCTTCGTTGAAGATCGCAGCGCGAGCAGCTTCGCGCCAAACGGAACGAGAGCTGATTCTGAAGGCGCTGGAGCGGACACGTTGGAACAGAAAGCGCGCCGCCCAGGAACTGCAGATCAGCTATAAGTCATTGCTGTACAAGCTAAAACAAATCGGGATAGCGGAGTGAAGAGATTAACGTGAGGAGGATAAAGTGAACGGGCGAATACATCTGGTTTTATCCCTGGGACTTGCGGTTCTGACAGCTCCTGCTGTTTGGGCGCAGGATTCGACTGCATCTGCCGACAAGGTGAAGAAAGATACCGGCGTAGTTGTGGCAGCCACGGATCCTGCGCCGGCACCTGCGACGTCTCCGGCCAAGGCGCCTCCGCGAATCGATGCCGGATACAAGATCGGGCCGCAGGACGTGTTGCGGATCGATGTCTGGAAGGAACCAGATTTGACGCGGCAAGTTTCCGTTCGCCCCGACGGCCAAATTTCGCTGCCCCTATTGGACGACGTGCAGGCAGCGGGATTAACTCCGCTGGAGCTACGGAACGCCTTGCGTGACGGGTTAAAGGAATACATCACCGACCCGCAAGTAACCGTTACGGTATCGGAGATCAATAGCCGCCGCATCTTTGTGACGGGAGAGGTGACACGTTCTGGAACGTTTCCGCTGCTCCCGAACATGACGGTGTTGCAAGCACTTTCCAGTTGCGGCGGCTTCTCGCAATTCGCGAATACGAAGAAAATTTACCTGCTACGAATGGACGGCGCGAAACAGGTGAAGATTCCAGTGAATTACAAAGAACTGGTGAAAGGCCGAAAGCCGGAGATCAACATTTTACTGCAGGACGGCGACACCATCGTGGTGCCGTAGAGAGAATCTATGCGCTATCTAAAACACATTGTGATTGGTTCGCTGGTGTTGACGTTCGCGGCGCTGAGCAATGCGCAACAATCTGACACCCCGCCGAAGCAGGGGATAAGCGCGATGCCAGGACTTGGGAGCACCGCGAAGGATCCCGGTCAGGATGCGACACCGAGCGTGAATCCGGATACTACATCGCTGACGGGAGCAGAGACATCCACGTTGGGTAGCGCGGATCTGCGTCATAGCTACTGGGTGCCGGGATTCGAGTTCCAGAACTCAATGCAGTCACCGGTGAAGGGCACGAACTGGGTCTCTACGAGCTATTTTGTCGGCACAGCGAGCATGAACGCCTTCTCGAGTAACTCTCAGTTTGCGTTTAACTACTCGGGAGGCGGTTCGGTTAGTAATTCGAGTTCTTTTCCGGGGGGTTCTTATCATCGATTGGACGCGTCGCAGTCCTTCACCTTTGGACAGCTGAAAATCGCATTTCTGGACCAGTTTTCATACCTGCCGCAAAGCAGTTTTGGTTTCGGTGGCGGTAGCGGCCTATCCACGCCTGGAATTGGCGGGGTCTTGGGATCGGCTGTACCCGGCCTGCAAACAACTTACTCGCCGGTGCAGAGCCTTTTCGACGGAACGGGCCCGCGATTTACAAACTCGGCCGTCATACAAACAGAATATGCGTTGACGCCGCGTGCTTCTTTGACCGCGACGGCATCTTATGGAGTGCTTCGTTTCACACAAGGAAACGCGATTGAGACCAACGATGAAATCTTTAGCCTGGGCTACAACTATCAAGTGACAAAGAACGACACGTTCGGAGTGGTATACCGTTTCACGAATTACCGGTACCTAGGCGATCCGCAAGCGTTGAACGATCATACGGCGAACCTGGCCTATGGGCGCAAGATCACTGGAAGGCTGGCGTTGCAACTTTTCGGCGGCCCGGAGATCAATACATTCCGGCATCCCATCGGATCAGATACTCAACGCGTTTCATTTTCTGCTGGGGGAGAGGTGAACTATGCTTTTGCGCGAGCCGGCTTATCCGTCTCTTATAACCATGGCCTTTCGGGAGGCAGCGGGGTGTTAATAGGATCCGTTCGGGACGACGTAGCAGCGCGCCTTTCATTGCCAATAACGCGCCGTTGGCGCGCAAATACGGGCGTTGGGTATGCGCTGAACGCCCCCATTTCGGGAAGCGTGACCGGTTCCGGTTCACAGGGGCTTCATTCGCTGTATGTATCGGGCGGGCTCAATTACGCCTTATCTCGCACGATCACTGCCAACATAAATTATGCGTTCGACTATCAGGATTCGACGCAGCCGATTTGTCCCGCGGGCAGCTGTGGCTCCAAGTATAAGGAGCATCAGATTTGGGTAGGATTCCAGTGGCATGCGCATCCATTCGTATTGCGCTAGGCAGTCACGGAAATCACCAAGTTGAAAGGCAATACGCCGAGACGCAGCACAAATTGCGGTGGCTAATCGCCGCCCGGAATTACTGAGAGCCTAAACCAGATGTATCACACGTTTTTTGGTCTGCGCGAGAGCCCGTTCAACACCAATCCTGATCCTCGCTATCTCTATCTCACAAAAGAGATTGAAGAGGCGATGGCCGGGCTGGTGTACGGCATCCAGAGCCGCAAGGGGTTTGTGACTTTGATCGGCGAGGTGGGAACGGGAAAGACCACGCTCGTCAACCGGCTGCTGGAATGGCTGAACGAACAGCAAATCAAGACGGCATTCATCTTCAATTCGCGGGTAAACAGCACGCAACTGCTGGAATTCATCCTGGCGGAGTTTGAGATTCCTTGCGACTCGCGGAGTAAAACGCAGCAATTGATGAAGCTGAACCACTGGTTATTGGAGCGGCACCGCAACGGGGAGACGGCAGTCATCATCGTGGATGAGGCACAGAACCTCAGCTACCCGGTGTTGGAAGAGATTCGGTTGCTAACCAATCTTGAGACGACGACGGAAAAACTTCTGCAGATCGTACTCGCAGGACAATCAGAGCTGGAGGAGAAATTGAAATTGCCACAGCTCCGGCAACTGCGCCAGCGCATCATGTTGCGTTGCAAGACGTCTCCGCTGACCAAAGAGCAAACTCACGAGTACATCGCGGAGCGGTTGCGGATCGCGGGCGCAGACGGAACGCCCATCTTCAGTCCGCAAGCGATCGATGTGGTACACCGGTATTCCCGCGGCATTCCGCGAGTGGTGAACCTGTTGTGCGACAACGCTCTGGGGACTGCATATGTGGAAGAGCAGCGGCCCATTCAACCGGAAATTGTGGAAGAGATCGCGCGCGAGTTTCAGCTTCATGAAGTCGATCCGACCGCGCCAGCAGGCAGTCTTAGCGTGAGCCAGGAAATATACAGCTCTGAATCGTTCGTGCAGAACCTTGGAGAAGCGCTGTCGCGCTTCCGGATGGATCCAACCCGCCTGCGCGGCGGCAAAGGATAAGCCAAGAAGAGGCGTGGACACGCTGGCGGCGCAGCATTGTTCGCTGGCGCTCGCGGGGCGCCGGAAGCGCTCTTAACCTATCGAATCAGTGCAAAACCACAGGACTTACACTCTCGACGGCGGTCTCCGCCGGAACTAGCTTGGGTGGCGTGCGAAGGGATGACGCGACCCACGCTCCAACCTTAATTAGTGGATCTTCAATCCAGTGGAACATAGCAATGGGAGCGCTAACTGAGCCGACCAAGAGCACGATTGCTCGCTGCCAGACGTGGAAGCCGTGCATGACATCGATTGCCACCCAAAAAACGATCGTGTGGCTCAGATAAATGCCATAGGAGTATTTCGCGATCCAGTGCGAAATCTTCTTGACCGCAGAGACGGTCATCTCCTTTGTGTATGGAATGGCCAGCCCGAGAAGCAAGGAGAGCGCCCAGGCACGATGCATTTTCGCAATCAAATGAATATTGTCGAGCGGTCCGAACAAAACGATGGCCAGAAGAATGGTGATCGGCCAGAGCCAGGAAGGCAGTTTCCATCGAGCGGTTCTCTGTAAATCAAACGCCACTAAACCCGCGACAAAACACGGCGCAAAATACAACACAGATAAGCGGGTGATCACGTTTGGCACCGTTGCGGCAACAAGCACGGAAACAATCCAGAGACCGAGGGACCAATAATGTTTGGCACGGATGACGAAGTAGAGAAAAGGAAGCAGCAGATACATTTGCACTTCAAGAGGCAAGCTCCACAGGGGCGCGAGAACCGAGTCACTGAAGGTTAGAGACTGTGTCAGGGCCAGATTGGAGAGGAAGTGCCATGTGCCTGGCCAAACATAGGTTTCGTGCGGGGCTGGAGGGATGTGAAACACTGGGACCAGCAGAACGCAGATGATGCTGAGGGGATAGATGCGAAAGAAGCGCCTAATCCAAAAAGCGCATGTTAGCAGCCAATCGTTGGAAAGACCGGAAACGGAGAGCCGTTGCAGGGAGGACATCAGAACGCAACTGGTGTGCACAAAAAAGATAAGTACACCGAAGCGACCCAGGCTTCCCGGATTGTAAAGATTCAGCGCATGGCTCAGGTGCGCGAAATAGACGGCGAGCACGGCCACCGCGCGGAGGAAATCTAGATTCGGAGAGTCACGCACCGGACATTCTTTCCGAGTTCAAGATCGCAAATCTCTTTAGTGGCATGACCTATCGGTACGTACAGGTCGTGTGCCCGCTCAGGGTTCGCGACCTCACTAGTGCGCCTGTTTAAACGCTGCCAAAGTCCCGGTGTAATAAGCGGCCCCGCCACTACAGACTTGAGTATAAGTAGCGGGCGAGCCGACGAGCTTGTCCTCGAGCACCGCCAAATTCAACTGCTGCGTATTGGTAAATCCGGCGTCTGAAGTGAAACGCGTCCCGGCGTTCGTCGCACAGGCCAAAAGTAAGACGTCATTATTATTAGTGGTGGTCAGTGGACCGACGCTCAGGTTAGTGACACTCTTGGCGCTAGCGGCGGTGGCCGGTGCGCCGTCTAACGGATTGGCGGTGGCCATGCCGGTCAAATCCGTGCATTCGATGAATAGCGCCTGCGAGGTTCCATTCGATGGCGTCGCCGTTACAGTAATTGTTCCGGCAACGGAATTGGGCAAATAGAAGAGTTGCGAGGAGTGCGGGCCGAATGTCTCAAAAGCCTGACTTCCGGCCGGCAACCATGCGCCATTGACATTGTCCGAAACGGATATGGAGACGGTGCCATCGGTGGGCCAGCGCACCAGAGCCGCCAGAAGGTCACCTGCTTTGGCCGGCTGCGGGTAGGCGCACGAAATGGATGTGGCGGTAGCGCTCGAGTTGCTGCTTTGGAGCGGATACGATCCGGCGGTGGTGAGCTGGAAAGCAAACATTCCGCTCAGGATATTGTCAGCACTATTCGCAGCTAGATTCGTTGCATAGGTTTGAGCCGACGAAACGGTCTGGTCGGCCATGACCATGCCTTTGTTCATTTGCCGGGTGTTGAATCCGCCGCCGGAGGTGAATGTATCCGAGGAATTATTGCCCGCGGCGACCTGTACTAACAGATCGCTGGAATTGGCAGTAGTCAGCGAGGTGGCCGGGGAAGCAGTCGATGCCTGGAAATTCGATGCGCCGGCATCGTAGTACGTGGCGCCCACACCGACGCCGGACCAATCTCCCATAACCATACGGCTTAGCACGGCGGATCCGAAAGTGACCGTGACGTATGGCGAGGATTGACAAGACTTCGATCCGGCTACGTAGAACAATTGCGCCTGGGCATTGTCCACAGAATCGATCTGCGCGGGAGTCGATAGCCAGGTATTTCCGCAATTGTCCGCGACGGACGAGACGGCGACGGTAGATGAATTCCACCAGACATACAGGGCCAACAGATCAGCCTGCTGCGGTTGCCCGCTCCATCCCTGAGCAATGGTTGCAGCCGCGCTAGTATTCGCCCTGCTGCCCCCGCGAACAAAGAAACCTCCGGCTGCAGGTGTGGCGGGCGTCGCAACCGTAAAAGTCACGGTAATGCTGGAGGGTGAGCCTTGGGCTCCTGCGGACGTTACAGTGATGTGGCCGGTGTACGTACCGGCGGCCAGTGTTCCAACAATGGCGGAGATTTGGAGTGGTTGCGGTGCGGTGCCGGAGGTGGGCGTCACCGTTAACCAGGAAGAGTCGCTGCCTGCCGTGAAATTGAGTGTCCCGGTGCCGGTATTTGTTACATTCACGGCTTGCGAGGTGGGATTGGCGCCGCCTTGCGTCGCGTTGAAGGTGAGAGTCGAGGGCAAAACCGACAAGATCGGCTGCGGCGGTGGTGGCGAAGCGATCGTAAAGGTGACGGTCACAATCGCAGGAGAACCTTGCGCGCCGGTAGACGTTACGGTGACATGGCCAGTGTAGGTACCGGCCACGAGCGCCCCGACAGTGGACGAAATTTGTATAGATTGCGGCGCTGTTCCCCCCGTTGGAGTAACGGCGAGCCAGGAGGAATCGCTGCCGGCGGTGAAGGTGAGTGTCCCAGTACCTGAATTCGTTACGCTGACCGATTGCGATGAGGGGTTCGTGCCTCCCTGTGTAGCATTAAACGTCAGGTTTGCGGTTGAAACGGAAAGCACCGGCCGTGGCGGTGCCGCAACCACAAACGTGACCGTAACTGTAGCCGGTGAACCTTGGGCTCCGGTGGAGGTTACCGTTATATGGCCGGTGTAGGTGCCTGCGAGGAGCGATCCTACCGCGGAGGAAATTTGCAAAGATTGCGGGGCTGTTCCATTGCCAGGCGTAACTGTTAGCCAAGAGGAATCACTACCGGCGGTAAAGCTGAGCGTTCCGGTGCCTGAATTCGTTACGTTGACCGATTGAGATGAAGGGTTTGCGCCTCCCTGCGTGGCATTAAACGTTAGGTTCGCCGTCGAAACGGAAAGCACCGGCTGCGGCGGTGCCGCGACCACAAAGGTTACGGTGATCACGGACGGGGAACCTAATGCGCCTGCGGACGTTACGGTTATATGACCGGTATAAGTGCCAGTTGCAAGTGTTCCTACGGTGGACGAAATCTGCAAGGACTGCGGTGCTGTTCCACCCGTTGGAGTGACGGCGAGCCATGAGGAATCGCTGCTCGCCGAGAAGTTGAGCGTACCTACGCCCGTATTGGTTACGTTTACAGACTGAGATGAGGGATTCGATCCGCCCTGAGTAGCGTTGAAGGTGAGCGTGTTCGTCGAGAGGTGCAGCACGGGCGATGGCGGATTTCCTGAGCCTGCGGGGGAAACATTGTCGGCACAAATCCATCCGTAGAGCATTTGGCCGGTTCCCGTATCGAATGTGTCGGCAAAAAGCGAGCCATTGAGGTTGCCAACCTCGTACCAACCTGCGGAACACGCAGGAGTGCTGGTGGCACCAGTTACAAGGCGGCGGGCGTCCAGGGTCACGCCCGGACTGACCTGGTTTATGGTGCGATAGGCTTTGGAGCCGGCGCCTCCCGGTCCGGTAAGGATGTTTACCGGGGACGTGCCGGTCACGACAACGGGAAGAGCGACGGAAAGATTTGTGACCGGATTGAGATTCTCAACTGGATTGAAAAGGCCGTACTCATCCGGAGGAGTGTTGACGTACCCGGAAATCCCGGGACCTTGAGGGGCAACGAGAGCAAGGAAATTTTTCAATTCGAGATGCAAGTGAACGCTGCCCGAACTGGAATAGCCGCAGGCAGTATGGCCAACGGTGCCGAGCGTCTGGAGCGCGCTAACCGGTACGGGAACGGAACATGTTATCTGGGACTGAGAGTTCGCGGTACCACACTGTTGCTGAATGGTGGGATCGATGGTGAGCAAGTGGGAGTATTGGGTATAAACGTTTTGCCCATTGGAAAGCGTGTGCTGAACGAAGACGGTGTTGCCGTAGCCGTGGTCGTAACAAATCGATCCGGCGGGCGGATTTAACTGAATCATGACGACATCGCCGGCCGCTGCGGCGCCGACCGTTGTACCCATCGGGGCGGCGAAGGAAAGTCCGGTGTGGTACATGTGATTGCCGACGAGATTAAACTCCGAATAGTTTTCGGTAAAGATGCTGCGATCTTGGAGCGTTGGCAAAGGCCACTGCAAAATTAGTCCCGGCAATGGCGTGGAAAGCGCGCCAATCTTGGCCACAAATGCGTCTATGCCGCCGGCGTTGCTAGCCTGGAACGCGGTAACGGTTGGGAAGTCGGTTGAAGTCGTGCTTCCTGCCACGTACGCATTGCCCAACGCATCTATCGCAATGCCCCCAAACCCGTTACTGCCCTCGGAACCACTGCCACCCAAGTAAGTGGAATACACGGCGCCTGTGCCTTGCGGATTCAGCTCGAAGACGAACGCGTCCGTCGAGCCACCCGCCAGCGCGACCTGCACCGGATTAACCACAGGAAAATTTGATGAGGAAGTGTAGCCAGTTACATATGCGTTCAAACCTGTGTCGACCGCAATCCCTACCGCGGCATCGTTGCCGCTTCCTCCGACATACGAAGAGTAGACAAGCGACGACGGGCCCGAACCACTCAAATTGAATTTGGCAATAAAGGCGTCTTGGGAGCCACCGGATGTTGTTTGATAGGCACCGCTGGTAACCGGAAAATTCGCGGAAGTCGTATTCCCGGTTATGTATGCAAAATTCTTGGCATCGAGAGCTACTCCGGTCGCAGCGTCGCCTCCGTTACCTCCAAAGAGTGTCGAATATACAATCGAGTTGCCGGCGGTATTGAGAAGGAGCAGGAAGGCATTCTGCGAACCGAGCAGCGTCCGTTGGTACCCTCTACTGCTGGTCGGAAAATTAGAAGAAGAGGTGGATCCGACGATGTAGGCGCTGCCTCCGGAGTTCACCGCAACACCTAGCGCCTGGTCTGAGTGGCTGCCGCCGAAGCAGGTCGAATATGCTAGAGCACTCCCAGCCGGATTTAACTTGAAAATGAAGCCATCCAGGACGCCGCCCCCCTGGCAAGTGCCGACGGCGCTCGGCGGAGCGAAATTCACGGACTGCGTTCCTCCCACCACATAGGCGTTACCGGAGGGATCTAGCGCAATACCTGTCCCCTGATCGAGATCATTTCCGCCGAGATACGTGGAATAGACCAGAGCGTTTCCGCTGGGGTTCACTTTCGTCACAAAGCTGTCCGCCGGACCGCCGCCATAGGTTGGTTGCAGCGGGTTGGCCATCGGAAAATCTATCGAACTCGTTGAACCTGTGACATACGCATTGCCCGACGCATCTACAGCCAGGTCGCGTGCGATGTCCGTGCCGCTTCCGCCCAAATAGGTGGAATAGATCAGATTAGCGCCAGTTGCATCGAGTTTCGCTACGAAGGCGTCTCCACAAGGCGCCGAGGCGCATTGGGGCCCATCATGCAAAACAGGCTGCGCAGCGCCAGCGCTTGTAGGAAATTGGGGGGATGTGGTCGAGCCCGCAATATAGGCATTGCCCGCCGCGTCCACGGCGATGCTAGTAGCAGTATCGAACCCAAAAGAACCTAAATACCCGGAATAGGTCAGGATCGGGTCAATAACAAGAGGCTGGGCCTTGTCATAGTCAGGAATATCAAACGCAACGCGATTCTTTGCGCTTAGCACGTAGTTTCCGCTTCGGGCCTTGCGGATGAGGCGACCGGAGGTGGAGGCGTACTCCTGGTAAACCACGGGCTTACGGAATCGGATCTCGCCCGAAGCTCCGCGTAAAACCAAGTCACCGTTGGCGTTGATGTGAAGAAGGGTAGCGCGACCACCTGCGGCCTCAGGGTCGGCAAAGCCATCCGCGGAAACCTGGAGAGCGATCACTCGAGGATCGGCACCCGGAGAAACTACAAAATCGTACTCGAGTTGGCGGTCACGACCGTAGTAAATCAGGTCGACACCAGGGTAGACGCTCGTGTATTTGACGCGACGATAGTTAGGGACATCCTGGCGCCAGGCGCTTGGGTTGTTGCCGAAAAAATAATTGCTCTTGCCGGGCAGCTCTTGAAGTCCGCTAATCTGCGCATCCTGGTTAGCGCCCAACAAACTCATTTGCAAAGTCGCCACCATACTTGAAGCTAATGCCTGACCTGGGATCGATGCTTTCGGAAAAGAGTCTTTTGAAGCGTGAGAAGCCTTCAATGCCAAGACGGCTTGGCTCTTGGTGAGAAATAAGGAATAGCCAAGGCCTCGCGCGAGAAATTTCACGCGAGCGTCTGACTGGCCAGCGTTGACCTCAAAACTTAGCGGGAGCTTTCCATAGGCGGTGGCGAGATGAGGTCTGGAACTCGGAGTGGAAGCAGCGGGAGCATTCCCTTGGCTGCCATTCATCCCGCTGAGTTTCGCAGCGATATGCTCGTGTCTCCAAACGAGCCCGGCGAGCAAGAGTAGGACGATCGCCGAGCATGAAAATATGAGTTGCCCTTGGCGGCGCCTAGAATGATTGGCACTTCCGCAATTCAACCCCGGTCCGCAACCTTGCGCGAAGATACCACTCATTCACCACTCCTTTGGGCACACGTCAGGGCCTGTTGTATCGAGAGGTAGAGGAAGCAATCCAGGTACCAGATAGTCTTTCGCGAGCTGAAGATTTCTTTCACTTTGAACTGAAAGGAAAAGACTTACATTCACTTGGGCGAATCTATACTGCCGCGGCATCTTCCAGGCGCGCGGAACGCCGATTTGTTTCACTAGCTGGGAAACTAACTTCTCGAAAAGTCGATGTTCGCCGAGCCGCCGTAAGGGAGAACGACCCGTGGACGGCCACTAAGGTCTACAAAAACAATTCGCCTCCGCAGTGCATTTGCGGAGGCGAATCTAGATGATGAACCAGTTTAGAGGGCTACGGTCTGTTGAGTCGCGATTCCATTCCGACGCCACAGCAGAAACCCGACTGCAAGGAGTCCGGTGCCGAACAGCACCAAGGTGCTCGACTCAGGCGCGGGTACGATTGCGCCAGTGGAGATATGAGCGAACGCGGTGCCGTTGGTCGAGAACAGGTTGAACACGTTTGCCCCGCTCTGAACTACGATCGTGATGCTGGTGACCGCGTTAGGACCACCCTGTGAAGTGAAGGTTGATGCCAGGTTGCCACCGAGATTGGAGAGGTTCGCCAGGAGATTGTCGTTGAACAAACCGGAGGCGCCAACTTGGATAAAGTTCACCAGCTGAAGTGTCCCCGTCAACGTCAACCCGGTGCCGCTGTTATAGGAAAAGCTGATTGGATTGGCTTGTGTTACCGTGCCGTTGGAGGCCAAACCAATGGCCCCGGTTTGTACGATCGTATAGCTGTCTGGGCCGGCTGGAAGCGGTGGCAGAATCGTGGACAGACCGTGCAGCGTGCACGTACCGCTGGAGCACGAACCCAAATTGATGCTCACGTTTCCGCTGTTGCCGGTAAACGCGATACTCCCATTTGCAGTGGGCCCCAGGCTAACTTGGGTCTGGGCGCTTGCCGTCATCGCACCGACGGTCAGGACTAGTGCCAAGACACCGAAGACTGACAACATTTTCCGCATGGACTTCCTCCGATTATGTGAAACGCTCAATTCTCGTTTCTTCGTCCGACCTTGGCGCCACACCCTCAGGACCCCATCTTTTAGGCGACCGCCTGTTATCGGTGACGCTCCTTAGTGCATGCGACATACCAGAAACGTGAACCTCTTAGGCTTCTAAGTTACACAAAACAAAGACCAAAACTACGATGAGCGAAGGCAGAAGGAAAAAAAATGCCAGTCCGTTTCAAAGTTGGTGCTCGTTCTGCGCAAGTGGATTCCCTTAGCCCGCTGATCTCAGCGCGTTTGTTGACAGGATCGATCTTCGGAAGGAAAAGGAGACAAGAGAAATCGCGCTTCACGGGTAGCGAAATAACTCGAGGCTGCGCTCCAGCGATCTTTCGCCGATGAGCCCAGCCTCTAAAGTCATTCCGAACTATTTGTCGATTGTTGGGAGGCTTAAGCCGCAGTTACCGCGCCTACCCGACGGCGCATGAATGCTCCTACGGCCAATAGGCTCAGCCCAAGAGTCGCCAGTGCTCCTGTGTTTGGTTCAGGAACGGTGCTGACTGTGCCTGGTCCCGTGCCGACGAAGCCCGTTGTGGTGGCATTGCACCCGTTGCTCGGGCTTGGGCAATTGCCCAAGTGGAAAGCCATCGCAACGTTCGCAAGGTCCGCGGCCGTGTAAGTGCCGGAATTATTTGTGATAGTTAGTCGCACAAAGTACAAGGGCTGCTGCGGGCTATACGTATCGGTCATGTGGAAAATGGTGACCAGATAGTTGCCCAAACCAGAACCGACGTTTGTGTTTGTATGCAGACCCGTATAGCTCAGAGGATTCGTGAAGGTGCCGGGCGCTCCGGTGACGCTCGAATTGAAGCCGGAGATGCTGAAATTGCTGCCGAGGCCGTTGATGTTAATGTCGTTGCCATCGGGCACGATAAAAGTAAAGCTGGGGCTAAGCGCGATGGTGGCGGTAATGCTGCCGTTTAAGTTCAAATTCATGCTCACCGTGCCAAGCACGGTATTAGCCGGGACGGTAGAACACACGAGGCCGCAATTCGCATTGGTAATATTCAATACGACTGGCGAGGCCAGCACGGCGGGGGCTGCAGCAAATAGCATAACGGCGAGGCATGCAATGGCTGCGTAGGAAAGGGGCCTGGCGGCAAAGCGCATCTTGAACATCTCCTTGGGCGCAGTCTTACAATCAGGGACGACTTTCACCTGCTGTACTAGTGGCATTCTGAGGGCCAAAGTTGGGGGATACGGTTTGGTCCACTAAACAACTGACGGCATGGCAGTTACTTTCCGTTCCTACCTTGAGGAGGTTAGCTGTCCGACCAAATATGTCGTGGCCATTTCCCTTTATGTGCAAACGAGGGAATCTGGTAAGGCTGGGGAACGATCGCCGGATTCGGAGTATTCGAGTGCATAAGTCAGCAGCTATGAGGTCCGGGCACAAGACGTTTGTGCAATTCCCTTGTGCTAGTTTGCGGTTCCGAGAGCTTGTCGCGCGGCGTCGGCGTCTGGGCCTGCCAGCTTCAGTTGCAAAGCCGTGAGAAGCTGTGATTTCGCCTTCGCATTGTCGCCGAGGCCAAGCATAGTCATACCTAAGTGATAGTGATAGACGGCCGATTTGGGTTCTTTTTCGACGCATTCTTGCAGTAGAGGAAGAGCGCTCATGTAGATGCGCTTTTTGTACATCACCCACCCAAGCGTGTCTGTGATGGAGGACAATTGCGGCATCTGTTGCTTGGCCTTCTGCGCCAAGCCGAGGGCAGCATCCAAGTTGGTGCCTTGTTGCGCGTAGACCCAAGCCAAATTGCTGGCGGCTACGGCGAAGTTTGAATCCAAAGCCAAGGCCCGCTCATAGTAACTGCGGGCGTTTTCCATATCGCCTTTGTCCAGATAGACGTTGCCAATGAGGGCAATCAGCGGCACGAACTTCGGCTGCAACTCTAAAGCCTTTGCGTATTCCTGAATGGCAGCATCGGCTTCGCCCTGGTCTTGAAAGACCTGGCCGAGTTGCAGGTAGGCTTGAGCCTGCTTGGGATCCAGCTCGATGGAGCGTTCGAGCTCGGGCTTGGCCAGCGGATAGTCTTTCTCCGTCAGAGCGAGAGATCCGAGGATAAGGTGTCCCTTGGCATCATCGGGATAGCTTTTGACATATTGCTTCATATGGTCGAAGGCTTTGGCGGACTGTTTTCGAGCCTTCCAGAGCTCCACAAGCTGGCCGAGCGCTTCGGGATCATGAGGATTCAGCTGCAGAGCTGAATTCAATTCCTTTTCCGCCTCTACCCAGGAGCCCTGTAAAGAGTAGGTCTGCGCCAAACGGACGTGCATGGCGGGTTCGGTGGGGGCAAGCTTTTGAGCGATGGTGAATTGTTCCCTGGCTAAGTCAATCTTCTTCTCACGCTCGTAAACAGTTCCCAGCAGGGAGTGAATAGCGGGATCCGCCGGGCGAAGCCGAACGCTGTTCTGCGCAAATTGCTCGGCGTCGGAGAGGTTTCCCTGCTGCAAGTGGAGCTCGGCCAAACTGTTGGAGGCTTCGAGCATTTCAGGGGCGATGCGCGCTGCTTCTTGCAATTGATTCTTTGCTTGCTCGATGTTGCCCTTTTTCCAATTGGCCATACCCAGGAAGTAATGCACGTGAGGAGAATCCGGCGCATCCTTCGCTTCTCGTTGCAGACCGGCGATAGCCTCATCCCATTTCCCTTGAGCCATTAAAATGCGGGAGCGATTGACAACCACTATGGGATCCTTCGTTTTCTCCCGAGCTAACTGTTTATCCAGTTCCGCCGCTTTATCCGTTTCACCGGTTACGAGATAAAGATCCTCCATGCGTTTCTGGATTTCGAGGTTTTTCGAGGATGCTGCCAAACCCCGCTGATATTCCTGAAGAGCCTGGGCCGTGTCCTTGCGCTGAAAGTAAAAATCACCGATCGCGAGAGCTGTATCAGCGGACCCTTGCTGCTGCTGCCGCAACTTGGCCAAAACCCCTTCCGCATCGTCTTTCTTGCCTTCGCCGTAGAGAAGATCGGCCCGGGCAATATACAAACCGGGAGCCGCCGGATTCTGCCCGATGCCTTCGTCCAAAACTTGTTCGGCCTGGCCGGCTTGGCCTTTCACCCGGTAGAAATTGGACAGGTCTGTGTACGCTTGCACTGAGTGAGGATCGACTTCGATGGCCTTGCGGAGATAGCTCTCCGTCTTGTCGAAGTGACGAAGGCTCAACTCGACGAGGGCTAAATTGATGTAAGAGGAAGCCTCCTTGGGCATTAGCTCGGCAATTTTGGCGAAATCTTCGACTGCGCTGTCATTCTGCCCACGAGCGACGCGCGAAGCGCCCAAGATCTGAAGCGCGGCCACGTTTTTCGGATCTTTTTGGAGGATAAATAAGGTCTCCTCTTCGGTCTGCGGGAACTCACGCGCGGCAAGAAACAGCCGTGCGCGGTCCAGGCGTGCGTCTAGCCGGGTTGGGTCGAGATCAATTGTGTGCTGCAAGGCGGCATACGCTTGCTGCCATTGGTGTTGAGCAAGCTCGGCTTGTGCGAGCTGATAGGAAGCCTCAGCAAAGCGCGGGTCGAGTTTCAACGCGTTTTGAAACTGGATGGCAGCTTCCTGATACTTGCTTTTCGCCATGTACCGCTGACCGCTTTGGAGATACTTCACCTTACCCTTCTCCGGGTCACTCGAGCATCCGACAAACGAGAAGAGCATTAGAACCAAACAAGCGGCGCAGGAAAAACGGACAGGGCGGCCGCAACCACTAGCTTCAAAGTTTTTCATTGTCATCCATTCTCCAGTAAGAGTGATCCGCGCAAAAGAGTCGCTAGAAATTACGCAGCTCAGGTCAGCGACTCGAAAAGCACCCCATCTCCAGTGGCTTGCAATGTTTGGGCTGCGGGCAAAACAGACACGCCGGGCTTGTGGGCGGTCAGCAGTAGTGCCCTATCATGTACGTCTGATTTTCTGCCAGGCTGCGGCTCGCGAATGAATTCCTCGGAACTTATGTCGATCCAACCGCCTTGTTCAAGCATGGCTTTGTATTCGGCAATGCTGCGAACGTGCACTGGAACATCCACACTATCGACCGTGGCGAGCGATTCCTTGTGGTCCGAGTACAAACAGATGAGGAGGAACAAACGACCGTGCGGAGCCAGAACGCGCTGAAGCTCGGCTAAGACGCGATCTTGATGTTCAAAATAGTAGAAGGCTTCCACACTGAGGACTTTCGTAAAGAAGTTGTCGGGAAACGGAACATGCTCAGCGGACCCGCAAGTGAAATTTATATTTTGAAACTGCACGCTTTGGTTTCTCGCGTGGCGTAGCATCCCATCAGAGATATCCATCCCCACAACGCTTGTAGAGTTGACGGAGGCCATTATCCTGCTTGCCAGACCGGCGCCACATGCGAGATCGAGTATGCGATCGTTCGCGGCCAACTCCATTTTGGGAACAGTCAATTCGATAATGCGTCTGTGAGGATTATCCATGCCCTCCCCGACGCCTTTTTCGGCCCACAAATTGAATTCATGATGAAGACGAACGTCCAGGCGTTGGCGAGTAATCGAACTCCACCACACGCGCAGGCTCAATTTGAAAATATCGACACCGTGCCGCAGTTCAGGATCGAGTGGCTGTCCTAGCGCTTTGCACTTGAGCAAACGAAATCCTTTGCGGATTTTGGAAAGGCGAATCACCAAGGACCTTCCTTTCGTTTAACCAGCCTTGCAAACAATAAATTACGCTCCAAGGTATGCTCCATGCTTTTCCATCGTTCGTGCTTTGGAAGCCAAATTCAGGTAATACCCTTGCGCCCGTTGTGAGAGAGACGCCTCGCCGAAAGGAATAGCAGCTTCGCGATAACTTGCGGCCATAGCCGAGCGCAACGACGGGTGACGCCACAAATGAATCAACTTTTCGGTTAGCTGCGAAGCATTGCCAACGGGGAAGAATTCCCCGTCTACAAGCTCACGGTTCGCCGGTATGTCGGATACTACCGCCGGCAAACCCATGGCCATGTATTCCAAGAGTGAATTGGAGCTGCTTTCGCTAAGCGAGGGCAAGAGCCCGATGTCGGAGGCAGCGAGCCATGGCAGAACATCTTGCTGACCACCCACGAGGCGAACCGTATCGCTGAGACCTTTCTGTCGGATCAGTTGCTCGAGATCATGGCGTTGCGGACCTTCGCCCACGATCAGAAAGAGAGCGTTGGGCAAGAGCTTTTGCATGTGAGCTGCCGACTCAATAACGGTGGTGAGGCCCTTGACTGGCCTGAGGGTGGCCACGCTCGCAAAAACAGGAGCATCGGCTGGCAGACCCAAGCGAACGCGCATGTCGCGCCGGCCACTCGGAGAGCTTGGTGAAAAACGTGTTAGGTCGATTGAATTCGGCAGGACCGAAATTCGCTCACACGGAACGCGCTCCTTTTGCTGAAGGGCGAGCGCCACACATTGCGAATTGCACTGAAAAGAATCGACCAGGTGATTGAGAGCGCGCAGAGCCAAAGTGTGATGTGGCTTTTGCCAGTGCCCGGCGTTGCGCCTGGATTGAATAACCACAGGAACGCGATTCAACCATGCGGCAATGGTGCCGTAGAAGGTGCCATCAATAAAGAAGGTTTGAACGATCTGCGGGTCGAAAGCCTTTAGAGCAGACCGCAGGTTTAGAAAGCCGCGCAATCTTGAGTGTCTCTCGGATTGATTGACCAGAATTACGGGGCAACCGACATTGCTTTCTTCGGCGGCAAGCGTGCGCTGGAGAACAAAAATCGTAGGGTCAAAGAGACGCCTATCTAAGATGCTTACGAGGTGAGCAAGCTGCTTCTCGGTCCCCCCAAGGTTCCAGGCGCCTATGATATCGATGACAAAAGCAAGCCGAATTCGACAAGGTAAGATTGCTTCTTTTGCACCTAACTCGCTGATTTTAATAGAAATAACGTTCGATGGGGTTGGTGAGCCATGGGTGGACAAACCGGCTTCGCGGCTCGAGGTGACGCCGACCAGAGAAGCAAGCGAACGAGACGGTAAGGCAGACTTGATGTTTAGCCCCATGTGCAATCCGTGCGGCCTTGGTAAAGCACATTTTAGACCGTTGGGGCAGGGGTCGGAAAGCAGCTATCTCGTTTATTATAAGCAAGTTAAATGGGCGCCTGTCATGCCCTTGGAGGAGCGATGCGGGCAAATAAGTGAAAAACATTTCCCTTTTCCGCATCGTTTTCCGTCAGGCCCAATTGATGCCAGCGCGACTATGGCTGATTCTTATAGCCGCCCTGGTTTCTGGACAGCGGCGTGAACGAGGGAACGCCGTTACTAAAGTCCACCTCGTTCCAAATACGGGTATTTAGTAACTGCGGCATATTGGCCACGATTTTTCGTGTCGATGTATCGATCACGTCACCGCAATCACCGACGATCACAAAACGTCCATCGCGGCTGTGCTGGAGCCAACCCT
>Ga0210410_10001954_pt1 | contig 18798 bp, 9 predicted proteins | sample IncBWC4MmetaG_FD_161058 | JGI IMG/M metagenome (GOLD analysis project Ga0210410, IMG submission 161058) | Forest soil microbial communities from Barre Woods Harvard Forest LTER site, Petersham, Massachusetts, United States - Inc-BW-C-4-M | ecosystem: Environmental > Terrestrial > Soil >... | reverse complement strand
ATCTCCAGCAGCTTCAGGGCGGCAATCTGTTCCTCATCGTTCAAAGTATGCGTCGCGTGAGTGCCGAGGAAATTCAGGACGTTCTGTTCGCCTCGATTGAGGACTACCTGGATGTATTCGTCGCGAGTGCCCCACGGGTCTTTCAGCAACGGTCCCGCGTGTTGTTCGTAAAAAGGGGCGAGTTCGTCGCGCAGCCAATCGAGCGCGGCGCGTAACGGGGCGCGCCACTCCTGATTCCATCCTGCATGTCCGCCTGAATTGCAGCCGCAATTCGAGCGCCAACGCTCGACGCCGTGGACGCAACTCCAGGAGCTAGCATTTACGATTTCCGCGAAATGATCCGCCGGGTGCCGCTCGAGAAATTCGCCATAGTTCGTAAGTTGCGCGAGCTTATTCGTTTCGATGTGGTGCAACGCATAGGAGAGCGCCATCTCGCCGAAGCGATGGTGGTGACCGTAACTCTCGCCGTCCGTCGCAATGTGCACCAACTGCGGCCACTGCCGCGCATCTGAAAAGCCGCTCATTAAGCGATCGGCAAAGCGCTGGCCGTTGTCCAGCAATCGTTCGAAGGCCACGCCTTGCGAAATAGGTCCGTCATAAAAAAACAGGCTAATCGTTTTTCGCGACGGCAACTGCACGAGGTAAGCGCGGCTCGGATCCACTCGATCTCCGCTAACGTCTTGCCAAGACCGGCTGCCGCGTTTGCGGATGCGCTTAGCCTGCCGCGGCGCAAGAATCGTGAATTTGATCCCGTTCTCGGCCAGGACCTCGAGCGTTTCGGTGTCGACCGCCGTTTCCGGCAGCCACATGCCTTCCGGGGGCCGGCCAAAGCGGTGCTCAAAGTCGCGTATTCCCCATTTCGCCTGCGTAACTTTGTCGCGGCGATTCGCCAGCGGCATGATCATGTGGTTGTAGGCTTGCGCGATTGCGTTGCCGTGCCCGGAAAATCGTTCCCGGCTGCTCTTGTCCGCTTCGCGCAAAGCCTCATAAACCTTGGGAGCTTTTTCGGCGATCCAGGAGAGCAACGTAGGTCCGAAGTTAAAGCTGATCCGCGAATAATTGTTCACCAATTGTACGATGCGTTGTTCGCCGTCCAGAATTCGCGACGTAGCATTCGGCGCGTAACATTCAGACGACACTCTCTCGTTCCAATCGTGGTAAGGATAAGCGGAGTCTTGCAGCTCGATGGCTTCGAGAAATGGATTTTCCCGAGGCGGTTGGTAGAAATGTCCGTGAATGCAGAGATATCGCATCATGACTCCGATGGAAAGACTGTGCGTTGGAAGACAGCGAAAGAGCGCGGCTGCAATACCAACGCGGGCTTAGCCGAAGCCCCCGTCTTGGGTGGAAGGTTTGTTCCCGGTCCGAGCCATTCCAAATCGGAAGAGTCGATTTTCTTTTCCCACTCACCTTCGAGAATCCCGACCCCAAAATCTGCGGGAGCATCCGCGAAGTTGAATAGCATCGCGAGTTTGCTCGCCTGGCTCTCCTGCAGGACCAGCAGTGCCTTGGAGGTTTCGAGTTCTTTAACGGACGGTACACCCGTTTGACCCAAGTGCCATTCACGGCGAAGCCGCAGCAGCCTCTGATAGAAGTGCAAGAGCGTGCGGTGCGGCTCTTCGCGAGCCAGGTCTCGTTTGAGTCGAGAGCGATCAAATGTTGACTCTGCCTGCGGGTCCGGGATCTGCTCCTTCCAGCTAAACGAGCGAAATTCTTCGGTTCGGCCGCGGCGCACTGCCTCCGCCAGCTCTGGATCGCCGTGGCTCGTGAAATATAGGAAAGGTGATGTCTCCCCATACTCCTCGCCCATAAACAGCAGCGGCACGAATGGTGAAAGCAAATTGACGCCGGCAGCCAGCTTCAAACTTTCGTAATTAACCAGCGAGCTGAGCCGCTCGCCAAGTGCGCGGTTCCCGACTTGATCGTGGTTCTGCGTGCAAACCGTATAATTTGAGCCTTTGAACGCCGGCGGACGATTTCCGTGGCGCCGCCGCCGGTGGCGCGAATATTGGCCGGCGTAATACCAGCCCTGCTTCAGAGTGCCGGACAAGTGCCGGATATCCCCGAAGTCTTCGTAGTAACCTGAGCTCTCGCCGGTCAGCAAAGTGTGCACGGAGTGATGAAAATCATCGCTCCATTGCGAGGGCATCCCAAATCCGCCTTGGCACCTGCAGCGCAGCACGCGCGCATCGTTCAGATCGCTTTCCGCCACCAGGGAAATGATCCGACCCGTTCGCGCCGCCAAAGCATCGACGTGCCTGGACAGCTCCGCGAGGAAGGGGATCGCGCTCGCATCAAAAATCCCGTGAATAGCATCCAGCCGCAGCGCATCGATATGAAAAGTTCCCAGCCAATAGAGCGCGTTGCTAATAAAGAAATGACGGACTTCATCACTGTCCGGGCCATCAAAATTCAGTGCAGCACCCCAGGGAGTTTTGTAATGGTCGGTAAAATAGGGACCGTACTCCCCCAAATAATTCCCCTCGGGCCCAAGGTGGTTGTAAACGACGTCCAATGCCACGGCGAGCCCTCGGGAATGCGCGGCATTTACCAGCACTTGCAGATCGCGCGGCGTTCCATAGCTGTTCTGAACCGCAAATGGATACACGCCGTCATAACCCCAGTTCCTGTTTCCGGGGAATTGTGCGATGGGCATCAACTCGATAGTCGTCACTCCCAGCGCAGCAAGTTGATCGAGCCCGGCACGTACCGCATCGAACGTCCCTTCCCGCGAGAATGTTCCGACATGCAATTCATAGAAGACGCTCTGGTCGAGCGATAAACCTTTCCAACTCCGGTCCGTCCATTCGAAATGTTGCAGGTCGACCAGCTGCGAAGGGCCGTGAACGCCCTCCGGCTGGCGGCGCGAAGCAGGGTCCGGCCGTTCCGGCGAATCGCCAAACCCGTATAAGTATTTCGTCCCAGCCTTCACGTCATCCAAGACAAGATTGTGATAGCCCAAAGCATCGTGCTTCATGGGACGTGATGCTCTGCGCTCGCCCAGCAGATGCAGTTCAACGCGCTGATGCCGAGGTGCCCAAACGGTGAAATTCCATCGCTCTCCGGTAATCGGCATAGCCCCCACCGTGGGACGTACAAGATCGTTCTCAATCATGGGGCGGCAGCCTTCATGGCGCCGTCGGCTCGCCTAGCATTTGGTAAAGCCTCAACTGTCGCGGAAAATGGAAGCATGCGTCGGAGCGGTTGCGGATCGCAGGAAACAGGTCCTTATTCTGGAACAGAGTCCTCGTAACGATAAGCGGATAAAGAACCTACGAGCCATACATAGGTCCCTGTAGATCGTGGCCGATTCAGACCCTACCGCGCTCGTTTTACAGCCGCTTCGGCCGCAGCCGGCAGCCGCTACTTTGATGCTGGCGTCGAGCTGGCGGTGAGGTTGTCTGGCCTGCGCTTTTTGATCATCAAGCGAAGAGTGTGATCTCGAAAGGACGCGGCGGCCGAGGAAGGATCGACCTCAACTGCCAAATTGACTGCGAGGGCAATCTCGCGTTGCCCCTGCTCTGCTGGTTCGGAAGAACTTTGCCCGTCACTCGTTTCCTTAGCGCGTACAATCACGCGGGTTGGTCTGACGACAATCTGCATACCTTGGCCCGAAACGCTCGGGATGCAGGCGTTTAAAGTCATCCATGTTCCGGACTCGCGAACCTCAAACCCTGGGCGCAGAATCTCGGATTCCGCTCGCAACCAATTGGCTTCGTCGTTCCCCGGCGTGCTCCCCGATTGCTCGAAAATCAGGCGTGCTCGTTCGCTGACTTTCTGCGAAAGCGTCTGCTCTATCGCATCCGCTTCAGGTCCGGCCAAAAGCTGCGGAATTGTCGAAGAGAGTACAGCCTGTGAACTAAACACCAGTTTTGCAGCGGGCATGAACACCTTCACTTCAGACGGCTCCGCGCAAACTGGAGCGGTACCAGGCTCGGCTACGCTGCCGTATTGAGTTTGGGAGCGCTGAGGCACTTCTCCTGTGCACCCAGGTCCTCTTGCTGATTAGCAGCCTCTTCCATCGAGGGGGCCGCAACGGAATCCGGCTCGGTTTGTGGCGCTTCCATGATCGGCATACGGGGCGCCTTTTCGTGCAACAGCCGTTCCGTGGCCGCGACCATCGGCTCCGCATGGAATCGCCGCTGCGAAGACGAGTTGCAAAGTGTGTTCGCCACGGCAATCAAGCTCATGCCTTGGTGGTGTGCCAGCCAGCACCGCACAACTTCACAAGTGTCGCCCTGTTTCACTCGCGATGGCGTAAAATCCGCAGCCTCGTAGAATCCATACGGACCCAGCAATCCCATTTGTTCCAGGCCGCGCAGGTTTTCGACCGCGCTCGTTGCGTCCGCAAGCAACGCCAAAAAGCTGGAGTACGGCGAAACACCAGATCTTCCGGCTTTTCCTGGCTGATCGCTAAGCCTGGCACACCGAAGGCCTGATAGTGGTAGTGCCCGTCCACGCTTAACCTCGCGCAGGATGATTCCGAAATCCCCCATGGTATGGATTTGCTTTCTGCAAATTTTTTCTGCGCCCGCACTGCAGCTTGGGTAGTTTCGTCCAAGATCGTGTTCGGGTAGGTCCTCATCCACAGCATAGGCATCAGGTACTCGAACATCGTCCCCGTCCAGGACAGTAGAACCGGATCGTCCTCATACCTCGTGAATTTGCGTTCCAGTGTCAGCCAGCTCTCTTGCGGAATGTCGCCCTTGGCAATGGCCACAAACGTAGCGGCACGCGCTTCCGAAGGCAGCAGGTCGTAGAAATATGGTGCGAGCCGTTGTTCTTCCACTTCGTAGCCGACACTCAAGGCCTTTTTCTTTACGTCGAACAACGAGACGAAGTCCATGCTCTTCGCCAAAGCGTCGGCCCTTGCTGCCACGAAAGTCAATCGTTTTGCCAGGCTGGCAGCTACTTCTTTCGCACGCGCTATCGCGGAGCGCAGCAGCCGCAGCGCAGATTGCATTTCGCCCCCAGCTGCTTCCTCTTGTAGGACGATTGCAAGCTTTCGGTCGAGCGCCGCGCACAAACGCGACAGCGACTCCAGGGTCAGCCGCTCGGAACGAATGATGTTCTGCATGTCACGCGCGCTGGTATATTTTGCAAACTGCGGGGCTAACCACGGCGCGAAGTCATAGATCAGGCTTTGCAGGTGTGTGACGCGCAGGCAGAGCTCATGTCCCCACCAGGCGATCTCGCTGCCGGATTCCGAAAGCTTCTTGTCCAGCAACACTACATCGCGCTCAATAGCGGGCAATGCCTCCGCCCACTTATCCGGTGAGGTTCCCAGCGCCTTTACTCTGGCTTTCAGTTGCTGCACCAAGGTCAAGCGCTCGTCCCAGCGCTCTGGCCTTAGCAAATCTTCCAGAGTGTCCAGGTGATCGGCAACGCCCCTCCAGGTCTTTGCGGAAAATATCGGTTCGTTCATCGCGCCAAGGCATCCCTGTTTCAGGGTCCACAAGCAGCAAACCAAATTTCCGTTGTCGACTGAGGAGATGAAGCGCGGCTTGACGGCTTCCAGTGTGCGCGTGTCGTACCAGTTATAGAGCTGGCCGTTCAACTTCGGCATACGATCCACAGATTCAAAGGTCTTTTCCGTATCGGAGACAAATTCCGGCAAAGTTAGATAACCCATGTCCATTGCCGCGAGCCTTGAATTAAATAGCAAGCCCAGGTTGGTCGTGGATACCCGGTGCACAATCAGCGATGCAGGTTCCTGGACGATGTCCGGTATCAGCCAGTTCTCTTCGGGCGTGCTGAATTCCCGAAACAGCCGCCAGGTCCGCAACGCCGAACGTCGCAGCAGCGTTTCATCTTGTGCGTCCATTCTCTTTTTCTCGCCGCGTGATGGCAGGCTCAGCCACTGCACGATTGGCTTGGAAACGCCCCACAGCACCAACAATGGCAGCGCCACCATGAAAGACTCGGGCCGATCGACCGCCAAGAACAGTCCGACAAAAAATGAGAGCCACGGCGTAATCTCCAAATAGATTTCCACTGGGCTCTTCTTCTGAGTTCGTTCTTCGGCCTCCGCAGAGGTTTCCCATTCCAACAGCCGCTCGTGCGTAACGGTCATGCGCACGATGGAGCGGACCACGGCGTCAATGGTCACTAGACTTTGATGGCACAGGCAGGCCACACGCATGAACAGATTCGCCTGGGAGACTCCAAAATCCGCAGCCAGGTTCTTCCAGAACACGGTTGTGAACAGCGCGCGCCGCGCCCGCACGATCGTGAGTGCAAACTGCGTGTACGTCGGTAGCGCCAAAATCGCCAGCGTGACCACGGTCCAGTAGAGCGCGTGCTTCGGGAAAAATAACCAGCCGCTTAGCAGCATCACGAACATCGCCATTTCTGTCAGGCTGCGCCGCAGATTATCCAGAATCTTCCAACGCGAGATGATAGACAGCGGATTGCGCGCCATCTTTCCAAAAAAGTCCGGCACGCGCGGCAGCAGCCAGAAAATGATCTGCCAGTCTCCGCGGACCCAGCGATGTTTCCTGCGGCTGAACGCGCTCATGTGCGACGGATAGTCGTCTACGACTTCGACGTCGGACACGAGGCCAGCCCGCGCATACGCGCCTTCAATCATGTCGTGGCTCAAAATGGTGTTGCACGGAAACCGGTGCTCCAGCACCTGCTGGAACGTCTTGACCTCGTAAATTCCTTTTCCGGTGAAGCTGCCCTCGCCAAATAAATCCTGGTACACGTCGGAAACGGCACGCGTGTAAATGTCGAAGCCCGCGTCCGAGGAAAGAATTGCCGCCAGCCGGGACCGGTTCGCCGACTGAATGCTGATGTCCACCCGGGGTTGCAAAATCCCGTAGCCCTCTACAACCGTGTTCGTGGCCGCATCCACAACTGCCTTGTTCAGCGGATGAGCAATCGCGCTCACCAGCCGGTGCGCCGCATCCCGCGGAAGTTGCGTGTCCAAATCGAGCGTGATCACGTATCGCACGCTCGGCAGAATTGATAGATTTCCCGCTTTCACGGGGAAATTGTCGCTGGCGCCGAGCAGCAGATTATTGAAATCCAGGAGCTTGCCGCGCTTGCGCTCCCATCCCATCCATATTCCTTCGGACTTGTTGTACGCGCGCTGCCGATGTAAAAGGAAAAACGAACCCTTCTCCTCCGTGCCATATTTCGCGTTTAACTCGTCGATCAATTCCGCGCAATCTTTCGCGAGTTGGTCCCTCTCGTCAAACTGTTGCCCCGCATCCGGCGGATCGGTGAGCAGCGCAAAATGCAAATTGCTGTCCCGATTAGCCAGAAACCGGATTTCCAGATCGCGCACCGCATGTCTCATCTGTTCTTCACTAGTTAGAAGCGTGGGCACCGCCACAACGGTTGTGAACTCAGCAGGAATGCCGTCCGCAAAGTCCAATTTCGGCAAAACTTTTGGAGGTACTAGCGTGATTGCAATCTGATTGATCAGGGCAACCGCGCATTCCGCGGCCGGCAACAACAGCAGGGCCACGATTGCAAATCCTGAAATCCGCAATCCTGCGCCCAAGACCGCTGCCGCAATCAACAGAAACGTGACCAGTTCGATCGCTAGGATGTAGGAAAAATCCGGCCAGCGCATCACAAAACCCTGCAACCGCTCCGCAAACGTTGGCCAGTATCCGATTTCGCGTTCGAGAGTCTTTCGTCCGCCACCAACCAAGTAATACCCCACATGCCGCTGGCGTTCCGCGACTCTCTCCTCTGCCATCGGGTGCATGCGGCTAGCTAACCGCAGCGCTGCTTGTGCAAGCGATTGTTCACTTGCATTCGATCGTTCGGCCATCTGTGTGATGGTTTTGCGGTAGCTGTCCCGGCTTTCGTAATCCATTTGGCCGTATGCGCCGCATGGATCCTTGCGCAACACTTGCTCGATTACGTTGATTCGTTCAAACAATTCTTTCCAATCGGTGTCGGACATCGCGCGTAGGCTCGCAACCAGCCTTTGCAGAACGTCAGATCCGCTGCCGGCAAACTCGTTTTCATGCCTGGTGGAGTACGGGAAACTTTCCAGTTCGTTTGCGCGCTCGGCCAAAGCTTCCAACAATACGAGCTCCGAAAACGGTTTCAGCTGCCAAAGCTCCGCCATTTCAAAAGCTGTTATTTCCTGGACGGCGCCGAAGAATTGCTCGAAGGTCTGCTCGCTGAATTCATAATTCACGGCTCGAAAATAGCTGGCCACGCTCGCATACACACGCGGCACCCGCCGGCAACCCGTACCCTCGACGTGCACAAGCGGCTTTGCGTCGCGCAATCCTTCGTGGACTTCCTGGAGGCTCTCCCGGAAAAGCGCGATATGGTCTGTCAGAGCTTTCGCCTCGCCGTTCAGCGAGTGGCCGGCGGCCACGGCATCCCGCAGGTGCCGGCAGCGCGTCTCAATCGATTCCTTGGCTTCTCTCCACTTTACATCCAACAAAAAAGCGCGCTCCTTGCGATCAATCACTTGCCACGATTGCGCTTCCATGTGCGCGTAGGAGCGTAGTTGCTCGCCTTGCATTGCGGCCGACGGTACGTTTGCCAGCTCGTCAGTATGGCGCTTGCGTCCGGCGTTCCGCATCCAAATCGGAGCCAAACCTGTGTTGGGGTCTAACGGAAACTGCTGTTGAGTTGCCATCACGCTATCCTTGCTCGTTTCAACGGTAACTTGCTGCCTGCAGTTCGAACATCTCCGCATAGCGCCCACGACGCTGCAACAACTCCTCGTGATCGCCCTGCTCGGCAATTTGCCCTTGCTCCAGGACAAGAATTCGGTCCGCCATCTTCACTGTCGAGAATCGATGGGAAATCAAAAGCGCCATCTTCCCGTGCGTCAATTCCGCGAAACGTTGAAACACTTCGTGCTCCGATTTCGCGTCCAGCGCCGCCGTGGGTTCGTCCAGAATCAAGAGCTGTGCATCGCGCAAATACGCCCGTGCAAGCGCTATCTTTTGCCACTCGCCCCCGGAAAGGTCCACGCCGCCTTCAAACCTTCGGCCAAGAATCTGGTCGTAGCTCTTGGGAAGCTTGCGGATCACTTGCTCGGCCAGACTCTTCTGGGCAGCGGAACGCACGCGGAAAGTGTTCTCCCGGTCTTCAATTTTCCCAATGGCTATGTTTTCCGCCGCGGTCATGTCGTAACGCATGAAGTCCTGGAAGATCACACCAGTCTCTCTCCACAAATCTTCCAAGTCGTATTCCCGCAAATCCACGCCATCCAACAAAATCTGTCCCGCTGCTGGGTCGTATAGCCGCGTGAGCAGCTTCACAATCGTCGTCTTGCCTTGCCCGTTTTCTCCGACCAGGGCAAGCCGCTCCCCGCGCCTTAAATGGAAACTCACGTCGCTGAGCACGAGCCGCGTATGCCCGGGATAGGTGAACGACACGTTGCGGAACTCAAATCCTTGCAGAATGGGACGCGGTATCGTTCGCGCATTCGGTTTCGAGGAGACCGTCGGCTTCATCGCGAAAAAGTCGAGCAAGTCCGTCACAAACAGCGCCTGGTCCGCAATCGTCGAGAATGTCGCGAATACTGCCTGGATGTTCGTGCTCGCGCCCGAGATCGCTCCGGTCAGGAAGTAGAGAGAGCCGATCGTCAACGCTCCCGCCACGGTTTCATAAATCACGAAGGCATAGCTGCCGTAGTATCCGAGGGTTCCTAGCAGGCTGAGCAGTCCGCCCACCATCAGCTTGCGCTTCGCCAGCCCTACGGTCTGTTCGTGCAGTTCAGTCGAGAGCTTCGCGTAACGCCCCACTAAAAATGGCGCAAGCCCAAAAAGCTTCAGCTCCTTCGCACTTTCCTTGCTTCCGCCCAGCACTCGCAAATACTCCATCTCGCGTTTCGCCGGTGTCTGGCGGAAGTTCAGCGAGTAGCCCATGAACGCGAAATGTGTCTCCCCCAAAAACGCGGGAACCACGCAAGCCACTAGGGCGATCAGGATCCAGGGCGAAAAGAACATAATTCCCGCCGCCAAGCTGGCCGTAGTAACCAATTGCTGGATGAGCAGGCCGGTCGCTTGAATCAAAACGATGCGGTCCGTCCCTTGCACCCGCGCCCGCTCCATCCGGTCGTAAAAGGAGGGATCCTCAAATGAGGTCAAATCCAGGTGCGACGCATGCTCCATGATTTTCGTGCTGATGTGCCGGCTGTACTTGTCCGCGAGCACCACATCGCAAAAATTAATCAGCCGCGCCAGGATCGCCGCCAGACTCGCGAGGCCAAATTCCAACGCAACCAGCCACCAAAAGTAATGGGGCAGCGCCTTGTGACGCGCGGTCAGGTTGTAAACGTCATCGATAATGACCTGCGTGACCTTCAACACTGCCAGGGGCAGCAGTGCCGTTATCACTCGCAGCGTTACGCTCGCTACGATCACGTTCGGCGCTGCTTCCCACACCATCCGCAGTACGGGAGGAATATTTTTGAGTGCTTGAAGCCGTTCGCGCCAACGCGGGGCAGTCCTTGAAATTGCGGCCATTTCGCCGGCTCCTTGCTTTCATTGGATCAGTTACAAACGGGATAACTGAATCGCGCCCGGCAAACTGGAGTCAGCACGTCGGGGGCCACGCGATTGTTTGCCTAACTTATTGAGTGTACGTCATTTACGAAAGCCGAGCTCGTGAGTTCTTCTGTTTTTTTTTCGCCCTATCCGCAACTTCTTCATAGCTCTGGCCCTGCAAATCGCGCCGCCAGGTGCCAAGCGCGCCACTCGTAACCAATCTGTTCTAAGGCCCCCTACAATGTTCACTTTAGTCGCCGACGTTCCGTGCGATTCCACTCTTCGTGCATCTAAATTCCGAGAGCGCCCTAGGTGAATCGCACAACAAAGCCGCGCTTTGCACGCCTGGTTATTGCATGCCTGCTCTGCCTCACTGACGGAGGGGCTTCCGTTGCCTACGAAGTGCCGTTAACTCCAGCCGCTTTGCACGAAGCCTACATCTTGGGTCAGCGAAACGATCAGGCTACCGCGCATTTTCTAAGCCCGTATCTGAAGCAGCTGACCGATAATTCTCAAGCGCCACACATTGCCGAAATTGAGATCCTCACTCCCTTCGCGCAAGTGGTGGACCTCTCGCGCAGCAACACCAGTGGCTATACCGAAGAGCAGGCCGTCCGCGATTATCATCAGCACGGCGACACCGTCGTTGCTCGTATACTCATAATGCTTCCGGCCGCGTATCCAAAAACCGAAGCTCCCTTGAGCCAAACTCCGCCTCCCCCGCCGCAACCCCCTGCGCCGAGCACGTCGCTGCAGCCTGAAAACTTTTGGCAAAACTTTCGTTTCGAAACCAAACAGCACGGTAAGACCATCCCCACCCGCTTCATTCGCAACAAGCCGATCTACTCCACCCCGACCAAAGACACACCCGGAGTGTTGGACGGCGCAACGGTCTGGCTGGAATATGATGCGAAGGACGTCGCGTCGGACGAAACCGTGGTTGAGGTCACCACTCCCGACTCAAAAACAATCAACGCGACTTTTGACTTGAAAAAGCTCCGCTAGTGGAGAAGAGAAGTGCAATTGGGTTTGCGCCGGCAATGCACGCCTGGCATTTCAGTCCCGGACTCAGGAAGGAGCTTGCTCGCCGCTATCGTGCCCCTTCGGCAACTGTGTCTTAATGTCATACTTCTGGTTCGCGCGTACTTCGATTTCCGTCTCGAATGACTGGTATCCCGGCAGAGTGATCTTGATGTGGTGCTTGCCCGGACTTAGTAGCATCGCTCGTCCCGCGCCTCCAAATTCGTGCGCGTGCCCCGCATACTGATTGTCGACGAAAACAGCGGCGCGATCAGGATCAATCGATAGCCTCACCTCCGCGCTCACCGTCGGGTATTGCGCGCGCGGGTCTTTCGCTAGCGATACGCGCATTGTCTGCACCGTTTTCGGCTCGACTTGAATCTTCTGTTCTACCGGCCGGTAACCCGCCTGGCGCACAGATATTTCGTGCTCGCCGGGTAGCAGCAACAACTTCTTCGATCCTTTCAGTTCACTCAGGTATCCCACATACTTTCCGTCCACCCAAACGCCGGCCGTTTTTGCCGGCCCATTCTCGGGTTGAAAGCGAACCTCTCCCAATATGTCATTGTCTTGGGCTCCGGCGGGTAGCCCGAGTGCACACAAGAATGCGATCGACACTCCGACCTTCCATATTTTTGAAATTCTTGCCTGCATAGTCACGCCCCCGTTTTTCAGAATGACACTATTAATAAGATGAGATGCAGATGGACGACCAAGTAGCTGCACCTTCCTAATTCCGTAAGCTTCACAATATACGAGATTTAGCGCAGCGCTGCTTACCTTAGAAGGTACTGGAACTGATAAATCTTACGCGGTTACCCCGATCAGCCCCGAACGCTGGGCCGCTCCACCGCAATCGTCCCGGGTAATTGTATCCCGGGTGCCGGCCCCGAAGACTCTCTCACCACAAACTCTGGCGCGATAGCGATTTCGGGTGCGTACGTTCCCCGTTCCTCGATCCGCTCAATCACCGTCTGCGCCGCGATCTGGCCCATCCGCAAAAGAGGCTGTCGCACTGTGGTCAGAGCCGGATTGCTGAAGGCCGCGCCCGGGATGTCGTCAAATCCCACCACCGACACGTCTCCTGGCACTCGCAAACCTGCTTCGCGGAACGCCCAAATCGCGCCAATCGCGGAAATATCATTGTAGGCAAACACCGCGGTGAACGGTTTCTTGCGCGCCAGCAATTGCTTTCCTACCGGGTACCCGATCACCGGGGTTGAATCCGTTCCCTCAATTTGGACAGTCAGTTCCGGGTGGATCCGTATTCCCAGCTCTTCGGCTGCTTCCACGATGGCGTCCCAGCGCACAGCCGAATCCGAGCTGAACGTTTGCCCCTTCACGAACGCAATGTTCTCGTGTCCGAGATTTTGCAAGTGTTGCAAAGCCATCCTGGCCGCGCGCTTGTGGTCCAACACAATGTTTGTTACCCCTGCCACGCGCTGGTGGCCGGCAACCGCCACCGTCGGTAGCGCGGGCTGCTCCATGATCGAAGTGTCCACTGTTATGAAGCCCTCGACCCCGCGCGATTGCAGCATCTGCGAATACGTTTGCAGCAGCTTCTTGTCGTGGCGATGGATTACCGTCAGAAAAAGAAAATTGTTCTGCCGCAAATGCTGCTCGATTCCGCTGATGATCATCGATCCGTACGCGTCGCCAATTTCTTCCGCGATGACGCCTATTGTGTATGTGCGCTGAAGCCGCAGGGAGCGCGCGAAAAAGTTCGGCCGGTAATTCAGCTCGCGCGCCGCAGCAAGGATGCGTTGCTTAGTGTGTTCAGGGATCGATCGCGCCGCTGAGGAATTGTTCAGGGCTGCCGACACCGTGCCCGGCGTCAGATCTAGATGCTCCGCGATCGTTTTCAGCGTAACGCGTTCCGGCCGGCGGATGCCCGCCTTAGCCTTGTTCGGGGTCTTCATCGCTGCCTCGACGTACCTGCCGCGCATTCCAATACCACTATTATTCCGAAACTACCGGGTTCGAGTTCCTGTATTTGACTCAGAATCAAGCATATGCCCGTCCCGGTCGCGACGCTCCTAAAAACGCACCTGGCACCAGAAATCGATGTTTCGACCGCCCGATCCACCCAGCTCGGCAGCTCCTGTAGGGGAGCTATAGAGCAGCCCCAGAGAAAGGCCAGTCGCGACGCCTCGTCAGCTGGCCGTAGAATAACATTATTTTTCTTTGGAATATCATTATTTTCGCTTGACAAGCCTCCGAAGCACGGCTATATATCAGCCCTAGTAGAAAAGTATTAGGTCCGTTCCTGCAGTTTTTTTGGTGGTGGGTCCTTAGCTCAATCAGGGTGGGTTGAGTAGGAAAGTTCACAAGACAAAACGCATCGCAGTCCGTAGCTGCGCCTACGCTTTGCTCAACTGAACTAATTCTTCGAGGTGGGGTAAAAGAATGAAGATCCAAGCTAGACTCTTTTCCAATGCGAGCGCAAGCCTCAACGTGTTCCTCTCGCTATTCTGCTTATTGCTCATGCTCGCCGCTCCATTTGCCGCGAACGCTCAGGACATCACCGCTGCTGTCCGCGGTACGGTGACGGACGAGCAAGGCGCAGCTGTCGCCGGCGCAGAAGTCACCGTCATTAGTTCCGAGACTGGCTTCTCCAGAACCGCCACTACAGGTTCGGACGGCGTATACAACTTCCCCGATCTGCCGCTCGGTTCCTATAAGATTCGCGCTTCGCACAGCGGCTTCAAGGCTGAGGAACAGACCGGGGTCGTGCTCCACGTTGCGGACAGCCGCGTAATCAATTTCGCCTTGAGAGTTGGAGCGGTCACCGAGCAAGTGACGGTGGAAGCCAATACGATCCAGGTAGAAACCACTACAGGCGAATTGACTGGCCTCATCGAGGGAAATCAAGTCACGCAGTTGCCGCTGAACGGGCGCAACTTCATGCAACTCGTCACCTTGGTGCCCGGCGTGTCCACCGGCGAAGGTTTCAGCGCCCAGGCCAAAGGGCTCAAGGGTGGCTCGGACATCTCTATTAGCGGCGGTGCCGTGAACGCGAACTTGTGGCTCGTCGACGGCGCTCATAACAATGATGTCGGCTCGAACCGCACAATTCTTGTTTTTCCCTCCATCGATGCAATCGACGAATTCAAAATTGAGCGCAATAGCTACAGTGCCCAATTCGGGCAGTCAGCGGGCGGGCAGATCAGTATCGTCACCAAGGGCGGAAGCAATGAGTTCCACGGCGACGTCTACTATTTTGGCCGAAATGATGCTCTCAACACCTTTAATACTTTTGCCAAAGACAATTGCCCGGCAACAGGCTGCGAGAAAAATAAGCTCCGCCGCAACGATTTTGGATACACGGTGGGCGGTCCGGTCAAGAAGGACAAGATCTTCTTCTTCTGGTCTCAAGAGTGGAACCGCATGATCGAGGGCCAGACAACAACAGCCCGCGTTCCTACGGTGGCCGAAAAGGGTGGTAATTTCTCGGATATCGCGACAGCATGCCCTGCGGCATTTGGTTACCCAGTCGCCGATCCGAACGCACAATTGAACGGTGTAACCGTTCCTCGGCCTGGCGGAATTCTTGACCCCTCGACGGCAACGGCCACTTCTTGGGGCACTCCCTTTGCGAACAACACTATACCAACGGCAAATCTGAGCCCCGCCGCGCAGGTCATCTTGCAGGCCTATCCGGATCCCACAACTTCTGACCCTTGCGCTGCTAATAATTTCACGAAATCTTTCGGCGTGCCCACATTCTGGCGCGAAGAAAGCGCCCGCGGCGACATCAATCTCACCAAAACTCTTCGTGCCATGATGCGTTTCACTAACGACTCGTGGCAGCTTGGTCCGCCGGATGGCGGCTTCGGTTGGGGTAACAACAACCTCGGACCGATCGGTCAGGCTTGGTCGCAGCCCGGACGCGTTGTCATCGGAAAATTGAGCAAAACCATCGGTTCCACCATGGTGAACGACTTCACCTTCTCCTATTCGGCGAACCGCATCACCATCACGCCGGCAGGCACGAATCCAGGTCTTGACCAGAAGCTGAATGACACCATTCCGACCTTCTTCCCGCTCTCCGGCAAGACGTACGGCGACAAGGGACCGGCGGCGTGGATCAATTGCTGCGGACTGCCCAGTGTCTGGACCATCGCACCATGGCAGAACCAGCAAGACCTTTACACTTGGCAAGACGATTTCTCCATGGTCAAGGGCAAGCACACCATCAAGTTCGGTGGCCTCTATAGCAGGAACTACAAGGCCGAACAGGGTGCAAACGCCGAGTTCGGCAACGTGGGTGGCCCGGTTGGCTATAACGGCTTTAAGGGCATAAGTTTCTCAACCGGCTATGGCATATCGGACCTCGAACTCCAGAACATGGCCCTCGGGTGGGGTGAGAACCAAAGCCTCTTTAAGGTAAGGAACGTTTGGCACGACGTAGAGTTCTACGTCACGGATAATTGGCGCCTGACACCGCGCCTAACTCTTGAGTACGGTATACGGTGGTCCTTCCTGCCGCCCCCATATCTCTCTGACGACAGGTACACGCTATTTAATCCCGCGGCGGTCGATCCGGCGCTCGGCAATGCAGCTTGCAACGGACTCGTCTACTCGCCGGGCTTGCCCGCTGACACGTGCCCAGCTGGCACCGGCGGCGTAAAGGGACCGAATCGCGCACTGATGAACGGCAATAACCACCTTATTGCCCCAAGAATTGGCATTGCCTGGGATCCTACCGGGAACGGCCGCTGGGCCATCCGTGCAGGCGTAGGGCAGTTCTTCAATCGTGACCGCTTGTGGCCGTTGCAACTTGCCGGCAACAACCCGCCATTCAACCCGGCATTCAGCAGCGTCAACGGCAATGGCCGCTTCCTCGATAACACGAACCAGTTGCCCGCTTGCGCGCCGAACTGCTTTGGCACCGGGCTTGGAACCCCGAGTACAGGTCAAGAGTTCAGCAGCAACGTCCCTAATAGCTGGCAATGGAACCTGTCTGTCCAGCGCGAGCTATTTAAGGACGCCAAGCTGGAACTGGCCTACGTAGCTAACAAGAACTTGCACTGGGAAGCCATCACGGACATAAATGCGGTTCCACAGGCAAATCGTCTGTCGTACGTGCAGCAGGAGAATACGACCGGCGCCAACCTGGCCGGACTCAGGCCTTTCGGTGAGGTTGTGGCCAACAACAGCATCAAGTACTACACGCACGCCAGCAGCTCCGACTATCAGTCGCTGCAAGCGCTGTACAATATGCGCCTCCAGAGCCGCCTGACGTTCCAGACTGCCTACACCTATTCCAAGCTGCTCGCCAATTCGCAGCGCATCGACTCTCCGCCATTCAACTACGACGCCAACAATCTGAGATCCAGTTGGGGTCCCGATATTCTGAATCATCCCCACATTTTCTCGGCGAACCTTGTCTATGACCTCCCGTCCTTGCAAGGAAGCAAAGCCTTAGTTCGGGGCGCTCTCGGCGGATGGCAAGCCAGCACCATCGTAAGTCTCGCAAGCGGACCTTCTATATCCACGCTCTTGAGCGGAGTCCAGGGCTTGGGCGACCCGGGAGGCGTCGGAAACGGCTCGGCCACTTCACAGGACCGTCCGAACCGCGTTTCGGGTCAACCCTGCCGCACCAGCGGTATGGATTCCCGGCAATTCATAAATCCCAACATGTTTACGGTGAACAATTATCAGCTGGGTCAGATTGGCAATGCCGGCGTCGGCACTTGCCTCGGGCCGGGCAACAAGACCGTCGACTTCGGTGTCGACAAGAACTTCAAAGTCACGGAACGCATCAAAGCGCAGTTCCGATTTGAGTTCTTCAATCTCTTTAATCATGCTTCGTACAGCGCACAGGACGTAATCAACAACCAGACCATCGGGTTTAACAGCCCAGTCTATGGCGATGCGTCCGGTAATGCCGCGCCGCTGACCAGCGCTACCCAGATCCTCTCTGCCACTCCGAACCCGGGATCCAACTTCGGAAGAACGCAGTCCATCCGCGAACAGGGATTCCGTCAGCTTCAATATGCTCTGAAGTTCATTTTCTAGTCGAGGGCACAACCTAACTCAGTGGCGTCCCGCCCGGTCCTAACCAGCCAGGCGGGACGTTCTGTTTTCAAGCGGGTACAGAAAAGTTTTCCGTGATTTGTTCGCCAAGAAAAAATCCTCCCTGCGTTAGAATGGACCAATGTTCGGTAATCCCTTAGGGTGTTTCTTCTTACGTTTGTGCACGGTGATTCTCATTTCGGTGGCCCCGCAGCTTGCCTCCGCACAGGCTGGCGGTCCCCAGCGCGTCCCCGTACCGCCGCCCGCTACAAAGCCGAATGCCTCCAAGTCCAAAACAGATCGCAGCACGCTCCCTCCCGTTCCGATCTTCAAGGACATCGCCAAGCAACTCGGCGTAACCGTCTCCCACATCGCCGCACCGGAAGCCCACTACGTCATCGATTCCACCAGCGGCGGTTCCGGCCTCTTCGACTGCGACGACGACGGCCGCCTCGACATCGTCCTCGTGAATGGCTCAACGGTCGAGCGCCTGCAGCAAGGCGGCGACCCAATGGTCACTCTGTACCATCAAGAAGCCGATGGAACGTTCAAGGACATTACTAAGGAAGCGGGCCTAACCCGCAAGGGCTGGGGCATGGGAGTAGCCGTAGCCGACTACGATAACGACGGCAAACTCGATCTCTTCGTCACCGGCTACACCGGCAGCGCCCTCTACCGCAATCTCGGCAACTGCAAATTTGAAGACGTCACCGACAAAGCGGGCGTCCGCGGCAGCGGCTTCATGACCGGTGCCGCCTGGGGCGACTACGATCGTGATGGCTACGTAGACCTGTTCGTCTCCCGTTACTCGCATCTCGATCTCAACAATCTCCCGCAGTTCGGCAGCAACAAGTTCTGCCGCTTCAAGGGCATCCTCGTCCAATGCGGCCCCTGGGGCCTCGAAGGCGAAACGGATTTCCTCTATCACAATCGCGGCGACGGCACCTTCGAAGAAGTCTCCGTCAAAGCCGGCGTCCACGACGATATCGGCTACTACGGCCTAGGTGTAATGTGGGTCGACTACGACGATGACGGCTGGCCCGACCTGCTAGTCGCCAACGATTCCGTCCCCAACTACCTCTACCACAACAATCACAACGGCACGTTCACCGACGTCGGGATGCTCACCGGAGTAGCCCTAAGCGGCGAAGGCATGGAGCTAGGCAACATGGGCGTCGACTGGGGCGACTACGACCACAGCGGCCGCCTAAGTTTTTTCGTCACCCACTTTGAGGAGCAGCCCAACTCCCTCTATCGCAACATGGGCGCGAAAGGTTTTGACGAC
>Ga0210410_10001953_pt1 | contig 18800 bp, 15 predicted proteins | sample IncBWC4MmetaG_FD_161058 | JGI IMG/M metagenome (GOLD analysis project Ga0210410, IMG submission 161058) | Forest soil microbial communities from Barre Woods Harvard Forest LTER site, Petersham, Massachusetts, United States - Inc-BW-C-4-M | ecosystem: Environmental > Terrestrial > Soil >... | reverse complement strand
TCAACTCGAATATACGGCGTGCGAGTTTTGACTTGCCGGCTCCAGTGGGCCCCATCAAGAGCAGGGGATCGCGCGTGGCGATGGCCACTTGTTCAATCCGGTCGATCAGTTGGTTGAATGCCGTATTGCGTGTGTCGATGCCACCTTTCAGGTACGAGACGGCATAACTCTGTTCCTGACGGAAGCGCGACGCGATGCGGTCGTACTTGGAAAGATCGAGATCGATAACCTTTATCTGTCCGGGTGCGCCTCGGTCGCGCTCGGGGGAGGCTTGGAGCAATCTGCCTGGCAAGTATCTTGATTCCGTCAGAAGGAAGAGGCAAATCTGGGCAACGTGCGTTCCCGTGGTGATGTGGACCAGATACTCTTCCGCATCCGTATCGAACGGATAGGAACGAGCAAATTTGAAAAGCGTCTCGTAAACTCGCTCAAAATCCCAAGGGTCACCAAATTCGATTTCGTTGAGGCGCACCGTTGTTTCCGGCGAGACTGCCGCAATATCTTTGACAAGAAGCTGGGCAAGCGATTTGTCGCGGAGCCCGTGAAGGAGTTCCAAGCGCTTGACCACAAAGTCGGGTTGTCGGCAGATGGAGACCGTGGGTCTCCAGCTCTGCCACCGATCCTGATTTCGTCCGGCATCCAGGGTGGTCCCCAAAAGCCCAACAACAACATTGGCCTTTTCAGCCATATCTGTGAGTATACATCCTTATCCTATAAGATTGCTAAATGCACATGTGAATAGGCCGTATCAGTCTAAGTATTTTGTTTATAATCGCTTGGCAGAACTAGCCGAAAGGCGACGGTGTTGCTCTATGTCAGTACAGAACGATAGGGAGAGAGAGGTTCCGCGAGCGAATTGGGAGTCGCGGACCAGTTGAGGCGCCAGGGCAGGTCATACTGCCTGGCGCCTCTCCGAGTTCGCAAAAGTACTGAGGCCAGATGAAGGAGGATGACATGGCGGAGCCGACCTACAACGTAATCGTTCCGGAAAAGGGCGCACCCATTAAGGCGTGGACGAAGGGAGTGCAGCTCGAAGATCAGGCGCGTCAGCAGCTCTTGAACGTCGCGCAGCTTCCTTTTATTTTCAAATGGGTTGCCGCCATGCCGGATGTTCACTGGGGCGTAGGCGCTACGATAGGCAGCGTCATCCCAACCAAGGGTGCCATTATTCCGGCCGCTGTCGGTGTGGACATTGGTTGCGGCATGATGGCCGTGCAGACCGACCTCAACGCACGCGACTTACCGGATAACCTTCACGCGATTCGTACCGCCATCGAAAAAGCCGTTCCGCATGGTCGAACCAATCATGGTGGTGCGGGTGACGTAGGCGCTTGGAATCAGATTCCGAGTCACAACGACGAAGTGTGGCAGACCTTGAAGCCTCGCTACGACGCGATTCTCGAAAAGCACCCGAAACTGGACCGTGGAAATCACTCAAACCACCTCGGCACTTTGGGAACGGGAAATCACTTCATCGAAGTGTGTCTGGATGAGGCGGAAAACGTGTGGTTCATGCTGCACAGCGGTTCGCGCGGTGTTGGCAACCGCATGGGCAGCTACTTCATTGAGGTCGCGCGCAAGGACATGCAGAAGTTTTTCATCAACTTACCTGACAAGGACCTGGCTTATTTTTCAGAAGGGACTGAGCACTTTGGCGACTACGTAGAAGCGGTCGAATGGGCGCAGGACTTTGCCCGGTGGAATCGTCACTTGATGATGGAGCAGATCGTCGGCGCAGTTCGTGACTCAGGTGAGGTCCGCCCGTTTGTCGCTGAACTGAAAGCCATCAACTGCCACCACAACTATGTGGCTCGCGAAAAGCACTATGGCCAGAACATTCTGGTCACCCGCAAAGGCGCAGTGCGCGCCCGCGAAGGCGATATGGGAATCATTCCTGGAAGCATGGGAGCGCGTTCCTATATCGTCCGCGGCAAGGGCAACATGGAAAGCTTCATGAGCTGTAGCCACGGAGCGGGCCGTGCAATGTCTCGTGGCGAAGCCAAGCGCCGTTTCACGGTTGAGGACCACATTCGCATGACCGCCGGCGTAGAGTGCCGGAAAGATGCGGACGTAATCGATGAGACTCCGGCCGCATACAAGTCGATCGAATCCGTCATGGCTGCGCAGGCAGACTTGGTGGAAATCGTTCACACGTTACGCCAGGTTGTGTGCGTGAAAGGATAGGCGGGATCTTTTGGGGAACCCGCATCAACGGAGCGGATGCATGATTCGCATTGACGGATCGGCGGGCGAGGGCGGCGGACAGATGTTAAGGTCCGCCCTTAGCCTTTCACTCGTGACAGGAAAAGCGTTCCGGATGGAGAACATCCGCGCCAAGCGAGAAAGGCCCGGACTTCTCCGGCAACATCTCACTGCGGTTCTTGCCTCGTGTGAAATCGCGAGCGCACAAGCCGAGGGCGCGAATCTGGGTTCAAAGACACTCACCTTCACTCCGGGCTCTGTGCGGTCCGGAAACTATCACTTTGCGATTGGAACGGCCGGTAGCGGAACGTTGGTTCTCCAGACCATCCTCCCGGCTCTGATGACGGCGTCCGGGCGGAGCGAGATCATAATCGAAGGCGGCACGCACAACATGCAGGCGCCGCCACTGGATTTTCTGCAGAAAGCATTTTTGCCGGTGCTAAACAGGCTCGGTCCAAAGATCGAGATTCGACTTGAAAAGTATGGGTTCTATCCGGCTGGCGGTGGCCGTTTTATCGCCACGATTGAACCGTGCGAACGCCTTATGTCGATTCAACTACTGGAGAGGGGCGAGATCGAACGCCGTAGCGCGGTTGCAATTGTCGCGAATCTGCCGCGCAGCATTGCGCAGCGCGAGACAGATACAATCGGTAAACTGCTGAATTGGAACGCTGAGTCTATCGAGATCGTCGAGACACGAAACTCGGTCGGCCCTGGAAATATCGTTCTGATCGAACTTGCAAGCAGCAATGTGACCGAAGTGTTCTGCGGTTTTGGGCGTATCGGCGCAAGCGCAGAGAGCGTGGCGTCCGAGGCCGCCGACGCGGCACGCTCCTATCTCGTGTCGGGAGCGGTGTCAGGAGAACACCTTACTGATCAGCTCTTACTTCCATTCGCCTTGGCGGGTGGTGGCGCCTTCACCGCCGAGAAGTTGAATCTCCATTCCCGAACCAACATGGACATTATCCGCTGCTTCCTGCCGGTGGATTTCGTGGCCTCTGAGGTCGGTGAACTCATGCGTGTTGAAGTGCAAGCGAGTAACTGAAGTGTCCGTTCAATCAACACGCCCTTCACGTCCGAGGGGATCACTCGGCCAAAATCAATTTGCGCTGATGTTACTTCTCACGAATGTCCAATAGAGATATACGTTAAATCAGCAGCGGTTGGTCTGATATCCTCCAACTATGGAGAACCGTTCAATTGGTGATGTAGGTGGGACGCCTGGCGGTCTAAGTCATTTTGTGATCGGTTTTATTATTACCTGCCTGGGAGGATATTTTCTGGCCAATCAGGTCAGCGTTGTTGGTTCGTATTGGAGTTTCTACGGCGCAAACACTTTCGGCATAACACTTGTGCCGCTGTTGATTGGCGTTGGTATCTTATTTTGGAATGGCCGAAGCATGGCCGGCTGGCTTCTCACTATCGCAGGCGCCCTTTTCATCTTGGGCGGCGTTATCGCAAACATGCACATCTATTTTCGCCCGACCAGCCTTTTCAATACGCTCGTGATGCTTGTCCTGTTCGTCGGAGGACTCGGATTGATCGCGCGCGCGCTCAGTCCTCATCGAAAATAAGGCTTGCTGGTGGCATAAGAAAGGGAATTGGGGCGCACACCCGAAGATGCATTTCCCCTCAGAGCGTTTGAAATCTTTCCTTCACTTCCCGGACAAAATCCAAAAATCCGGGTGAGTTGGTAATCCCCGGACGCCAGCACAGATCCCGCTCGATCAGGTCGTAGGTCTCCTGTATGCGCGCACCGGGAAGAATATTCCCCGCGGCATCGCGATCGCGGCCCATCAGCCAGAGGTGGTCCGCCACCGTCGCTGCAGCAGTCACATCGTGAGTCACGACGATGATGGTGTTCAGTTCGTCCAGGCAGGCAATCTCATTGATCAACTCACAGACCTTTGCTTCCATCACCAGGTCGAGCCCGGAAAACGGCTCGTCCATGAGCAGAAAATGTTCGCTGCACAAAAGCTGCTGCGCAATGGCGATTCTTTGCCGCTGGCCGCCGGAAATCTGAGCCGGATAGAATTGCGCCTGGTCCACCATATCCAGCCGCTGCAGGTATTTCGTCACCTTTTCGTGCGCCTTGTCGTGACTCTTCTCCATCTGTTTTGCGGCCACCATCAGGTTGCTGAAAATGGTGCGGTTCTCGAAGAGCGGGTAATTCTGGGCAACCACTCCGACCATACCCGCTTTCACGGGAGTCAGCGTGGAATTCACCAGCACTTGTCCTGAAGTAGGATGATTCAGCCCTGCGATGATGCGAAACAGTTGTGTCTTGCCGATGCCCGAAGGCCCAAGAAAACCCACAACCTGGCCCTGGGTGTGGCCCTCGCGCACGATATCGCGAATCTCCGCATTGACATCACGGAGAATAACCTTGTCCTCGTACGAGAGGCCCACGTGGTCAATCTTTAGCAGCGTTTCAGCGTAGGTGCACCGTTCAGGCACTGGTTTTGTCCTCGCAAATCTCCGATCGATTATCTTTTCTCGAGCTGCAACCCTGCGTAAGGAAACAGGAAAGTCTTGGCTAGGCCCAGAACGTAATCCTGAAACATTCCTATCACCAGGATCGCGATTTGAATGGCAAACACTGCTTCTAGTCGAAAATGCTTGTTCTGGTTGAGGAGCAAAGCCCCCACACCGCCTTCCGAGCGAGAGATGCCTTCCACCATCGTCAGCATCATCCAGCCCATGGCTGCGTTCTGGCGCATGGCATCGAATGCCGCGTCTGCCCTGCCAAGCACGATCACTTCCCACACCACGCGCCACTCGCCCATCCGCAGTGTGCGCGCCAGGTCAAACTTCTCCTTGGGAACTTGCGCCACCACGTCGATCATGCTGGTCACGAAAAACACCGCCACACCGAAAACCAGCAAACTGACTTTCAGCCGGTGGCCGCTCGCAAAAATGACGGTGAAAAAGAACGTGAGGCCGACCATCCCCAGAAAACGCCCCTTCGAAGCTGCTTGCGCGATGGGTTGGAAAAAAGGAACCACCGTAAGATATGCAAGCACCAGCGAGATCAGCGTCGCCCAGGCCATGGCCTGCACGTTCAACAGAAAGCTGACAATCAACTCTTGTCCAAGACCCTCGTGATTCCAAAGGTCGACGAACGCGCGCCAGACATCCAGCGGTTTTGGCAGGAATACGTAAGTGGAAGTTGCCCACACCATCAGCAACACGGCAATCTGGAACACAACGATGAACCGGAACGCCGACTTGGAAATCACCCGGTTCGGAGAAAACGCTCCCAGCATATCGTGCCAGATGCTTCGACCGGGCACCGTTGGGGGACGAATCGCGGCCGTTGTCGCACCCGCCTCAATCGTCCCCGTTGCCTGCTTGATGGGATTCACCTTAGCTCCTATTCCTTGCCCGAAAGAATGATCTCGACGCGCCGGTTTTTCGCCCGGCCTTCCGCCGTATCGTTGGACGCCAGTGGCTTCGAGTCGCCATAGGCATGAATACGGAAACGGCTGTCGGGGAAATTCGAGGGAGCTTTTCTCTGCAACCAGTCCCGCACCGCTTGCGCTCGGCGCTCTGCTAGGTCCATGTTCCCTTCGCGGGAGCCGGTATTGTCCGTGTGTCCATTCAGAGTGACGAACAAAGCGCCGGCAATCGCCAGGTCGTCTTTGATCTCGTACATCTTGCGCTCGCCGGCAGTAGTGAACGATGCCTTGCCCGTGTCGAACTCAATGCTCCAGTCGCGCTTGGAAACGACCGTTCCCGTATCTCCGCTCGAACTGAAGCTGGCAACATCGGCTTCTGCCCCCGTCTGCGAGAGCATCGAAGAAGCTCCCAGAACGTAAGAAGTATCCAGAATCTCTTTCACGTCGGGAATTTTGTTCGCGTCCTTAAAAAGGTCGGGATATTGCTGCGTCGCAATGTTCCCAAACACGGTATAGGTGGAACGGAAGTTGTTATTGGCACCGGGCTGCAATCCAAAGAGCAGCAAATTGTCGTTCAAATTGTTCACCGCGGAGCCGCCCAGCTCCACCTGGTTTCCGGCTTTGTCCTGTTCGCGAGTTCCTACGTAGTATTTCAGCCAGTAGTCGCCGTTCTGTTCGTTGTACACCTTTGCGCTGATGCCCGCCGCCCGCTTCAGCGCTTCCGGGAACGCCTTCAACTGATCGGCGGCTTCAAAACTGGCCGCCAGCATTCCCTGAACTTCGTTGCGATGGTCCTGGTTGAACTTCTTGATTCCGATAATCACGTCAGGCATCTGCGACCGGTACTGTTTTGAAGAAACGATGGACACCAGCCCCCCGCGCCCGTGCGCCACGTTGACGTCGCCCGGTGTCCAGGTCACCACGCCGTTTACGCAAACGTTTTTCGTTTCCCCGGTCAGCCGCCCGTCGTGCACCACCTTGCGGTCTTCGCAGGTATTGGCGTTATAAATTTCCGCCGCCTTGATGTAGTCAGGCGCGTTCACCCAATTCAGCGCTTCCGGATCCCAGGTCTTTTCGTCCGGATTGTTCTTTATATTGTTGTCCGCCGCCCACTTCATCGCGATATTCCAGTCGCCATCGCGAAGCACGCCGGCCACCAGTCCGCCCTTGGACGCCTGCGGATCGGCCTTCCATTCCGGAGGGCCCATCAGTTTGTCTTCACCGCGGGAATAGCCGGTGGATCCGATCACCTGCGCCACGTATTCACCCGCGCCGTTGTCCAGCTTCTTGAGTTGCGGATTGACCGCCGCGAAAAACTGCCCCGAGCCGTCCCCCATTATCAACACATAGTTGGCGCCGGAGGAACACTGGCTTGCGCCGTCGTGGAGTTCCTTCGCGCAGCCAATCAAATCGTTCTGCATCTGACTGGTATCATCTTGCCGGATGAGCTTCACGTTTGCAGTGTGCTTTTCCATCAAGCTATTCCGTGTGGTATCCGCGCCGCCGTTGGCGTAGATGAAACCCATTTGCGCATTCCATGCCCATATTTCAACGCGCATCAGGGGCGCCTTCACCGAGGCAGCGGCCGCATCCGGATAAGGCGTCGGCTCGACGTTGGCCACTACTGCTTCCTTCAAATCCGGCAGATTGGCTTTCGTCGGGATGATGGACTTCGCGATGCCCGGGGCTGGAATCCAGCCGCGGCTTACCGCTGTGCGAAAACCAAAGAACAGGACCGCTCCCGCAATCAGAAGGAGAATGATCTTTGCTCCCGGCTTTAATCTGTGACCGGTTGGTGGAGTCGAAATCTTATCGTCGAACATGTAATTATTCCCTCCGAATTTCCCCTACTTGATCAGATCGCTGTAATCGTCTTTCCTGGCCACCGGCGCGGCAGACGGTTGATCCGGCATAGCGGGTACCGCCGTCGTCACCGATGCCGGCAAAAGCTTTTGCTGAAATTCGCTCAGTTGTTTGATGGCCTCATCATTGATGGCCCCGGTTTCCAGATCCATGTTGGTCATCAATTTGTTCGCCAGCCGGTTGAAGTCTTCCATTTCGCCGAGCATCTGTCCGGCATCGTCCGCTAGGTATTCCAGTGTCTGGTCGTAAATCTGATTGGCCACAGGGTCGCCACGGAAGATCTTTTTCGCCGCCTGGAACACGGAATAGGCCTTTTTCAGCGCTTTGCGCCGCATCTCTTCTTCGCTGACGCGGTTCTCCTTGTCGGTGACTTGAAACTCGGCCGTGGCCCGCCAGCGAATCAGCTGTTCGTAGAGGATCTTGAGCTTGTCGCGCAAATCGGTGAGCGACTTGTCGATGTTGATCAGGCTCGCGGCGTGCCGCTGGTTCGTGACCTTCGCGGACATGAACTGTTGCTGGTCCAGCGACGTCAGCCCACCAGCCGCCAGCTTCTTGTCGGCCTGGTTGGCCAGAGCCATGCTGTGCTCGGCTTCCTTCTGGTTCGTGTCGATCTGGTTCTGCAAGGTGCGAATCGAGCCGTTCAGATTTCCGAGCTGCTCATCCATGATCGCCAGATTCTTTTTCATCTCCGCAATGTAGTTTTTCAGAATGCCGATGGGATCCAGCTCGATGAAGAGTCCCGTCAGATATCGCATGACGCTCTGGAAGACGAGCTTCCCCAGCGTTAACACGCGCCGGTTCGTGACGATAAAGATCAGCAGCAGAATGCCACCGATCAGAATCGCCAGGTGCAACGTGTCGGTGGCGGCAGCGATCAGGAACGGCAGAATCTGTACAAATCCATACGCTGCGGCGATGCCAGCCAGCACGAGCACCACTTTCCCGACGGTCCCTTCCGGCCGCTGCCAGAAGTTCTTCAGCCCTTGTAGTACAGGGGAACCCGGATTGGTTGCCATAGCGTCTCCCTATCCCAAAATCGTTTCAAATTCCTTGCGTTGTTGCTGAATCTCTGCGCGCCGGCGTTCCAGCGCCGATGCAAAATTGTTTCTCGCCTCTTGCAGCTTGCTTCGGGAAACTTCTGCCTGCGACTGCACCGATTTCACCTGCTGTTGCAAGTCTGCAATCTCTTTTTGTTTTTGCAGGATCGCGTCATTCATCTCGTTAATCTGCCCAAGCTTGGCGTCCACTTCTGTTTTGCCCACCTCGTTCGTCTGCTTCTCGAACGTTTTTGCCGACGAGTCCAGGGCGTTCAACAGAGTATCGAATCCCTTCAAGATCGCATCTTTCGTCAAGCCGCCCTGTGCTTGCGCCGTCGCAAGCGCAGCTTTGTACCGTAGCGATTTTTCGGTGATCACCGAGGCCAGAGGCGCTGCGTACTGCTCGATCTTCGCCAGCTCCGGGACTGCGGATAGGTCGGTTTGCTTGGCCAGGCGCGCATAGAACTGATTGTCTCGCCCCGTCATCGGAACGTACGACGGCGCAGGTGTCGATTGTGGCGCCCGCCCAGCCACCGGGGCCGGTGCGGATTTCGCAGGCTGCTCCACCTGCGGTTCTTCTTCGAAAATGGCCTTCTTGATCAGATCCAGGAACGGCATGTTTCACACTCTCACTTCTTCGCTCAGGCGACCGTGGCCGCGAAATCTGACTTTGCTCCCAAATCGAGCCGGAACACACACAATGAGGTGCAGCACGACCCGGTCTTAGTACCAACCCGGCAGTCGCAACTGACGGTTTCGTACCTTTGGATCGCAGACCAATCACGTTGAACTGGAATACGTGGTCATCCTAGACCGTAGACACTTGGCTTTTCAATAAAGAAATTGCCGCTGTATAGCTGCTAATCAACAGGCAAATGAAATCGGCTCATTGCGGGCATCTTCGGCGTTTTCCCTGAAACATTGGTGCACCCCCTCATTCCCGGATTGTTGTGGCTCCAATTTCTGCCGTCAGCTTTTCTATCTCAGGCTGGAACATCATCCGGGGTTCCCTTGATGGGCCCATTAAACCGCCTACAGGGATATCATGCAATTCAGCTACAATGCACACTTTAGCCGTTCAAAATGATGCTGTTATTGAACTGACAAACTTTCGACCGGGAGCTAGCCTGTGCCTGTAAAAACGCTGCCTGCGGTACTGAGCCAGATTGTCGAGGCCAAAGCTGAATACGATACGCGGCTTCTGGCGCAGCAACTTGGCACGAACTATCGTTCCTTGATGTATTGGTTGAGGGGCGATCGTCCCATCCCTGCCGATTTGGTGCCGCAGATCTGCGTCCTTTTGAAGAACTTTGAACCGTTGGATCTCCTTGAATCGCAGGCAGGAAGAGTGGCATTCAAAATCCCAGATCCGCAACAGACCTCGGAGAAGGAATTCCAGGTCATTTCCAACCTCATGAAAGATGTGGGTTCGGCGCTGGAGAGCATTGCCAACACCCTCGCCGATGGAGTAGTGGAGGAAAATGAACTTAACGCCACGATTCCGAAGCTCGAAGCGGTAATCCAAGAATGCGCTTCGGTAAAATACCTACTAGAGATGCTCTGCAAGAACAGAAAGAAAAAAACGAAGAAGTGACTGGAGAGACGAGACTGCCTTCTCCCAGTATTCGATGCCGCCCGACGTAGCGAGGGAAGTTGGCTTGGTTCTTGGTGCGGACGTGGATCGCGGCTCCTGGAGAAACCCTGCAGGAATGTAGCACTGAAGTAGTAAAGGCGTCAGTCTAGATTCGTTTGAGGTGTGAAGTGTTCATGGGTAAATTGAGTATCGGGCTTGAATGGTAACTTCTTTGTGTTAAACCGAATACAGCTATAGCCCCGGACGAAACGAGAAAAAGTGCTACACTCATAATACCCTTGAGTAAATATTGAAAAATTTAGCAGAATTGTAGCAGTAGACCGCGCAAAATGACCTAAAATGGAGCAAACCCAAAAAACTGAAATCGTCGCTATCTTACGGCTGGCAAAGGGATTAGGTGTATTTTCAGCAAGATAGCAAATGACCGGTTTTATTTTTCAAGACCGCCGGTTTCAACCGCTCACCCACTCCTCCGTTTTTAAGTATAACTTGCAACAGCTCCTGGCGGGGCGTTTGGTGACAATTTTGGGGTCGACTGCTGCATTGTGGTGCATACTGTCAGAAGACTGTCACCAACAGTTTTGGATTTGCGAAGAGAATCGCATCGTTTGGAGAGCCGCGGGCCGCAATATTTGATAAGAACACACAGCTCAGATCTCAAGGAACAAACTGTTCTTGTTACTCGGGTGATGGCCGCGGGGACTGAAAGACCGGCGGTTTCAACCGCTCGAGCGCTCCACCGCTTGAGCCTGCTTCGAAACGACAATGGGCTTGTAAACCGTCGTTTTGGGATTCGCTGAGTAAATAAGGCCGGCTGTTGCGCCGACGGTCGCCCCGAAGAGGAACGCCAGCCATACTCCCAGGATCAGCCAAATCGAGAATTGACAGTTGTTGCCGAGTTCGCGCGCTGATGTGCAACCAGCCATTCGGCTCACAATCGAATGCTGGCCAATGCGCAGGTAGATAGGGCACGCGCTTGCCTCTCAAGCAGACGCTCGACGTGATCTTGGCCGCCAATGCCGTGAAGTGAAAGAGTCGCCCGTCATCCGTTCAAAGCCGTCCCGTAGTATGTCCCTGCTTCGGCAACGTAACTCTGGCCAGCCAGAAATCATTGAGGCTCTTAACCAGACTCTCGAACTCTTTCCATTCCCCTGGCTTGGTCAGATAGCAGCTGGCCATGAGTTTATAGCTTTGCACGATATCCGCTTCCGCATAAGATGTGGTCAGGACAATGATTGGGATCGTTTTAAGCCAGGGGTCTGCCTTGACCTGAGCCAGAACTTTAAGACCATCCATTTTAGGCATGTGCAAGTCCAGGAGGATAAAATTTGGGCGAGGTGCATCAAGATAGGGTCCCTGGTACCTCAGAAACGCCATAGCCTCAAGTCCGTCGGCAACCACATGAAGACGCACAGCCTGATTAGTTTCAAGCAAACTCTCTCTCAGCAGCCGGACGTCACCTGCATTGTCTTCAACTAGCAGAATATCTATCGGCATCCTTTGGCTCCTCAACGACTTGATTGAGCAATTCCAGCGCGTAGTAAGTGCTGCGCATGTCGTGTTGGCGAGTCCTTTCTAACCTTTCCCGCGCAACATCTCGTCCACGTAGCAACCGTTCCTGCTGATATCCGAGAGCCGGGCCCTTAACCCGGTATGCGACTGCATATCGATTACTTCGACCTCGGGCGAGAAAGGATAGCGCGGACAGCTGCGCTTTTCGGTAGGGTCCGCTGGACCAACCTTTGGCTGGCCATATGCTGTTTTGTTAAGGACTTCCATCATCCGAATCTCTAAAAGCGGGCCAATGCGAATACATCAGCGTCAAGCTCAGACCTGACACTCACGCCTGCCCACCTTTTCGCTCATTTCCGATTGCAAAACGCATACTCATCGATGAACGGCACCAGCCGCCTCGGGAATTCCGGTCTTGAGCAACTTAGCGAACTGCTGGGGCGGAACCGGCCGGCTGAAATAGTAACCTTGGGCCTCGTCACACTGGTGAGCCTGAAGAAATTCCAACTCTCCCCGCGTTTCCACGCCTTCGGCAACGACTCTCAGGTTCAGGCTTCGCCCCATGCTGATCACCGCGGTGACGATGGTCGCATCGTCGGGAGCGGCCGTGATCTGCCGGACAAACGACTGGTCGATCTTCAGGGCATCAATCGGAAACTTTCTGAGGTAGCTCAAGCTGGAGTAACCCGTGCCGAAATCATCGACTGCAATCTGCACTCCTCTGGTTCTCAGTGTTTTGAGGACTGATGCAGCGGACTCGGCACGCTTCATCAGAACGCTCTCCGTTAGCTCCAGCTCAAGAGATTTCGCATCCAAACCGGTATCCTTGAGGACTGTGAATACAGTCTCAAGAAAGTTGTCGTCTCGAAATTCCATCGACGAAATGTTCACTGCAATGGTCCTCAGGGGCAGGCCCGCATCCACCCAGGCCCGGGCTTGCCTGCAGGATTCACGAAGGACCCAGTTACCGATAGGCAGAATCAGACCGCAATCTTCCGCAACGGGAATAAATTGTGCAGGAGAGACCGGTCCTCGAGTAGGATGTGTCCAGCGTATCAATGCCTCTGCTCCGGTAATCTCCCCGGACCGCAAATTGATCTTAGGCTGGTAGTGGAGCGTAAATTCCTCGCGCTCCAGGGCGCGGCGCAAACTCTCTTCGATGGATTGCCGTTCCACGGCTCGGACGTTCATGGCCGGTTTGAAAAATTGATAGCTCTGACGCCCGTTTTCCTTTGCCTGGTACATTGCCGTGTCGGCGTTCTTGATGAGCGTCTCCGCATCCAGGCCATCATCTGGATAGACGCTCACGCCAATACTCGTGGTGACGTGAAGGTCGTGCTGGTCGATCGAATGAGCTGCTGACACCGCTTCGAGGATTCTCAACGCCGAAATGGCAGCATCTTCCTGCTGTCCCAGTTCCGAAAGCAAGACAACAAACTCGTCTCCCCCTTGCCGGCTGACGGTATCCGAGTTGCGCACACAACCTACAAGGCGTTTTGCGATCGATTGAAGAAGTTTGTCGCCGATGGGATGTCCGAGGGAATCGTTGATGTGTTTGAAGCCATCCAAATCCAAAAAAAGCACGGCGACCTTTTTGTGGTGACGTGGAGCTAAGACGATGGCCTGGTTCACCCGGTCGTTCAGGAGCATACGATTGGGCAAGCCGGTCAGAAAGTCGTGCTCGGCCGAATGGGTCATCTCCGCGACCATGGCGCGAGCAGCGCTCACGTCGCGAAAAACGATAACGGCCCCGGTCACTTTCCCTTCACGGTCATGGATGGGGGCAACGGAATCTTCGATCGGCGTTTCAAATCCATCACGCCGGATGAGGATACAATCCGATGGCAAATGCACGGTTCTGTCTAGTCCCACTGCCGCGTTCATCGGATTCGGCGTGGTTTCGCGGGTAACGGCGTCCTGGATTCTAAACACGTCGTCCATGGACCGCCCTACCGCCTCTTCCCACTGCCAACCTGTCATTTTTTCCGCGACGAGATTCAGGAAGGTGATATTTCCAGATACGTCCGTGCAAACAACGCCGTCGCCGATGCAGTTCAGTGTGACTTGCGCGCGCTCCTTTACCACGAACAGCGCTTCTTCCATGTTCTTGCGTTCGATGGCGTAACGCAGTGCCCGCAATAGTCCGCGTGTCTCGATCTGGCCTTTGATGAGGTAGTCCTGCGCGCCTTCTTGTAACGCTTGAGTGGCGAGCGATTCGTCATCCAAACCTGTCAGCACAACAAGAGGGACGCGCGGGGCGACTGCGTGGGTCCGCCGGACCGCCTCAAGTCCTTGCGCGTCGGGCAGTCCCAGGTCGAGCAAGACAATGTCGAATGCACGCTCCCTAAGCTCCAGTTCGGCCTCATGCATGTTCACGGCTTGCCTCAATTCAGCTCCTTTCGCGCCCGCCTCATCGAACATTTCCCTGAGTAAACGCGCGTCTCCGGGATTGTCCTCGACCAGGAGGAGTAACCTAAGCGACTTCCTGATCATGTTTTTTGCCTCTGCTGTGGCAACTTGACCTTGCTCAGCCAGAAATCATTGATGCTCTTCACAAGGCCTTCGAACGCGTCCAACTGCACGGGCTTAGTGAGGTAGCAGTTCGCCTGGAGCTGGTAGCTTTTTACAACGTCCGCTTCCGCCGCGGACGTGGTCAGGATCACTGTAGGGATCGTTTTCAGGCTGTTATCCTCCTTGATGTGAGCAAGAACCTCGCGGCCATCCATTTTGGGCAGGTTTAGGTCCAGCAAGATAATATCCGGGCGAGGCGCATCGGCGTGGGCGCCCTCGTGCCTCAGGAACGCCATGGCCTCCACGCCGTCGGAAGCCACATGCAAATGGATGGACATATTGGCATCACGAAAGGCTTCCCGAGTCAAACGCACATCGCCGGGACTGTCTTCCACCAAGAGAACCTCTATGGGCATACCGTCTCCTCCGATGATCTTCGTCATTCCTTCTCACTTTTTGCCAAGGCAAAACGAAAAGTGGAACCATGCCCGGGTTGTGACTCGACCGATATGCTGCCGCCATGGCGTTCGACAATCTTCTTGCAGATGGCCAATCCTATGCCGGTACCGGCGAACTCATCCCGTTTGTGGAGCCGCTGAAACATCCCAAAAATCCTTTCTAAGTACTGGGATTCAATTCCGAGTCCGTTGTCTTTCACCGAGAATACCCATTTCTTCCCGCCATTTTTGGCGGCCGAGATGTGGACCCGGGGGATTCCGGACTTCTGGTATTTGATGGCATTGCCCACAAGGTTTTGAAATAACTGAATCAGCTGTGTCTCGTCCGCCAGGACGGAGGGAAGGGGATCGTGAGTCACAATCGCCCCCTTTTCCTCGATGGCGCCCCGGAGATTGATGAGTGCGTGTTGCAAGGCTTCTTCGCTGGAGGTATCCAGCAGATCCTTTCCTTTTGTCCCAACGTGCGAATAGGCCAGCAGGTCATGGATCAACCGCTGCATGCGGCTGGCCCCGTCGACGGCGAAAGCAATAAACTCATCGGCATCGGAGTCCAGCTTTCCTTTGTACCGTCTGGCTAGAAGCTGTGTGTAACTGGCGACCATCCGCAGCGGTTCCTGCAAGTCGTGCGAGGCAATGTAAGCAAACTGCCCCAGTTCCTCATTGGAGCGGTTTAGTTCCTCGACTTTGTTCAACAGGTTCGCTTCGGCTTTTTTGCGGGTAGTGATATCCCGGACCGCGGCGGTCACCAGGATTCCCTCGGCGCTTTCCAGCGGGCTTAGCATGATCTCGATGGGAAACGCGCTGCCATCCTTCCGCCGTCCACTGAGCTCAATTCCCGTACCGATCTGCTGCGCCAGCGCGTCTTCCACGGATCGGAGAGCGTCCGCGATTAGCCGTTCCGCGAAGCCCTCCGGAATGATGTTGTTCACCCGCTGCCCTACGAGTTCATCACGCCGGTAGCCAAACTGTTTCTCCGCCTGGACATTCAGCAGCACGATTTCTCCGCCCTGGTTCACGACCACCATCGCATCCGGCGCCGCTTCCAGCAGCCCGCGGTACCGGCCCTCCATCTGCGCGAGATGTTTTTCCGCAGCCTTTCGCACGCTGATATTACGAACGGCCGCCGTTACCAAAGTTCCCTCGGCGCTTTCCAGCGGGCTCAGCATGATCTCGATGGGGAAATCGCTTCCATCCTTCCGCCGCCCACTGAGCTCAATTCCTGTCCCGATCTGCTGCGCCAGCGCTTCCGCCGCGGTTCGAGTGCCGTCCGCGATCAGCCGTTCCGCAAAGCCTTCCGGAATAATGTTTTTCACCCGCTGCCCCACCAACTCGTCGCGCCGGTAGCCAAACTGTTTCTCCGCCTGGACATTCAGCAGCACGATTTCCCCGCCTTGGTTCACGACGACCATCGCATCCGGCGCCGCTTCCAGTAGCCCTCTATACTTTGCGCCGGAATCCTTGCCCTGGGCGTTGTCGCGCAGGAGGCTCCACCCCACAACGCCGGTGATCAACAAACCAAGGATGGTCCCGAGTGTCAGGACGGTCTTGGCTTGGGTTAAGCGCCGCTCTGCGTCCCCCTCACGCAGCACCAACAGTCGCAACTCTTCATCCCGCATCTGGCCAACCAGCGTTTGAAAGCCATCCATGATCTGATTGCCGGATTCTTTTTGCATGACCTCGGTGGCGGCCTCCAATCCATTTTCCTGTCGCAGTCTAAGGACCTGCTTTGCAAGCTGGAATTGTTGGGAGGCAAGCGTCGAGAGAGCATCAAGCCTGCGCTGCTGCCCGGCGTTATCCGTCGTCAAATTACGCAACATTGTCAGGTTCTTCCCCGTCGTTGCTATGCCAGCGCGATACAGCTCAAGAAAGGACTCGTCGCCAGTCAACAGATAGCCGCGGGTGTTCGATTCCGATGTTTGCATTGCGGCAAGCAGGTCCTGGAGTTTCTCAAGAACCTGCTCCGTGTGGTGCACCCACAGGTTACTTTCGCTGGACTCGACTATGCTGCGGTAGGAGACCGCACCTGTGACGAGCAAAGCCAAAACGGCGGACCCGAGCGCGAATTGCAGTTTGTGTGTCATTGCGGACTTGGTCTTCACCGCATACTTGGCTGGAAAAGTAGAGTTCTATTCCGGACGCGGTCCCGAGGGCTGAAAGAGGGCAGCCTGTAGCCGCGTGCCAATTTTATTTGAAGGGAATTTCAGTTTATACCGGCCCTACGTTCGGCCAAAAAAAGGCTTTGCTGCGAGGTGTCCAACAGGCTACGGGCTTATCCTCCACTCACCTCGCAAGTGCAACGGCAGGAACCGCGGATTCCTGCGGCAAGCGGAAACTGGTAGGTTCCGACGTCACGAGGATTCGCGCGAGGAGGGCCGGGTTCAGCGGTCTAGAGAAAAGGTAACCCTGGGCAAATTCGCAACCAAGCGACTTCAGCATGTCCTTCTGTTCGCGGGTCTCCACGCCTTCTGCGATCACCTTCATGCCCAGGTTTCCTCCAAGGCTTAAAATCGTTTTCACGATCTCCTGGCTTTCGCTATTGTTTAGCATGTCAGTCACAAAGGACCGGTCGATTTTCAAAATATCCAGCGCAAAGCGCCGCAAGTAGCTCAAAGACGAGTACCCGGTTCCGAAGTCGTCGATGCACAAAAGAACGCCAAGTTTTCTGAGTTCACTTAAAATGCGCGTGGTGCGCTCCTCATCGCGCATGGTCACGCTTTCGGTAAGTTCCAGCCTTAGGTTTTCAGGGGCAAGGCCTGTCTCGCTCAAGACCTGGCCTATTTGGCTGACTAGATCGGCTTGCGCAAACTGCTTGGCGGAAATATTGACGGCCATTGTAAACGGGGGCGTGTGTGGAAATTGCAGGTTCCAGGCGCAGATCTGGCGGCAGGCTTCCTGCAAAATCCACTGGCCAATCTTTAGAATCAAGCCCGTATCCTCAGCCGCTGAGATGAATCCCCCCGGCATTACCAGCCCAAACTCCGGCCTCTGCCATCGCACCAGAGCTTCGAACCCGGTGATGCGAAAATCGGTCAACGAAACGATTGGCTGGTAATGAACGCGAAATTCCTGACGTTCCGTTGCCCGGCGAAGATCCGTTTCCAGCCGGAATCGGCCCGCTGCGGTGGCGTGCATCGAGGGATCGCACATTTCATACCGCGCCTTGCCAAGACTCTTGGCCCGCGCCATCGCCGTGTTTGCATCGCCGAGCATATCCTCCGCCGCGCTATAGCCGGTGCCGCTAAACGCAATGCCGATGCTCGCCGTGGTGAACACGGACTGTCCATCGACATCAAAGGGCGCCTGGATGGTCTTTTGGATTCGTTCCGCCACCCGAATGCCTTCGCTGGCATTCCGGATGTTGTCCAGCAAGATCGTGAATTTGTCGCCGCCCAGTCTCGCCAGTATGCCGCACCCATCGAGCTCGTCGGCCACCCCTCTCGCATTCGTCGAATGTAAAAGCGCGTCATCCCGCCGGATCGATCCGAGGAGCCGCTCCGCAATCTGCACCAGGAGCCAATCGCCTATGCAATTACCCAGGCTGTCATTCACAACTTTGAAGCGGTCCATGTCAATCGACAACACTGCAAACTTATATTCCGGATGGAGTATTCCCCAGCTGACGCAAAGCGTTAGCCGCTCCAGAAAAAATGCGCGATTTGGCAAGCGCGTGAGCGGATCGTGAAGCGCATCGTAGGTTACCTTGTCTTCAAGCTTCAGGATCCTTTCGCCGCACCGCAACCTGGCCTTCAGTTCTTCCAGGTCGAACGGCTTCGTAAGATAATCGTCCGCGCCCGCTTCGAGACCTCTCACAACGTCCTCTTTGGACGTTCTTGCCGTCAGAAGAATCATGTAGATGTAGGGGTACTCCGAGTGTCTGCGTATCTCGCGGCACACTTCGAGTCCGTTGAGACCCGGCATGAGCCAATCCAGGAGTGCCAACCGCGGCCCATTTTTGCTGGACAGATGCTCCAGGGCCATACGCCCATTCTCCACGGCAATAACTTCGTAACCAGCCAGCGCCAGCGCTTTTTGCAGGAGACGTCGTGTCATTGCGTCATCTTCGGCAATGAGGATTCTCATCGCCCCACGTTTTCCTAACCGGAATTGTTCGGTTGATGCCCGCTCAGCGCGCAAATCCGCTGATTCGCGACAGGGCAAAGAATGTATCGGCACACCATCTGGCGACAATGCTAAGACACTCGCCGTTCCAGGGTGGCTCTTGTAG
>Ga0210410_10001952_pt1 | contig 18801 bp, 16 predicted proteins | sample IncBWC4MmetaG_FD_161058 | JGI IMG/M metagenome (GOLD analysis project Ga0210410, IMG submission 161058) | Forest soil microbial communities from Barre Woods Harvard Forest LTER site, Petersham, Massachusetts, United States - Inc-BW-C-4-M | ecosystem: Environmental > Terrestrial > Soil >... | reverse complement strand
CGAGGCCCGCATCGGAGCCACCAGCAGCGCATCATCCTCAAACGGTTGCCCATCGTGGTCGATCAGGGAGAGAACGCCCAAAGGTCCCGGCCCCAGCCACTCCGCCAGCAACGGCCGCACCTTCTCCGCCGCCGCGCCATAGCTGGGCAACACATCGTAGCGATTCGTAATGGCGGAGATCAGGCTATCGTTGGTCACGGTGCCGGCTCTGTCGGTGACAAACAGGCTCAGCGTCCGAAACCCCAGTGGCCGGTCGGAAAATTCAGCCGTTGCGACACCGGGAGACTCCGCCACTGGCAGACTCTGGTTCTCGCTCAAAGCCTTCAGCTGCTCACGCCGTCCGCAAAAAAACGCCGCATCCGGCGCATCCCCAACATACTCAACCGTCAGCCGCAGACGAACCGTGGCAGCCGCCTGCTGCAGCCTGGTCTGCCCGACACTCTGAAACAACTTCGCGCCATCGCCAAGAAAAACCGGCGCTGCAGCCGTCGGATACCACAAAACATTCCCAAACCCACGCAACGCAGTACCCTCCGGGCTGATCCGGTCCCAATCCGCACGCGCAGCCTGATCCAAAGGCGCTCCGATACGCTCCAGCCGCTCAGCCGACTGCGCCACCTCGCCCGAGTAGAAACTGGTCAGTTCCAGACTCGCGCCGGGCTCGAGCGGCTTCGGCAGCGAAACCACAGCCTCCGCCGCCTTGCCCGTGTGATCGGCATCGGTATCAATGGTCTGTTCCGTAAACGACAGCGGAGATATGCGCCCACCGCTTCGCATAGCAAAGCTCTCCCACTTCAGCGAAGACGAGATCTGAAACACAAGCCTTGTCATCGGCTCCTTCTCCGAGTTCTTCACGGCAAATCCCGCATGAACCGCGAGGTGCGACTGCGCCGGCGCCAGATGAACGTCCAGATTGTAAGCCGTGAAGGTAAGCGAAGCGCGCTCTGCATCGGTAACGTCTACGACAGACTGTTTCGCCGGAGCCTTCGTCGTCTTCTCGACCGTCGGAGAGTCTTGATTCCTGTTGAACAGGACCTTCCCATGCGGCGCACTCTCCTCTGTTGGAGGAGGCGGTGTAGCCTGACCCATCGCGGCTGAACTTACGCCAAGAACTATCGCCAACAGAGAGAAACGACGCACTGCAGATACAACTGCCATACTCTTCAAGATCCCAATCCCTTACGCTCTTTCGCAGGCTTTCGTAGTGCGAGTGGTGCTGCCGCCTGACGCCGTTGACGCATTGCCTCATACATCACGATCGCGCCTGCGACCGACACATTGAGAGACGAAACCTGCCCCGCCATGGGAATCCGCAGCAGATGATCGCACGTCCTCTTCACCAGATCGTGCAAGCCAGCACCCTCTCGCCCCAGCACCAGAACACAATCTGTCTTGAAGTCAAACTCCGTGTAATCCGGCGTTCCGCGCTCGTCAAGCCCAAGCACCCAGACATTCTTCTGCTTCATCTGCTCGAGCGCGCGGACCAGGTTCGTAACCCGCGCAATCCGCACATGCTCCGAAGCCCCCGCCGAGGTCTTGGCCACCGTTGCAGTTACAGGAGCCGAACGCCGCTCCGGCAGAACGACGCCATCGACACCAGCTCCATCGGCGGTCCGCAGCAACGCTCCGAGATTGTGCGGGTCCTCGACACCATCGAGAGCGAGGAAGAACCTGTATAGTCCCACCTCCGCAGGCGCCAGCAGGTCCTCAATCCCCAGGAACCTCCGCTCCCGAACGACCGCCAGCACGCCCTGATGCGCATCCGTCCGTGCAAACCTGGTGAGCTGATCCCTGGGTTCGAGCGCAACCCGGATGCCGGCGGTTCGGCAAAGCTCGATCAACCGTTCCAGGCGATCGTCTCGGCGCTCCCGGGCCACACTGACGTGGTCAAGCTGCCGGGAACCTGAACGAATGGCCTCCTCGACCGGGTGGAGACCGTAAAGAACTTCCATCTTTCAAGTTTACTTTCTAAATGGAAATATAGTCGCAAGGCCTTAGAATGTTTAACAGGCCGAAATTGGGTTCGCGGGGCCGGTCCAGCTCGTTTTTCAGAGTGGATATCTTCATTTTTTATGAATCATTCAACCAAAAAACGAGTCTTCTCTGGTCGAAAGAACGTCTCTGACACTGTGCAAACTGGTTCCATCACGCTCGCAGCTGCGCAGGCTGCACAAGTCCAGAGTGAAAATGCGGCAATCGCTCATGGATTGAAGCGGCAGAATCCTGAGCTGTTAGATCAGCTGATTGAGCTATATCAGCATCGTCTCCTGCGATACCTCCTCTTCCTCACGGGCAAGCGCGAGGTCGCCGAGGATCTCTTCCAGGAGACGTGGATGCGGGTACTCCTGCGAGGGGCCCAGTACAACGGCAAGGCACGCTTTGACACCTGGCTCTTTACCATTGCGCGCAATCTGGTGATCGATCTGTCGCGGAAGCGCACTATGGCCAGCCTCGACGAGATGAGCGAGGGGGGAGAGGATGAGCGCCCCTTTGAGATTGCCATGGCTGGGCCTTCGCCGCTGGAGCAGTTTCAATCGCGCGAAGATTGCGCGGAGGTGGGAGAGGTTTTGCTCAAGCTGGAACCGACCTACCGAGAGGTTCTAGTTCTTCGTTTCTATGAAGAGCTTTCCTTGGAAGAGATCGCTGCTGTAACTAGGGCCCCCCTGTCAACGGTCAAGTCCAGACTCTATCGCGGGCTGGCAGCCTTGAAGCCGCAGATGGAGCAGCTTCGCGAGGCCCGTCCCTTTGTGGAGGCGGCGGTATGAGCGACGCTTTCGCTAAGTTCGATAAGTCCAATTCCCAAGACTCCCGCTCGGTTGCGCGAGCGTCGGTGGTCAATCGGACGCATCGGGTGGTACGGGAGCGGGCTAAGACGATGGCGGCACAGCGTAGCCGGGTTCGCAGCTTGTGGATCCCTCTGGCAGTCTGTTCCTCACTTCTGGTTATCATCTGCACCGCAGTCTGGAGCGTTTTGGACCAGTATGAGGTGACGCCGAACGGTGTTCCGGATGCGAGCAATCAATTCCTAGTGTTATGTTTGTGGTTCCTCCCGGTTTCGATGGCGTTGTTGGCAGTGGTATTGTTCCAGCGTGCCCGTAAGCGCGAGGCTGCCCAATGAACAGGTTCTGGAGCCAGGGATCGGATCGATCGCAGGACAGCACGACGGGGGGGGAGGATCAGCTCAGCTTGATCCCGAACTGGTCTGTGGTGCTGGCGATCATCGTGTTCGGGGCGGTGCAGTATCTGTTCCATGGAGTTCTGCCTCACCATAAGCCTGAGATGCTGCCGATGCGGTTGCTGATGGGGTATTCGTGGGGGACGGCGTTTGCCAGTTATGTGCTGCTGGTGGGTTATGTCAGCCGCGACGTGAGGCGGCGCAGAATGCCGGCCGGGTTGTGGATGCTGATCGTGGTGGTGATGCCGGGCGGAATTGGAGCGGTGGTCTACTTCCTGTTGCGGCAGCCGATGATGACTCCTTGTCCGCATTGCAGTACGGAGATTACGTCGAGCGTGCACTTCTGTCCGCAGTGCCAGTTCCAACTGGCTCCGGTTTGCGGACGGTGCTTCCGCGGGGTTCAGATTACGGATGTGTACTGCACGCAGTGCGGGCATGATCTGGCCGAGGATCATGCTCCAGCGCGACTGCGCGTATATAGTGACTAGTTGTGTCACTCAGAGCACTCATCATCGATGATGAACCGCTGGCCCGGCAGGAGTTGCAGTATCTGCTGGAGCGAGCGGGCGGGGTCGATGTTCTGGCGCAGGGAACCAACGGAATCGAGGCGGTTGAGCTGATTCGAGCGCATAAGCCGGACCTGGTGTTTCTGGACGTTCAGATGCCGGGTCTGGACGGGTTTGGCGTGTTGAAGAAGCTGCTGGACCGCAAGGTGCCGCTGCCTCAGGTCGTGTTTGCGACTGCGTTCAACCAGTATGCTGTCCGGGCGTTCGAGGTGAATGCGGTCGATTATCTGTTGAAGCCGTTCGATCGAAAGCGGGTGATGCAGACGATCGAGAAGGCGCAGGCTCGGCTGGTTGGGCCTGTCGAGTCTGCCAGTGAGGCCAAGCTTGATGCTTTGCTGCGGCTGGTTGAGGAGCAGGCGCAGCCGCAGAAGGCCAACTCCGGCAAGGTGATTGTGCGGGCGCAGAGCCGGTTGCTGCTGGTAGATCAGCGCGAGATTTGTTTTGCGTCGATCGAAGAGGGCACGATCAGCGTTGTGACCCGGACGGTGGAGGGCCACTCGAACTGCCGGACGCTCGAGGAGCTGATGGATCAGCTCGACCCGGAGACGTTCTGGCGGGCGCACCGGTCGTACGTGGTGAACATTCAGCACATACGCGAGGTGGTGCCGTGGTTCAAGTCCAGCTATCAGCTGCGGATGGACGATGCGCAGAAGACCGAGATTCCGGTGAGCCGGGCGCAGACGAAACGGTTGCGGGAGTTGTTCAATTTGTAGGGTACCCCCCTCCCCCTATTGCCTGCGCGTAAATTCCTTGTATTCATGGGTTTACGGGTGGTCGATGTCTGTAAAATATTCATAACAAATGGGTTGCGTCCAAAATATTGCATTGAAACGAGTTAGCCCCGGAGGGAGGTTCTATCCCTGCGGGGCTTGTTTGTTTTTCACTGTTTTAATTATAGCGGTTTGAGGGTAACTAACATGCCAGCTCTATTTTCTTTTGTTTGAGGGAGTTAGGTGGTTTTGGGGCTTGACATGCGATTTTTGGGCTGAAAACGCAGAAAAAAAGAGAAGATACCGATCAAATCTAGTTTTCGCCCGGTTCTAGTATTCCCCCGGTGCGCATAACTCCGCCGAAGATACTTTTCTTTATTTTTGTCCGATAGAGGTAGCGGTATCCGGTTCAGGGACGGTTGCGTGGCAATAGGAGCAGCCGCGGTTGGGCACGCCGGTGGAGGGATCGTTTGCGGGATTGTTGTCGGCGTACAGTGCCGCCCGGGCGTAGAGGTCCGAGGTGGCTACGTCCTCAAGGAATTTCCGGTATGGCCATGTCGAGTAGTTATCGGCGTATCTGGCGTTTGCGTACATGACTTTGGCGGCCTCTACCTGGCCCGCCTTGACCAAGCCGGTGCCGAGATTGAGCATGAAGCCTTCAAAGCTGTGGGGTGCGAGCGCGCCTTCTGACCAGCAGGCTTTCTTGCGGCCGGTTGGGGTTTGAAGGTGGAGATACGGTTTCAAATCCGGGTTCGAACGATCGATTGTGGCTCCTGCGCAGGTATCCAGTGCTTGCCAGAGCGAGTCGAGGGCTTTCTTATAGCTGTCGCTGTCTTTGGCATCGGTATTGTGGGCGGCCCAGCGGTTGAAGTTGTTGAACTCCGGAAACTGGTAGGCGGCGAAGTCGAGCATCTGGTCGCCTTTTGCGATGAGATCCGGATCTCTGCTCTGCTGACCTAAATGGACAGTGGTGATTCCCAGGTATCCGGGCAGGTGATCGTCGTTGATATATCCGATCAGGTGTTTTCCGTAGTAGTCGAGTTCGAGCGCTTTTCCAAAGAAGTTGACTGCGTTCGGCAGGTCCTGCTGCAGGACGGCGAGATTGAGATTGGCGTCCCGGGTGTATTCGCCATAGTGCCAGAAGTAGGTCGCCCCCAGAAGAGCGTAGAGCGTGGAATTGTCGGGGTCGTGCTGGATGGCGCTTTGCAGTTGGGCTTGCACCTGCGGAATAGCGTTGTACTGATTGCCGTGATAGATGCTCCAGAAACGTTCGATCGCGGCTTTGCTTGCACCTCTATCTATCTCGTCGCGGTGATCATCGTCTGCTGCGCCGCTTGCGAAGCCGGCCAGTACAAGTATGGGGATGCCTGATAGCAGAGCGGGGATGATGGACCTTGCCTTCATCCACTCACCAGCAGAATGAAAAATTTTATGAAGCATAGAAACGCGCGCTTTATTCATTGCAATCTCCCTTCGATGGATTGGTAATGTGGGCAGTGACAACATCTCAATCTGGGTCATCATGGATTAATGATGTTGTCGTTGTCAACATTGTTTTGATTTAATTTTTTGCAGGATGCCGGGCTATGTTGCCCCTGTCAACACCGGAAGCTAGAATGAACCATACGATGGGACGAGCTAAGCCATACCACCATGGCAACCTACGGGAGGCCTTGCTTCAATCGGCCATCCGACTAATCGCAGAGGTTGGGCCGACGGCTTTCACCTTGCGAGAGGTGGCTCGGCTGGCGGGCGTCTCTCACAATGCACCGTACCGGCATTTTCAAGACAAGGGTGCCTTGTTGGCAGCCGTCGCCACACAGGGCTATGGCGAGCTCACCGATGCCATGCTTGAGGCGGCCAGCAAGGAGTCCAATGCGGTAGCCCGTTTGAAACACGCAGGACTTGCCTATATCTCCTTTGCCTTGCGCAGGCCTGAACATTTCACCGTCATGTTCGACGCGCCGTTTCCCAAGCAAACGCATCCAGAGGCGGCTGATGCAGCCGAACGCGCGTTCTCGGTCCTTGTGGGTCTGGTAAAGGAGTGCGAGGAGAAGAAGCAGTTAACGTCCGGAGACACGCTTGAACTGGCCCTGCTTGCCTGGTCGATGGTGCATGGCATTGCAAAGCTGGCCATCACTGGCCGGCTTCCGCACCGCTCGAAGGCCGAGATTCTGAAGTTTGCCGAATTTGTCATCGACGAATCGCTGCCGGTAAAGCGGCGTAAGAACGTACCGTCGCAGCATGCCCATGCTTAGAGGCACCCAGCGGTTTTTGCTTCACCCTTCGATTGATTTTCGATAGGGTGGTTCGAAGCAATCGGCCGGATGGATTGGCGCTCGGAGAGAAGGGGGCAGCGATGTTCAGGTTGGCAGCCGTTGTCGTTGTTCTTGGAACTTCCGGGACGTTGTTTGCTCAGACGCCGGGCGCCGCTGCGCCTCTTTCTCCGGCAGAGCTTCCCGGCAGGGGGCTGGCGCAACATGATTTTTTGTACGCGGGGGAGTCGCATGACCGCAGGATTTTTATTGTGCGGCAAGGAAAGATTGTCTGGAGTTATGACGATCCTGCGGGTAAGGGTGAGATCAGCGATGCGGTCATGCTTTCGAACGGGAATATTCTGTTTGCCCATCAGTATGGTGTGACCGAGATCACGCCGGAGAAGAAAGTGGTGTGGGACTATGTCGCTCCCGCGGGTCATGAGGTGCATACGGCGGTGCCGATCGGGAAGGAGCATGTGCTGCTTATCCAGAATGGAGACCCTGCAGTGCTTCGCGTGGTGAACGTTACTACTGGAGTGATCGAGAAGGAGATAACTCTTGCGACGAAGCAGCCGGTTAGCGTGCATGCGCAGTTCCGTCATGCGCGGCTGACGGAGAATGGGACTGTGCTGGTGGCGCATATGGATTTGAATAAGGTGGTGGAGTATGACGCGGAGGGAAAGGAATTGTGGTCGTTTCCGGCGCCGGGTGCGTGGGGGGTAAGTCAATTAAAGAATGGGAATGTGCTGATCACGGACCGGATGGGAGTGCGCGAGGTGACGCGGCGGGGAGATGCGGTTTGGAGTTGGAGTCCGTCGGATGTTCCGGGGTACAAGTTTTCGAGTTTGCAGCAGGCGTGGCGGTTGCCGAATGGCAATACGGTGGTGAATAACTGGGTGAACGAGTGGAGCAAGAACGCTCCGCCTTTTGCGGGAACGGTGCAGGCGATTGAGGTGACTCCGGCGAAAGAAGTGGTGTGGGCTTTGCGGGAGTGGACTCCGCCGGTAAACCTGGGGCCGGCGACGACGATCCAGTTTCTGGATGAGCCTTCGGCGCCGGAGGATGTGCACTTCGGGGATATCCGGTAGGGTGGTCCGGGCGGGAGGCGTTCCTTCAGGAATTGCGGGAACTTCGTTGTCTCCTATTGCGTACCCATAGAAGTTGTGGGAGGATTCCTATGGCTAAGCAATAGGAGACTTATGGGCGGTGATAAGGCGGATGTGTGGCAGGGGACGCTGGCGTTGATGGTGTTGAAGACGCTGGAGGCGATGGGGCCGCTGCATGGGTACGGGATTGCGCGGCGGATTGAACAGACCAGCGGCAATCTTCTGTCGTTGAACTATGGGACGCTGTATCCGGCGCTGCTGAAGCTGGAGCAGGAGGGCTCGATTGCCGCCGAGTGGGGCGTGTCGGAGAACAACCGGCGGGCGAAGTTTTATCGCTTGACGAGGGCGGGCAAGAGGCAACTGGAAAAAGAGGCGCAAAGCTGGGGGCAGACGACGGCGATCCTGGCGCGGTTTCTTGCTTCGACGGAGGATCCGACATGAAACGGCTACGGGCGTGGATGATGAGGCTGGGTGGATTATTTGGTGGCGCGCGGCGGGAGCGGGAGCTTGCCGATGAGCTCGACAGCCATCTTCAAATGCATATCGATGACAATCTTCGCGCGGGAATGACGCAGGAGGAAGCGCGGCGCCAGGCGATGCTGCGGCTGGGTGGAGTGCAGAAGACCAAGCAGGCGTATCGCGAGAGGGGCACGCTGCCGCTGGTGGAGAATGTGGTGGCCGATCTGCGGTTTGCGGTGCGGCAGCTTGTGAAGCATCCCGGTTTTGCTGCCACAGCGATCGTTGTGCTGGCTCTCGGCATCGGCGCGAGCGTGGCGATCTTTGGATTTGTGGATGCGGCTCTGCTGGAGCCGCTTCCGTATGCGAATCCCGGCCGGCTGATGTCGGTGAACGAAAGCAGCGTCGAATCGCCACGCTGGCCGCTTTCGTATCCGGACTATCTTGACTGGCAGCGACTGAACAAATCGTTCCGTTCGCTGGATGTGTACAGCGGGAGCGGCTATCTGCTGCGCACTGCCAGGGGTGCGGAGCAGGTGCAGGCCGAGCGGGTGAGCGGCGGCTTCTTTCAAACGCTTGGTGTTCGTCCCATGCTCGGGCGTGATTTTTATGCTGACGAGAATCGGCCGGCTGGCCCAGACGTTCTGCTTCTGAGCTACGGCGCGTGGCTGCATCGCTTTGGGGCACGGAGCGATGCGGTGGGCCAGACTGTGGATCTGGACGGCAGGGCCTTCACTGTCATCGGGGTGCTGCCCCGCGAGTTCTCCTTTGCGCCGGCCGGGAATGCGGAGTTCTGGGTTCCTCTCAACAGATTCAGCACTCACGAGAAGATGAGAACCTTCTATAACTTTTGGGGAATCGGGAGACTGCGCGACGGCGTCAGCATCCCGGCAGCGCTGGCGGAGATGACTGCCATCACAAAGCAACTGCAGCGGCAATATGGTGTGACCGGCCGCGAACTGAGCGTGAGCGTTATTCCCCTTTCGGAGATACTCATCGGAGAGGTGCGGCCAATTCTGCTGACGCTGCTGGGCGGGGCTGGACTATTGCTGTTGATCGCCTGCGTCAATGTGGCGAGTCTTGTCCTGGTGCGCTCTGAGAGTCGCAGGCGCGAGATTGCGGTTCGAGGCGCACTGGGCGCCACGCCATTGCGGCTGGTGCGCCAGTTTGTCGCCGAAGGACTCCTGCTTGCGCTGTTCGGCAGCCTGGCCGGCGTTCTTGTTGCTGCCGGAATGATGAGGCTTCTTGGCGGACTGGCTCCCAAGGATATGGCGTCGAAGATGCCATTTCTGGGAGGCGTCGGTCTGAATGCGCATACGGGGGCATTCGTCGCCGCAATCTCACTGCTGGCCGCGTTGCTGCTCGCTGCTACGCCGGCGATGCGGCTTTCGTTTCAGAAGGTGCGCGACGGATTGGCCGATGGGGACCGTGGCGTGGCTGGCCGGCTCTGGCGCAGGGTGGGAGCGAACCTGGTGGTGGTGGAGCTGGCAATCGCGGTGGTGCTGCTGGCTGGTGCGGGACTGCTGGGACAGAGCCTTTATCGCCTGCTGCACGTGCCGTTGGGTTTTGATTCAAACAATCTGGCAACCATGCGGGTGGCTGCTCCCGGCACGGTTTACAAGGATGACGAACAGACGTTGCGGCTTTACCGGGAGATTGTGCAGCGGGTCTCAAGCCTGCCGGGCGTGGAGTCGGTTGGGATGACCAGCATGCTTCCGGTGCAATGTAATTGTGCGATCGACAGGATCCAGTTCCCTGGCAGGCCGTACCACGGCGAACATAATGACGTGGACGAGCGTCATGTAAGCGCGGAGTATCTGGCCACACTCAAGACGGGACTGGTACGTGGACGGTTCTTCACCGAGGACGAGGATGCTTCCAAACCTGGAGTGGTGGTGATCAATCAGACGCTGGCGCGGAAGTATTTCCCGGGCGAAAATCCGATTGGCCAGAGGGTCGCGAATGAAGAGTCGGGGCGTCCGTCTACGTGGGAGATTGTTGGCGTGGTCGACGACGTTCGCGAGGGCCCGCTTGATGTCGGCACCTGGCCCGCGGAGTATTTTCCGATTTACCAGACGCGGGACCACTCTTTCAGCCTCGCGGTGCGTGCAAGGCAAGATGCGGGGTCTCTGCTTCCGGAACTCGTGAGCACGTTGCATCAGATCGATCCGAACCTGGGCGTATCGGACGAAGCGATCATGAATGAAAAGATTGACGCAACACAAGCGGCACTGCTTCACCGGTTTTCGGCGTGGCTGGTTGGTGGATTTGCAGTGATAGCGCTGGTGCTGGGCGTGATTGGACTGTACGGAGTGATTGCCTACTCGGTGAGCCAGCGGACACGGGAGATTGGAGTGCGCATGGCGCTGGGCGCGCAACGCGGCTCGGTTTATCGACTCATTTTGAATGAGGCAGGTTGGTTGACTGCGTTCGGCATTGTTGCCGGTCTGGTTTGCTCCGTGGCTGCAATGACGTTGATGCGGAAGCTGCTGTTCGGCGTTCATGCATGGGACGTGTCGACGTTAGCTGCTGTTGCTACGACACTGGCAGTGTGTGCTCTGCTTGCGAGCTACATTCCTGCGCGGCGGGCTGCTTCGGTGAATCCGGTGGAGGCGTTGCGGGCGGAGTAGGTATGTCTCTTTGTGTTTGTGACTGGCGACATTGTGAAGATTCTGTCGAGGTTGAGTTGCGAATCTGGCTGCTTCAGGGGGGTATGGCATGAAGGTGTTGCGTGCTTGGCTTATCAGGCTGGCGGGGATGTTTGGGGGTGCGCGGCGGGAGCGGGAGCTTGCCGCTGAGCTCGACAGCCACCTGGAGATGCATATCGAGGAGAACCTTCGCGCGGGGATGACGGCGGAGGAGGCGCGGCGGCAGGCAATCCTCAAACTGGGCGGGGTGGAAGCTACGGCACAGGCTTATCGTGAACGCGGGACGGTTCCTTTGCTTGAAGAGCTGCTGTTCGACGTCCGCTTCGCGCTACGCCAGCTGCGCAAGAATCCTGGTTTTGCCTGCACGGCGATCCTGATGCTTGCCCTCGGACTATGCGCGAGTGTGACGATCTTCGCCTTTGTGGATGCAGCGCTGATCCGGCCACTTCCGTATCGCGATCCTTCGCGGCTGGTTGCTCTCTATGAGAGCACGCCGTCCGGTCCCAGGTTTCATCTGTCGTATCTCGATTATCTCGACTGGAAACGGCTCAACACTGTCTTCGGTTCGCTCGAAGCTTTCGATAACAGCAGCTACCTGTTGAACACGCCAACCGGGGTGCAGCAGGCGGAGGGTGCGAAGGTCAGCGCAGGCTTCTTTCGCACGCTGGGTGTGTCGCCTATTCTTGGGCGCGACTTTCGCGATGGCGAGGATTCGTCCAGTGCGCCCCGCACCGTTCTGCTGAGTTACAACGTCTGGCAGCGGCGCTACGGCGGCAGCCGGGACGTTGTCGGAAAGACGGTCGCGCTGAGTGGAGCGCTGAATGTGATCGTCGGCGTTCTTCCTCCTGACTTCCACTTCGCTCCGGTTGGAACAGCTGAGTTCTGGACTGCGTTGCATGAGTCTCCGACGGCGGACCGCGGCGGGCATGGCCTCTCCGCGATAGCACGGCTGAAGGATGGCATCTCGGTTTCCTCAGCGGCTGCGAATATGGAATCGATCGCCGGCCAACTGGCGAAGCAGTATCCGGATGCAGATGGAGGGCGCGGGGCTACGGTGGCCGGGTTGAGCGAGGTGATTGTGGGCAACGTGCGTCCTGTTCTGCTGGTGCTGCTTGCCGGGGCGGCGTTGCTGCTTCTGATTGCGTGCGTCAACATTGCCAGCCTGCTGCTGGTCCGGTCGGAGAGCCGCAGACGTGAGACCGCTCTTCGTGGTGCCCTGGGGGCGTCTCGGTTTCGCCTGGTTCGCCAGTTCGTTACCGAAGGCGTGTTGCTGGTGGTGCTGGGCTCTGCTCTGGGTGTTGCCGGGGCTTCGCTTCTGATGCGTGTGCTTACGCGGCTGATACCGCCCAGCATGATGAGCGGGATGCCGTATCTGCAGGGGCTGGGATTGAACGGCCGCCAGGTTGCGTTTGCCTGCGGCATCTCGCTTGCGGCCGCTGTGCTCTTCTCCGCGGTTCCCATGCTGCGCCTGTCGGTGCGCGATACCAGGAGCGATCTGGTGGAGGGTGGGCGCAGCTCTTCGGGAACGATGTGGCGGCGCTTCGGAGCGAATCTCGTTGTCATTGAACTGGCGACCGCGATGGTGCTGCTGGCCGGCGCGGGGCTGCTGTCCAAGAGCTTCTATCGTCTGCTGCACACGGAGATCGGAATTCAGCCGGAGCATGTGGCTACGCTGCGGGTTTTGGCGCCGCACTCTGCCTATCCAAAAGACGAGGAGGTCGTCGCGCTATCGAGGCAGATTCTCGACGGGGTCAACGATCTTCCTGGAGTCCATGAAAGCAGCATCTCCCACAGTCTTCCTATAGGCAGCATCGGCGGCAACACAACCTTCGGGGTCGTTGGCAGGCCTACCAGCGGAGCTCCCTACGAGGCGAACCAGCGGCAAGTCAGCGCCAGTTATTTCACCACACTTCAGGCGCGCTTGCTGCGTGGGCGCTTCTTCACCACACATGAGGATGCATTGAAACCCCGCGTAGCTATCATCAACCAGACCATGGCAAGGCAGTACTTTCTTGGCGAAGATCCCGTCGGCAAACACATCGACTTCGACGGATCCCACCCGCCCGCCGAGATCGTGGGCCTTGTCGAGAACGTCAAGGAAGGCCCGCTGGATCTGGCGACCCGACCTGCATTCTACGTTCCCTTCGATCAGGAGCCGGATAACTCCTTCTTTGTGCTGGTCCGTACCTCCCAGATGGAACAATCGCTGGTTCCCGCGATAGACGCTTTGATTCACAGAATCGATCCCGGCATCGTGACCTCGGAGGGAAAGACCATGACAGAGCGAATTAATGACTCCTCCTCGGCCTATCTGCATCGATCCTCGGCGTGGCTTGTGGGCGGGTTTGCGGGAGTGGCGCTGTTGCTGGGAGCGGTGGGACTGTATGGAGTGCTGGCGTACTCTGTGAGCCAGCGGACGCGGGAGATTGGGGTGCGGATGGCGCTGGGAGCGCAGCGGAGTTCCGTGTATCGGCTGGTTTTGGAGGAGGCGGGACGGGTGATCGTCGTTGGCATTGCTGCCGGCCTGGTGGGTTCGATGGCGGCAACGACGCTGATGCGGAAGCTTCTGTTCGGCGTGCATGCGTGGGACGTTGCGATACTGGCGAGTGTTTCGGCGGTGCTTGCCGTTTCGGCTTTGATGGCGAGCTATGTGCCGGCGCGGAGAGCGGCGTCGGTGAATCCGGTGGAGGCGTTGCGGGCGGAGTAGAGCGGAGTAATATGCAGCCATGCCAAATACGAAGATGGTCGCCTTCCTCGTGATTGCTACCCTTTCCTCAACTGCTGTAGCCGCTTCCGCTCAGGAAATTCCCAAGTCTGAGCAGCGCGAAACTGTAGTCGGGCTCCCTGCAAATCGGCCAGCGGAGAATGCTGTTCAGGAACTGGCTGAGTCGAGTCCGTCGGCTGCTTCGGTACTGCCCGATGCTCCGATTGCTGCGGCGAAGCTGTCAGCGTTCCGCTCTATTGCGATTGCTGTCCCGCAACAGCCAGGGAATCCATCCCCTCGGGCGAACTATTCCAATCCAAACAGGCGGAAATATATTCTGCTGGGCGTCATCTGTGCTGCGGCCATCGCTGGAGCGATTGTCATTGCCACAGCGCGCGACTAACGCCGGCACAGTTTGGAAACTGAGAGCGTTGGTTCTGTCAGCGCTCTCCGCTTTGTTCTTGAGTGTGTTTGCCTAAAATTTGAAGCGGTAGCGGAGCTCACCGTAGATCTGGCGGGGGTCGTTGAAGTGGAAGCCTCCGAAGGTGAGGCTGTTGTCGAGCAGGACGCGGCGGTTGGCTACGTTGGTGGCGGTGACGGAGGCTGAGAGGCTTTCGCCGAAGCTCTTGCCTACGGAGAGATCGAAGGTGGTGTGCTGGGGCAGGTAGCGGTTGGGGTAGCGTGGGTCGGCTGGCGGGCCGTCGGGATTGAAGCCGCCGTTGGTGAAGCCGGAGCCGTAGTAGACGTTGGTGGATGCTGTGGTGTGGAAGGGGAGGGTCGTGTTGAGACCTACGTTGAGGGTGTTGCGCTGGTCGTGATCGACGGGGCGGTAGTCGAACCCTGCATCGCATTGAGGCGAACCGAAGGGAGCGCAGATGAGGCCGCCGGTGATGGCTCCGCGCTGCTCGGCGATCTGGTTGGAGTAGGCGAGGTGGGCTTGTCCGAAGTGCCAGAGGCGTGGGCTGCGGAGGCTGAGCTCCCAGGCGCGGATGAGGGCGCCGTCGACGGTTACGGGGAAGTAGATGCTGGAGTTGCCGATGTTGGAGTGGTCGAGGAAGTTGTTGACGCGGGTCTTGAAGGTGTCGGCGTCGAGCAGCCAGCCGCGGAAGGGGATCTGTACGCCGAACTGATGCTCTTCGTCGCGCTCGCCGTGGAGGGGCGTGAAGTCGGTGTCGTTGGCTTGCGCGAATTGCACGATGGGGCCGGTGGCGGTGAGCAGTGGTGGGGGCTGGTAGAAGCGGCCGTAGAAGCCGCGGAAGACCCAGTGGAGTTTGGGGATGAGGATTGCTGCGCCGATGCGGGGGGCGGTTACGTTTTCGGTGATGGCTGCTTGGAAGTGGGACTGGCGGAGGCCCGCGATGAGGGTGAGCCAGGAGGTGGCTTTGAAGTTGTCGGAGAGGTACTCCTCGATGATGCCGCCGGAGGCCTGATCGGGGATGCGGAAGTTGGTGTTGCCGCTGTCGTCGTTGAAGACTGCGCCGAAGAGGTAGGTGTCGTGCTGGCCGAAGGAGTAGATGCCGGCCTGGAGGGTGTTGCGCGCGATGGTCGTGGTGATGGAGGCCTGGGCGCCGGCGTAATTGGAGGTGCGGTCGGAGGTGGTGGCTACGGGGGTGTCGTTGGGGTGGGGTTCGTAGTCGGCGCGGTTGTAGTGGTAGAAGGGCGAGATTTGCAGGACGGTGGACGAGTTGAAGGTGTGTGGCTGGAATGTGTGGAGGAAGGAGAAGGCAACGAGGCCGTCGGTCTCGTGCTGGCCGGCGCGGAGACCGCTGGAGTCGAACAGCTGGTTCTCGACGCTGTTGGGGTCCGGGTCGTAGGGGATTTGGAAGTAGTCGTTGCGGAGTTGCGTGATGAGGCGGAACTGGTCTTTGGGTGTTCGGTTATAGAGGAAGGACGCGAAGCCGCCGTAGCCGTTGGTGGCGTCGTGAAAGATCTGCCCGATGGGTGGGGCGAGGCCGTAGTTGCTGCGGTTGCCGTTGAGGCTCGCATAGTAGGCGAACTTTTCGGTGTGGTCGCCGAAGTTGAGCTGGGCGTCGGTCTGGTAGAAGCTGCCGGCGGAGAGGATGAGCTCGGCCTGGCGGTCGCGCTCGAAGCCGGTGCGGGGGACGACGTTGAAGACGCCGTAGGTGCGGTCGCCGGTATCGGCGGTGTAGCTGCCACGCTGGACTTCTATGTAGTCGATGTCTTTGGGATCGATCTGCGCGCCGAGGTTGCTGGCGATGTTGGTGTTGGGGATCTGGACGCCGTCGATGAGCCAGGAGACCTGATGGCCGCCGCGCATGTGGAGCATGTCGTGGGTCATGTAGGCGCCGGGGACGTAGTCGGTGATCATGGCCATGCTGTTGGTGCGGGTGGCGCCGGGGGTCTGGGCGATGTCGTTGCGGCTGATGAGGGTGGTGGGGGTGACGGTGTCGATGTTGGCGGTGGTGGCGCTGGTGGTGACGGTGGCGGTTTGCTCGACGGTGCTGAGTTGGAGTTCGATGTGGAGGATGGGGGCGGTGTCGGAGGCGAGGGTGAGGGATTGTTTCGTGGTGGCAAAGCCGGATTGGGAGACGGTGAGGAGGTAGTCGCCGAGGGGAATTGAGGGGATGGCGAAGGAGCCGTCCTGTGCGGTCAGGGTGGTTTGGGTGAAGGCGGAGTTGGCGGCGTGGAGCTCGATGCGGGCTCCGGCGATGGGGCGGTGCTGGGGGTCGTGGACGACGCCGTGGACCTGACTGAAGATGGCCGCGTGGGCAGCGATGGCGCTTAGAAGAGCGGTCAGGAGGCAGAGTAGAGCAAGCTTGCGCATGGGACTCCCTCGTCAGAAGCTGACGAATTTGGAACTTCAATGGGAAGGGATGCAGCGCGGGGTTATCGCGGGGAAGAGGCGAAGTCAGGCGCTGGCTGGGCGGCTGCTAGAGGAGGTCTGCGGGAGGGCCGCGCTTCTGGCGGGCGAGGTCGAGAGCCACGCGGGCGCGGGCCTCGGTCTGGAGCTTGATGGCAGGATGGCTGACGATCTCGGCGAAGATCAGCGATGCGGCGTGGAAGGACAGGTCGCCGTGCCGGACCGGCGTGACCGCTGCCGGGTAGGCAGGGCAGCGTTGCGGGATGGTGGAGAGGCTGTCTCCGGAGGCGGGTAGCTGCGGCGAATGCGTCATTCCGGCGCAGTGATGTGCGCCGCTCCGTCTGCAGCAGGCCGGCAGATTTGCGCCGGCGCCGGCCGCGAGGGCAAGTACGGGCGAGATCAGCGGAAGGCTGAAGAGGAGAAGCAAGACGGTGCTGAGAAGACGCCGCACAGTGTTATTGTAGCCAGCTTTGGCGACCGATGTGTCAGCGAGATGTTTGTCGCGGAGATTTTTCTGGCGCCGAGCTGAAATTCGACCGGCGCCAGATCGAGCGATTTATTTTGCTGCCGCTGGTTTGGAGGCGGCGCCCTGGACGATGAGGTCGTTATCTACGCTGAAGGCGCCGGGGGCGGAGTTAGCCTGCATGCCTGCGATGGCTGAGTCCATTGCATTGTTGACGACGCCATAGAGGGTGACGTTGCCATTTTTTACGATGATGTGGATGGCGTGGAAGCCGATAGGCGGATCGTTGGTGATGCCGCCGGCCATGAGGGCTACGCTGCGGCCGCCGGGTCCGAGAGCGCGTGCGAGGGAGCCCTGGTTGGCGTTGTATTTCGCCAACGTGGGCTGGGTGTAGATGCGGTTGTAGACGGCGGCGCGGATGCGGTCGTCGTTGGGGGAGTTGGGAAGGACTTCGATCTGGTTATCGACCGACTCGATGCCGGGGATGCCCTTGAGGGCGTTGCCGGCGTCGCTCTTGAGGATGGGGCGTGAGGCGTAACCTTTGAGGACGATGGTCTTGCCATGGACGCCGAAGGTAAGCCAGTCGAAGACGTTATAGGTGGTGAGTCCGGCGAGCTTCCTCTGGACCTCTTTGACGATACGGAGTCCATCTTCCTGCGACCAGGTTGGGCCGGGGGTTTGGGCGATCGCCGCAGGAGCGGCGAGGCTGACGATAAGGGCAGCGGCGAGAATTGGCAGCGAACGACGAGTCAAACGGGGGAGAAGAGACATGATTCACTCCGTATGCTGAAGAATTTTGGCTTTCGGCCAAACGATACGCCATGCCGGAGGTTGAGTCCAGTGTTTGCCGGAGTTTAGCGGGACTTTCACAGTGTCTGGCTGAGGATCTGGTGGGCTAGCGGCTGTGGCGATGACGGGGATTGAGGTCGAAGTTATAGACGACACCGAAGGTCAGGGCGGTAGGGTGGATGGCGCCGGACGCCGTTACGGGGGTGTTCCAGTGTTGAAACTGCGCGTCAGCTTTGATTGCCAGATTGTGGGTGAGGTTGTAGTCGACGCCGACGCCGGGGGAGTAGATGAAGGTGTTGGAGTTGATGTACAGGGTGTTGCCGAAGACGAAGCCGGGGGCGTGATAGTCGATCTGGCCGCGACCGAAGAGGAAGTCAACGTAGGGATGGAGCTTTCCTAACGGATATTCGACCTTGGGTCCGAGGAGGAAGTTTTTCTGGCTGCTGATGTGACCCTTGTTGATGGGATAGGTGCCGCGAGCCTCAAAGGACGGGCGGAAACGGCGGAAGCGGAGAAAGGTCAGGTCGGCCCCGGCAGTGATGGCCAGATTTTTGCCACCCTCAAGACCGGTGAAGGTGCCGGTGCCTGCGACAAAGGCGGAGATCTGAAGCTGCTGGGTTCCGGCTGGGGCGGCTTGCGCGAACGCGGTGTGAGTGAGAGCGGACACCGCGATTAAAAGGGCTAGTTTTGCCGATACTCTTAAATACGTCATTCCGTCCTCAAACTTCTCTTTCTAAGGTAGCTTAGACGCCGTTGCTTCCATTGGTGTTTCGCCTCTGTCGCGAGGAAGATTTTGAGGATCGGGTGGATCGGGGATACGACTAAAGTCTTAGACCGGAGTAGTTCCAACCATTTCAAAGAGCTTGTCCATCAAATTCCTACAGCAGTCGTTGCGCAATCGAGGAGTTTCTCATGAAGAGAGTTATCGGCTTGTTGGCGGCAATGCTTATTTTTTCTCTCCCGGCGCGGGCTCTGCAACACCCCGGGGGCGGCGGCCATGAGGGCGGAGGCGGGTATCATCCTGGTGCGCCCGCGCATGGTCCCGAACCGTATCACGGCACGCCACACGTGGAGGCCAATCGGAACTTCAGCGATGGTCCGGGCC
>Ga0210410_10001951_pt1 | contig 18801 bp, 18 predicted proteins | sample IncBWC4MmetaG_FD_161058 | JGI IMG/M metagenome (GOLD analysis project Ga0210410, IMG submission 161058) | Forest soil microbial communities from Barre Woods Harvard Forest LTER site, Petersham, Massachusetts, United States - Inc-BW-C-4-M | ecosystem: Environmental > Terrestrial > Soil >... | reverse complement strand
CATCTACTGGATGACCATCGTCTCCATCATCTCCGCTGTCGACTACTTCATCGGCTTCTGGAAGAAGATCGACCACGCCTCCGACACCCGCCGCAAACGCCGCAGCTTCGTCCTCAGCCGCAAGCCCAAACCCCAACCCAAGCCCGCTCCTCCTGCCGAGCATCCCTCCCGCATCTCCTGAAGACAATCTGTTGTGGCAAACTCATTCGTACCATCCGTCACGAACGGAAGTGCATAAAACCGAGGTGCCGTGAAAAGAATCCCACCCAACCTCAACCGCTCGGACCGTTCAACCCATCCCTCTCCGTCCTTGCCTGCAAAAACCGGCGAGTCCTCTCCTCGCAAATTATTTTTCCTCATTTTCTGCCCAAAAATCGCATGTCAAGCCCCCAAATCACCTAAACCAAACAAACAAAACAAGATCGAGTTGGCATGTTAGTTACCTTCAACCAGCTATACTGGATATAGATCGAAAAAAGCCCCGGCGGTAACGTCCGGGGCTAACTCGTTATGGCAGAATAATTTGGACGTAACTCCTTTGTTATGAATATTTTGCAGACGCAGACATGGCGTAAGCACCTGAATCGAAGGAACTTACACGCAGGCAATAGGGGGGTACCCCCCGGGGTATTAGAAGCATCGCCAAGCTTTGCAACCCGGCCGGACCTGCCAACGTCCACGTAAAATTCTTCATCAGGCACTCATCCCGGGGAGACACTTTCGCACATGGCAACCATCAAGCAGGACGACTTCATCCGTAGCGTAGCCGACGCGCTTCAATACATCAGCTTCTACCACCCCGTCGACTACATCACCAACCTTGCCCGCGCCTACGAGATGGAACAGAGCCCAGCCGCCAAAGACGCCATAGCCCAGATCCTCATCAACTCCCGCATGTGCGCCGAAGGCCACCGCCCCATCTGCCAGGACACCGGCATCGTGACCGCCTTCGTCAAGGTAGGCATGGAGGTCAAATGGGAGCCCGGCATCGCCGGCATGATGACCATGCAGGAGATGGTCGACGAGGGCGTCCGCGAGGCCTGGCGCAACGCCGACAACGTCCTCCGCCCCAGCATCCTCGAAGACCCGGCCTTCACCCGCCGCAACACGGGAGACAACACCCCTGCCATGGTCGTCGTCGAGCTCGTGGAAGGCGGCGAGGTCGATGTCACCGTCGCTTCCAAGGGCGGAGGCTCCGAGGCCAAGAGCCGCTTCGCCATGCTCAACCCCTCAGACTCCGTAGTCGACTGGGTGATCAACACCCTGCCCGGCATGGGCGCAGGCTGGTGTCCCCCCGGCATGCTCGGCATCGGCATCGGCGGCACCGCGGAGAAGTCGATGGTCATGGCCAAAGAGTCCCTCATGGACCCCATCGACATGCAGGAACTCATCGCCCGCGGCCCCAAGACCAAGATCGAGGAGCTGCGCATCGAGATCTACAACAAGGTCAACCGCCTCGGCATCGGAGCCCAGGGCCTCGGTGGCCTCACCACCGTCCTCGACGTCAAGATCATGGACTTCCCCACCCACGCGGCTAACCTTCCGGTGGCCATGATCCCCAACTGCGCTGCCACCCGCCATCTCCATATCCACCTTGACGGCAGCGGCCCGGTCATGGTCGCCCCGCCACCGCTCGATGCCTGGCCGAAGCTCGAGTATGACGTCCACACCGCGAAGAAGGTGGACCTGAACACCGTCACCCACGAAGACATCAAGACCTGGAAGCCCGGCGAGGTGCTCCTCCTCTCCGGCAAACTTCTAACCGGACGCGACGCCGCCCACAAACGCATGACCGACATGCTCACCCGCGGCCAGAAGCTGCCCGTAGACTTCGAGAACCGCTTCATCTACTATGTCGGCCCCGTCGAAGCCGTCCGCGACGAGGCTGTCGGCCCTGCCGGTCCCACCACCGCCACCCGCATGGACAAGTTCACCCGCCAGATGCTCGCCGAAACCGGCCTGCTCGGCATGATCGGCAAAGCCGAGCGCGGCCCCGCCGCCATCGCCGCCATCCGCGAGTTTGAGGCCGTGTATCTCATCGCCATCGGCGGCGCGGCCTACCTTGTCTCGAAGGCCATCAAGAGCTCGCGCATCCTCGCCTTCGCCGACCTCGGCATGGAAGCCATCTACGAGTTCGAGGTCCAGGACATGCCCGTCACCGTAGCCGTCGACAGCCGAGGCACCAGCGTCCACAACACCGGCCCCGAGGAGTGGTCTCGCCGCATCGCAGGCATCCCCATCCTGCAATAAAAGCGAAGCAGATTTAGGGTGTAGGAGAGTTGAGAATCTCGGTGACCGGCCCAGGCAGCTCCTTATCCGCGTTCTTCAGCAACAAACTGACCTGCCACATCTGCGCGTCAGACAGCACATGCTCGTAGGAAGGCATGCCGGAGAGGCGGATTCCATTCGCCACCTTCCAGTAGGTCTCGCCCGCCTCATCGTCGCTGACGCCGACAACTCCCTTGCTCCCATGCTTCTTCCAAAGCTGCGGAGCTGAAGGAAACATGTACTTCGCGTAGGCAACATCGTGACCGGGGGTGCCATGGCAGCCCGCGCACTGCGCGCGATACACATGGGCCCCCGACTCGAACACGTCTTCGCTGATGCCGAAGGGAGCTTTCTTGGTCTCGCGGTCGATGCGCGCATTCAGCGGAAGCTTGACAACCTGCTTCTCGAAAGGAAGTGGAGCGTCGGAGACCGCGACCGGCAGCGGGCCGAATTTGAGGTAGCCAAAGAGTCCTATCGCAACAACGGCGATGCCGAGAAGAAAACCGAGAAAGACTTTGCCAAAACCGCTGCTGCCGCTTTTTTTCGCCATCTTCAAGTACTCCGTTCGGGGTAAAAGGCCGCTATAAGGCGCGTTGGATGTTCTAATAAGAGGATGACTCCGCAGGTTTCTCGCCCGCGGCCCTCGAGTTCCACCATAGCAAAGCCAAGCTTGTGCAGGAGTAATCGTTGATGTTCGGTTTCAGATTGAGTGTGAAGCAGGTAGCAGGAGTGTTGCTGGCAGGCCTTATAGCCAGCGGAGCAGTTGCCCTACAGGCGCAGACAACGCGTCGTACCCGCCGCGAGTCCAGCGCCAACCGCAAGTCCCGTATCGAAAGGACCATCGCCGAAACCTACAACCATCGCTTCGAGGTCGCCGGAGGAGGCGGTTATCTGCGGTTCCAGTCCGGCTCCGCGCTCCAGAAGAACAACGAAGTGACGTTCTTCATGACGGGAACCTACTTCCTGAATCCGAAACTCGGCATCATCGGCGACGTCCGCGGCGCCTATGGCAATGCGAAGATCAACAATCCGGTAAACTCCACCTCGCCAAATCTGGGCTACAACCCGAAGATCTCGGAGTACCCGTTCATGGGCGGCGTAGCATACCGGCTCTACGCCAAGGAAAAAATCGCTGTAAGCGTTACGGGCGAGGGTGGAGCCGCTCTCGGCAAGTTCGACGGTGACGCCAAGGGATTTCGGTCGAAGGATATCGGCGTATGGCAGTCGACGACCAAACCGGTCTTCAGTCTGGGCCTCAACCTCGATTACAACTTTTACCCGAACCTCGCCTTCCGGGTGTCGCCGACTTATGTAGGAACGTTCTACCGGCTTGATCCTGCTGATACACTGCATGGGCCGCCGGGCACGATTCAGAACAACTTCGGCTTCAACGCCGGAATTGTCTATCGCTTCGGCAAGATCAAGTAATCGAGCCCGCAAAAAAGGACGGCCTCGATCAGCGCATCGAGACCGTCTTTTTTGTCACGCAGTAAAATTATTTCAACGTGTAGAGAACGCCCGTCACAAACTGGAGACTGTTTTTCTTAAACCCAATAGCAGGATTGTTGAGATAGTTATCCAGCACATTGAGGTTCAGACTGAACCGCTTGTACGTAGGAATTTGCAACCCAGCTGCAACGATCGCTGAATAATCACTGAAGTTATTCCACGCGGGAATAATCGTCCCGCTCTCCGTGAAGATCATCTTGGCCGGCAGATTTCTGTGATACAGCTCGGTAAAGCTCGAACCGACCAGATTCGTACTCACCGTCGGCGGCTGAAAGTTCTGCCGCTCGTAGTGCACATCCGCCTTCACATCCAGTTGTTGCACGGAGGTCTGGATGAGCGTCAAGCCAAGACCAGCCCCATAGATCTGTTGTAGATTCAGGCCCTGAGCGAAGTTGTGATCGAACGACACGCCTACCAGTCCATAAAACCTTGTGGCATCGAAGTATTTATCATGCTCTGCGTCGGCATGGAAGATGTTCGTCTTCGCCACCGTATCCGGCGTTGGAGGGTTCGTCTGCGGAACTACCGGCTGAGTGATCTTGCCGTAGGTCTCCAATACGTTGATGGTGGATCGCGTTCGCGGCGGCAGAAAGGCAACCGAAGGAACCAACCGGATCAGATTGGCCGCCAGATTGTAGGTCTGTCCCGTCTGCGTGGACTCAACCAGCGTGATCCCGCCCGAGATCGATCCATTCCATTCGGACAAAACCCCTGGATTGCTGGTGACCTCCTTGTTATAGGTCACACCATTGATCAGGTGGGCCAGGTCTTTGACCGGAACAACCTCAGGAGTGCTCGATGAGGTGTCTGCCACTGAGACCGCATTGTCGCCGTAAGTAATCGCGCCTGGATGCTTGGAAGTACGAGTGATCTTCTCGTTCTTCTTCAACGCAACAAATTTACCGCCGGCATGCAGCTCTTTAATCTTGTCCGCTGAAACGGTAACTTCGCCGACGACGTCGCTCTTAAAGACGAACGAATCGCCGTCCGCCCGCTCCAGGGTCCCCGTCAACTGGTCGCCGTTGGTAAAGACGATCACATCGGGCGCCGGCTTCGCCGCATTGCTTTGAGCCCACGCCGCTGCTGTCTGTTGGAACAACGCGCTTGAAATGAGACTCAAAATTAGCAGGCTATTCCCCTTACGTAGCCTGCGGACAGGGGTCGGTTCAAAATGAGGGCTCATTCATTAAAAGTAGCGTAGCTTCAGATGTTGAGGTTAAATATGCGGCCCGTTGTTCATGTCATTGGAAAACTATTGCGTCTAGTCGGTATTTCGAGTCCGGAAGACACCCTCCGAAAGCCTGTGACTGCCTCAGATCCACCTTCCTGGCGCACGCCGAAGCCGCCTCCCGCCAAGGCGGAGGACTCAGGGGCGAGTCTGCGGCGCAATGAGGACGGTATGGCAAAGCAATAGCGCTGGTTCTGTTGCCGGAATGACGCAATAGTGGGAGCGGTATCGGCGACAAGTCAAGCGGCGGGGATGGTAGGCTTTGAAGGTGGCAATAAGGCTTAGAGCGTTTCAATTTGGCCCGTTTCAGTTTGGCCCGTTTCGTCTGGGCCCGATCCGGGTCGGCCTGGCGGTGATACTGGCCGTGTGCCCCTTCGCTCGTGCGATGGAGCATGTGACGCTGAAGAACGGGTTCGAAGTGGATTGCGTGCATCGTGAAACCGTCGGGGACAAAGTTCGGCTCTACCTTGCGGACAGAGGATCTGCTTCTGCAGGAGATTTGAACTATCTTGAGGTCGCCGCGGATTCGGTAGTTCGGGTGGAGACGGTCATCGAGGCGCCGCAGCCGGTAGCTACGGTAAAGGTGCCCAGCCCGGTGACGATCATGACTGCCCCCACAAAGGAAGAGATGCATGAGATGCTGGCCCACGCCGGCGCGAAGCACAACATCGACGAGGATCTGCTCGCCAGCGTGGTGCGGGCTGAGAGTGCTGGACAAGTGAGGGCGGTTTCGCGGACAGGAGCCAGAGGGCTGATGCAGTTGATGCCAGGGACAGCGAGTGCGATGGGCGTCGACGATGCATTTAGACCGGAACAGAACATCTCCGGCGGAACAGCTTATCTGGATTCGTTGCTGACTCGTTACCACGACAACATTGCGCTGGCGCTGGCGGCCTACAACGCAGGGCCAGGCGCGGTCGATAAGTATCACGGGGTGCCTCCCTATCGCGAGACGCGGGAGTATGTAGCGCGAGTGATCCGTGAATTCAACCGGCGAAAACAGATGGCCACCCTGACAGCGCAGACAAAATAGCCACCGCGGCGCGCGGATGAAAGAAGAGCGATGACGAAGCGTAATGGCATTCTTTGGTTGGTGGGGGTTGTAGGACTTGCTGTGCTCGTCTATCTATTTCGCAGCAAAGTGCACTTCGATTGGGCCATGTTCTGGCAACAGCTTCGCTTCGTGAGCGTAGGACATATTGCGGCCGGAATTGCACTGATCTACGCAACGTATTGGGTCCGGGCAGTGCGGTGGGCAGTCTTTGTATCGCCAACCAAGAAGGTTCCGGCGGCCTCCCTGTTGGGATCGCAGTTTATTGGTTTTACAGCGGTAGCGTTATTCGGAAGGTTGGCGGATCTGACACGGCCATATCTCGTGGCGCGTCGCGTGGGGCTGTCGCTGAGCTCGCAGGTAGCCGTCTACACGATCGAGCGCATGTTCGATCTGGGAGCGGCGGCGGTAATTTTTTCGTGTGCTCTGGCCTTTACACCGAAGGACCTTCCGCACCATGATGTTTTTGTTCGGGCTGGCGTGCTGAGCATGGGTGCGACGCTGGCGATTGCAGTTTTTGCCGGCGCGGTACGGGTGGCTGGCGGGGCAGTGGCTGGCTTCGCGCGAGGCACTGTGGGGCTGGTCTCGAAGTCCGCCGGCGAGAGCATCTCCACGAAGATCCTCGGATTTCGCGATGGGTTGAATGCACTGTCATCGGCTCGCGACTTTGGCGTTGTAGTCGTGCTGTCACTGGCGATGTGGGGAATGATTGGATTCGCCTATTTGCAGACGGCCCACGCGTTTGGGAATACTCCCGAGCTGAGCACTCTGACCTTCTCGCGAACGATGTTGTTGATGGCGGCCAGCATCGGCGGTTCTCTGCTGCAGCTTCCAATCATCGGATGGTTTACCCAGATTGCTGTCACAGCAACGGCGATGCACACGTTCTACGGAGCGCCGATCGAGGCAGCGACGGCGTGTGGAGCGATGCTGTTGGTGGTGACCTTCCTCTGCATCATCCCAACCGGGTTTATCTATTCCCAGGTGGAGCATGTGAGCCTGAAGCGGATCGCGCAGGAGAGTGAAGCGGCGGGTGCGGCAGTCGAAGCGGCGGATGTCCAGCTGGGACAGCGGTGAGGATCAGCACTGGGGCGAGGTGCGGGCCGAAGGAGACCGAACAGCCAATCGTGGCGCTGGTAGAATCGAAGTATTCCGATGAAGTGTCCCTACTGTGGTTTCAGCCAGGATCGAGTTGTTGATTCACGCGAAAGTAAAGACGCGGATTCGATTCGCCGGCGACGGGAATGCGAAGGGTGTAACAAGCGATTTACCACTTACGAGCGGATCGACGAGATCCCTTATATGGTGGTCAAAAAGGATGGGCGGCGAGAGAAATTCGATCGGCAGAAGGTCCTGAGCGGGCTGCTCCACGCCTGCGAGAAGCGGCCGGTTGCGGCAGTAAAGCTGGAACAGATTGTGGATGAGACTGAAGCCTACGTGGTCGATTCGCCCGAGCGTGAACGGTCGACAAGCGAGGTCGGCGAGTTGATCATGAACCGGCTGAAGGCCATCGACACAGTCGCCTATATCCGATTCGCGAGCGTGTATCGGGACTTCAAGGACGTCCGCGAGTTCAAGGCCGAGCTCGAAGAATTGTTAGATGGAAAAGACCCCAGGAAAAGGCGGTAGCGGATGACGGCAGCCAGAAAGACGCACAGGATTACCTTGATTCCCGGAGATGGGATTGGGCCGGAGGTCTCTGGCGCCGTGGTGAGCATTCTGGAATCGGCGGGCGCCGCGACAGGGGTGGCGTTTGAGTGGCATCGCTACGATGCAGGCGCGGATGCGTTTGCGAAGACCGGAGAGTATATCCCGAAGGCGTTGTATGACTCGATTGAAGAAAATCGTGTCGCGCTGAAGGGGCCGGTGACAACGCCGATTGGCGAAGGATTCGCCTCAATCAACGTTACGCTGAGGCAAAAATTTGAGCTGTTCGCGAACTTCAGGCCAGTGAAGAATCTACCGGGTCTGAAGACCAGGTATCCGGGCCTCGATATCATCACCGTGCGCGAGAACATGGAAGACTTGTACGCGGGGTTGGAGCATGTGGTGGTGCCAGGCGTAGTGCAGGCGTTGAAGATTATTACGGAGAAGGGTTCAACCCGCATTGCCAAGTTTGCGTTCGACTACGCGCGCAAGCATGGGCGCAAGAAGGTTCACGCAATTCATAAAGCGAACATCATGAAGTTGTCGGATGGCTTGTTCCTACGGTGCTGCAGGACGGTGGCAGAGGGCTTTCCGGAGGTGGAATACCACGAGCATATCGTCGACAACACCTGCATGCAGCTGGTGATGAATCCGTACCAGTACGACATCCTGCTGACCGAGAATCTATATGGGGATATCCTCAGCGATCTATGCAGCGCATTTGTAGGCGGACTTGGACTGGTTCCGGGCGCGAACCTGGGGACAGAGTGCGCCATCTTTGAGGCCGTGCATGGATCGGCGCCGGACATAGCTGGCAAGGATATGGCCAACCCGACCGCACTACTGCAAAGCGCAGTCCTGATGTTGCATCACATCAATGAGGGCGCGACTGCAGAACGAGTGCAGGCTGGAATCGAACAGGTCTACCGTGAGGGCAAGACGCTGACCAGGGATGTTGGCGGCACCAGCGGAACGAAGGCGTTTGCCGATGCGGTGCTTCAAGCGATGGAAGCGCCGGTCACCCAGGCTTAGGGCTGCTTCAAGAGAGCAGATCGGCTATGGTTCTCAACAAGAATGTTGGAGAGAGATTGCATGAGGCGGATGTGCGGTTGGTTGATGGCAGCGGCGCTGGCTGCTGGCGTAATGGGTGGATTGGCGGGATGCAAGCCGAACGATGCCGTAAAACAAACCACGGCGGAAGGACACACGGCCTCTCCTGCAAGCGCGCCGCTGGACCCCGCAACGCTTGGGACGGTGAGTGGAACGATCCATCTCTCCGGTAAGGCCCCGGCGCCCGTGAAGATCGACATGAGCATGGATCCTGTGTGTTCGATCACGGGCGGGGATAACTTCGCCGAACAGTATGTCGCGCAAGATGGCAAGCTGGCGAATGTGTATGTATATATCAAGAGCGGGCCGCCGGCAGCAATGTCGGCGACTGCACCGATACCGGCCCCAGTTGTCATGGATCAGGTTGGCTGCAAATATATCCCGCATGTAATTGCGCTGATGCGCGGCGGGTCGGTAGAGTTTCGCACTTCGGATGCAACCATGCACAACATCCACACGATCCCGACAGCAGCAGGCAGTTCTTCAATCGATATCTCGCAGGGCCCGAAGGGTACACCGCAGATAAAGCAGTTCAACCAGCCCGAGGAGATGATCCCGGTACGTTGCAATAACCATCCCTGGATGAATGCCTTTGTCAACGTGTCTGCCACCCCGTTTTTTGCCGTGACGGGCGCCGATGGCCACTTCAGCATCGGCGGACTACCAGCCGGGGCTTATACATTGACGGCAGTCCACGAGAAGATGGGCGAGCAGACCATGACAGTGACGGTCGAGCCGAAGACAACGGCCAAAGCGGACTTCAGTTTCAGCGTAAAGTGAAATCGACAGAATAAGGGAGGGGCGATGAGTGCAGGATTGGCGGTATTGGCGGAGGCGATGCAGGAGCATACGGCACAGTTCAGCCTCAACCTGGCCTTCGTGGTGAATCGACTGCCCCTCTGGTTCCTGGTGTTTGCGCTGTTCCTGCCGAGAATCGCGATGGCAGTGGCATGGTTGCAGGGAGTGCTCGTGCCGTTCCATCTGAATGGCATTATTCCGCCGCTGTTCTGGCTGTTTCTGCCTCGAATTCTGGTGCTGTATCTGATCTATGTGGACCAGGGATTGACCCTGTGGTTTCTGATCCATCTGGTCGTAGCGCTTCTGGTCTGGGGTGGCGGCGGCCACCAGATGCGACGCAGGAGCCGGCGCGACTACTAGCGTCAGAATACCCTCCGAGTGACGGTGTGGTTGCGGCGCGTTATCCTTAGAAGATATGGAACGACGCAGGGTTGGCATTCTTGGCGCTACCGGTATGGTCGGGCAGCGATTCATTCAGTTGTTGAGCAATCATCCGTGGTTTGAGATTACCTGGCTGGCGGCGAGCGATCGCAGCGCCGGCAAGACGTACGCTGAGGCGTGCCGATGGAAGCTGGACACGCCGTTGCCGCCACGTATAGCGGCGATGACGTTGCAGCCGAACGTCCCCGAGGGATCCGCGATCGAGCTTCCAAAGATTATCTTTGCTGCGCTTGACGCCGACATCGCACGGGAGCTCGAGCCGAAGTTCGCCGCGGCCGGTTGTGCAGTGATCTCGAACTCGAGCGCCTTCCGCATGGTGGCAGATGTTCCCCTCGTTGTACCGGAGGTTAATGCCGACCATCTCACAATGATCGAGACCCAGAGCTGGCGAAGGGAAAGCGGTGGCTATATCGTAACCAACCCGAACTGCAGCGCGATTGGGCTGGTGCTCGCCCTGAAGCCGCTCGAGGAGCGATTCGGAATCGAAAGTTTATTTGTTAGCACGATGCAGGCAGTCAGCGGCGCGGGGTATCCCGGCGTGGCCTCGCTGGACATTCTGGGCAATGTGGTGCCGTTCATCAAGAATGAAGAAGAAAAGTTACAGGAAGAGGTTGGCAAGCTGCTGGGCCGGCTGGATGGCAGAAGGGTTGAGTTGTTGGACGCGAAGGTGAGTGCGCATTGCAACCGTGTCGCGGTTGAGGATGGCCATACGGAATGCGTCAGCATCAAGTTCAAAAAGAAGGCTACGCGGGAAGCGATTCTCGAGGCCTGGAACGAGTTTTTGCCGCTGCAGGGTTTGCATCTGCCGACGGCTCCCGACCAGCCCGTGGAGTTTGACCCGACCATCGATCGGCCGCAGCCACGGTTAGACAGGATGCGTGGACGCGGGATGGCGGCCACGGTGGGTCGGTTGCGCGAGTGCACTCTGCTGGACTGGAAGTTCGTCGTCCTCTCGCACAACACGATTCGCGGCGCCGCCGGCGCGGCACTGTTGAACGCTGAAGTGCTGGCCCGGACGGGCAAACTCGACAAGCTTGGTGTCCCGGCGAGAACGGTTTCGGCGAAGGCCGTGGCGGTGACGGCTTGAGCGTGGCGCGCGAGAGATTGGTCGTGATGAAGTTCGGCGGAACTTCAGTTGAGGACGCACAGGCCATGAAGCGGACGGCGAGTATCGTCCGTGGCCGGCGGGAGCGCGGGCTCGAAGCCGTAGTCGTGGTTTCGGCGATGGCCAAGGTGACAGACCTGCTGCTGTCTGCAGCGTCTGCCGCGGGTCGCGGAGATAAGGCTGGAGCCCTGGCCATCGGCGCTCGCCTGCGACACAGACATATCGATACAACGACAGCTTTGCTCGACGCGGAACGTTTCACCCGCTTGCAGGCGGTACTTCACCAGGAGTTCGATGCACTGGACGATCTGTTGCGAGGCATTGCCGCGGTCGGTGAACTGACTCCGCGCACAAACGACCTGGTGTTGAGCTTCGGCGAGAGGCTTTCAAGCCGCATGATGGCGGAAGCCTTTGATCAACTCGGGTTGCAAGGCGCTCATGTGGATGCACGGAGCTGCATCGTGACGGACGCAGGTTATGGCAAGGCGGTGCCGCAAGAAAATGCGATTGAGGCGAAGCTTGCTGCGATTGTGCTGCCGCTGATTGAGGCAGGCCGGACACCGGTTATGGGTGGGTTTATCGGGGCGACAACAGAGGGTATTACGACAACGCTCGGCCGTGGTGGAAGCGACTACACCGCCGCCTTGGTAGGCGGCGGCATGCACGCCGGCGCGATCGAGATATGGACGGATGTGAACGGAATTATGACGACCGATCCACGAATCTGTCCCGACGCGCTCAGGGTGAAGACGATCAGCTTCGAGGAAGCCGCGGAGCTTGCCTACTTCGGTGCAAAAGTACTGCACCCGGCGACCATCTTGCCCGCCGTGCAGAAAAGCATTCCGGTGTGGGTGTTGAACTCACGCAATCCGGAGAACGAAGGCACGAAGATTACCGCGATGGCGGCGAAGTGTGCGAGCCCGTTCAAAAGTATTGCCGCGAAGAAGAAGCTGACGATCATCGACGTAGTCGCCAGCCGAATGCTCATGTCGCACGGATATCTCAAGGCAGTGTTCGACGTCTTCGACAAGTACAAATGCGTGATCGATATGGTATCGACCAGCGAAGTGAGCATCTCGCTGAGCGTCGACAGCAACCAGCAGCTGCCGGAGATCTGCGCGGAACTGGCCAAAATCGCGGATGTGAAGATGGAGGGCCACAAGGCGCTGGTCTGCCTGGTGGGTGAGGACATTCGGGGTCACAACGGCATCGCCGGACAGGTCTTCAGCGCGATCAGCCACGTGAATGTGAGGATGATCTCGCAGGGCGCGAGCGAGATCAACATGAGCTTCATGATCGACGAAGAGGATGTAGAGGAGGCTGTACGAAGCCTGCACGAACACTTCTTTGCGAACCCCGATGAGACGGTGTTCGACGTTGCAAACCGGGTTCAACTGAACAGTCAAGCTTAGGGAAGGCTACGATGCGGGTATTGGTTCTGGGTATGGGCAAGACGGGCAAGCTGGTTGCGGAGGTCGCTGCGGAGCGCGGCCACAGCGTGCATGTGCTCGATGCGAAAGAGAATGCAGACGCATCGGCACTGACGCCGCCGTTCGTTGCAGGGTTCGACGTCGTGATCGACTTCACCACTCCTCAGGCTGCAGTTCAGAATATGCGTGCCTGTCTCGCGACGGGCGCGAAGATGGTGATCGGAACCACCGGCTGGTACGACAAACTGCCGGATATGCGTGGACTCGCAGAACGCAAGCAGGCTGGGCTGCTGTACGGCACCAACTTCTCAGTCGGTGTGCAGGTGATGCTGCAGATCGCCGCGACGATGGGCAAGGCACTAAAGAACACCGGCTATCAGTTTTCAATCGAAGAGACGCACCATGCCAGCAAACTGGATTCGCCATCGGGCACGGCAATCACCCTGGCCAAGGCAGTCGAGACCGCGTCTGGCCTATCCCGCGTACCGATCGAAGCCAGGCGCGAGGGCGATGTGATGGGTGTGCACACCCTCGAAGCACGCAGCGCCTCGGACCGGCTGGTACTGACGCACGAGGCTTTTTCACGGCGCGGGTTTGCTGAAGGTGCCGTGCGCGCGGCGGAATGGTTGTCGTCGCGAACCGGATGCTACGACTTTCAGGGCGTCTACACACAGATGTAATTGGGTTGCGAGGAAATTGTATGAGCGTGATGGAAGTAGCGACGAAGACGAATTTTGCAGACCTGACGTTTGACCAGAAGCTGGATCGCTTGGCCGAGGTTGCAGTGCAGATTGGCCTGGGGCTGCGCGCGGGCCAGGAGTTGATCATGTCCGCCCCAATAGAGGCGCTCCCTCTGGCACGTCGAATCACAGAGCATGCCTACAGAGCAGGTGCGCTGTTGGTCACGACGTTCTACTCCGATGATCCGAGCGTGCTGGCGCGGTACGAATATGCAGCGGACGCCAGCTTCGACTACGCGCCGGTCTGGCTGCATGACGGCATTGCCGCAGGCTTCCGCAGTGGAGCAGCCCGGCTTGCGATTGCAGGAGCGAATCCGGCCCTGCTGGCCAAGCAGGACCCGGCGAAGGTGGCGCGAGCCAATGTTGCCGCCTCGAAGGCGGGGAAGCCGGCGATGGAGTTAATTACACGGCATGAAATCAACTGGACGATTGTGGCGTGCGCAACGCCGGAGTGGGCAAAGCTGGTGTTTCCCGGTGAGCCCGAAAATGTCGCCGTTGCGAAGTTGTGGGACGCAATCTTCATCTCCTCTCGTGTCGCCGTCGATGATCCCGTGCAGGAGTGGCGGGAGCACGGCGCCAGACTGAAGAAGCGCATGGAGATGTTGAATGCCAAGCGATTTTATGCCCTGCACTTCAAAGGGCCGGGAACAGACCTGACTGTTGGCCTGGCGGACGATCATCTATGGGCCGGCGGCGGTTCGACGGCTGGAAACGGTGTCTACTGTCAGCCGAACATCCCGACCGAGGAGTGCTTTACAACCCCGCACAAGGATCGCGTCAACGGAACCGTGCGCGCCTCGAAGCCGCTGTCGCATCAAGGTACGCTGATCGAAAACATTGCTGTGCGTTTCGAGAATGGCAGGATTGTTGAAGCGACTGCCACTGCTGGCGAAGACGTTCTCAACCGGCTGATCAGCACAGATGACGGAGCCCGGCGGCTGGGTGAGGTCGCACTCGTGCCGCATTCGTCGCCTATCGCACAGAGTGGGGTGCTCTTCTGGAACACGTTGTTCGATGAGAATGCAGCGAGCCATATTGCACTGGGGCAGGCCTATTCCACGTGTCTCATTGGCGGCGAGAAGATGGATGCGGAGCAGTTGGCAGCGTTGGGTGCAAACGCCAGCCTGATCCACGTCGACTGGATGATTGGCTCCGGAGAAATGGATGTCGACGGCGTCACCGCGGATGGCACAGCGGAACCCTTGATGCGCAAGGGCGAGTGGGTTTAGTCAAAGTCGATCCGCCAGCTGATAAGGCGGGCAGGCGAGTCGTGGAACACATGCAAACGCCTCCAACAGGCTGTTCTAGCGTCTTTTCCTCGAACCGACGAAGAATTTTTCTGGTATTTGCGGGAAATTCGCGGTAAATTGAAACTCAATCGGGCCACGGTCCGCCTCATTCACAAAGTTCCCAAAAGAATAGTAGCTGCAAGGCGAAGTCGTTTTTGCAGAAAGTATCAGCTAATTCTCTGATCCTCAGTTGGCGATTCTCCATCTGTCGCCGCGGCGCTGCATCTCTACAAAACCAGACCTTATCGAGGAGAACTTTTATGAATTCCACTATGACGCAAGGCGTTTCGCGCAGGTCGTTTATGCGAATCCTTGGTGCAGCTTCCGCGGCTACGACGCTTCCAGCATTTGCTGGCATACAGCAGCCGGCGACGCAGGCACCATCGGCATCAGGTAGGCGTGATGGCATGCGCGGCATGCAGCTTTCGCCCGACACCGTCATCATTAGCTCGAATGAGAACCCGCTTGGGCCGGCGCAGTGCGCCCTGACGGCAATATGTAGCACGGCCACACTGGGTGGCCGCTATCACTTCGACGAATATGTGAAGACCATCAACGTATTCAACGAGCAGTTTGGCCTGAAGAAAGACTACTCTGCTCTATTCCCCGGTTCAGGCGGGCCCCTCGACCTGGCGCTGATGTCCAACATTGGGCCGGATAAACCACTGGTCTACGGTGACCCGAGCTATGAACAGGGGCCACGCGCAGCCGACGTGATGAAGGCTCCAAAGTATCCGGTCCCGCTAACCGCAACGTACGCCCACGATGTGAAGGCAATGCTCAAAGCACATCCATCGCCAGGCGCCTACTACATTGTGAATCCGAACAATCCAACCGGCACCATGACGCCCAAGGCTGACCTTGTATGGCTGATTAACAACAAGCCAAAAGGTTCGGTCGTCATCATCGATGAGGCATATCACCATTTCTCGAACGACGAATCCTGCATCGACCTGGTCGCGCAGGATAAGGACGTGATCGTAATGCGCACCTTCTCGAAGATCTACGGAATGGCCGGGATACGAGCTGGTGTTGCCGTTGCAAGACCGGACCTGATCGAGCGCTTCGGGAATGTTGGGGGACCGAGCCGAAGCCTGGCCAGTATCTCGATAACGAGTGCCGCAGCCGCTCGCGCCAGCCTCCAAGACAAAGACCTGGTGCCGCTGCGGAAGAAAATCAACTCGGATATCCGCTCGGAGACGCTCGAGTTTCTCACCAAGCACGGCTACAAGATCGTTCCCGGCTCGCAGGGCAACATGTTCATGGTCGACGTCAAGCGCCCTGGCAAAGAGTTTCAGGCAGCGATGTTGAAGGAGAATGTTGCCATCGGCCGCACCTGGTCGGCAATGCCGAATTATGTGCGTGTCACGGTTGGGACAAAGGCCGAGATGGAGAAGTTCCAGACGGCTTTTGTGAAGTGCATGGATATGCCGCCTGGAGCCGCGAATGGTGCGGCGTCGCTGCATCTTCCAGAGTTCCATGTGCCGTCGGAGTTGTATCGCGGTTAGTGACGCCGGACAAACCAAAAGCCCTTGCGAGAGATCGCGGGGGCTTTTTCTCGCGTTCGTTAGGCTGTAGATCGATCTGACGCGAAATCAACAATCCTGACGCGGTAAACTTACATTCATTATGGAATTGATGGGTTGTGGAACGGCGTTGGTGACTCCCTTCCGGCGGGACGGCGGCGTGGATGAGCCCGCGCTACATGCGCTGGTCAACTGGCAGATCGAAAGCGGGATCGACTTCCTCGTCCCGTGCGGAACGACAGGCGAGGCCTCTACGCTGACCGAGGCGGAGTGGCTGCGCGTCATTGAGATTGTCGTGGCCACAGCCGGCGGACGGGTTCCGGTATTTGCCGGTTGCACCCACAATGCGACGCACGAAGCCGTGGCGCGCGCGCGCAAGTTGTCACGAGTCCATGGATTGACGGGGATTCTGACGGCGAACCCTTACTACAACAGGCCCGGGCAGGAGGGGCAGTATCAGCACTTCCGCGCCATCGCCGAAGCAACCGAGCTGCCCGTGCTGCTATACAACATTCCTCCAAGAACCGGCGCCAACCTCGAGCCGGCTACCGTGCTGCGCCTGGCAGACCTGAAAAATGTCATCGGAATCAAGGAATCCAGTGGGAATATCACGCAGATCACCGAGTTGCTGACAACTGCGCCGCGAAGCTTCAAAGTGTTTGCCGGAGACGACGTCCTGGCTTTGCCGATTCTGGCACTCGGTGGTGCCGGACTGGTCTCAGTGGCCTCCAACGTAATTCCGGGCCAGATGGCGCAGATGGTTCGAGCCGCGCTGGAGAACGATTGGGTGGACGCGCGGCGCATCAACCGGCAGTTCTACCGTCTCATGCAGGCGCACTTCTGGGAAGCTAGTCCCGCTCCGGTGAAGGCTGTGCTCCAGATGCTGGGGCGCGGGGAAGATGTGCTGCGGTTGCCGATGGTTCCCGTGTCGGATGCGACGCGCCGTAAGCTGGAGCGGATGGTGGGTGAGTTGGGAATGTTGGTGGGAGTTCCGGCCACTGGCGAAGATCTGAGAATGTTTTGAGAAAGCCCTTCCTTCGAAGAAACGAACAGCCTGGAGAGAGTGATTGAAGACGTTAGAGACAGCGATTGAGCATTGGTTTGCGCAGGGAACGGAAGCGATTGGGAATGCTGAGGCTTTGGCAGCATTTCTCGAACTTCGCACAGCACTCGAGGCGGGAGAGCTTCGCTCTGCCGAGCCCGATGCTACCGTTTCACTCGGATGGCGGGTCAACACTTGGGTGAAACGTGGAATTTTGCTGGGGTTTCGCATCGGAACGATGATGGAGATGGGTGGGGAAACGCTGCGCTTCATCGATAAACATACCTACCCGGTGCGGCGGTTTGTCGTAGCTGACGGAGTGCGCGTGGTGCCGGGTGGCGTCAGTGTGCGGACGGGAGCCTATGTGGCGAAAGGGGTTGCGGTGATTCCTCCTTCGTATGTGAATGTTGGCGCGTATGTGGATGAGGGAACGATGGTGGATTCGCACGCGCTGGTGGGAAGTTGTGCGCAGATCGGCAAGCGTGTGCATCTCAGCGCGGCGGCGCAGATTGGAGGAGTGCTGGAGCCGGTGAATGCGAGCCCCGTCATCATTGAGGATGACTGTCTGATTGGTGGGAATACCGGGGTTTATGAGGGGACTGTGGTGCGGAAGCGCGCGGTTCTCGCGGCTGGGACTGTGTTGACGCGGGGGACGCCGGTGTATGACCTCGTAAAGGGCGAGATCTACAAGGCTTCTGCGGAGATGCCACTGATCATTCCCGAGGGAGCGGTGGTGGTGCCGGGGTCGCGAGCGGTCTCGAAGGGTAAGGGGGCGGAGTGGGGGTTGAGTCTGGCGGCTCCGGTAATAGTTAAATATCGGGACGAGAAAACCGAGCTTTCGTTGGTGTTAGAGGATATTTTGCGCTGATTCGTGGTGGTAATTTGTGGTGAAGTTGTGGTGAAGTTGTGGTGAAGTTGTGGTGAAGTTGTGGTGAATTGCGTGGTAAATCGTGGTGGTTTGATGACCACTTTTTACGCCCTTAAAACATGCCAACTTTCAAAAATATTTCTGTGGAAATCTTCCTCCTGCGACTAGTGACTTGCGGGTGCGGGGCTGCCTGCGGTCAGAGGCGGGACTGCGGTGAGCAGGTTGATGAGGCCTTCCGAGACGGTCGGGTGGGTGAAGATGAGAGATCGGATCGCTGTGTAGGGCAGGTCGGCTGACATTGCCAGTTGTATGACCGGAAGAAGCTCGCCGCCGCTTGTGCCGAAGGCGGTGAAGCCGAGGATGCGATCGTTTTCAGAGATCAGGACCTTGATGAAGCCGTGCGTCTCCGAGAGGGTAAGGGCGCGCAGATTGGCGAGCATGGGGATCTTCGCCAGGCGGTAGGAGACGCCCTGCTGTTTCGCCTGGTTCTCCGTCAGGCCGACGTGGGCCAGCTCCGGGTCGACGAAGGTGCAGGAGGGGACCTGGCGGCCCTTGGTCGTGCGGTTGGCTCCGGCAAGATTGTCGCGAACGGTGCGGAAGTCGTCGAAGGAGATGTGGGTGAAGTGGGGGGAGCCGGCGCAGTCGCCCATGGCCCAGACGCCGGGTGCGGTGGTCTCGAGGCGGCTGTTGACCTGGATGTGCCCGGCAGGGGTGGTTTTGATGCCGACGACTTCGAGGCCCATGTTTTG
>Ga0210410_10001950_pt1 | contig 18817 bp, 11 predicted proteins | sample IncBWC4MmetaG_FD_161058 | JGI IMG/M metagenome (GOLD analysis project Ga0210410, IMG submission 161058) | Forest soil microbial communities from Barre Woods Harvard Forest LTER site, Petersham, Massachusetts, United States - Inc-BW-C-4-M | ecosystem: Environmental > Terrestrial > Soil >... | reverse complement strand
GTGATGGAGTAGACCTTGTAGCCGGGGAACATCTGCTGCGAGACCTTGCCGTGCTGCATGGCGACGCCGTTGACGAAACGCGAGAAGCGCAGGGCGATGTAGGTCATGTTCATGAGGCCGTTGTGGAGACAGCCGAACTGGTCGATGGCGGCGGCGCGGTCGTGGCCTAGGACCTGGTACATCTGGTCGATGCCGAACTGATCGTGGCCGGCGGGGACGGGAGTGTGGGTGGTGAAGACGCACTGCTGGCGGACGGCGTCGATGTCGGCTTCCGTCGCGTCCTTGAGCGGGGTGCCGGCGAGGTGATCTTCGAGCAGGCCGATGGCAAGGAGAGCGGCGTGGCCCTCGTTCATGTGGTAGACCTTGGGTTTACAGGCGAGGGCGTCGAGGAGAGCGACGCCGCCGAGGCCGAGGACAGTCTCCTGACAGAGGCGGTAGTATGTGTCGCCGCCGTAGAGGTGGTCGGTGAGGCGGCGATCCCAGGGGTCGTTGCCTTCAACGTCGGTGTCGAGCAGGAAGACGGGGATGATGTGGCCAGTGATGCCGACGACATCGAAGCGCCAGGCGCGGACGAGGATCTGACGGCCCTGCATGGTTAAGGCGATGATCCGGTTGGCGCTGGGAAGGGTTGTCTCGGGAAACCAGGGGACGTCGGTCTCGGTCTGCTGGCCGACGTCGGAAAGTTTTTGGCGGAAGTAGCCACGGCGATGGACGAGCGAGATCGCAACCATGGGGGCGGAGGTGTCGGCTGCGGAACGGAGGGTGTCGCCGGCGAGCATGCCGAGGCCGCCGGAGTAGGTGGGCAGCGACGGGGAGAGGGCGATCTCCATGGAAAAGTAAGCGATGGTTCGGGTGGCGAGATCAGGCGTTGACGGGGTGAGAGTGGAGGGGAGAGTCATGCGGTGATTGATCCTTTTCTCATCCGAGCCAGTGCTGCATGAGGAGCGTGAGATGGGTTCGATGCTGGAACTCTCTATCGGCTGAGGAGATACCTTGCGCGACATCCGGCGATGAGAGGGGCTGAAACATCGAATCTGGCGTGATTTTAGCAAATCGGTTAAACGATTTAATAGACCCTACGGTTACCCGCGTTGGTTCTATCGGGGGATTGACCCTGTGGCTGCAACCGCTGCGGCATCAAGGCGTTGAGCTATCTGGTCCAACCAAAGGAGATGTTCCGGTTTCATCAGGACCGACCGAAGGCAGGTCACCGTAATTTGGGGGTCGATTTGGGGAGAATTTTTCCAGCTATTTTGTGGAAAAAAGCGCACCGGGAGCTTTGCGAGTGCGAGGTGCAAATCGCGCCTGGCGGCCTCGTCGAAGATGCTCTGGGCGAGGGCGGAGGAGGCCTCGGGGGTGGCTGCGCGGACGGCCCAGAAGACGATGTCCAGTTGCGGAGGAGAGGTGGGGGCGATGAAGTGCGGGGATTCGGTGAGGCGCTGGTGGAGTTTCAGTGCGGCGGTGTGGCCGGCTTCGAGACCCTGCGCGAAGGCTCCGCCGGGGATGTAGGGGAGCAACTGCTGGGTGGCCCAGAGCGCGACTGCGGAGGCTCCGGCACGGGAGCATTCGAGGGAGATCTCGCCGAGATGGAGATCCTTTGAAGAGAAGTAGGTGTAAGGGGAGTCGTGTTTGTAGAGGCGGCCGACCGCGGGGTCGCGGAAGAGGATGCAGCCGCAGCCGTAGGGCTGGAGGCCGTGCTTGTGCGGGTCGATGACGATGGAGTCGGCGTGCTGGATGGCGTCGAAGGCGGCGCGGGTTTCGGGGGATAGGTTTGCGGCGAGAGTGAAGTAGCCACCGTAGGCGGCGTCGACGTGGATGCGGAATTTGTATTTGTTATGGAGGGCGACGATCTGGTCGAGAGGATCGACGGAGCCGATGGCGGTCGTGCCTAATGTAACCACTACTGTTCCAATTATGCCGGTCGCGAGAAGGGATTCGAGGTTGGTGAGGTCCATGCGGCCGTCTTCGTCCGAGGGGATGGAGATGAAAGGAAGGCTGAGTACGCTGCTGATGCGGCTGTGGGTGTAGTGGGCCTGGTCGGAGGGAGCGATTGGTTTGGGCGTGCCGTCGTCTGTGCAGGTCAATTGGCCGGCGACCCAGAGGGCTTCGAGGTTGGCGAAGGTTCCTCCACTGCTGAGATGGCCGAGATGGCCCCCATTCTCCTCGGTCCAATGGAACATCTTCGCGAGCGCGGCGACGGCTTCGACCTCCATGGCGGAGCTGGCGCGGCCGCCATCGAGCGCGTGGTTGTTGGGATTGATCGACATGGCCAGCGCGTAGGCGGCGCGGGCAATGGGGTGGGGCGGCTTCAACATCTGCCCGGCGTAGAGAGGATGGGCGTAGGGATAGTTGTCCTGGAGACGAGTTGCTACCTTCTCAAGGATGTTTGAAGCAGCTTCGCCAAGAGGAGCCGCTGAGTTGGGCGGGAGGTGGGTGAAACCTTCGTCCAGAGTGCGTTGGGATTCGCCGAGAAGCTTGAGGAATTCGTCTGGCATGGATTGCTCTAGAACGCCGACCGCGTGAGGAAGCCGAACTTCATCATAAGCCCGAGGACGGTCGCGAGGATAACCGCGAGGGTGGTCCACGGCGCCGCGATGCGCACGCGCTTCCTCATGACTTCGACGAGAAGGATGAGGAGGTAGAGAGCGAACATCAGCAGAAGGCCATCCGCGACAAAGATGCGGGTGACGCCGGGCGTTGCGATGAGGATGTGCTCGAAGTGAAAGGGTGGGAAGAGAGAGCCGACGCCGAAGACGATGAAAAAGAGAACAAACTGGAGGATCGCGAGGACGGCTTTTTTCATGGGTGAGCTCTCGACATGAGTTTAGCGCGGCCGTTCAAGATGCGGCAGTAGTTTCGCAGCTACGTTTGCTCAGGGGAGGCTGGATTCGAAGAGCTCGTAGCGGTGCTCCAGTTGCCACTGCTCTGCGGCTTTTTCGCTGAACTGCAGGAAGCTGAGGCATTTTGGCGTCGGATTGGCTGCGCCTAACGCTTGACCTGCGCACGCGGGAACTGTCTGGGTGAAGGCGTCGGGCCGCTGCCAGAGGCTGGCGCCAGGCAGGAAGCTGTGTTCGAGGCTGGTGCGGGCAGAACCTTTGAGGTCGAGGTACGAGAGATTGAAGTCCATGGCAGCGCGGGTGTACTCGTTGGTGAGATCGATGCGGGAGACGCCTTCATCGTCGGTGGAGAGGGCGATGGGAACGCCGGCGGCGCGATAGGTTGGCAGCGGATGCCACGGTGCATTGACGCCAAGGATGACATCGTTGGAGGTGAGGTTGATCTCGACCATGATGTGACGGGAGGCCATCTCCTTTAATAGAGCCTGTGGCTCGTTCTCGTACATGATGTCGACGCCGTGGCCGATGCGTTCGGCGTGGCCGAGTTCGACTGCTTCGCGGATGTGAAAGCGGAGGCCATCGGGAGGCACGAGGCCGGGGGCGAGTTCGCCGGCGTGGAGGCTGATGTGCACGGTGGGATAGACACTGTGGAGATAGTCGAGCATGAGCATCTGCCGGTGATATTCGGACATGGATAAGTAACCGTCCTCGGGCATAACGAAGTTGAGGCCGACGACGCGCGGGTCAACAGAGGCTACTTCGAAGGCAAGCAGGGTCTGGGCGAAGACCTGCTGTGGCGGGAAGCCACGGAGGACCTGATAGAGGAAACGTATCTTTACGGAGCAGGCCGTTCTGGCGCTGGGCTGACCACAGTTTTCAATTTTGTTGCGCGCGTCGAGAGCGTCATCCAACTCTTTGCGATCGATGGCGACTTCGTCGCGGAGGCCAGCGGCCAGGAGCGTGTCGCGGAGGCGGGTGAGGTCTTCGCGGGTGGTCCCGGTCGCATCGCCGGTGCGGTTCTGGGCAGGATCGGCGGGCGTAGCGGGCCAGTCGAGGCGTGAGCTTGTCTTTGCGACATCGCTGAAGACGGGTGTCTCCATGATCTCAAGGTATTGCTCGTTCTGAGCGGCTGCGCGGGTCGCGACCTCGTCGAGCCATTCGCCGGTGTGGGATTTATCGATGCCGCCGAAGCGGCTGAAGGTGGCGAAGAACTGGTCGTGACCGCTGGTGCCGGCGCTGGGAACGAAGCTGCGCATGGAGAAGGAGTCGACGAGTGCGTCGTAGAGCTTCTGGTCCTTGAAGGCGTTCTCGGCGCGAACGTGACCTTCGCCACAGACGGGTTGTGGCGGAAGGCTCCTGGTGGTGGCTGCGGGTTTGAAGAAGCTCATGGTCTTGGGATCGACGCAGAGGAGATCGGCGGCGGCATCCTTAATGAAGGTTTCGGCATAGACTGCGCCGGAGAGATGCATGTGGAGGTCGGCGCCCTTGGGCATGCGGGTGAGGAAGGCGGAGAGTTCGAGTGGGCTCTGCTTCGCGGCGTTGAAGGCACGGATGGCGCGCTGCTCGCGTGGAGAAGCGGATGAGGGTGATGGCTTTACCGCGGACTTGGAGGTGGCTTGAGTTGTGGAACGTGGGGGAGTTTGCGCAAGCACAGCGGCGGAGAAACAGAGCAGGAAAGATGCGAGTGCGGAGAGTCGAATGCGGTGCAGCATGGGTGTCCTTGCGGTGCGGGCGATGAGAAAGGATAGCGCGAGAGGAGTGAGTTGGCGGTATGACCTGGGGTTGCTATACTTAGGATGCGTTTGCGTTGCTGGTTCCCTGCCAGCAGCAGCTCCCCTGAAAAGGCCGGGGCGACAGATGAAATAGAAGCGCGCGGTGGTTCTTGGCGATCCCCGATAACAAGCGTTATGCCAAGGCCAGATAGCTCAGTGGTAGAGCGCGGCCCTGAAAAGGCCGGCGTCGGCGGTTCGATCCCGTCTCTGGCCACCATTTAGAATCAATAACTTAGCCTCAATCTCCCGGCTTACCTCCAAGATCACTTCCCTCCTCGTATCCGCTAAACAATTGAAAACGCTCAATTCACAATGTTCCCGTATTGTTCCCGCCTTGTAAAAAGCGTGTAGAAAACAGATTTGACTAACTCCTCGTTGTGCTGGGAGGCTAGCGGCCGAACACCGTCAAAGTGCTTGGTTCTTCATTAGAAGTTCACATACACGATTTGGGACCCAGGCCAAAACATCTCATAGCCATCTCAGCGCGGGCACCTCTACACTCACTCATTTGTGCTCCGCCCGATGGCTTCGTTCAGCTCGTCGTGCGCCTGCGCGTACTCAAGCTGCGACTGCAGGAGTTGTGTCTGAGCTTCCGACTCTTGTGCAACCGCGGCTTCAGCCTGGGAGCGCAGATGTGTGCCCCGTTCGAGCCCTTGTGCTGATACGCGCCGCGCTTCCTTCCGGGACGCGAGTAGTTCTTGTGATACAGCGACCATTTTTTCTGTCCGCTCGAGCTTGTTGTAGGCAGTCTGTACTTTTACTTCAACTTCATCGCTGGTTCGCGCCAGATTCTCTTTAGCCTGGCGTAACTGTGCCTCACGTTCACGGAGCGTTGCTCGCCTCTTGCCGCCATCGAAGATGTCGTAGCCGGCGTGGATACCGAAGGTTCCGAAATTGGGAGCCAGAAACGGGACGCTGTTGTTCTGATGGCTGTAGCGGGCAGTTGCCTCGACATCCGGGATGTATTCACGTTTGGCGGATCGGACACCGGCAGCAGCTTTTTCCACGACCGCCTTCGCTTCCGCAATGTCTGGATTCGAGTCGAACGCAAGCTTTATGCATTCCTCGCGAGAGCAACTCGCGGCAGGGGCGGGAACGTCAGGATCGAGTGCAAGCTCGCTCTTAATCGGAAGGCCAACCACATCATTGAACTGCATGCGCAAGTCTGAAAGCTGCAGGTCTGAAGTCAACAATTCCTGTTCCGCTTCGAGGGACTGTGCCCGACTGTCGATGAGGTCGGCCTCCAGCGTGCTTCCATACTTGACCTGCTGTACACGTTCGCTCTGAAGGTCCTCAGCCGCGTGGATCCTGGCTTCGATCGCCTGATGATGCGACTGTACGATCAGAATCTTGTAGTAGAGCTGTCGGACTTTCAGTTCGACCTGATCCTTCACTGAGCGGGCCCTCCCTTTGCTCGCCTCTACCTCGGCGCGCGCAACGTCGTTTTCTGCTTTGATTTTGAAGAGCTCGGTCAGCGGTTGGGTCAGGCCTATGCCGCTGATAAAGATGTTTCGTCCTCCTTGGTTAAGGATATGGTCCCGCGGAGGAATTGCATTGGACCCCACGGATCCGAGAGAGCCGGCAGGGATCTCGATAAGTTGGGTGTCGGTCACGTGGACGAAGGAGGTGTCATTCCTGAGCACTGGGAGGTACGCACTTCGGGCGAGCTCCTTGGCGTGTTCGTCTTCCTCGACCTTTAAGGACGAGATCCGAACATCGTGATTGTGTTCCAACGCAAGCTCTACTGCCTGTCGCAGATTCATCGTGCGCGGAACAGACGAATTCTCTCTCTGTGCCACTGCGCATATCTGTCCTGCTGACAGGACACTTAATATCAATAGCAGTCGAATATTCAAGGCCGACCCTCCTGCGGCGAATTGGAGCCCTGCTGCAGGGCAGGCAACTGACGAAAGTTCATGGGCGACCTGCGTAGAACGGCAGTCACAAGCAACATCACTGCGCAGGCCCAGGCAACAAGATGGAACGCATCGATAAAGGTCAAGGCGTAGGCCTGCAATCGGAGTTTGCTGTCGATGATGTCCAGGGCGCGGCCGGTGGCGGCGACAACGCCGTTCGATCTTCCCGCCAGGCCCGCAGCCAAACCATGTAAAGAGCCGTCTGTGAGCCAGTTGCCCGCTTGGACGTGGAGCCCGAGAAGATTGGAGTGCAATTCCTCCCGATCGGCAATGAAATGTCCCAGGAAGACCGCACCTGCCTGTCCGCCGAGCAATCGTACAGTGTGAACAAACGCAGAGAAGGTCAAAATGCGCTGCGGTGCTTCCATTGCCCCCGAAAATGTGGCCTGCAAGATCAATGACGAAACCACCCCCAGCATGGCGAAGGATTGGCCAACCGCCATCAGTAACTCCGACCGGTAGTAGTTCTCCGCGGCCCATGCGCTGGTGAAATCTGCATTGATCAGGCAAGCGAAGGCGACAGCAGTGAAGCCAATTGCCATCAGCAGGCGCGAATCGATGCCTTTATATAGAAGGAGGGCGGCTATGAATGCCAACGTGAGTTCGAAGACCGCGGTCCAGAGTACGGCTGGGCCAAACTGCTCGGGGTCCAGCCCCCGTACTGACAATGACTGCGGAATAACGACGATGGTCCCTAAGAACACGAACCGGAACGAGAACAGCGCAAATCCCAGCAGCATGGTGTTCAAATTGCGAAGGTAAGGCAGGTCGATCATAAAGTTGGGTCGTCGTAACCTTTCGCCCAGAGAGCACAGCAAAAATAATGCAGCGCCCGCGATCAATGCGTTGAACAATCCCGAGCGCCACCAGTCGAGCCTCTGTCCCTGATCCAAGGCCGCGTAAAGCAGCGCAAAACCAGCACTGAGATAAAGGAATCCGGCGAAGCTAGGCGGTTCGTTCTTGCTCTGAGTTTTCGGCGATTGTGGGATTCCGAAGTAGACACACGCCATCATCACGGGAGTGGCAATCGCGGGAAACCAGAACATCCATTCCCAGGAAATGTGATTGCGGAAGAAGCCGTAGAGGGACGGCGCAAAGTTGACCGAGCCTTCAATGCAGAAAACGTACAGGGCGAGCACCAGAGCCAGATAGCGCAAAGGTATATTGCGTAACGCGAACGTCAGTGTCAGCGGATAGAAAGTACCCGAGGTCAATCCAGCAATCGCCAGCAGCAAAATCAGCAAGCTGTAATTGTGGACCAGAGGAAGAAATGCGCAGACCACAGTAAACAGCGACGCACAACCCAATAGCACTCGCCGCGGTCCCAGCAATGCGCCCAAATAAACGGAGAATGGCCCGATAAACATTAGGGCAACGTTGAACGCACTGCTGATCCAAGCCCCTTCGTCAAAGCCAATCCCGACATTTCCCTTGAGATCCGCCAGTCCCAGCGTGAGCAATCGTCCAGTAAGCGTTACGATGGCTGCACCCAGAAGCACGCCCAGGATTCCCAGCAGCGGGCTATGGGACAAATCCACCGGAAACGGCGATGCAGAGCTCGGCGCAGGCTTTGCCGCTGGATTCGGAATGGAGGTTGTGCTCACCCGGTTACCTCTTCGTTTTCACGGTTACTACCGCAGAAAGCCCGGGCCGCAGTTGCTGAGTTAGCGATGAATTGTCGAGAGCGATCTTGACCGGAACTCGCTGAATGATCTTGGTGAAATTGCCTGTGGCATTGTCGGGTGGAAGTAATGCAAACTGCGAACCGCTTGCCGGTGCAATCTCGAGAACCCGGCCCCTGATCACCTGGCCGGGGTAAACGTCAACGCGAACCTCTACAGGATCCCGGGGCTTGATGTTGGTGAGCTGGGTCTCGCGGAAGTTTGCTGCGACCCAGCGGATGGTTTCCACGAATGTCATCACCTGCGTCCCCGGGGCCACAAGTTGTCCTGGACGGACTTGACGCTCGCCCACCGTACCGTTTGCCGGCGCCAGAATGCGTGTGTAGCCCAAGTTCACCTGAGCCACTGCAAGCGCTGCTTCCTTGGCATGAAGTTCCGCGATGAGTTGCTTCTCCTGAGATTCAAGTACGGCTTTGCCGCGGCGTTCTGCTTCAGCAGTCGATTCATTGCTGCGTAGGAGTGTGTGCGCCTGAGTGAGGTCCGCGTCGCGGCTTGTCGCCTGCGCGGCAAATCTCTCCTCATCGGCTACTGCCGACTCAACCTTCTGCTGCGTGGTTGCGTTCGACTTGATCAACGCTTCCTGGCGGGTACGTTCCAAACGAGTACGACTTACATCTGCGCGCACGGCGTCCTTTCCGGCTTGAGCGGCGGTGATCTGAGCGTTGGCCTGATCGATGCCTGCGAGCGCTCGTTCAATCTTTGCGTCTTGCAGTTCACGCTGCCTGCTGTTGTTTCCAAGAGCTGCGCGAGCGGCTTCGACCCCGGCGGCAGCCTGCGCTACTTGCGCGCGGTAGTCGTCATCGTCGAGCTGGACCAGAACGTCCCCTTTATGGACGACTTGGTAGTCATTAACTTTTACTTCTCGCACAATGCCCGAGACCTTCGTGCTGAGTGGGGTGAGATCGCCGCGAACATAAGCATCATTGGTTACCTGCTCGGCCCGCGCTCCCTCCCAGCCATTCCAGTTGCGGGTAATTGTCACAATCACCGCCACGGCCAGCACGACGACAATCAAAGGGGTCCCATACTTTTGCCACACGGGTCTCAGCACTCGTGATTCGATAACTTGTGCCGTTTGGCTCATAATTGGTACCTTTCCGAATAACTCGTCGCCAAGTTTTCTTCTCGTTTCTTGCAACGATCTGCAAGAGATCAATGCTGCCGCCTTCAACACCGCTGCGTCTCCGACCAATGCTCGGAATCCTTATTCAACGGGAGTGGAGTCGTTCATGGTCAGGACCATGCGAAAACGCGCTTTACCCGACATCATCTTCGCGTAGGCCTCTGCAGCCTGTTCGAGTGGAACGGTTTCGATCATGGCAGAGATGCCACTCAGGACGCTGAACTTGAGCGTCGTGTCGCCTGTCGCGGAATTTCCCGTCAGGCTGCCCTCAAGTCTGCGGCTCCCAAATATCAGATCCGATGTCGAACTCTGGATCGGCTCGGGTCCGACGCCGACTACGACGGAGACACCGTTGGGACGTAGTCCCATGAATGTCTGTGCGACCACCGCCCCACTTGAAGCGGTGACCAGAATTACCTGAGCTCCGCCGAGTGCCTGCAAGGCTGCCGCCGGGTCCGTAGCCGTGCTGTCAATGTAGTGGTGCGCGCCGAGTTTCCTTGCAAGTTGCGCTGTATCAGCGCCGCGGGAGATGGCTGCAACCTCGAAACCCATGTGGCGCGCATATTGCACGCCCAAATGGCCAAGCCCGCCAATGCCTACCACAGCAACAAGATCACCAGCCTTCGCCGGCGAGTTGCGTAATGCACTGAATGTGGTTATCCCCGCACACAACAACGGCGCAGCGTCAGCAGACGACAGATCGTCAGGTATCCGCATCAGCCCGCTCGCTTTTGCGAGCATCACTTCCGCATACCCACCATCACTGTGAATCCCGGTGAACTCCTGATTTTTGCAATTCACCAGATTGCCATCGCGGCAGAAGTCACAGTAGCCACATGGGCCGCCAAGAAATCCAACTCCAACGCGCTGTCCAATGGCCCAGCCCTTCACTTCTGAGCCGACAGCATCGATCCGGCCGACGGCCTCGTGGCCCGGCACTCGGGGGAAGCTTATTGGCAAAAGGCCTTCCACGGCCACCGCGTCTGAATGGCATACACCGCAGGCCTCTACCCGAATACGTGCTTGATTTGGGCCTGGGTCCTGAAGAGGTTTTCTTACTGCCGACCACTCTCCCGGTTTCCTGATCTCGATTGCTCTGTATGTTCCGCTCATATCGCCTCCTTTAGGCTCGGTAATTCTGTTCGACATATTGACTTCTTCGTTCCGTGAGTTTTACGCGTGCGCGCCTAGTATTCAAACCACATTTTGAGTTCGCTGTTACGGTGAAAGAGATCGGCTGATTGCGCCCCGACCGAAAGAGATGGGGACAAAGGTTCTGATACGAATCCGTTGTCTTATTCGGTGCTGTTCAATAACAGACTGAACTTTGCTCCAAAGGCAGGATTATTTTCTGCCCATAGTTGTCCGTCGTGAGCCTCCACGATAGAGCGCGAGATGGCGAGTCCGATGCCCATGCCATTTGCTTTGCTTGTTAGGAAGGCATCGAAGATACTATCGACGTGGGCAACTGGCAGTCCGCAACCATTGTCGATAAACTCCGTCAGCACCTGGCCATTGTTCGCACTTCGGATACGAATGCGTAATAATGGAAGCCTTTCGATGCCTCGCATAGCCTCGATCGCATTTGTCACGAGATTGATAATAATCTGTTGGATCTGGCAGCGCTCGACGAGCACAGTAAGGCTTGGGTCTCCGTTTTCGTACTCGATCGGAATTGACCTGCGGTTTGGATCCTCTTTGATTAGGTCAACAGTTTCACGAACTAGTTCCACCATGTTGACTGGAGTCTTAATGGCAGGTTGTGGCTTAAATAACGAGCGGATATTGCGCAGTACCGCATCGGCGGCCCGTCCGTCCCTTACTATCCGTCCAACAGAGACAACTGCCTCCTGAATATTTGGAGGGGCGACTCCGAGCCAACGGGAGCATGCTTGTGCATTCGCAAGCACAGATGTCAATGGCTGGTTTAGCTCGTGAGCAATCGACGCCGAAAGTTCTGCGACCATCGAATTCCTCGACGCCTGCGAAAGGTTAGTGCGAAGTTCGCGTAGTTTCTCCTCCGCAAGCCTATGATCGTCAATGTCAATGATCTCGATTGCTCTGTACGTTTCGCTCATATCGCCTCCTTTAGGCTCGGTAATTCTGTTCGACATATCGACCTCTTCGCTCCGTGAGTTGGACGCGTGCGCGCCTAGTATTCAAACCACATTTTGAGTTCGCTGTTTTTCTCTGCGTGTAGGGCGGCAGCAGATGCTTGATCGCAACATCCGGGGGCGAAACGAGTATCGACTTCGCGTGAGTAAGGGAGTCGTAGCCATACTTTCCGTAGTAGTGACCCAGTCCCGACGACCCGGCGCCACCGAAGGGCATTGATTCGATGAAGAGATGAATATTCGCTTGATTGATTGCGCCTCCCCCGCACGAAAGCTCTCCTGTGAAGCGATTGATGGCAGCTTGGTTTTTGCTGAAGATGTAGGCTGCGAGAGGAAGCGGGGTGGCCGCGATTTTTTCGAACGCTTCATCGAGCGTCTTGTAAGTGAGGATGGGAAGGATCGGGCCGAAGATCTCGTCCTCCATAATGAGGTCGTCCCAAGTGACCGGATAAATGATGGTGGGGTCAAGATAGCGAGTCGCGGGATCCGACTTTCCACCGGCGACAACCTTCTTGGGGTCAATAAGGCCGGCCAGCCGTTCTACTGCACGAGCATTGATCACGCGCGAATAGTCCGGGTTCCTGCGTGGATCGCTTCCGTAGAGGGCAACGAGAGATGACTTTGCCTCGGCTACAAACTCGCTGGCGATCGATTCGTGCACATACGCGTAACCGGGCGAAGTGCACCACTGCCCACCCCAAGCCATGGCGCCCCATACAATTTTGCGAGCGGCGTCACGGATATTGGCAGTTTCATCTACCAACGCCGGATTCATTCCGCCTAGCTCAAGGATCACCGGCGTGAGATTTTCGGCCGCTGCATGAGCAACTACCTTTCCAACAGTCGTGCTTCCGGTGAAGAAGATGAAATTAAAAGGCAACTTTAGTATTTCGGTCGTCTCTTCCTTGCCACCAACCACTGCGGCTACGGCACCTGCGTCGAAGTATCTTGGAACAAGTTCCAGCAGCACGCGGGAAGTCGCTTCGAGTGTTGAACTCAGCTTCAGCACGCAGCAGTTGCCAGCTGCGAGCGCAGCGATCGCGGGTCTCAGTAAGAGAATCAGTGGCCCATTGAACGGCCCGACTATGAGTGCAACCCCGTGGGGGTCTCGGTAGATGACTCCCCTGTGTCCAGTTGCGGCCAGAGCCTTCGGAACAGGTGCTTCAACAGGAGCCATCCATTCTTTCAGATTGCTCTTCTGATAGGAGACCTCCCCGACACAAGCAAATGTCTCGAAGATATATTCCTGCGTCGCAGTCTTGAAGTCCTCTCGAATGGCGGCCTGCAATTGGTCTTCGTTCTCTGTGATCATTTTGGCCATGCGATCGAGCTGATCAACACGCCAGTCATAGGTGCGCGTAACGCCGGATGCAAAGGTTCGCTTCTGCCGATCGAACAATTCCTGATATTGGTTGTGGTGCATATTCGTCCTCCATTTCCTTTCATCCATGAAATGGCACGACTGATGCCAAACTGTCCCATTCCCCAAAATGATTGATTTTCATGGAGAGAAGCGGAAGAGGCGTGGAAAGGAGATGTCGAAAGTCGAGACTGTCGAACGATGTCGAAGTTAGGATGACCCCGGGGTAAAGCGGAAAGGCGCAGCTCAGGCGAAATCGCTAGGATCGATTCCCAGCTTCTTAATCCGCGAGATCAGGGTTGTGCGGCTGAGACCCATGCGCACTGCGGCGCCGTCGGAACCCCCTACGCGGCCTTTGCATTCGGTCAACACGCGAACGATCTCCTCATGCTGCTTCTTTGTGCGCTCGTTTGGCGCCGTCTTTCTCTTCAGCGAGGCGATCGTCTCTTTGACGATACGTGCAATATCGTCGTCGGCTTTTGGAGCAGATTCCCGCACCGGTTCGTCAGCTGTCACTTTGCGAAGTTCGGCAAGCGGGGCCGCAAGCGATTCGCCACGCGTTAGAATCACGGCGCGTTCGATGAAGTTCTCCAGTTCGCGGATGTTGCCGGGCCACTCCCAGGCTGTCAGCGCCTTCATTGTTGCCACCGGAATCGAATCGATGCGCTTCTGCATTTGCTTGGCAAACTTCTGGACAAAATAGACAGCCAGCAGAGGGATGTCACCTTTACGGTCTCGTAGAGGCGGAATGCGGATCGGGAAGACGTTCAGGCGGTAAAAGAGATCACTGCGGAACTCGCGGTCGGCCACCATCTTTTCCAGATTGCGATTGGTTGCGGCCACAAGCCGCAGGTTTACCTTCCGCGTGTGCGTACTGCCAAGCCGCTCGAACTCTTTCTCCTGCAAAGCACGCAACAGCTTCGGCTGGATGTCAATGGGAATGTCTCCCACTTCGTCCAGGAACAGGGTGCCTTGATCAGCCAGTTCCATTCGGCCGGCCTTTTGAATAATCGCGCCCGTGAACGCCCCCTTTTCATGCCCGAACAGTTCGCTCTCCAGCAGACCCGTGGGGATGGCGGCGCAATTCAGTTTCACGAATGTTTTCGCCTTTCGCCGGCTCCGTTCGTGGATGGCGCGAGCGATCAATTCCTTGCCCGTGCCGGTCTCGCCAAGCAACAGGACGGTGGAATCATTGGGTGCTACGGTTTCAACCAATTCGAGAACATGCTTCAGCGCCGGACTGCTCCCGATGATCTGCGCGAAGCCCATCTCACTGCGGATTTGTTCTTCGAGATAGACATTCTCACGGGCAAGCTTGACGTTCTCGTGTCGGAGCCGCTTTTCCGCCTTCTTGCGGTCGTCGATGTCGGTTGCCGTTACGTACCAGCGGACGATCTGGCCGCCTTCATCTTTCAGCGGATTGTATTGCATAAGGTGCCAGCGATATTGTCCGCTCTTACGCAAAAGGCGCATTTCGAGATCGAAAGGAACCCCCTCCAACAGTCCGACCCGACGCTCATCGACGAGCACCCGATTTAAATCGTCAGGATGGCAGGCTCGTTCTAGGAACCCTTCTTTGATCACCTCGTCCAGGGTGAGTCCGGTATTATCCAGCGCAACCCGGTTCGCGTAGAGTGTGAAGCCATCAGACGCCAGGACCACGATGGGTTGGCGAACAGTATCGGTTATCGCACGAAGTTCGGCCTCACTTTGCCGCAGCATCTCCTCAGCGCGCTTCCGGTCATCGATGTCAGTTGCCGTGTTGTACCAGCGGATGATCTGGGCGCTTTCATCTTTCAGCGGATTGAATTGGATAAGGTTCCAGCGATATTGCCCGCTCTTATGCAAAAAAAGGCGCATCTCCAGATCGAAAGGAACTCCCTCCAACAGTCCGATCCGATACTCATCGCGCACCCGATTTATATCGTCAGGATGGCAACGTCGCGCTAGGAACCCTTCTTTGATCACCTCGTCCAGGGTGAGTCCGCTATTATCCAGAGCAACCCGGTTCGCGTAGAGATTCGTCCCATCGGGCGCCAAGACGCCGATGGGTTGGCGAATGGCATCGGTGATCGTACGAAGTTCGGCCTCACTTTGCCGCAGCCTCTCCTCGGCGCGCTTCCGGTCATCGATGTCTGTATGAAGCGCATACCAGTCTCTTATCTTGCCTTCCGCATCTCGCGCTGGTACGGCGCGCATCTGGAACCAGCGGTAAACCCCATCCGCGCGTCGAAAACGGGCCTCGATGTCAAGGATCTGGCCCGTTTCGATCGACGTTGCCCAAGCCTCGATTACGCTAGGAAGATCCTCAGGATGAATGACACCGATGCGGGACCAGTCCTTCAACTCCTCATTTGTTTTGCCGAAATACTCCAGTTCCTGGCGGTTGAAAAACGTAGGCTCGCCCGTTGCCCCCGACGCATTCACGAACCCGGGAATATTGTCGATAATCTGCCGCCAGGACAGTTCGCTGGCCCGCAAGGATTCCTCTTCCTGCTTTCGATCTTCGATGTCAATATTTGTTCCGTACCAAGCGACGATGTTGCCTAATTCATCCCGCAGGGGATTCGCAAAAACAAGAAACCATCGATAGGAACCGTCGAAGCGGCGTAGACGCACTTCCGTCGTACGGGCCTCCCGGGACTGCAGGAGCTCCTGCGACCAGGTTTCTAGCAGTTGGATGTCGTCCCGGTGGACGGCCGATTTCCAACCCGATCCGTACAAATCGCCCAGAGAAAGCCCGGTGTAATCGCGGAAGGGCTGATTCACGTATTCAAGAGAGCCGTCCGGCTGCGCGGACCAGCCAAGCGCTGGAACGTGATCAATGAAACGGCGCAGCTCCGAGTGAACTGGAGTTTGGATTCCAGGGGTAGTCATAGGGGGCCCCGACGAGGTGGCAGACCTGAAATGGACCAAGCCCGGCGTTGCCGAATTATACCGATTGCCAATCTCGAACGGAACACCAGCGTGCAGACGTAGGCAGTTCCGTTTAGAAGGTCGACCCCCTCCACCCTTCCGGCGCAACCGCTTTATGGGCTTCTCGTGCACCTTCATCTTCCATGGCAGTTGCGCATGCTCGAGGGCGTTCGACGTGCACGTCAACACCCCTAAATTGCGCGGCACGGCGAGTCCATTAGACGAAGGTATAGCTCGATACTTTCGTATTAGATGAAAACCGTAAGTACCTGCGACCGCACTCCGGTGCAGCAACTCCGATTCTAGCTGTCAGCCAGAGTTCAAGGCCGGTGTGGGTCAAGCCAGATAGCCTGAACAACTCTGATCGGCTCATTGTTGTCGTACCTGTCTTTCGACAATTGCGACTCTCGACACGGCTTGCAGGGGATGTCAGTTCCATGGCCCTTCATTCTGAATGAATTAGCGGTTTTGGCATTCCAGGTGCCAATGTTCGGATGTCGGTCGGAACGTTGATGGCAGCATTGATTCTTAACCATCAACTATTCATGCGAGGTATCAATATGAGTGCACAGCCCCATGTTGTGATTATTGGCGGAGGTTTTGGAGGACTCAGTGCAGCCCAGGCGCTGAAGCGGGCTCCCGTCGACATCACATTGATTGATCGCCGGAATTTCCATCTCTTCCAGCCGTTGCTCTACCAGGTTGCGACAGGCTCACTATCGCCCGGAGAAATCGCTGCGCCCTTGCGAGGCGTCTTGAGCAAGCAAAAGAATGCGAGAGTGCTGCTCGGCGACGTCGTTGACGTAAATCCTGAAACGAATTCGATCCTTCTCGCCGACGGAGCAATCGTAAAGTACGACTTCCTGATCGTCGCAGCGGGTGCGCAGAGCTCGTACTACGGGCATGAAGAATGGCGCCAATGGGCGCCCTACCCAAAAAGCATCGAGGAGGCTACAGAGATTCGCCACAAGATTCTCTACGCATTTGAAGTCGCGGAGCGAATCTCTGATCCAGTTTCCCGAGCTTCCTGGTTGACCTTTGTCATCGTCGGCGGAGGCGCAACGGGCGTGGAGCTCGCTGGTGCAATCGGGGAGATCGCGCGGCAGACACTGAGAAACGACTTTCGATCGATTCATCCCGAGGAAGCCCGAATCATTCTCATGGATGGGGCTCCGCGGGTCTTGATGCCTTTCCCAGAAGAGCTCGCGCGCAACGCGACCGAGGCGCTGGAACGGCTCGGCGTGCAGGTTCGGACCGGAGTCATGGTCAAAGAGATTGATCGTGAAGGCGTCACGTTTGCACAAGGCACGACAACATCACGCCTGGATGCCAGAACGGTGATCTGGGCCGGAGGCGTCGCCGCTCCTCCCCTTGGAAGGGCGCTTGCCACGAGCGCGGGGGCGGACACGGACAAGAGCGGCAGGATCAAGGTAGGACCCGACCTGACATTGCCGCGCTTCCGAAACATATTCGTGATTGGGGATCTGGCGTTGTCCCTCGATCGCTCTGGAAAACCCTTGCCCGGTCTTGCGCAGGTCGCGATGCAGGGAGGCGTCTACGCGGCGAAGTCCATCGTAAAAAGAATCAAAATGGGACGGGAGTTGCCACCATTCGAATACTTCGACAAGGGAAACCTTGCCGTGATTGGACGCGCCGCTGCGGTTGCGAATGCATTTGGATTCAAGCTCTCCGGGTTGCCGGCGTGGCTCGTTTGGGCGTTCATTCACTTGATGTACATCGTCCAGTTTCAAAGCAGGGTGCTGGTGTTTATTCAGTGGGCACTCCAAGACCTCACCTTCAGCCGTGGTGCGCGAATGATCACCGGTACGACAACAACCGATTTCAACTTCAACAACGAGATTGCGGCTCAACGGTCTCAACCGAATGCCGAGATAACACAACCCGCAGGGACTGCGTACCGATGAACAAACCGAAGCGAGGGACCCCAGCCACCGCTAGTTGCCCAACGGTATGCAAAAAGGAGTCCACGGTGTAGAAATCGTTCAAGTCCCTCCGGGCCCATCAAAGCGAGAGGATATCAAGGAGGCGGTTAAGAAGAGGGAGATCAGGCTCCTCGTCGCTACAGATGCAGCGTGCGAAGGACTAAATATTTACAGTCGCTTGGAACGATGATCAACGTGGATCTTCCCTAGAATCCGGCGCGGCCCCTGCTCGCAAGTCTGAGCCACTCGCTCGCTAGATGCAGAAACGTATTGCCCCACCGTATCCAATTACAATCCCAAAAACTTACCGGGGAGCGTCAAAAAAATACGACCCACCCCAGCTTAAATACTAAATGCATGTCATCTGTGCAATCGTTTCTGGCGCTACCTCAAGTTGACACTTTCGCTTACTCCGTTGGGACGAGTTTTTTACTTCTCGCAGTGTTCGGCCAGGAACAGGAGACTGGGGAGGTTGATGAAAGACAGAGGAGGAGCCAGAAAGCGTTTCGCCGCGCGGGAACAATACGGGAACAACCTGGGGAGGAAACCATCCCAAATGAGCCCAAATGATCCTAAATCGGAGCTGCTCTAACGTCTTTCGTATCAATAGTGTCCGCTGATTCTAAGCCACTTAGGTCCATTGGTAGGGAGCCCTGAAAAGGCCGGCGTCGGCGGTTCGATCCCGTCTCTGGCCACCATTTAGAATCAACAACTTAGTCTTAGCCTCCTGACTTACCTCCAAGATCACTTCCGTCCTCGTATCGCTAAACAGTTGAAAACGCTCAATTCACAATGTTCCCGTATTGTTCCCGCCACATAGAAAATGCGCTGAAAAGGGATTCCAGGTGGAATGAGCAAGGCTGCCAAAATTTGTAACCGACTGAAAATCGGAAATTTGTTGCCGCAAAGTCGCCTGTCCTCCAAAACCGGGGGTGCCGAAAACCTAGCTCCTGTTCAAAAACTTTGGCCTTCGGCCAAGAACCCTCACGCCGTTTCATTGCGAATCGTCGGGTGGGTATACGAGGAGAAACCTAGTTAATGCGCACAGTTGACTGCCTCCACCTAGAGTTCTCTAGCGTGCGGGTACGTAAAGTGAGGTGAATCGAACGTGAAAGAACGACCTGATTCGGGTGTGCTCGCAACAGCGATTTCCC
>Ga0210410_10001949_pt1 | contig 18817 bp, 16 predicted proteins | sample IncBWC4MmetaG_FD_161058 | JGI IMG/M metagenome (GOLD analysis project Ga0210410, IMG submission 161058) | Forest soil microbial communities from Barre Woods Harvard Forest LTER site, Petersham, Massachusetts, United States - Inc-BW-C-4-M | ecosystem: Environmental > Terrestrial > Soil >... | reverse complement strand
TAACCGTATATTTTTCGACGTAAGTACCCGGTGGGAATTTATCGGGAATGGAAAGATCGTCCGTTAGGTACATCCGATAGGTCGCCGGATGGTAGAAGACCTTATCATCCATGCTGAGAGCGTTGGGGTTCTCTAACACCGTATTCCCGTCGGGTCCAATCACGGCCAGGGCCATCTTCACCTTGCGGTTGTCGTTTACAAATTGTAATCCGATGACAGAGCAGCTCATGTACACTTTGCCCGCTCCGTGAAGGACTGGATGCGTTTCCGGCGGACCATCACTCGACAATGCCAGGCGCAAATTCTCTATCACGAGCCCTTGTGCCGGTGCTTCGGATGGTGTGTCCACCTTAAAGACAGGCTGGAACTCCAGGTCCTTGTTCGCCACCACGTCGTGCACCTTTGCATCTATGTGGTAGCTGCCTTGCGGAACGTACTCGGGCAGAACTACTCCCAGCCATCCGTTGATCCGATTGGTCCTGCCCATGGACTGGTGAAACTCCGAGAGTTGGGGCTCGACCACGAGTAAGCCATCAGGATCCCGCACCGTCAATTCGATTTTCACGTCGGCGATCCCCTGATTGTCCCTCTTGGAACCAGCGATGTCATACGTGATGGTCACGGTTTCCCCCGGCTTATAATTGGGGGATCGCGGAGGGCCGTTCCGCGTCTCTACAAAATTAAAATTGCCCACCCGCAAATGCCCGGTTGACGTAACCGGTATCTTTGCCGGAAGTGGCGTCATAGGGTCTGTGATCTCGCTCAGCGGTGGAACGCTCTCCACCGCTTGACTCACACCAATACAGAAAAATGTAACCCACACAGCACCAAGAAGTACGCGCACGCGTACACCGCGACGTTTCTTCATAACGAGTGTTCCCGCCAGCCGGTCCCCCAGTCTCTGCCGCAGTCTTGAGGAATTCGCCAGTAAGAATCCGACCAAATACACGCCGGTCGCATCGACGATGCGAAAGATATTTCGCGTTAACGCTCCCAGCGCGCTGCATCTCGCCCCGTTTTTGGCCCGCACCTCTATGCCGGCGATGGTCTTGCCGACCGTCGTCCCAGTCAGCGCTTCGCAAATGAAGTAATACGTAATTCCCAGCACTGCCAGAATTCCCACACGAAGAATGTGCGGGACATTTTCGGGCAGCTTGTACGCCGCTGCAGAATAGACCTCAAGAATTAGAATCGCATCGAGAATCGCCGCAAGAGAACGCGCGCCTAGACTCGCGAGACTCTTGACTGTCGCCGCGGCGGTGTCCTCCGTGGGCTGAGTTTCGACCGCCTCCGCGCGTTGCCAGCTCTGCACAAAGTTATGCGCCACCAAAGCGGCCAGATGATAGGACTCACGATTTTTCGGCTTGCTGGTAGTGGCAATCACATAGCCGTTTGGATTGAATGCGATGCTTCGGATTCGTCCCGCTTGGTGCTCCTCTTGCAATTGCAGCAGTCCGGGCTCCCAGATCGTTCCTCGAAAAGAGGTACACAAAACACGAAGCCGTTCCGCCGCATCAGCGTTTCTTCCGCCTTTTTTCCAAAAGCGAACCTTAATTTGCGGAAAAAGCAAAACAAATTTGCTGGCGTGCCCGCGATTTACGATTTCTTGTAGTTCCCATCCAACCCATTTCGTCTGGCCTGCCATCAATACGATCAGTCTGGACTCATCCATCCATCCGGTTACCGAACCCTGCCACTCGTCGTCGGAAAGTTGCACTCGAATCGCGCCCAGATGAGGCAGTTTGTCCTTCGGCTCGCCCACCGCGATAAACGGCCCTATCGCCGAGAAGTGCCCAGCCAGTCTCGATTCCAGCGAGAAGTCCAACAACGATCCATCCGCATTCTGATACTTGATTTTTTCGTCGTCCTTGAACGATCGCAATAAAAGTACCGGCGGCCTCTTGTCCGCAGCTCTCAGCGTCTTGAAGTCCGGCTGAAAATACTGGCGCGCATAAATAAGGAAGACAAAACCAATTTGACTGATCTGGTTGACGATCCTGATAGCGTTGGTGCTCGACAGAAACAGTCGATCTGGAAGCAAATGAATGCCCATCAACCACACGATTCCCAGCGCAAGATAAAACGCGCCAAGCTTGGGCTTGCTCGGCGGCAGCCGGTATTCATCGTCCCTGTCATCTTCGATGAGTGCGCGCTTCAAAAAATCCCGGAGCGAGACGCCTAGAGCCTTGATGGAAAGACGCTTCAGAATGGCTATTGCTGCTACCGCGCAAAGCGCAACCACCGCGAGAAAGCCATAGTAGAACGCGTAGATAAATGCTGCTTTACCTTCTTCAGAGTCGAAGCTCGGGAGTTTCTGTAACTGAAATACATAAACTGCGCTCAACAGGGAACAAAATATGGCGAAGGTGAGAAATGCTGCGATGGTGTAACCATGCATCACCGCGCCGAGAACGCCGATGTTCCTCCATCCAACCCAGGCGCAAAACGCCAATACCGTCGAAGCGAGCACGACCGTAATTGCTTCGTAGATTCCAAGCGATGCCGTCGATGCAAATCCCAACATTGCCACCAGACCGTAAATTCCGGTCAGCAGTAAGAAGTAGTTGCCGAAGTTGACGAACGGGAAAGGACGCGCCACCCCGCTGATGTCTATGACGCACAGAGATTCGCCTTGAGAACTCACGCCGGGATTTGGAGAAATTGACATGCTCGATTTTAAAACCTGCGCTGGGAGACGAAACTCTTGTTTGGGTGCGGATTCTAATGCATCCCTCCGCTGATGTGAAGGAGCGCGGCTGCGTCACAGCGTGATTTGTGGCAGACTGAATGTTTACACGGCATGGTTTTTGCGCTGCTGGAGTGGTGGTCAGCGAGCGGGCCCGCCGGGAATACCCAGGCAGGCGTTGTGCACGAGCGATCGTTCCTGCCGGTAACAGACAAAAATGGATCCACGGTTCATACGGAATTTCTGCATCATCGCGCACATCGACCACGGCAAATCCACGCTGGCCGACCGTTTGCTCGAGATGACCGGTGCGCTCAGTTCGCGCGAGATGCACGAACAAGTGCTCGACTCCATGGACCTCGAGCGCGAGCGCGGCATCACCATCAAAGCGAAAAGCATTCGCCTGCACTACAAAGCGAAAGACGGAAATACCTACCGTCTGAACCTGATCGACACGCCGGGACACGTGGATTTTTCCTACGAAGTTTCGCGCGCGCTGTCCGCGTGCGAAGGCGCGCTCCTCGTCGTCGACGCTTCGCAAGGTGTCGAAGCACAAACCGTTGCGAACACTTTTCTCGCCGCCGGCCACAATCTCACCATCATTCCCGTCATCAACAAAATCGATCTGCCCGCCGCGCAGCCCGATTTCGTCAAGGAACAAATTGAAAACGTGCTGGCGATTCACGCCGACGATGCGCTGCTGATCAGCGCGAAAAGCGGCCTTGGCATTGAAGATGTGCTCGAAGCCATCGTCGCGCGCGTTCCGCCGCCGAAAGGCAGCGCGGAAAATCCGCTGCAGGCGCTCATTTTCGATTCGTGGTTCGACATCTACCGCGGCGCCGTGGTCCTCGTGCGCGTGATGGAAGGCCGCATCACGAACCACATGAAAATCCGCCTCGTGTACAACAACGAGGTTTACGAAGTCGAGACGCTCGGCACGCTGACGCCGAAACCCGTCGCGCTGGACGAGCTGGAAGCCGGTGACGTCGGCTTCATCGTCGCGAACATCAAACGAGTAGCCGATGCCCGCATGGGCGACACCGTCACCGACGCCACGCGTCCGGCTGCGGCGCTCCCCGGATTTGAGGCCATTAAGCCCATGGTCTTCGCCGGATTGTTTCCCGTGCTCGCCGACGAATACGAGTCGCTGCGCGACGCGCTTGGAAAATTGCAGCTGAACGACGCCGCCTTTTTTTACGAGCCGGAAAATTCCGTGGCGCTGGGCTTCGGCTTCCGCTGCGGTTTCCTCGGCCTCTTGCACATGGAAATCGTGCAAGAGCGCCTGGAGCGCGAGTTCGGCCTCAACCTGATTATCACTGCGCCGAGCGTGCTGTACCGCATTACGCGCACCGACGGCGAGGTCGTAGAAATCGATAGCCCCGCAAAATTTCCGAATCCCAGCGACATCTCCAAGATCGAAGAGCCGATCATCACGGCCATGATCATCACCAACACGGATTCCGTCGGCGGAATTCTTCAGCTTTGCCAGGACAAACGCGGCACGCAGAAAAATCTCGAATATCTCTCGCCGACGCGCGTGATGCTGACCTATGAACTGCCGCTGAACGAAATCGTGCTCGACTTTTACGACCGGCTGAAAAGCGTTTCACGCGGCTACGCTTCGCTCGACTACCATCTCGCGGGCTACAGCGAATCCGATCTAATCAAACTCGACGTGCTGGTCGGCGGCGAGCCGGTGGACGCGCTGGCGCTGATCATTCACCGCGAATTTGCCTACGACCGCGGCCGCGAATTGGTTTCGCGATTGCGCAAACTGATTCCGCGCCAGATGTTTGAAGTGCCCATCCAGGCGGCGATCGGCAGCCGCGTGATTGCGCGCGAAACGGTTGCGGCCATCCGCAAGAACGTTCTTGCCAAGTGCTACGGCGGCGACATTTCCCGCAAACGCAAACTCCTCGAAAAACAAAAAGAAGGCAAAAAGCGCATGAAGCGCGTCGGCCAGGTCGACATCCCACAAGAAGCCTTCCTCGCCGTTCTCAAGGTCGCCTCTTCCTCGGACGACGAGTAGAATTGCTGCGCACAGGGAAAACAGGAGATCAACATGTCGATCACGGCAGTTATTGCGTGCCCGCGCTTCCTTATTCGCTGCCTGCTCGGAATACCTCTTCTGTTCTTGCCTTTGGTCATGGCGGACAAGTGTTTGGGACAACTTGTGCCCCCGCAGAATGAACAGCAAACACCAGCCAAGCAGGCGCTCAATCGAGGTGTTGAAGCCTTCAAAAACGGACAGTACAACGAAGCGGAGCAAGACTTCCAACGGGCTAAGGAACTTGATCCTCATCTGCTCAATGCCCGGCTGTATCTCGCCACGGCCTACGCTTCGCAGTATATTCCGGGCGCTCCTGCCGAAGAAAACGTTGCGATGGGTCGGAAGGCCCTCGAGGAATTCAAAGGCGCACTCGCTTTGGATGCTCACTGCCTGCCGGCGATCGATGGCGCTGGCTCGATATCGTTTCAGATGGCGGGCCAACCTTTTGACCCGAAAATGTTTGCCGAATCGAAATCCTACTTCGCCGATCACATCCAACTGAGTCCTCAAGATCCCGAGCCTTATTATTGGATCGGCGTCATCGACTGGACCCTGTCCTATCGCGCGAACGGGGAGCTCCGTGCGCGTTACAACCAGACCGCCCTTGGAACTGGACTGCAGGATTCCGAGCCGCTTCCGTCGGACTTGCTCGCAGAATATGCGCGCGAGTACGGGCCGATTATCGAGGACGGCATCGAGAAAATGTGCAAGGCGCTGGAGCTGAATCCCGAATACGACGACGCGATGGCGTATCTGAATTTGCTTTATCGACGCAAGGCCGACACAGTTGACAGCGAGACAGAGCGCGTTAACTTGATCAAGATGGCCGATGATCTGATGGACAAAATCAAAGAGGTCAAACAAAAACGTGCGGAGGCCGACGCTGGGCCACAGTCGCAGCCGCGGTAATAGATCAGGAGAAGAAAACGAGTTCATGGGGTCTCGTTCTTCTTCACTTCGGCGGTGAGGCGGCCGCGGTGGAGCTGGATGGAGACGGAGTCGCCGAGGACGACTTGGGCGGCGTCGCGGAGGAGGTTGCCGGCGGCGTCGGTGGCGATGGCGTAGCCGCGTTCGAGGACGCGGAGGGGGCTGCGTTCTTCGAGTTGGAGGCGGAAACGCTCGAGGCGCTCGCGTTTGGCGCGCAGGAAGCGTTCGGCGCGAACGCCTAGTTCGGCGGCGCGTTTTTCGAGGCGCAGGCGGAACGCGGCGATCTTCACGCGAAAATCGAAGGATGCGATGCGCAAGTGCGCGGCAGTGAAGCGCTTACGGGATTGTTCTAGGCGTGCGCGGAGGCCGAGCGCGAGACGTGAGGTCATCTCGTCGGCGCGCTGGCGCTGTTGGCGCAGCAGGTCGAGCGGGCGGCGAAAAGCGCGGCGGCCGGCGAGTTCGTGAACGCGGCGCGAGGATTCCAGCAAGCGATAGCGAATGATTCCGGCGAGCGTTTCGCGCAGGTCGGCGACATGTTTGTCGAATTCGCCGCGGGTTTGCACGACGAGTTCGGCTGCCGCGGAAGGCGTCGAGGCGCGCATATCGGCGACAAAATCAGCGATGGTAAAATCGGTTTCGTGGCCGACGCCGGAGATGACGGGAATTTGCGATGCGGCGATGGCGCGTGCGACGATTTCCTCGTTGAAGGCCCACAAATCTTCCAGCGAGCCGCCGCCGCGCGCGAGGATCAGGACATCCACGAGTTTCTTCTGATTGAAAAACTTCAACGCTTTGACGATTTCTTCCGCCGAACCTTCACCCTGCACGCGCACGGGATAGACGGTCAAATGTACGTTGTGAAATCGGCGTGTAAGGATGCGCACGACATCGCGAACGGCGGCGCCGCGTGGCGAAGTGATGACGCCAATACGGCCCGGCAGAAGGGGGAGGGGCTTTTTGCGCTCGGCGGCGAAGAGGCCTTCGGCTTCCAGGCGTTTTTTGAGCTGCCCGAACGCTAGCTGGAGCGCGCCAAGTCCAATGGGCTCAATGTGTTCGACGTAGATCTGGTATTCGCCGCGCTGCTCGTAAACGCTGATGCCGCCGCGCACGGTGACTTGCAAGCCGTCCTCGGGGCGGAATTTGATGCCGCGCTGCTGCTGCTTAAAGAAAACGCAGCGAATTTGCGCCCGATCGTCCTTCAAAGTGAAGTAAATGTGGCCGGATTGCGCTTCACGGCAGTTGGAGATTTCACCCTGCACGGCGATGTCGGCGAAGTTTTTGGCGAGCAGATCGCGGATCTTGGCGGTGAGCTCACTGACAGTCAGAGAGCGACGGGTGGGCTGGAGGTTAAAGGTGAGCTGGCTCATAGAAAGAAGTAATGACGCAAGGAAGCAAGGAAGTAAAGAGGGAGTGGGAGATGGGCGCATGGGGAGGCAAGAGGGGCCCGCCTACCCCCTCCCCCTCTTTTTTGCAAAAGAGTGCGGAATTGCTTGAAAGGAAAGGACTTGAGTTTTTGCCGAATGCAAAAAAATGCAGAAAAGTGCAGAAGAGTGCGCAAGCGTTTGAAAAGGCAGAGGTTAGGTATTGGGAGCAGGAGTCGAAAGGGGAAATGGAGCGGCCGTACACCCGCCCTCGGGGCATTTGTAAGAGTATCAAAGGAAAGGAGTTGCGAGACGCGCGGTTTGTAAGTGCATGAAAAGAAAGGAGCAAGGAGTGAACGAGAAACCGTGGTTGGCATGGGCTGAGACACACACTTCGGAAAGCAGCACGAGCCCGACGGCAGTGTGGCGAGTAGTTCAAAGGATATTATAGCGTATAGGTACTGTTTGTCAATAGATAAATCATAAGTGCTTTCGATTCCGTGAGATGGATGGAGGTCTGGTCGAATGGGCAGCTGCGGGACAGGAACGTAGGGCGCAGAGAGGAGAGATTCCTCGCTGCGCTCGGAATGACTGGGTGTGGGCGTGGAGCTGTCCCAGCGTAGGGGCGGAAGGCGGCAGCAGAGCTGCACTCCAAGATGGGCGCAGCCCCGCTTTACGCGGTAGGCCCCAACAAAGAGCTGGGGTGGCGGCGGAAGAGGCGAAAGGGCTTGACTTAAAGTTGACTTTAACTTCTAGGATGGGATTGCAGTTGGTGGCAAACCTAATTCTGGAGGAAGAACGTGAGCACGACGAGAGAACAGCGCGGATGGTTGAGCAAGGCCGGCGCCATTGGTGCGGCGCTGGCGATGACAGGCGTCGCCAGTGGAAAACCATGCGTTCAGGCAGACGAATGGACGACCAAGCAGGAACAGAGTTCGCAGGAAAAGAAAGGCAGGACGGAGAATGGATCGATGACGACGGAGAGCAAGTTTTATTGCAACATCAAGGCGCTGAATGCGGCGGAGCGGGCGCATCACACGCAATTGACGGACAAACTGCTGGCGGCGCGGAAAGAAACCGTGGAAACGGCCAAGGGCTATGAATTTCAGTTCAGCCCGGCGGATGTTTCTCTCGCGGAGTTATCGGACTGGGTGATGGGAGAGAGCAAATGCTGCCCATTTTTTGATTTTCATATCGACCTGGAAAATGAGGGGAAGCTGGTTTGTTTGCGGCTGACGGGAGCGGAGGGGATTAAGGCGTTTATCCGCGCGGAATTCGGATTACATTGATGGATAAAAGGCTGCCGCACACGGAGAGCGGACGCGGCATGCCGTGCCCCTACGTGCGCATGAAGAATTTAGATAGGTCGATTGCCGACGGAGAAATGACGCGGCAGGACCGCCGCGGCGCAGCAGGAGGCTACGGCTTGGAGGAATCCGGCGACGGCGTGGACATTTCCCCGGGCAACGGGTTGGCGGGGGATTCTTCGTCCCAGAGGATGCTGAGGACGTACCAGCGCGAACCATCGTTCAAGAGCTGAATGCTGTTGATGCCGCGGGTGAACGGTTTTTCGCCGGCGGCGTGGCGGGATTCGTAGCTGCTGAAGACTTGCGCCATGTTGCCGAATTTCTGAACGCGGTTGACGACGGCGGATTCGAAGAAACCGTTTTTCGCGAAGTATCCGCCGGCGCCTTTGACGTAGTCGTCGACGGAGAGGAGACGAACGGGAGACGTGCCGTCGGGGCGCTTGGTGACGGCGGTGAGGCGCGCTTCGGGAACGAAGAGCGAGCGGAAACGGTTCCAGTCGCGCTCGCCGGCGGGGCCGGAGATGACGTCATAGAGAGCGTGAAGGATGGCGTCGATGGACTTGACGTCGTCGGACTTGGCACTTGGAACGCGGGCGGCCAGGTCACCGGAAGCCGGCGCGGGTGCGTTTTGCGAGGACGAGGCGCCGTGCTGCTGCGCTGGAGATTGCGGGAGTGCAGCGACGCAGAAAATGGAAAGAAGCGCAACGGTCAGCAAGATTGGTCTCATCAAGGCCTCCTGAATAAAGCGGCTCGCGGAATTACGTTTATATCAAATCCAAACGATACGTCTGGACCGAGGCCTCTGCCGCCAACTAAATGAGTTCGAGGCCGGAGAAAAAGTAGCCGATTTCGAAGGCGGCGGTTTCGGGGGCGTCGGAGCCGTGAGTGCAATTGTTGCCGATGCTGGTGCCGAGGTCGCGGCGGATGGTGCCGGGCGCGGCCTTCATGGGGTCGGTGGCGCCCATGGTGTCGCGCCATTTCAGGATGGCGCCTTCGGCTTCGAGGACTAGCGCGAAAATTTTGCCGGAGCTCATGAAGTCGGTAAGTTCGCCGAAGAAGGGGCGGGCTTTGTGGACGGCGTAGAAGCCACCGGCTTCTTCCTTGGTCAGGCGCATGGTCTTGATGGCGACGATTTTGAAGCCAGCTTTGTGGATGCGAGTCAGGATTTCGCCCTGCTGACCGGCGGCGACGGCGTCCGGTTTGATGATTGCGAAAGTGCGTTCGAGTGCCACCAGAAATTCCTCCAATAATGACGGGCTGCGCTGAAATTGTTGAAGAGCACAGGCTGAAGCCTGTGCCACCAAAATCGCTACTTTAGAGCTGCGGCTACTGTTGAGCCCAGGTCCGCTGGCGTTTCCACGCAGCGTATGCCTGCGGCGCTCATGGCCGCGTATTTGTCCTTGGCGGTGCCTTGACCGCCGCTGATGATGGCTCCGGCGTGGCCCATGCGGCGGCCAGGCGGCGCGGTTTGGCCGGCGATGAAACCGACGACCGGTTTTTTTACGTGGGCTTTCACAAATTCGGCGGCGCGTTCTTCGGCGTTGCCGCCGATTTCGCCGATCAGGATGATGGCGTGCGTATCGGGATCGTCATTGAGCAAGCGGATGGCGTCGAGATGCGATGTCCCGATGATGGGGTCGCCACCGATGCCGATGCAGGTGGACTGGCCGATGCCGAGGCGCGTCAATTGATCGACGGCTTCGTAGGTGAGCGTGCCGCTGCGGCTGACGACGCCGACATGCCCCTGCTTGTGAATGCGGCCGGGCATGATGCCGATTTTGCATTTGCCGGGGGAGATGACGCCGGGGCAGTTCGGGCCGACCAGTCGCGTTTTCTTGAAATCAACGACGGAAATCACGCGGCCCATGTCGAGCACAGGAATCCCTTCGGTGATGCAGATGACCAGGGGAAGCTCGGAGTCGGCGGCTTCGAGAATGGCGTCCGCGGCGTAAGGCGGCGGGACGAAAATCACGGAAACGTTTGCGCCGGTGCTTTTGACGGCTTCGGAAACGGTGTTGAACACGGGGCGCTCGAGATGTTTGGTGCCGCCTTTGCCGGGGGTCACGCCGCCGACCACGTTGGTGCCGTATTCGATCATTTGCTGGGCGTGGAACGTGCCTTCGCGGCCGGTGAAGCCTTGCACGATCAGGCGCGTTTTTTCGTCAACGAGAACGCTCATCGCGCACCTCCCGCGAGAGCGACTACCTTTTGGGCGCCGTCTTTCATGCCGTCGGCGATGGTGAAATTTAAGCCGCTATCGCGCAGAATTTTTTGGCCCTCCTCGACATTGGTTCCTTCCATGCGGACGACTACGGGAACTTTCAGTTGCAAATCCTTGGCGGCGGCGACTACGCCGGTGGCGAGAACGTCGCAACGCAAGATGCCGCCGAAAATATTGATGAAGACGGCTTTCACGCTGGGATCGCTCATGAGGATGCGGAAGGCGTTTTTCACTTGATCCGCGGACGCTCCGCCGCCAACATCCAGAAAATTGGCGGGCGAGCCGCCGGCGTACTTGATGATGTCCATGGTGGCCATGGCGAGGCCCGCGCCGTTGACCATGCAGGCGACGCTGCCATCGAGCTTGATGTAGTTGAGGCCGTATTTGGAGGCTTCGACTTCGAGGGGATCTTCTTCATCGAGATCGCGCAGTTCGCGCAATTCCTTGTGGCGGAACAGGGCGTTGTCGTCAAAGGTCATTTTGGCGTCGAGCGCGACTAGTTTGCCGTCGCCGGTCACGACGCAGGGATTGATTTCAAGCATGGAGGCATCAGTGTCCACAAACGCGCGATATAAAGCCTGCAAAAAAGGCACGGCGGGGCTGGGGACATCACCGGGAAGGCCGAGACCGAACGCGATTTTTCGCGCTTGATAGGGCTGCAAACCAACTGCGGGATGCACCATCTCCGTGATGATGGCATCGGGATTGTGCTTGGCGACTTCCTCGATTTCCATGCCACCCGCGGTGCTGGCCATGAAAATGACTTTGCCGGTGACGCGATCGACCAGCAAGCTAAGGTAGAGTTCACGCTTGATGTCGAGGCCTTCTTCAATCAGGAGCCGCTTGACGATGCGGCCGCTCGGACCGGTTTGGATGGTGACCAGATTCATGCCCAGCATGTGGCTGGCGATTTCCGCGGCCTCGTCGGGGGAGTGGGCCAGTTTTACGCCGCCGGCTTTGCCGCGGCCGCCGGCATGAATCTGCGCTTTGACGACAACGAGGTTGGACTTGAGGCGATGCGCGCCTTCGCGAGCTTCTTCCTTACTGAAGGCCACTTCGCTGCGTGGGATGGTTACACCATAGCGCGCAAGGATGGCTTTAGCTTGATATTCGTGAATCTTCATCGATGATCCATTTCGTGTGCGACCGCGGAACCGCCGAAGTCTCGTGTGGCTGCGGAGCGGCCGAAGTCACGTGTGGCCGCGAAGCGGCCAACAAGTGTTAGAATTTTCTCTCTTCGCAAAACATAGAAGTTTAACCGGAAGGCCGCGACGGAGCAAGGACGCGGCAATTTGATGACAATTTCGCTGATCGAATACACCGAAGCGGGAAATTTGCTGACGCACGCCGAGGCAGAGGCGTTGATGGAGGAACTGCTCAGCGGACGCGTGGGGACGCCGGAAATCGTGCGATTGCTTGGGGCGATGAACACGCGCCCCGTACAGGTAGCGGAGCTTACGGGCTTCGCGGCGGCGATGCGCCGCCAGGCCATTGGACCATTTGCGGCGGGTGAAACTCTGCCGGAACGGCTGGTAGACACGTGCGGCACAGGCGGGAAAACGGCGCCGACGTTCAACGTATCGACAGCGGCGGCGTTTGTAGCGGCGGCGGCGGGGGCGCGCATCGCGAAGCATGGGAACCGCGGAATGAGTTCGCGGAGCGGATCGGTGGACGTGCTCGAAGCGCTGGGCGTGCGCGTCGATGTTCCGATGGACCGGCAAGCGCATGCGATTCGTGAGCTGGGGATTGCGTTTTTGTTCGCGCAATTGGCGCACACCTCGATGCGACACGCGGCGGAAGCGAGGAAAACCATTGGCGTGCGCACCATATTCAATTTGCTTGGACCACTGACGGGGCCGGCACGAGCGCCGAAGCAAGTGGCAGGAGTCGCGTCCGAGGAGTTGGTGGATGTGATTGCCGCGGCGCTGGCGGAACTGGGAACTGAGCATGCCTTCGTCGTGCACGGCGCGGGAGGAATTGACGAGATTTCACCGGCGGGCGAGACGCTAGTCGCGGAAGTGAGCGAGGGGCTGGTGAAACGGTTCACGGTAACGCCGGAAGATTTCGGCGTGGCGCGCGCGCCTGTCGAGTCGATTGGCGGCGGTAGTCCCGTGGAGAACGCAGCGACAATCCGGCGCGTGCTCGAGGGCGAGCGCGGAGCGAAGCGCGACGTGGTGGTGATGAACGCTGCTGCGGTGTTGGTGGCTGCGGGGGTCGCGGAAAACTTCCGCGAAGGCGCGCAGCTTGCAGCCGCTGCAATCTCATCCGGGGCCGCAAAAGAAAAGTTGGCGGCTTTGGTTGAGTTTACAAACGCCGGATGATTTCACCGTCCGGCCCTGCCTGGAAAAATTGTTACTCCTGTTTTTGCAAGCAGCGCACGGCATACGCAAAGCACACTAACGCGAACAAGCAGAACGCCGCTCCTTCCAGCAGGACGACATGCAGACGGCCAAGACCTATAGATGTATAGCGCAGCCAGTCGATCTGCCAAGTGATGGGGTTCGCCAGCGCGAGCCTGCGGAACCACGCGGGGAGCGGATTGAGCGGATAAAACATCGAGCTCGCAAACATGAAGACGAAGTAGAAGACGCTCGTTACGCTGTTGAAGACGTCGTTGCGCTTGGTGCGCAGCGCGAAAATCGCGTAAAAGAAAAACCAGCCTGCAGTACCAATGGCCATTCCTGCGAGCAGGAGCGGCAATTTATCCCAGTGCACGCGAATGCCGAGCACAATGCGTCCGACGGCCAGGGTGAGCGCGGCCTGCAGGATGGCGATAAACACGTTAAATATGACTTTGCCCAGCAAATACTCGCTGCGGCTCATCGGATAGGTCAGCATCTCGTAGAAGATGCCATTGTCGCGGTCCAAAAAGAACGACCAGGAGGTATTCGAGGCGATGGCAAAGCTGGCCATGGCCAAAATACCGGCAAGAAAAAACGAATTGTAATCGACGCCGCCGAGACCCACAGGCGTGCCAAGAGCGACGTTTACACCGACTCCGAACACGAGCATGTAGAGCAGCGGGAAAAACAGATCCCAGAAAATAAAAGTAAAATTCGTGGCGCGAATTTTTGCTTCGCGGTATACGACGGCGGAAAGAGCGCTCATGCCGGCTCCTTTTTCTGCTGGGTGGTCAGCTCGACGAAAATATCTTCGAGGCTGGCGCCGCGGACTTCGACGCGAAGGACGCGGCGGTTGCGCGCCAGGCCGGTCACAATTTCCATTACGCGTTCCTCTTTCGTTTTCACGGTCACATCAATGGTAGTGGCCTCAATGGTGCTGCGGATGGGCGCAAGGGCTGCGATCTCGGCGTGAATGGCCTCCGGCAAGTGATCAAAGGTCATCGCGATTTCGTAGACGCCATGGGAAAGCAATTTGAGCGTGTTCAAATCGCCGCGGGCGATCTGCTTGCCTTGATTGATGATCAGGATGTCGTCGCAAAGTTCCTCCGCCTCACTGAGGATTTGAGTGGTGAGGATAATCGTTCTTCCCTTCTCGACCTCGGCGCGAAGCAAGCTCATCACCTGGCGCTTGAGGATGGGATCCATGCCTGTTGAGAATTCATCAAGAAAAAGAACCGGAGTCTCCACCATAAAAACTTTCGCCACCTGCACGCGCCGGCGAAAACCACCGCTTAGATCCTGCACTTTGCGGTCAACCTCGGCTCCGAGTTGAAATTCCTGGATCAGACGCTCCGCGCGGCGCGCGGCGGTGGGTTTGTCCAATCCCTGAAATCGCGCATAGGTGAGCAAATTGTCTTTCACGGAAAGAAATAGCTCGACAGCGGTCTCCTGAATTACCGAGGAGATGCGCTTGCGGACCTCGACGGGCTTTTTTACGACGTCGTGGCCAAGAATTGTCGCAGAGCCTTCGGTAGGGCGTGTCAGTGTGGTCAGAACGCGCAGCAACGTCGATTTCCCCGCACCGTTGGGCCCAAGCAAGCCAAAAATAATTCCGCGCGGAACGCTGAAGCTCATGCCATCGACGGCGCGAATGGGCGGCTTCCCGCGTGACGTGTACACTTTCGTGAGGTTCCGGACTTCGAGTGCGAGTTCGCTCATTCCTCTCTCCACAAACTCGGCGCGGAATAAAAAGTCCGCGGAAAAGGTTCACCACACGCAAGGAACACCAAGGTTCGATAGAATCGCAAGCACCGGCCACGCCGGGCCGGTTGTGCGGCTCCTGAGCAGCAAAGCTGCCGGGAGGGTCAGAGGAGGGCGTTCTTGAGAAACATCGTGGTCACTTTGTTGGTTGCATTTTTACCTTATCCAGCGGTCGCACAGAAGTCAACTCCTCTGCCGGCGGCGCAGGTGGTGCAGGAAGTGCGCAGCTACCGCATGGACAACGAGGATCGCATCGTGCGCGAGCTCACGGAGTTTTTGGCGATCCCGAATGTCGCGAGCGATACGCCGAACATCCAGAAAAATGCCGCGCACCTGGTGGAGATGCTGGAAGCGCGGGGGATTGAAACGCATCTACTACCCATCAGCGGGCGCGGGCCGGTGGTTTACGGCAAGCTGACGGCACCGGATGCAACGCGCACCGTGATTTTCTACGCGCATTACGACGGGCAACCGATCGATCCCGCGGCATGGACGGATGGCAAACCGTTCGAGCCGGTCTTGCGCAGCGCGGCCATCGAAGCCGGCGGCAACGTGATTCCCTTCCCCGAAAATAGTTCGAGGCATCCCGCGGTGTACAACGACGATTGGCGGATCTACGCGCGGTCTTCTTCCGACGATAAGTCGCCCATCGTAGCGTTGCTCGCCGCTCTCGATGCGCTACGCGCTAAGAAAATTCCGCTGAACGTGAACCTGAAGGTGATTTTTGAGGGAGAAGAAGAGGCCGGTTCGACGAACCTTTCGCGCACGCTGGAGCTGCACAAAAACCTGCTGGGCGGGGATTTGCTGATCACCGCGGATGGACCAGTGCATCCCTCCGGGCGGCCGCTGATTTTTTTTGGCAATCGAGGAGTCATTGGACTGGGCATTACCGTGTACGGGCCAGTGCGCGCTTTGCACAGCGGGCACTACGGAAACTGGGCGCCGAATCCGGCGATGGAGTTATCGAGGCTGCTGGCCTCCATGAAAGATGCGGACGGACGCGTGCTGATCGACGGCTATTACGACGACGTCCTGCCGCTTACGGACCTCGAAAAAAAGGCGCTTGGCGAAATGCCGGACAATGATGCGGAACTGGAGCGGGAGTTGGGCATCATAAAACCGGAAGGCAGCGGGAGAAAATTAGTCGAACTGCTGCAACAACCTTCTCTCAATATCCGCGGCTTGCGAAGCGCTTATGTCGGCGAGCAGGCGCAAAACGTCGTTCCTGAAAAAGCGGAAGCTTCGCTGGATGCGCGCCTTGTGAAAGGCGAAGATCCGCGCAAGAAATTCGAGCAGATTTCCGCGTTCGTCCGCAATCAAGGCTATTTCGTGATCGACCACGAACCGACGACGGAGGAACGCCGCGCGCACGCCCTCATCGCTAAAGTGGTGGATGAGGGGGGCTACCGTGCTTCGCGCACGCCAATGGATCTGCCGTCCTCAAAAGCCCTGGTAAAAGTTGCACAGGATGCGGCCACGGGCAATGTGGTGATTGCCCCGACGCTTGGCGGCAGCGTCCCGATGTATATTTTCGAGGATTTGGGACTGCCGTGGATCGGCGTGCCCATCGTCAACTACGACAATCATCAGCACAGCTCCGATGAAAACCTGCGCCTCGGCCATCTCTGGCGCGGAATGGAAATCTACGGCGCGATCCTGGCGGATTTGAATTGGTAGAAATTAGAGCGCGAGGAAGTTTTTCAGGAGCTGCTTGCCAGATTCCGTGAGGACGGATTCGGGGTGAAACTGCACACCTTCGATTCTGTAGCGGCGATGGCGGAGGCCCATGATGATGCCATCGTTCGTTTCGGCGGTGATGGTCAGGTCGCGGGGCAGGGACTTACGCTCCACGATCAGCGAATGGTAGCGTGTGGCGATAAATGGATCGGCCAGCTTGCGGAAAATGCTTTTGCCGTCGTGATGAATCTCGCTGGTCTTGCCGTGGAACAGCTTCGGGGCCCGCACAATTTTTCCGCCAAAGGCCGCGCCAATGGCCTGGTGACCGAGACATACACCCAGGATCGGGAACTTCCCGGCAAGCCGCTCGACCAATTCCACGGAAATGCCCGCTTCCTGCGGGGTGCACGGCCCGGGAGAAATCACGATGCGTTCCGGTTTTCGCCGCGCAATTTCGTCGACGGAAATTTTGTCGTTGCGATGTACCTCGACGTTGCAACCCAGTTCGCCGAGATACTGCGCGAGGTTGTAGGTGAAGGAATCGTAGTTGTCGAGGAGCAGGATCATGCCGAATCTTTCCCTAGTCTATCCGTTGTGCTTTCAGCATTCACGGCCGCTTTTCCGCTAATTCCAATGCTGCGACCAATGCGCGCGATTTGTTGACCGACTCCTGAAACTCTCCTGCAGGAGTGGAATCCGCAACGATGCCGCCGCCGGCCTGAATGCGCGCTACACCGTTTTTGATGACCATGGTGCGCAGCGCGATGCAGGAATCGAGATTCCCCGCGAAGTCCATGTACAGAACGCCCCCCGCATAAATGCCACGGCGTGTGCGCTCGAGTTCTTCGATGATTTCCATTGCGCGGACCTTCGGCGCGCCGGAAACGGTGCCAGCAGGAAAACAAGCCATCAACGCATCGAAGCAATCGACATCTTCGCGCAGGCGCCCGCGGAGGCTTGAGACCAAATGCATGACGTGAGAAAAGCGCTCGACGTTCATCAACTGCTCGACTTTGACGGTGCCGTACTCGCAGACACGTCCCAAGTCGTTGCGTCCGAGGTCGACCAGCATGACGTGCTCGGCGCGCTCCTTCTCGCTCGCGAGCATTTCTTTTTCGAGGCGCTGGTCTTCGGCTTCATCTTTGCCGCGCGGTAAAGTTCCGGCGATGGGGCGATAGAAAACGTCGCGCCCCTGCACCTTCACAAGCATTTCCGGGGAACTACCGACAACCGCGACGTCGTTCATTTGCAAGAAGAACAGGTACGGCGAAGGATTCAGCGCGCGAAGCTCTCGATAAACCTCGAACGGCGCGGCCTGTGTTTTCGCTGAAAATCTTTGGCTCAGCACCACCTGAAAAATATCGCCTGCACGGATGTATTCCTTGGCTTTGCGGACGGCAGCGAGGTACTCGGGCCGCCGGAAATTCGAAGTGATCTTAAGCGGAGACCGTTTCTTCTTTGACTTGGAAATCTTCTTCGGGTGCTCCGCTGCCACGGGCTCATCCAGGAGCCGGTGCGTGCGCCGAATTTCGCGTACCGCCGCGTTGTATTTTGCGAGCAGTGTGCCCGGACCGTCGGTGTGAACGTTTCGCACAATCCACAGCCGGTGCTGGACGTGATCGAAGGCGATGATGCCGTGATAAAACATCAACATGGCGTCGTAGAGGCCGATTTCATCGCGCAGCCTCTTCGGCAACCGCTCGATTAGCCGCACCATGTCGTAAGAAAAGTAGCCGATAGCTCCGGCCACCAGCGGCGGCAAGCCCGGAATGCGCACGGGCCGGAAGCGCTCCATGCGCTCCCGCAGAAAACTCACGGGATCACGCTCTTCCCACACCAGTCGGTTACGGCTTTCCAGAACGCAAGCGCCGCCCGCATACCGGAACACCTCTTCGGGATTTGCGCCGGCAAACGTGTACCGGGCGATCTTTTCCCCACCCTCGACGCTTTCCAGCAAGAAGGAGTACCGCGCGCCTTGCGCGATGCGCAGATAAGCGCTCACGGGCGTCAGGAGGTCCGCAGAGAACACGTCGTACACAGGGATAAGGTTGCCCTGCTTAGCGAGGCGCTGAAATTCGCGAAAATCGGGCTGAATCATCCGCGGCTCCGCGGTTTATCTTCGGCGTGCAAGGCCGCGAGTACTGCGCGGCGCATGACGGCCTGCGGAGCGCGCTGTTTCATCCAGGTTTCCCACTGAGCGACGCCTTGCGCGAGGAACATCTCTACTCCCGAAACCGTCCCGATTCCTTTTTGCGCGGCGAGTTTCAAGAGCTGGGTCCTCTCCGGCCGGTAAATGAGATCCATCATAATGCGACAGTTTAACTCGCGGGGCGCCAGCGGCGAAATCCCGCGGCGCGGATGCATGCCGACAGGTGTCGCGTTCAGAATGGCGTCGAACTGTTCGCTGCGCAGCAGGCGGCGCGGAAGGGCCTCTCCGCCGACGGCGCGAGCCAGCTCTTTCGCGGCTCGTTCGCGGCGCGCGCAG
>Ga0210410_10001947_pt1 | contig 18828 bp, 16 predicted proteins | sample IncBWC4MmetaG_FD_161058 | JGI IMG/M metagenome (GOLD analysis project Ga0210410, IMG submission 161058) | Forest soil microbial communities from Barre Woods Harvard Forest LTER site, Petersham, Massachusetts, United States - Inc-BW-C-4-M | ecosystem: Environmental > Terrestrial > Soil >... | reverse complement strand
TTTTCGGAATGGGGCGCGTGGGACAAGCCCTGGCGCGTCGAGCGCGAGGATTCGGAATGAAGATTCACTATTGCAACACTTCTGAGTTGCCCGCGGAAATCGCAGGAGACGCCGTCTACCATAAGGACCCGTCGGATCTGCTTCGCCTAAGTCAGTTCTTGAGCCTGCACGCCCCGGAAACTCTTCAGACCCACCATCTCTTGAACTCCAAAGCCATAAGCCTTCTGCCTCCCGGGGCCATCGTGGTGAACACCGCCCGCGGCGGATTGGTGGTCGATGACGACCTCATCGTTGCTCTCAAGAGCGGACGGGTCGCCGCCGCCGGACTCGACGTATTTGAAGGCGAGCCAAAACTTAACCCGGAATATGTTTCATTGAAAAATACATTTCTATTGCCGCATATCGGCAGCGCCACGATCGAGACCCGGACAGCAATGGGCATGCTGGCCCTGGACAATGTGGACGCGGTCCTGAACGGCAGGCCTGCGCCGACCCTCGTCCAGCCTTAGTCGCAGCTCGCGAGTCTCATAAGCGTATCCGAACGATCCAGTGGGGCTTCCCTAACAAAGCCAGTCGTCGAGCCGTTCGGGCGCCGCGGTGACGTTTCGGTAGTGAGAAACGACCTGACCGGAATGGAATTGCGATTCGATAATTTTCGGTAATTACTTACTCTGGTGTTTGCCCCATCGCTTCGGTCATTTCGTCGTTCGCCTGGATGTACTCCAACTGCGACTGCAAAAGAAGAGTCTTGGCCTCCAGTTCGCGGGCCGCGGCCAGGTCGGCTTGTGAATGCAGCGCGCTGCCTTCCTGGAGTTGCTGAACCGAGACGCGGTGGGATTCCGTTCGCAACGCCAGGAGCTGTTCGGACACTTTCATCATCTGGCGGGTACGTTCCACCTTGTTGTACGCCGTTTGCACGCGAAGCTCGACTTCTTCCTTCACACGCGCCACGTTTTCCTCCGCCTGAGATAACTGAGCCTTGTGTTCCGCAATGGCGGCATTTCTCCTGCCGCCGTCAAACAGGTCGTAACCAAGATGCACGCCGAAGGTTCCGAAATTGTGAACCAGGAACGGAACATTGTCTGCGTAACTATAGCGGGCGAAGGCTTCGAGGTCCGGAATATATTGGCGCTTGGCCATACGCACTGCGGCGGATGCCTGCTCGACTTTAGCCTCGGCCTCGGCGATCTCCGGGTGAGACTCCAGCGCGACGCGAAGACATTGTTCGCGGTCGCAGATGTTTGCGACCTGACGCACGGCCGGATCGAGTACCAATGGCGTGGTCAACGGCAGGCCAATGGCATCGTCCAGTTGCATGGTGAGATCGGAAAGCTGCAAGTCGGTGGTCAGGAGATCCTGCTTCGATTCGAGAGACTGCGCACGGCTTTCGATGGCCTCTTCCTCCAGCGTGCTGCCGAATTTGACTTGCTGCACGCGTTCGGCTTGCAGGGCTTCATTGGCTTGAATTTTGGCCGCCGCAGCTCCCTTGTGGGATTGCAGAACGAGGATGCGGTAGTAAAGCTGATGAACCCGTAGCGCCACTTCGTTTTCCGTCTGGCGGGCCTTGCCGCGTGTCTCTTTTAATTCGGCGGCAGCGACGTCATTTGCTGATTTGATTTTCCAAAGCTCGGAAAGCGGCTGGGTCAGAGAGGTGCCACTCGTGACGATCGTTAGGCCGCCCTGGTTCAAGATCGTGGATTGAGCGGGAAGCGGCGTTGCTCCGACTGTCCCGAAGGCGCCCGCGGGGATCCCGATGAATTGCGTGTCCGTCAAATGAGCGATATTGCTGTCGTTGCGGAGCAGCGGGAAATAGGCGCTTCGCGCCATATCCTTGGTGTGTTCTTTCTCCTGAACGCCGTAGACGGCAATGCGCACGACGTGATTGTGCTTGAGCGCAAGCTGAACGGCTTCATCCAGCGTGATATGGCGGGGTTCCGGCGATTTGGCTTCCTGCGCGGGGAGCGGCCAGGCACAGAGCAGCGCGAACAGAGCGCAAAAAAGTACCGTACGTTTCGTCATGATTTTGTCCTCTCTGCTGGCGAGAGCCCGCCACCCGGAAAGCCCAGTTCGCCGTAATTCAGGGGAGACTTGCGGAGCAATGCGATGAGCAGCAGCGCCCACACGCAAGCCCACGCGATGAGATGGAATCCGTCGATGAAGGTGAGGGTGTACGCCTGCAACCGCACGCGGGCACCGGTCAAGCCAACGGCGCGGCCGGTGGCAGCAGCCAAACCGGAAGATTTGGCGTAGAGCCCCGCGGTCATTTGCCGAATGGAAGCCTCGTCCAGCCAATTGCCGTCTTGTACGTGCAGGCCGAGCAGGTTTGAGTGAATGCGCTCGCGGACAGCGATGTAGTGCCCCATGAGGGCAACTCCCATTTGCCCGCCCAGCAAACGAACAATGTGAAAGAAAGCGGAAAAGGTGAGGGCGTCTTGGGGTTTGGAGAGCCCGCCGGAAAAAATAGCCTGCAACACGATCGTGGATACCAAGCCGATAAAGGCAAAGGATTGGCCGACACCCATAAGCAATTCCGTGCGGTAAAAGTTCGCCGCGGACCAGGCGAACGTGTACTGCGCATTGAGAATGCAAGCGGCAGCCATGCAAGTGAATCCCGTAGCCATCAAAAGACGCGAATCCAAGCCGTGCAGGAGGAGCAATGCGGCGATAAAAGCAATCAGGAACTGGGGCAAGGAGGTCCAGAGGAGCGCCGGACCAATCTGGTTGGCTTCAAAACCGTGAAGGGCGAGCGCTTGGGGGATCAGAATAATCGTGGCAAGCAGGCAAAATCGAAAAAATCCCAGAGCCACGCCAAGCACAATTGTGTTCCATTGCCGGAGATAGGGAAGATCCACCAGTGGGTTCGGGCTGCGCAGGCGCCGAACGAGCGAGGCCACCAGGCAAATCACGGCGCTGAAGAACAGGCCGTTGAAGAGGCCGGAGCGCCACCAGTCGAGACGCTGCCCCTGGTCCAAAGCGGCAAACAGCAGCGCGAATCCGGCGCTGGCGTAGAGAAATCCGGCAAAACTCGGAGGAGGGCTGCTGCTTTTTCGTGGCGGCGACGGGGGAATTCCCAGACGGATGCACAGGAGCATGAAGGGCGTGATGAGGGCGGAATTCCAGAACATCCAGTGAAAGGAAAGATGGTCGCGATACCAGCCATAAAGGGACGGGGCGATATTCACTGCAAAGTCAACGGAGGTGGCGTAGAGAGCCAGGGTGAAGGGCAGAAAGCGCGGCGGGATATTCTTGAGTGCAAAGGTGAGCGTCAGCGGGTAAAAGGTTCCGGAGGTCAGTCCTGCAACCACGAGCGCGGTCAGAAGCAAGCTGTAGCTGTGAATCAGCGGCAAGAAAAGACAAACCAGTGTGAAGGAGATTGCTGCGATCCGAAGCACGCGGCGGGGGCCTAGCAAGCCGCCGAGATACACCGTGAACGGCCCGATGAACATGAGCGCGACGTTATACGCGCTGCCAATCCAGGCACCGTCGTCAAAGCCGATCCCGAGACTCCCCTTGAGATCGGAAGTGCCCAGCGTGAGCATGCGCCCGGTCAAGGTGACGATTCCCGCTCCTAGTACCACGCCCAAAATGCCCAGCAGCGGGCTTTCAGAGAGCTCTGCAGGCAGCCCTCCGGCTATGGCATGCGCGATTTGTTGCTTGGAAGGCGGGTTGAGGACTGTTGCCGGAGAAGCCATCTCGCCATCCACTCAGTGCCTGGTACGTACGGTGGCAATCACCGACAGGCCCGGACGCAAACTGCTCGCCAGGTTCGCGTCGTCGAACGCGATCTTCACGGGGATTCTCTGAACCACTTTTGTAAAGTTGCCCGTGGCGTTGTCGGGCGGCAGAAGGGCAAATTGCGAGCCGCTAGCGGGCGCAATTTCGAGCACTTTGCCGTGGAACACTTTTCCCGGGTACTGGTCAACGCGGATTTCCGCTGGATCACCGACTTTCATATTCGTGAGCTGGGTCTCACGATAGTTTGCCTGGACCCACTTTGTTTCGGGGACAAACGTCAGGACTTGAGTTCCAGGAGAAACAAGCTGTCCGGGCCGCACTTGTCTTTCGCCGACCGTGCCGTCTGCCGGTGCGGGAATTTTCGTGTATCCAAGATTGATCTTGGCCACAGCGAGCGAAGCTTCTTTGGCGTGGAGATCGGCAACGAGTTGTTGTTCCTGGGACTCCAGCACGGCCTTGCTGCGGCGTTCCGATTCCACCGCGATTTCGTTGCTGCGCAACGCCGTCTTTGCTTGCTCGAGGTCGGCTTTGCGACTGGCTTCTTGAGCGGCGAAGCGCTGCTCATCGGCAACGGCTGCCTCGACCTTTTGTTTTGTCGCGGACTGAGTGGCAAGAAGCGCTTCTTGCCGTGCGCGCTCCGCCTGTGTTCGAACTACGTCAGCCTGCACCGCCTGTATGCCTGCCTCCGCTGCGGTGATTTGCGCCTTGGCCTGATCGATCCCCGCTAGCGCCCGCTGAATACGAGAGTCTTGCAATTCGCGTTGCCGCCTGTTGTTCTCGATGGCTGCCTTCGCGGCTTCTACGGCCGCCCCGGCTTGAGCCAATTGCGCCTGATAGTCGTCGTCCTGAAGTTCGACCAGGAGGTCTCCGCCGTGCACCCGCTGATAGTCGGACACTTTCACGCTCCGGACAATGCCCGCAACTTTGGTGCTCAGTGGCGTTAGATCGCCGCGGACAAAGGCATCGTCGGTTACCTGTTCGACCTTGCCGCCCTCCCAGGCATTCCAATCTCGCGTGAGAGTAATCAGAACGGCAACAGCGAGCAATAGGACAAAGAAAGGACTGGCGTAGTTCAGCCACGGCCATTGGGGCTTGGCCTTGGCCGGAGCCGGTTCGGGATGATTAGCTGGGGTTGGAGCGGGGTTCGTTGCGGGGATCGGAGCCGGAGAACTAGCTGCGGCCATGATTAGAACTCCTTCTCTCTGCCTTTAGGGCATCGATTCAAGCATATCAAACACCGCGACTGCTCATGCGCAGACACGACGAAAAAGAATCGGATTTGCGCCTACCGCCAACAGCTGCTGAGTAATCAGGACGGCCGGGAACAAGCCTAGAGCGACAAGAGCACTTGAACTGTGCAGAACACAGCCAAAATCAAGGGCAATCGTTTTCGACATGGCTCCAAGGGCCTGGCGCGCAAGTTTCTGCGGGGTTGGATGCTTAAGTCTTCAAAAGGATGGGTTTTTTGGCCAACCGGATCGGACGGCACTTCAGGCACGGGATTGAGTACCATTACCGTTTGGCCCCAAACCGAGAACTGCCAAAAAAGCATCCTTTCGTTCACTTGTTCATCGAACGCTGCAAAAGAAGCGTGCGCAATAGACGGATAAAAAAGGAAGAAAACAGATGGCAACGGAAAGCGGTCAGGCGAAGGGCTCGGCAAATCAGCCGCCGGTAAGCCTCTGGGCGGCGGCACTGAACCAACTCAAGCAATGGGATCCAGCCTGGGCGGAACACACCGTGAAGATGACCACGAATCCGTGGACGGATGGGATTTTGCCCATCAAGTTCATCGAATTAGTCAGCGTCGGCATAAATGCTTCCCGCACAAACCTGAACCCGGAGGGCACGCGCCGCCACATTCGAGCTGCGCTCGCCGCAGGTGCGAGCCGTCAGGAGATTTTATTCGTTCTCAAGTGTGCGTCCGTAATGTCCATTCATTCCTTTAGCTTTAATGCCCCCCTCCTGATCGAGGAAGCCAGCGTGGGTTGCCTGGAAGACTTCAGTGCCTTGCGGAGGAAGCGATTGGAAAGGATTGGAAAAGCCACCCCGGCCGTGGAAAAGATGAAGGCAATCGGACACTGGAGCGAAGAGTGGGATTCCGTTCTATTTCTTGATCCTATGTGGACCGATCAATACATGGCCATGTGTAGTTCGCTGTACGCCGATAACGTTCTTCCTCCCAAAGAACTGGAACTTCTGCTCGTCGCTTTCGACGCCGCTTATGTACACATTTATGGCCCGGGCACGCGGCGCCACATCAAGAACGCGTTCAAGGCCGGGGCAACGGTGGAAGAAATCATGGAAGTTCTAAAGCTCGGTGTGGTGCAGGGAGTGCAGGCTTGCAATCTTGGAGTCACGCTTCTGGCTGAAGAAATAGAGCTTGGCGCGGCGGCATAAGCCAAGAGCAGAAAAAACAGCCATCTTCTCCCTTTCAAACCAGGTATCGGAGAATCAGCTGATGCACGGAAGAATCGCGACTGTGGTTTTGCTCGCCCTGCTACTTTCTCCGGTCATCGGATCGGGAATTCAGTCAACGGACAAGCCGGCCGAACCTGACAAGTTTTTTCACGAGCTCATTGGCCTGAATGACGACCAAATCAGGGAAATCCACGAAGGAAAGGCGATCGCGAAGATACTGGACTCCCCGACTGCCGATCAGGTCTTTGTTTTTGGCTCTGTCTACATAAATTCGACGCCGGAACGCTACCTTAAATTCGCATCGGATATCGATGAGCTGCGCAAACTCCCGAGTTACATCGCACTCCAAAAGTTCAGCGATCCGCCGCAGCCTTCAGACCTTACCGACTTCACAATGGATGAACAAGATTTCAAGCAATTGAAGAATTGCAAGCCAGGCCATTGCGCGGTGCAATTGCCGACCGAAGCGATGGCAGAGTTCCAACGTTCCGTGAATTGGTCAGCGCCGGATGCCAACGACCAGGCCAATCACCTGGCGCAGCAAATGGCTCTGCAAGCCCTACTCAACTACGAACAGGGCGGCAACGCGGCCCTGGGAACTTATCGCGACAAAAGTCACCCGGCCATCGTGGCGGAAACGTTTGCTGCTTTACTCAGCCGCTCCAAGGCACTCCCTGTGTATCTGCCGGAATTGCGTGAATACCTCCTCAACTATCCCAAGGCCGATTCCGGCAATATCCAATCCGAGTTTTATTGGGAGAAAGTGAATTTTGGGCTGAAGCCGACCCTGCGCATGGTGCAAGCGATCGTCTACCAAGGCAAGTCGCCGGAACGGCCTGCGTATGCCGTGGCGGTGAAACAGCTATACGCGAGCCACTACTTCGAAAGCGCGCTGGACCTGACGGTGTGCGTCAAAGACGAGGAACACCCGGCTCATCCCGGCTTCTACCTGATAACCATGAAGGGATCGCAACAGGCGGGCCTGACCGGTTTTAAGGGTGGAATTGTCCGCAAAGTCGCGGTGGATAAGACCCGGTCTTCGCTGGAAGAGGCCCTGGCTTCCATCAAGCAGAAACTCGAGTCTCAGGCGCAATCATCGAATCACCCGAGGTGATGAATATGGCGTTCCCGGATCGCCGCACCTTGAATGTACTGATGACTGCGCTGCTGTTCGGGTTGGTGCTGGCGGTTGTGTACATCGCCCGCGCCGTCATCGTGATTTTCGCTTTCTCGATTCTGTTCGCTTACCTGATTAATCCCATCGTGAGGTTTCTGCAGAACCACTCGCTGTTTTTTAAGAATCTGAGAGGCCCGCACGTTGCGGAAGCCTACCTGGCGCTGCTGATTCTTCTCGGACTCCTTATCCACAATCTCGCTCCGCAACTCGTCCCCAGAGTGGGGCAGCTCGTCCGGGACTCACCGGCGATGATGGAAAATGTTTATTCAGGCGATATTGCCGTTGACATGGGACACCGGAATGGCTGGGACGAGGCCCAGTCGCTTCGCGCAAGAACTTTTCTGCAACAACGCAGGGAAAGTATCCGCGGTTTGGTGGAATCCGTGCGGCAGTTTGTATCGGTTGCGTTTGGTGGAATTGTGCTGATTCCGATTCTCGGTCTTTTTTTCCTGAGTGACGGCGAGAAACTGGCGAATGGAGTCATTCAACTCGTCTCGACCAGGGGAACCTACGAGGAAGCCAAGGGCTTAGCCACGGACCTAAACGACATGTTGCGACACTACATTCGGGCCAAGGTCATCCTTGCCGTCCTGTCGCTCATCTTTTGCTCCGTTTCCATGCTGTTCCTGGGTTACCCGCACGCACTTGCTCTCGGGCTCATGGCCGGAGTCCTTGAATTCATTCCCGTGGCCGGTTGGATCACCGCGTTAATCACCATCGCTACAGTTGGAATGCTTACGCACTCCCACTGGATCTGGATGGCGGCGCTGCTGGGCCTTTGGCGGATGGTCATGGACTACGGAATTTCCCCGCGCGTCATGGGCCACGAACTGGAGATCCATCCCCTGCTGGCGATTTTCACGGTTATGATTGGGGGCGCGGTCGGGGGAATCGTGGGGATTTACCTTTCCGTGCCGTTAGTTGCCGCCTTGCGTGTCATTTGGCACAGGTTCGCCCCTCCGACCCAACACGTCGAGACCACGCCTGGTTAGCTTCAGTCTCCCTAGGCAATTGGGTTCAGATGGAGAAATCATGGGCAACGACTCGTAAACAGGATCGTTAAACAGCACGTCCATCACTTGGTGGGTCACTACCTTAATCAATCCGATGTCGCTGTTTTGTCGGTTAGAAAGATGTAGGTGAAATCTGGATTTCCTACCGAGTGAGGCCGCAAAATTCCAACCGACTGACAGTGTTAGAAGGATTCGACAGGCGACCCTCGCCAGTTGAGGTTTAAGCCCTCCCTGCTTAGCTCAGTATCCGCTTTGTTGCCAATATCTTGCATTAGCCTCCGGTTCCCTTCCTGAAACGGTACAACACGTGCATTTGAACGATTCGGCTTCTGCGCCTCTGGATGGACAAGTGTCCAGGGTCGGAATGAAAAATCGCCAGTAAAGGGAAAGTCATGACACAAGATAAAGCTGAACACCATGTGATTTTTGCTTCCACAGTTCTGCTGCTGCTTTTTGTTGGCCTTACGCTTTTTATCGCCTCGATTGCCCGGGCAAACCCCGGTCCAGACGGGGCAGCCAGCAGTGCGACATTTCGGACCAAATGCGTAATGTGCCACGGTTCCGACGGAGGCGGGTCTGAGGTCGGAAAAAGCATGAACGTTCCAGACCTTCGTTCACAGACAGTCCAGAAACTGTCGGACGCTGAACTCACTCAGGTCATTTCGAATGGCAAGGGTGGAATGCCTGCTTTCAAGGATTCGCTCAGCGAGGATCAGACTCGCGCGCTAGTGGCGCACATTCGCTCGCTGCGTCAAAAGAAGTAATCCGGCCACACCGGAGATTCCAGTGACAAACGTCACGCGCAGGTTATTTCTGGGGCAGGCAAGCGCCAGCCTTGCCGCATTGGGTGCAATGACATCCGGCGCGAATCCGCAATTGGTCCACAAACGATCGGATTGGAAAATTGGTGAGTTCGATCGCTTGGTCACGAATCCCTATCGCGTGAAGCAAGTTTTTGATGAGAACCAGATTGGGGGCGGCAAGTTCCTGAATAATATCAAGAACTCCCTGAACGGCCTGCACTTTGGTTTCAACATCCCATCGGACCAGATCAAAATCATTGCCGCCATGCATGGCCCCGCGAACGCGCTCAATTTCGACGACTACATTTGGCAAAAATATCGCATCGGGGAATGGTTGAAGGTGCACGACCCCAAGACCGGACAACCCGCCGTGCGTAATCCGTTTTTTGCTAGCAAGGCGGCGCCGGAGATGCATTACCCGACGCAAGACCCGGACGACGAGAATTCTCTGTTCCAGGACGTCAGTATTCAGGCGTTACAACTCAGGGGAGTGCAGTTTCTTTGCTGTCATACCGCGACGGAAGAGCAGGCCCGGGGACTGATTGCGCACCAAAACCTGAGGCAGCAACCCGAAGAGATCGTGAAGGAGATGCTGGCGCACACGCTCCCCGATGTGCTGGTTGTTGCATCGATGGTGGCGGCTATTGCCCTGCTGCAAACGGATGGTCATTACAGCTACATCACCGTATGAGACGGAAGTGAGGAGAATGCTATCTGACGAGTGCTCCGGCGCAGGCTGCGTATCGCGAGCAACTGCCTAGCTAGAAACACAACGAAAAGCTTGCTCGCGTTCCCGAGGTGGGGTCATCAATCGACCAAAGGACTCACAAGGAGGTTCCTGCGGTTCTCGAGTCCTAGTTTCCTGAGAACATTGGAGACATGGAATTTCGCCGTACGCTCACAGATATTCAACTGGTACGCAATCTCCTTGTTTGTAAGGTGCCTGAAAAGAAGCTGGAGCACTTGGCCCTCCCGTGCTGTCAGTGATTGCCCCGCCAGAAGCTGCGTATCGAGCAACGTCTTCATCTGTTTCACAAATGACAGCAGCACTTCCGAAGGCACCCAAAGCCGGCCACGGAGTAAAGCTATGGCCGCCTTTGGAATTTCCGCTTTCCACTTCTTGTGCAAGGTCACGAAACCGTCGATTCCCCAATGAAATAGGAGCATAATCTCGCTTTCATCGCTCCTATCGGGGGGAAGAAGGGCCAGGAATTTACTGCCCGGCGAATTGGCACGCAATCGGCCGGTCAATGGCCCCAAAGGCAAGTTCAAGGAACATCCATCCAGCAGGAAAAGCCGCGGGCGACTCGGTGGTTTGAGTGTCTCGGCTTCATTTGTGGCGTGGGGCAGGAGCAGCTTGACTAGACCTTGTTGGACAGAGAGTGCCTGCTCAATGTCGCGGGCACCCAGGAGGTGAGAGCTAACCACTTGAAGGGCGAGAGCCATCAAGGCCTCCGCCGCCTCGTTCCGAAACGCGCTTCCCAAGAATTCCTAAAAACCAACTGGCCGCTGCGTTACGCAAAGTACGAGGGGAGGACTCTGCCGCAGGGTCGGGCGTATCAACCGAAAAGGTAGAATACTTTTTTTTCGCGAACATTTACAATCAAAATAAAATGGATTAAAGATTACCTACGCTTTCCATAAGCCATCCGCCGCGTCTCGCACGCATTGTCCACTCTCTTCTCCTTCTCTTTGCTGACCTCGGATCGGCCAGGGAGGGCCAGCAGAAACTGCACCAATCAATTGAATCTGGGACGTGGTAATTGCCAGGAAACGGCATGAGCATGTGGCTTCGAAAGAGGAATTTGCCAGGCTAGCCCATCTGGCAATGTTCAATAGGTTGCTTTACGCGCCTGGGTCATTTCAGTGCTCCAGTCGCGCTCAGAAAGACAGTAAGACGCCGCGAGCCGGTTTTGATCTCTCTCCAGATTGGTTGCGGGCGAGTCCCTCCCGCTAAGGCAATCCAGTGCGACAGAGATCGGGATCTGTATAGGCAATTACTCTGGTTGCCTGCCAGGTCGGGACGTCCTCCTCTGCAGTCCAAATAAGCATGCTGACTCCGTTCCTTGCTATGCCGCGCCATGCATAAGCAAACGGATGACGCCTCGAATGGAGTTTGTCGTATATATCCGCTTGTTGTTCGCAAAGTGGGTCACGAAAGGGGTTGTTTCATGAGAGAAAGACGACTGATAGCAGGTGAGGAGAGGAGTATGCCATGAAAGTACGAGTGTTTGTTGTCTTGGTCGTGGTGTGTTGTGCGGTGGCCATGGTGTCATCAATCGGTTCGCAGAAGGTGCTCTCGCAAAATCCCACAGCGCCCGTAGTCAAGGCCCTGCCGGCAGGCTTCACCATTCCGCCTCAGGATGTGCCCTGCATCTTGCCCGGTATGCGTGTCAATCTGCAATGCCTCATTAAGAACGATCCCGACTTCATCCGCGTTCGAGCTGAAGAGGCGGGTCTGGAGGCTCAGGCCCTGGCAGCGGCGCAAGCTGGCGGCCTCGATCCGTTCCACCAGGTTGAAACTCTCGGGCAACTCGAGATTTTCGATCCCAACTTGTCGGTAAACAATAACCTGGCTTGCAGCTTCTGCCACGATCCCGCCGCTGGATATGCAAACGGTTCCTCGGTTCTTAGCGTGTTCACCGGCGGCTCCAATCCCGGTTCCGTACCAATCACCGTTCACGGAGCCTACCCCGACAACCGCATTGCCAAGCGCAATCCTCAGAGTTACGTGTATTCTCCCTATTTCCCCCCGCTGCAGTACAACGCCACCCAAGGAGACTTCTACGGCGGCAACTTCTGGGATGCCCGCGCCACCGGCTTCCGCTTGCAGAATTCGGCCGCGGAGCAGGGCCAGGATCCTCCCGTCGACCCGGAAGAGATGGCCAATCCGGATACGGCGTGCGTCGTTTGGAAGTTGTCGCTCAGCAAATACAAATTCTTTTTTGAGCAGGTCTGGGGCACCGGTTCGCTCGATATCGCGTGGCCTTCCGATGTCGCTACGGTATGCAGCACTCCGAAAGGGGCTGCTATCTTCGGCACCAATACCACTCCATTAAATCTCAGCCCTTCCGAGCGCACCCGCGCCAACCAGGCTTTCGACGAATTCGGCCAGGCCATCGCCTCCTACGAAATCTCCTCCAGCGTTAGCCCGTTTACCTCGAAATTCGACGCCTATCTGGCCAACAGCACTACCACCCCGCTGACCGCACAAGAAAAGCGCGGTTACGACCTTTTCCGCGGCAAAGCGATGTGCAACACCTGCCATCTGGACGGAAGATCGAACACGGCTACGGGAACAGACACCGGAATGGCCACCAACGTCGCTCCGATGTTCACCGACTTCACCTACAACAACCTCGGCCTTCCGAGGAACGTCATTCTCCCGTGGTATTCGGAAGACACCCCGGATCAGTTCGGTTTCACAGGGAATCCTCTTGGGCCGGGCTTCACCGACGAAGGTGTGGGGCTCTTCCTTGATGGCTATTACGGTGCTCCTCCCAATCTGACTTGGGGGCAATTTCTGCCTTTCTTCGAAGGCAAGTTCCAAACCTCCACAGTCCGCGACGTAGGTAAGGTGCCTTACTCTGGTTTTGTGAAGGCGTACATGCACAACGGCTATTTGCTCAGTCTCAAGGAGGTAGTCCACTTCTACAACACTCGAGACGTCTACCCTCAACCGGTGCTCTCCGGGCACTGCCCCGCGGGAACCGTCGAGAAAGTAACCTGTTGGCCGATGCCGGAAGATCCTAACAATGAGAACATGACCATTGGCAAACTCGGTCTGTCTTCCTCCGAGGAGGACGACGTGGTGGCGTTTCTGCGGACGCTGACGGACGGCTTCTTCCAGCCGGCTGCGACTTTCGCCAGCACGCCAGCTAGCTTGGCGAGGAAACCTGCGACACCTCCAAAGCGCTAGGGGATGTCAAGGAAGGCGATGCGGGGCGGATCGGTCGTCCAGACGGTCTGCCCCGCCTTCCCGCCAGCAACGCAGAATCTAAATTCAGGGAATCGGAGGCACGCTCATGAGGAGACTCATTTTGGCTTTTGCGTTAGTCGTGGCTTTCGCGTGTTTGAGCCTGTTGCATTTTCCAGCTGCCCGCGTGGTCGCTGCGGCGTCCACACATAACGTCGCACAAATCACGGCGGGTCCTGAACTCGAGAGCACGAATGAGAGCATGGCGATAATTCGCTGGACCACGACAAATCCCGGAGGCACCGATCTACACTACGGCATCGTGCACTATGGCACCGAGGCCATGAACTTATCTCAGGTCGCCAAGTCTCCCAATCGTCGCAACCCTTCCCATCCTGACATGATTTTTAGGGTGCGCATTGCCGGACTAAATCCGCAGACCACGTACTATTACACCGTGGAGTCCACCGGCGCCACAGGTGTGAACGACGGGGTATCCAGTCCCATAAGGACCTTCAAAACCAAGTAGTCCAATTCCGTCCTCATGCGCCATGGGCGCGCGAGTTGGCAGAATTCACCTACGGCAAGTGCAATCCGGTTCCAACAGACTGACAGTGTCCGAGGGATTCGACACCTAACTATCGTCAGCTGACTCGCATCTCCCCCTGCTTACCCTCGTATTCTCCTTGCTGTCAGCATCTTGCGGAAAACTCTGGTCTCCTCGCGAAATGGTACAACGGTTGCCTTCGTCCAACGTGGAAGGTTCGTGACGGTCAGCGTGGGACAAAGCCAAAGCAAGAATTTTGGAGGTCAATCGTGGATAAAAAAGACGTTTCTGCAAAAGTTGCTGGAGATATTTCACTTGGCGGGCAAATTTCCGTGCACCGTCTCGGATTCGGGGCAATGCGTCTGACCGGCGAAGGCATCTGGGGGCCGCCAAGAGATCGCAAAGCAGCGTTAGCGGTTCTTCGCCGGGCCGTGGAGCTCGATATCAATTTCATCGATACCGCAGATTCCTACGGTCCACACGTCAGCGAGGAACTGATTGCCGAAGCCTTGTTTCCTTACCCGGCTGGCCTCGTAATCGCCACCAAGGGGGGCTGGAACCGCCCCGGCCCGAATCAGTGGACCCACGATGCCACTCCCGTGCACCTTCGCGAGGCGGTTGAGGGAAGTCTGAAAAGATTGCGCCTGGACCGCATCGACGTTTATCAACTGCATATTCCGGATCCTGTCGTCTCGTTTGAGGCATCGGTGGAGGCTCTGGCTCAGCTGCGAAACGAAGGCAAGATTCGCCTGGTCGCGTTGTCCAACGTCACGCAGGAGCACATCGAGAGAGCGCGCAAAATTGTCCCCATCGTTTCCGTGCAGAACCGCTATAGCTTTGCGGACCGCGAATGGGACTATGTGGCGGATTACTGTGAACAGAATGGAATTGCCTTCATTCCTTGGTTCCCACTGGGAGCAGGTAAAGTTGCCGGCCAAGTGCTTGACCGGATCGCCCAGGCGCACAAGGCGAGCCCCACGCAGGTAGCGTTGGCCTGGCTCCTCCGTCGATCTCCTATCATGCTGCCCATTCCAGGGACTTCCTCGACCGAACATCTCGAGCAGAATGTCGCGGCGGCTTCGCTGCGCTTAACTGACGAAGACTACCAAACGCTTTCGAGGGTTCCCGCGCTGGTCGCATCGCGGTGAAAGGGTTCTCACTGCTCACAGGTTTGCCGAGTTTCCGCTCGACAGAGGCAATGGCCCCGTTCTTACAGCGCGTTCGGCATACTCATTTGTTTTCGTGAAGGTGATAACTCGCTCAGTCTTTTAACGCATCTCGGCGTGGCATTTTCGAGGCGTCTCCGTGCACATGATTTAATTCGTGTCTCAAAAGCGTTGGGTTTCCACCCGGCTGGCCGCGCAGACTCTCCGCAGGAGCCCGGGGTTCACTGTCTTACGTAACCTTCGGCGTCCGTGAAAAATGCGCGCTTTCACAGCGCTGATCGAGCTGCCTAGAATCTGAGCGGTTTCTTTAACAGACCGTTCCTCGATTCCGCTGAGCATCATCGTCCTTCGAACTGTTGGACGTAAGCGATTGATCGCTGCGGTCAACAGTTCCGTACGCTCACGGCGCCAGCAAGACTCTTCAGGGCTGGGACGCTGGTCAACGAAGGCCTCCGAGGCGGACTTCACACCGTCGTCGTCTCTCTCAGGCAAAACCTCAAGAAATCCCCGCCTTCGACGCAGCAACATCAAGGCTTCGTTCATGGCGATGCGCGTGAGCCAGGTAGAAAACCGCGCCTTTTCTTGAAAGGCGTGGAGATGAAGGAAAGCTTTGTGAAAAGTCTCCTGCGCAACATCCTCGGCGTCCTCCCTGTTATTTGTTATCCGTTGCGCTGCGGCCAGGACTCTCGCTTGGTAACGCAAAAACAATTCCTCAAATGCCCGCGCCTCTCCACACTTTGCGGCTGCCACCAGCGCGCCGTCCACATCACTTGCATGAAAGGCTTCCATAATTCTGTACCTCCTCGCCGTTTGCTCAAGCCGCAGCCAACGCTGAATAAAGCAATAGTCGCGCCAGAGGCAGCAGATGAATGCCGCGGCTTGGAAGTGAGTGACAACATGGAGGATAGGTCGATTCCGTATATTTTGGGCATCGCGGGTTACTACGCTAATCTGTCGGGATGTTGGCAGTCTATCTATTCGGCTGGAAGACAAGGGTGCTGCCTAACTAACCCAACTGAGGCCTAAAACAGAGAAATGATTGCAACAAAACTTAGGCAATTCCATTCAAACGGGGAGGATTGCGTGAATCCACGATCTCGCCAAGTTTGGCGGGCAGATCGTCCTTGAGGTCATGTGGACCAGCCCGATGATCATCAACGGCGGTATCATGGAGCGATCGTATCGTCCTTGATCCTCTTGTGAGAGGAAAACCTTCGAAATGCTGATGGAATTTCAAAGAGGGTTCGCACAGGGAATTTGTGCTCTCTCCGCTCGATGGTCAAATTTCGGCCAGATGGCACGCCCTATTTGCACTGTGTTGCTTTCTTTGGTCCTGGAATGTTGTACGAAGCCGCCTGTTCATGAACCGGTCACGTTAACCCTTTTGGAGGAGTGGTCGAACAAGACGTTCAGCGAGGCGCGCCAGCAGGAGTTGCAGCAATTCACTCGGGAAACGGGAATTCGAGTCAATCTCCTTCCGTCTCCGGAGTCGGCGCGGCAAAAGCTAGTTTTGTGGCGAGAGTTACTCGGGACAGACGCCTCGGGTCCGGACGTATACGGCCTCGATGTGATCTGGCCTGGGATGTTGTCCGAATATTTCCTAGATTTAAAGCCATATTTCGCCAACGAAGTCTCCCTCCAATTTCCGGCCATAACCGCCGGCTTCACCGTGGACAACAAGCTGGTGGCCGTGGCGTTTCGTGCCGACATCGGACTTCTGTACTATCGCACCGACCTTCTACGACAGTATGGATACCGTGACCCACCGAGGACATGGGATGAGCTGGGGATTATGGCGGCTCGAATTCAGGCTGGCGAACGAGCCAAAGGTAAGAAACAGTTTTGGGGCTTTGTATGGCAGGGGGCGGCCGACGAAGTTTTGACCTGCGACGCACTGGAATGGCAGGCGGCCGAAGGCGGCGGGCGGATCATCGAAGAGGACCGGACAATCAGCGTGAATAATCCGCAGGCGATCAGAGCGTGGCAAAGGGCGGCTCATTGGGTTGGTTCCATCTCGCCTCCAAGCGTAGTTGGATATAGAGAGTGGGATTCGCTAAACGTTTGGGTCGCAGGCGACGCGGCATTCATGCGGAGTTGGCCGTCAGCCTACGTCGACAGCCAGGCGGCAGGGTCGCCAATCCGAAACAAGTTCGATGTAGCCCTGCTGCCCGGCGGTAAGGCGGGCCAAGTGGGTACCTTGGGAGGATGGGGCTTGGCTGTTTCCCGGTTTTCGGCTCATCCCCGGGAAGCCTTGGAGTTGGTCCGGTATCTCAGCCGTAGAGACGTGCAGGTGAAGCGGTCCCGCATACTTTCGCAGCCACCCACTCTACTGGAACTTTACAACCTTCCTGAGCTAGTTGAACCAAATCCCCGTTTTGCGCTATTGCGTCAAGCGTTCCAGACCGGCTTGGTTTCCCGTCCTTCGAATGTCACCGGCAAGAAATATCAGGACGTGAGCGACGCTTACATACAGGCAGTGCACTCCGTACTGACTGGCGAGAAGAGTGCCCAAGAAGCGGCCGGAGCACTAGAGAATGAGTTGGTTCGCATAACCGGTTTCAAGACGGGACCGCCCCCAGCAGGCATCAGCGGTGGAACGGCGAAGGGAAGTTCTGAATCAGTCGATTAGGCTCGCCTCAGCTGCTTCAGGTTTTTTTTTGGCAAACAGTGAGAGGCATGGCGTGAGTTCGAGGCCAGCGACAGCGCGATAGGAACAAGCAATGGGGCTTCATACCGCAACCGCATTGACCCGCTGGGTCAAGAGCGCTGAAGCGAAAATTCTTCACGCTGGTCGATTCAACATCGGCCCCCGTTTGATACTGGGCTTCGTATTCATCATTTTGTCGATGCTAGCCGCGGATGCCGTCGTCCTGTGGCAATTCCACTTGGTCCGGACCCAGGCGGAGCGCCTGAACGGTATCGACCAGAAACTGGTTGCTGTCCTGCGCGTCCATACCAGTCTGTTGGCGTTTCACGATCGACTGGAAGAACTGGCCGACTCCCAAGACGTCGGTCGACTCGTGACAGAAGGCGGACCGCTTCGAACCACGGTCATGGAGGACACCCGTCGCGCAATGAGCGCCCTTAGTCTCCCACCTTTCGACCCCCGGCGGGATCCGACCATCCTGCCTACCCTTCACGTCATTCAGAGCGCGCTGCCATCGCAGCTTGAGGCCATCACCACACTGGCCCAGTCCGGCGACTGGCGGGCTGTGCACCTGCGCCTGGCGAACCAAATAACGCCGCTGGAATCCCTGACCTCGGCTCTGGTCGAGAACGTCGACCGCGAGGTCGGTGAAGAGCAGGCCCAAACGGTGCTGAATATCAAACGCGTGCAACGTCTTGTTTTTCTGGTTGTGCCGCTGACCGTTATCTTCACCTTGCTGATTGCTGCTACCCTCGGCGTGGCCATTACCCGCAGCATCACGCATCCCCTGGCGCGATTGGTTGAAGGTTCCCAGGCGCTGGCGCGCGGCGAGTTTCAACATCAAGTGCCTGTAACCGGGAATGATGAACTCGCTCACGTCGGGCGGGTATTCAACGACACGGCGCGGCGACTGCGCGATCTCTACGCGACTCTGCAGAGCAACGAAGATCGGCTCCGCCTTGTCATCGACACGATTCCGGCGCACGCCTGGAGCGCTCGGCCCGACGGCTCCATTGATTTCATCAATCAGCGTCTCCTGGACTTTTTCGGTCGATCTATGAAGGACGTACAGGGCTGGAGTTGGGGTCCCTTACTTCATCCCGATGACCTCACGAGGATCCTGGGCGAGTGGCAGGCAGCCATCGCAACAGGGGAACCGATGGAGAGCGAAGTACGGTTACGGCGAAGGAACGGGGATTATCTCTGGTTTCTGATCCGCAACGTGCCGCTGCGCGATGAGCTGGGAAACATTGTGAATTGGTATGGAACCGCTATCGACATCGAGGAACGCAAACGTGCGGAAGAAGCGCTGCGCGAGGCGCAATCGGATCTGGCACGGGTCAGCCGGGCGACCACCATGGGAGAGCTGATCGCTTCCCTGGCGCACGAGGTGAATCAACCGA
>Ga0210410_10001946_pt1 | contig 18849 bp, 8 predicted proteins | sample IncBWC4MmetaG_FD_161058 | JGI IMG/M metagenome (GOLD analysis project Ga0210410, IMG submission 161058) | Forest soil microbial communities from Barre Woods Harvard Forest LTER site, Petersham, Massachusetts, United States - Inc-BW-C-4-M | ecosystem: Environmental > Terrestrial > Soil >... | reverse complement strand
TGGCGTTCAGAGTGAAATTCGCTGGATTTACAGTTTCCGCCACGGTGGACGACGAACTGGCCAAACTGATAGCGTCGCCCGAATAAGCTGCTGTGAGTGAATGCGAACCCACAGTCAACGTAGAAAGGGTGTAGGTGGCGACACCCGAGCTGTTAAGAGTGGCGGACCCAAGCACCGCGGAGCCATCCTTGAAGGTCACGGTCCCAGTGGGAGTGCCGGAAGCGCCGGGAGTTACCGTTGCTGTCAAGGTGGTGGAGTTGCCGGAAAAAATGGGGTTCGCGCTGGATGCCAAGGAGATGCTGGTAGACTCCTGCACCTTCTCCGCGAGGGCCAAGGATGTGTTCGGGGCCACGTTGCTGCTGCCACTGTAGACGGCAGTGATCGAGTGGGAGCCCAGTGCGAGAGAAGCCGTCGTGAAGGTAGCCACACCTGCTCCGTTCAGGGCGACTGGCGGTGCAAGTGGAGCTGAGCCGTCGTTGAAGGTCACTGTTCCAGCTGGAACCGGGGCACCCTGGGATGAAGCGGTAACCGTGGCTGTGAAGGTAACCGCGTTGCCAGAAAGTTGCGGTATGGCGCTGGACGCCAGCGTCACCGTGGTCCCGTCCTGATTCACCAGGAGGTTCACCGTTAGGTTGGCAGTGGTGTAATCGACCGAATCGGCCGGCAAGAAGGAGACAGAGAGGGTCTGTGTACCTGAGCCGAGCACAGTCCCGAGAGAAGGAGTATAGGTAAAGGTGCCAGGGACCGGGCTTCCACCAACTCCCGTGGCTGTGGCATTCAGCTGAGACGCACTGAGCAGCGTGCCGTAGCTGATCGCAGCGGGAGTGTTCCAGCCAAGGGTTGGCGAAATGGGACTGATGCTAATCGTAGACGCGCTGCTAGTGGTTGGCGCGAAGTTAGCATCCCCCGAGTAGGAAGCGGTGAGGTTGTGGGTGCCGCCCTGAAGCGCGGCGGTGGTGAAGACCGCCTGGCCGGAACTGAGGTTCACCGTTCCAAGCGCCGTCGTTCCATCATAGATCGTAACGGAACCGGTGGCGGTGTAGTTGTTTGAGGTCGCAGGCGAGACGCTGACGGTGAGTTGTACGGACTGCCCGTAGCCAAGAGCTCCCGCGGGAGAAATGCCAAACGAGGTCGTCGTCGTGATCGGCGTGGCAGTCAGCGCTGTCGAGTTGGAAGAGCTCGCCGAATAATTCGTGTCGCCGCCAAAACTAGCATACACGTTATGCGAACCGCCCCCCCACGCTGTAACACCCGAGAGCGTTGCCGTGGTCACCGTGGTGGGATTTCCCAAAAGCACAGTAACAGTGCTGTTTCCGGAATTCGCCGCGATAACGTCGAGTTTGCCGTCTCCGTTGAGATCCCCAACAATCACTGAAGTAGGTTTGGTTCCTACCGGCTCGGTGACCGAGGGGGTAAATGTCCCGTCGCCTTTGCCCAAGAAGATGGTTACGTTGTTGTCGCCAGAATTGCCGATGACGAGGTCCTGGTTGCCGTCAGCATTGAAATCGCCAACGCTCACCGTAGAGGGCTGGTTGCCCGCTGTTACGGGGGTTCCTGTGCTGAACGTGCCGTCTCCATTGCCAAGCAGAATCGTTACGGAATTGGCGACCAAGTGTACGATCGCGAGATCGACCTTGCCGTCTCCGTTGAAGTCGCCGACCGCGATTTGCAGGGCACCGGTATTGGGAATGGTCGAAGTGGCGAACGTAAGGCTGCCGGTGTTGAGGAGAATGGTGACCGACTGGTCGCCACTATTGCCGGTGGCGAGGTCCAGCTTTCCGTCTCCGTTGAAATCGGCGGCTGCAAGGGATATGGGCGAGAGGCCGGTCGAAAGCGTTGTTGCGTGCCCGAATGTGCCGTCGCCATTGCCGAGCGCCAGGGTGACGGAGTTGTCCGCGGAATTGGCGACTGCGAGATCTTGGTTGCCGTCGCCGTCGAAATCCCCCACGACGATCGCAGATGGGCTGTTCCCCACGGAAACCGGTGTGGCCGCGGTAAACGTCCCATCGCCATTACCCAACAAGACCGTGACGGAGTTCGCCGCGTTGTTGGTAACGGCGAGGTCCAGCCTACCGTCGCCATTGAAGTCGCCCGTCGCGATTGCTGAGGGGTTATTCCCAACGGGAACTGGAGCAGCGGGGGTAAAGGTTCCGTCACCGTTGTTCAGGTAAACCGAAACTGTGTTGTCGGTGGTGTTTACAACCACGATATCGGGCCGGCCATCGCCGTTGAAGTCGCCGATCGCTGATGTTGTCGTCCCATTCCCGGCAGTGAGTGTCGGTGCGACGGCGAAGCCGACCGTCGTCGTGCCTGAACCCAGCGTTGCCGTGCCCAATGACAGATTGTTGTTCGTTGCATCGAGAAATGGCACTGCGCCAGCAGGAGCGACCGTGCCGTTTCCAGTGACGGTGCCGGTCAACGTGTAATTCCCGGCGTTGCCTGTGGAAGAGATTAGAGTTGTGCTTGGATTGATGCCGTTTACAGTAAGGCTTTGGGGTCCGGAGCTGCTACTCACATAGTTCGTCGTTCCGGCAAAGGCAGCGGAAAGGGAGTGTTGGCCAGGGCCGAGGATGAGAGTTATCGACGCCGTGCCGCCGGAATTTAAAGAAGCGACTCCTAACAACCCAGTGCCGACGCAACTCGCCGCGTTCGCGTCACAAAAAGTCACTTGTCCCGGTGCGACGACGTTGCCCCCGGCCGAGACGGACGCCGTTAGCCTCACCTGCGTTCCGGCCGCCACCTGGTTCGAGGAAAGGCCGAGAGCTGTTGTTGTCGCAGCTGCCGTGACAACTTGATTGACGCTGGCCGCGGCGGGTGTGTAATCGGTGGTGTCCGCTGGGACGAAGGAAACAAAGAGCGGGTTCGTGCCTGCTCCTAGCACTGTCCCAAGAGCGGGCGTGTAAGTGAATGTGCCGGGAAGCGAAGCTCCCCCCACACCATTAGCGGAGGCGTTCAGTTGTGTCGCACTGAGGGGCGTCCCGTAGGTGATCGGCGAAGGCGTCGCCCAGGTCAATACAGGAATAGACTGATTCACGACGAGACTTACGGTCTCGGACACTGTGATGTAGTCAGTTGTGTCCGCTGGAGTGAACATCAACGAAAGGGTCGCTATGCCCGCGGGCAAAAGAGAGCCTGCTGCCGGCGTGTAGGTAAATGTCCCCGGGAGCGGAGTTCCCCCGACACCTGTGGCCGTCGCATTCAACTGGATTGAACTCAGAAGGGTGCCATAAACAATAGATACCGGTATGGGCCAAGTGACAACCGGCACCGCCTGATTGACCGCTAGATTCGCCTGCGCCGACGAGGAGACGTAATTGGTATCCCCGGCAAAGGATGCCTGAATCCCACCGGCATAATTACCCGACGGCAGCGAAGCGAGATTGAAATTGGCCGTGGCGGTTCCGGTCGAATCGGTGGTGGCGGCGGCGCTTAGGGAACCAGGCAGGGCGAATTGAATTGTTTCGTTGGGTACCGGGTTCGAGCTTGGGTCGGTGAGGATCGCAGTTACAGAGATGGTGGATCCGAAGCTGGTGATGACGGGGGAAACAGAAAGAACCGTAGCGATCTGGTTTACGGTAAACGTTGCATAGCCCGAACTGACGGTTGTGTAGTAACTGCAGGTGTAGCAGCTTGTGCTGCAGCAGGTACTACAGCCGAGCCAACCACAGTTGCAACTGTAGCAGGTCGTGTAACAGCACTGATAGTAGACCGGGTAGGACTGCTGGGCCTGCATGTTGTAGCTGCCGGGAGTTGCTGCCACCTGACCGGGCACGGTGACATCCAATTCGCTATCTGACACAACATTGACTTGCGGACTGCAGGCAATCAAGGAGTTGTTAGAACTCTGATAGAAGCAGACATTATTGGATCCATACGTAAAACCTGAGCCTAGGACTTGTACGGTCACAGGGGCGGAGGTCACATTAATGGCTGCGGGGTTGGGCGTGATCGTGGAACCCAGGTCGGTGAAGCGGGTGTAGGCCGTGCGCAGTGAGGCTCCTCCAACCGCCTTTACCAAGAAAGCTTTGTGTTTATCGCCGTCATCTGTTTGAAATCCGGAATAGGAGATGCTCCCATCCGCGTCGGCTGTAACCGATATGACCGTATCAGGGTCGCCGTCGCTTTGACGAATGGTCAAAGTAACCTGCTCCGCGGGGAGCCACTCTGATCCCGTGAGTTTTACCGTAGTGTTGGGAGGATAGTCAGACTTGTCGCTCACGATAGTGGCGTGACGAGAGATTTCAATCGAATTTAGAGGACCCTGGTCGCTGTTGCCACCAGCCGCGCAGGCCTTTCCGTTGCCGGCGGGAAAGGCGCTCAGTTGAGCGCGCACGGATTGAAGGCTGGGCAACCGCGTGGCAATGAAAGATTCAGGGTCCAGAATGTCGGCGTCAGCTAAGGGGCCGGTCTCGTTGCGTCCACCGATCAGAATCAAATTTCCGTTGTTGGGGGGGACGATTGCCGCGTGATTCCACCGGCCTACACTCAACCTGTTCGGCGTGAAGGACAACTTGCCTCCGTGTACATCCAGGAGTTCGGCCAGATCAATGCCCGTCTTTCCGTCGGCCGTGCCGCCAGCAATGACCACGTTGCCCCAAAGCACGCGCGTGGCAGTATGGCCATAGCGTGCTTCCACCAGATAGAGCCAGGGGGAGATGGTCTCGGTCTTCGGATCAAAATACAGCGTCAGAGCGAGCGGAATATCGCCATTGCGGCCTCCGGCGATAAACACGCGGCCATCTTCGAGCAAGGTGGCGGTATGTTCGGCCCTGGGCGAGTCAAGCTGAGCGCCCAGTACATGAAAGGAATTGGTCTGCGGGTCGAATATTTCGATCAAACGCAGACCCTGACCCGCGGCATCTTCACCGCCTGTGACTAGCACAGTGCCGTCGCCCAGTAGCGTTGCCGTGTGAAAGCGGCGCGCTTCGGACATGCTCCCGACAACGCTGAATGTACCTTTCCACGGGTCGAATGCTTCGGCGGTAGCCAATGCACCGCTGGCGTTCTCTCCGCCGATCAACAGTACGCGGCCATCCTTCAGGAGGACCGCCCTGTGGTTCTTTCGCGGGTTGGTCATCGGACTCGCGACAGCTTTCACCGATCCCGTGCTGGGATCGTAGATCTCGGCGGTCGCCAGTGCTCCGGAAGAATCTTCGCCTCCGGCAATCAGCACTCGGTGGTCATTGAGCATAGTTGCCGACTGGCTAGCGCGGGCCGTCATAAGATCGGCAACCTTTGACCAGGATTCTTGCGCGCTCTGGGCACAGGACAGGTGAACTTGTCCAAAAATTACGAAGGCGGCCAGAAGGATAAGCCGGGCTACACGTACACGTGTACTGAATGCGGCGATGCGCATCATTGCAAATTCTCCTGAGGGAGCGACCCGGTGGACCCAAGGCGCTGTTTTCAAGCGCCCAGTCCTAAGCATCAGCGGACTGAAGAAGAGATAAGGAGCGGGCGGTTCAGTTAGTAATACAAAAGGGGACTTTTCGATGCAACAGGACGAAAGTACCGCTGAGAGTAACAGACTATTAACTAGCAAGTGGCATTTCGCGCTTCTGATTCTACGCGGGATGTTGATGCTTAGCGCATCGCGAAGTACTTTGCCCGTTAATTGAAGAGACTCCGGAGCACCGCTTCTCTATTCTGTAGCTCTCTGAGATCGGCAAAAGCGGGCAACTAACATCTTGAAACACCAGCCCATTCGAAAAAAAGTCCTATGCAGGATTGGGGCGATGGCAACTCTGGCGTTTGCCGGATTGCTTTCGACGTCGGTATACATCCGTGGCGCAAATGAATCCGGCGCGGCTTTCGCTCCGTCGCAAACAGAAACATTCGCGGGAAACTTTGTAGACATCACCTCGCGTTCCAAGGTCACTTTTAAACGCCAGCCTTCGAGCACCTCGAAGAAATATCTTTTGGAAACCATGGGATCTGGGGTGGCGTTATTCGATTACGACAACGATGGACGCCTGGACATCTTCTTGGTGAACACCGCCCCGTTGAGCGATCCGACCGCGCGGCTGACGATTCCGCAAAAAACGGGACCGGAGTATTGGAATCGCCTCTACCACCAGAAAAGAGACGGTACCTTTGAAGATGTCACCGTAAAGGCCGGCTTACAAGGGGCTGGGTTTGGATTGGGCGTCGCTGTGGGCGACTACGACAATGACGGCTTTGAAGATCTCTACGTCACCGCGTACGGCGGCAACAAGCTATATCACAACAATGGCAATGGCACGTTTACGGATGTCACAGAAAGGGCGGGGGTAGGGGGTTCCGGGTGGTCGAGCAGCGCAGCCTGGGTTGACCTAGATAATGATGGGCGGCTTGATCTTGTGGTGCTCCGCTATCTGGAATGGGATTTCGAGGATCTTTGGTGCGGAGAGCGTAAAGAGGGAGGGCGCGTCTATTGCCATCCGGACATGTTTAAGCCCATTGCTCCGCTGGTCTATCACAACAACGGGGACGGGACATTCACGGAAGTTTCTGAAAAAATCGGCATGTCCAAAAAAGGTAAAGCATTGGGCATTGCCATTGCCGACTATGATCACGATGGGCACATCGACATCTTTGTTGCCAACGACACCGTGCCGCAATTCCTGTACCACAACAGGGGAGACGGAACCTTCGAAGAGGTCGCGGTTAACGCCGGAGTTTCCGCGGATGGAAATGGCCACGTCTTCGCCGGCATGGGCGTGGATTTCGCGGATTACAACAACGATGGCTGGCCGGATCTCTTCGTCGGGGACTTGGCGAATCAGTGTTACGCAGTTTATTTGAATAACCACGACGGCTCTTTTACCTACGCCAGCGAAACCACGGGGATCGCGGCGATGTCCCTTTTACATTCCGGCTGGGGAGCGCGCTTGTTTGACTTCGACAACGACGGCTGGAAAGATTTGCTCGTTGCCCAAGGTCATCTTATGGAAAAGGTAGAACAGTCCCTGCCCGGCGTTCATTATCGCGAACCAATGCTGCTCGCCCGCAATACCCGCGCAGGATTCGCAGACGTCTCCGCGGCTTCCGGAACTCCGTTCCAGGAGCCATGGGTTGCCCGGGGACTGGCTGTCGGCGACCTGGATAACGATGGTCGTCTGGACGCGGTGGTGGTTACCAACGACGGGCCTGTCCATATACTGCATAATGTGACACCCACGAAGAACCACTGGCTGATTCTGGAGCTCGTTGGCCATAAGAGCAATCGCGACGCGATAGGCGCGGAGGTGAGAGTGACCACGCCTGACTTGCAGCAAATGGCGACCGTAAGTACTGCCGGCAGCTATCTTTCTTCGAGCGACAAGCGCGTACATTTTGGCTTGGGCCAGAACCTCAAGGCACAGAAAATTGAAATTCACTGGCCCAGCGGGATCACACAGATTCTTACGGACGTTCCGGTCGACAAAGTCTTAAAGATCGACGAATCTCCCGAGCCAAAATAGACATAGCTGATGCTGCGCACGCGGCTCAGAATAAAGAGCGAGCATACGAACCTCTCGGGTGCCTATTCGGGCCTTGTGAGCCTAGCTGCACTGCAGTCGACCTAGCTGGCTTCAAAGAATACTTTTTCGCGCCGCTTTAGACAGGCTGAGGTGCGGCCACATCCACTGCCTCGTTGGCTTTCCCTAATGACTCAATGCGCTCACAAAGAGTTAGGAGATCAGTCAGCATCCCGCGAACGGCGTCTCGATGAAGCAATTCCGTTCGGTAGAAGCAGTTCGCCTCTAGTTTGCTGTCCCATCCCTGTGGTAATGAAAATTGAGCGACTGAGCGTAGGTGATCAACCCGGCGAGTAACGACCAGACTTGAGATGGAATCCTGGATTTCAGTCCGATCGATCATGGCGCGGAATTCAGAGGAAAAGTCCGTGCTGAATGCCAAGGCCGCGGAGCCGGGAAACGACACTTGCACTCTTGTGTCTTTGGAGAATTCGACATCTCCGATCCTGCCGTAGTTTCGCCACACCGAAAGAAACGTGACACACACGAGGAAGGGCGCCGCGGCGAACTTCCACAGCAATACATGAGGTATGAGATCCTTGGGGATCACGAGAAGAAGATATGTTCCGAATGCGAAGGTCCGTAGGCCAGCCCAGATGATGCCTCGTTTACTAAATTTTCTTGCGCGGACTTGGAACGGCAAGACGAAATGACCTGCCACTGAAACACGGATGTACCCGGCGGTACCACCGCAGACTGAAAACGAAGCCGGCCGCCCATGGAACAGTCCGGCAACAGAAGGCCGGAGAAAGTAATTTCGAAAGGAATGGGTCCCATCGATTTTGGCGGTTCCTTGATCGAACAGATCCGCGAGCGCGAGGGCTCTCTGATGGCGGCTGCGTGCGACTGCAAAAGTGGCTAGCCAGCCAACCGCCATCGACAACCCAACGATGGCAGCCAAAATCAGAATGGCGATCAGCCAATGCATATCTCGCAACCTCGGCTGCGGCTCGCGACGTATCTCAATCTGCTTCATCACAAAAACAGTAGTTTCGAACAGTTCATCGCGATTCCCGCTTTTGAATTACTCTCATTTTAAATCCGCGAGACAGCTGCGGGGTTTTCAGTTCGCGACAAATGACGTCAGAGTAACTATGATGACTTGATATGAGCAGAGCCTGCTTAACGCGGTAAGCCGACAGCGACCCAAAGAAGAAATCCTCCGATTGATTCACCATTTCGGTGTTTCGGCGCGAGCCAGCGGCGCGCTGGGAAAACTGAGAGGGACGATTCGATGAGCCTTAGATTAGTGTCTAGTTCTTTCTTCTACCAGTTCGCCATTTTCGGAAAATCTGCGGTCAAACTCTTTCTTACAGGACAGGCACTTAAGCGCTCGCGTCTGCCAGTGCTCCTGTGGCGAGCGCAATTCGGTTGAGGCAGCGTTACGGCAGCAAAGTTAGGAACCTATTTGCGACGTTTTCGAATCCTGCAGGCAGCGGTTTAGTTCTTCTCGCAGAAGCTGAAAGTCGATTGGTTTTGAGAGGCAGGCTCTGCAGCCTGCCTTTAAGATCCGTTCTTGCTCCGCTACCAGAGCATGTGCAGTCACGGCAATCACAGGAATCTCACACGTCTCCGTTTTTTGGCGCATCCATGCGTGGAGGTCGAGGCCGTCGTCTTTACCAAGATTGATATCGAGTAAGACGGCATCCGGAAGCCGCTTCTCAAGAGATTCATAACTGGTCTTCAGGTCTGTGGCGAACCAGACTTCGTAGCCTTCCACTTCGAGCCAGTCGCAGAGGAGCTCGCGGTTGAGCTCGTTGTCTTCGACCACGAGGATTCCCCGTTTCAAGCACCCTCCAGAACCTGAGGAGTTACGACGCGCTCCAACTGCCTCATCAACGGTTCCCGCCAGGAATTCTGCTTACGGAAGAGCGATTCCGCGTGCGCGCGGATGTATTTCTCTTCTTCCTTGGTGAGGTCCTTGCTTGTCAGAACGAACACGGGAAGATCGGCCGTGCGTGGATTGCCACGCCACTCGGCCAGCAATTCAAGGCCGCTCATCTTGGGTAGCACCAAATCTAGTATGACGAGTTCGGGCAGAGCATGATCCACACGGGAACGGGCTTGGGCGCCATCGGCCGCGATGGTCACGGAGTAGCCGCGCGTCGTGAGTAACTCTTCGATTATCTCGCGTGTGGATACGTCGTCTTCCACCACCAAAATCGTTCTTTGCGGCGGTACGCTCCCGCGAGACCGGAGGCAGCGCTCCACGGCAGCCAGCAACGTCACCTTGTCCACGGGTTTAATCAAATACTCGTCGGCGCCGAGAGCAGCTCCAACGCCAGGCTGATCCACGATGGTCACAACAATGACGGGGATCTGAGATGTGCGCCGGTCATTTTTCAATTTCAGCAGAACCTCCAGCCCGTGAACCGGCTGCATGAGGAGATCCAAAGTGATGGCATCCGGATGGTGTTCCGCCGCCATCTCCGTGGCGCGTTCCGGCTGGTCACATCTCAGGGTCTCATAGCCAGAAGACGCCAATTGCGATTGGATGAGCTGCCCTGTCGCCGCATTGTCCTCAATGACAAGAATCCGCGGGGCTTTGTGTGCCTTTGCCATGGGCCTAGACGTTTGAGCGGGCTGATCCATAGCCACGGCAATGAGCGGAAGAGAAAAATTGAAGCAGGCACCCTCGCCGGGCTGGCTTCCGATCTCTAGTTTGCTGCCATGCAACTCGACGAGGCGCGCAGTGATGGCTAGTCCCAAGCCTGTGCCCTCGGTGGCGCTACCCGTTTCTCTCAGGCGGAAGAACGCTTCAAAGATGCGCTGTTGTTGTTCGGGTGGAATACCCGGGCCATTGTCGCGCACTTCGATCCTGACCTGGTCATCCAATTGGCAGGCGGCCAGTTCGATCCGGCCACCTTCCGGCGTGAACTTGATCGCGTTGCCGGCAAGATTCATGAGCACCTGCTTAAATCGCATGGCGTCTGCATGAACATGTAGATTAGGATCGGCCTGTTGGAGTAATGCTTGCGATTTCTTTTCCGCCAGCGGGTAAAGAGCGCTGATCACCTCCGCAAAGGCAGACGCAATCGTCACATCCTCGCGCGTAAGCTCCATTTTGCCCGCTTCGATTTTGGAGAGGTCTAGAATATCGCTGATTAGTTTGAGAAGGTGTTTCCCGCCGGTATGTATGTGGCTGACGTAGCGTCGCTGCCGATCGTTCAGGGGGCCGTAACGCTCATCGGCAAGCAGGTCGGAAAAACCCAAAACTGCGTTCAATGGCGTGCGCAGCTCGTGGCTCATTGTCGAGAGGAATTGGTCTTTGAATTTGCTTGCGCGTTCAACCTCCTCCTTTGCTCGAACCACCGAATAAGAAAACTCTTCCACTTCCTTCTTGGCGGTCTCCAACTCCGCGGTGCGGTCCTTGACGCGTTGCTCGAGCTGGTCGTGAGCATGGCGCAATGCTCCCTCGCTTTGCTGAATCTGCGCCAGCATCTCGTTAAAGGCGTCAATCAAAATGGACAATTCGCCGCTTCCGCCGCGAGTCGGAGTCGCACGGAGGGAATAGTTCCTGTCGCGTGAAACAATATTCGCAATCTCTGCCAACCGCACGATGGGATCAGCAACGGCTTTTCGGAAGATGGACGAAACCAACAAAGCTGCCACCATAGATGCAAACAGAACAATCGCAGCGATCCCGGCGTATCGCTCCAGGCGTCGATTCAATTCCTCCACACCGGATCGGATGTAGACAATCGCAGTCGGCTTCCCTTGAAACACGATCGAGCGGACCAGCACGATCTCCTTGTTCCTGAGTCGGTGGGTTTCTATCTCCCCCGGAGGGATGGCAGGAAGCGCCTGGACCTGGCCCGCCTGGTCGCGGGCGTATGTCGCGAAAAGCCGGCCCTCTGGAGTGTAAATGCTGGCAGACATGATTTCTGGGGAAGCCTTCAACGCCGAAAGCGTGTTTTCCGCAGATCGCTGATCGTTGAAGAGCAGAGCGGATGCAGTATTCGAGCCTATAATTTGGGCCTGCGTGGAAAGATTCCGGAACATGTTCGCTTGGAACGTTGCCATGTCATACGCTATGAACGCGGTACATGCCAATAGGAGAGCAGCACCGCTGACCAACATGTTCATCCAAGTAAGTCTCCGGGAGAACGTATGGCTCTGGCGGTCGAGCATCTCTATACTCCCCCTTCTCGAACGTTCCTTCTTACGATGGTAGCCACCTTAAGGAGTTCGGAACTCAAGGTCAGCTTGGCGGTTTCAGCCTTTGCCAGGTTGATCTCGAAGCGAACTTTGCCGCCATCCAGGACGAACTGGATCATGCCGCCTCGGCGGGAAAAGGCGGGCATGTCGCTGACAGTTAGAATGCTCGATTCATCCAGTGCCGCGAGTATCTCTTTCAAATGGTTTTCTTCCGTCGAACTGATGAACAGGATGCGGCATCCCTCAGCGTCTCGCGGTGTGGAAATCCGCTTCGCCGCCAGCGGTTTACCGTCCATCGTTTCACCGGCAAGCGTCGAATCAAGACTTGGACCAAAGGGATCCCGGCCAAGTACGCAAATAGAAAACGAATCGCCTTTCGCGGTCGTGGCGTTGGGGGGCCATTGGACAAATCGACCAAAATTATAAAGATAAGTGGCCTTGACCTGATACTCGGACACTTTCGGCTGTTGGGCGTGCAGAACGGTGATGTGGAGAAGAGCCAACATAGCGATAACGGCAGTTGGGCGCCGCCAGGCGCAGGAGTACCGCTTGGAAACATAGCCCCGCGGAGCGCATTGGTTCGAAGCGGAGTTACCGGAGCGCGTCATGGATGTTTGTTCCCGTTACTTTCTCCAGGTGATCTTTCCGTAGATGCTTCTCTTGATTCCGACCAGCGGGCCGGGGTTCCCTCCAAATTCCGCGTGAGAGGGCTGCAGGAGGTTCTGCCCGACGAGCGAGAAATCGAGACCTTCTCCAAAGTGCCATCCCAGTCGGACGTCGGCCGTACTATAGGAGCCTACGGCCTGCGCAGGAAGCGCGCTCGAGTATCGGAAAGTTTGGTCGAACTCGAAGTGCTTAGGCAAATTAATGAACGATTGGAAGCCCACTAAACTGCTCGGGCTCGAGCCCAAGTACGACCTGAGTATATTCCCCGTGTCCGTGTATCCCGACTTGTCGCCTAGCGCCATATGCAGGTATGAATAGGAGCCACGCACCTGCCACCAGTGCGTAATCTTCCAATTTGGAGCGATTTCCGTTCCGATGGTGTGACCCTTAATTCCGTTGGCATACGGCAAGACGATGAGAAGGCGCGTTGGGTTGCCCGCAAGGGCGAGCGAGAGTGCCCCGTAGCTCTGGAGGTCGTTATAGTCATTGTAAAATGCGGTGAAATCTACATATAGACTGCGACCGACCTGCGTGCGGTATCCCGCCTCGTAGCCGACCAATTGCTCCGCCTTGAGGTTGGGATTGCCAGTGATCTCGAAAAAGATCGGCGGGGGTGGTGTTGCTCTCACGAAGATCGCGAACTGAACATCCTGGTCCACTCGCGACGGTGTCCGCACGGCCCGCGTCACTGCGGTCCAGAAAGACTGTCTGTTGGTAGGCGCCCACAGCAACCGAACGCTGGGCTGCCAGTCAAAACCGCTGAAGTTGTTGTGTTCCAGCTTGGTTCCCGCCGTCAGCATGAGCTTGTCTTTGACGATCGGTAGTTCATACTGCACGAAGCCACTGTAAATGCTGTCGGTCTGACTGCGCGGGAAGAAATCCACACCGTCCGATGTCGGAATGAAGTTGCTCGGGCTTACCCTTGCCCCCAAGCCCCAGGTCAGCTCCTGGTCACCATGAACGCGGACATGCTGGATGAAGTCAATATCAAACGTATCGCGCGTCTCACCGAGTTCGAAATCCTGGCGATTGGTCCGGTCGAAGTATGCTTGAATTTGTATGTCAGATCCTTCTCCCGTCGTATGCTGCCAGCGAGCCAGCAGATTGCCTCCGGAAAAGTACGCATTGCCGAACCGCGCCGTCTCGGCCGGAGGAAAATACGAGGCAATGAGGGAGCCTTCTCCGCTCTCTCCGCGGTAAATATCGCCCTGCACGGTAAAAGCGTCCTTCTCGCCGCTCTTCCAATCCGTGCGGAAACCCATCTGCCCCATCCGCCAGCGGTCGAATTCGTTCGCGTCGGAGTGAAATTCCGGCCCGCGAACCCCACCCGTACCGTAGATGCGATAGTTGAAGTCCTCTCTTGCTGAGCTGCCATAACGGACTCCGCCCGTTCCCTTGTCGACGTTTCCGCCCCCCAGGGTGGCCAGGACACCATGGGTGTACTCTGAACTCTTCGTAATGATGTTGATCACCCCGTTGACCGCATTGGCTCCCCAGATGGTGCCACCCGGTCCGCGGATTACCTCGATACGCTCCACGTCCTCGAGCATGACGTTCTGGACGTCCCAATACACACCCGAGAAGAGGGGTGTGTAGACGCTCCGGCCGTCAATCAAGACCAGCAAGGACTTTGAGAATTGGCCGGCAAACCCGCGAATCGCGACGGACCAATGATCCGCATCAATACGCGCAACTTCTACACCTGGCGCCAGGCGGAGGACCTCCGGGATGCTTGTCGCCCCGGATCGGCGGATATCTTCCTGCGTGATGACAAAGACCGCAGCGGGTGTCTTCAGGACCTGCTGCGGGTCCTTGGAAACAGTGGTGACCTCAATGCTGCCGAGCTGTTCGAGGCTCAGCTGCTTTAGATTTTCTTCTGGCATTTGAGCGCTTGGTGTGGACTGGGCCCGAGCCGTCTGACTCGTCACCGGGAACCAAAGCAGAAGAGTGAGAGCGCTTGCGGCCATGATCCGGCGAGTCGATGATCGGTATGGGCGGCGAAAATTGAGCTCTTTGCTTGGCCGATTCTGAAGGAGGCTAGCGTTCACGGTTTGGCCTGCTCCCGGCTGCTGGCATCGCTGACTCGGTGACCAGGACCTCCAGCTCGTTCACTAGTGAACCATCCCACCAGCCGCGTTTTACTTCTTCTCGCATGATAGCCAGGGCCTTTTCTACGGGAAGCGCCTTGCGATAGGGCCGGTCCGTGGTAAGTGCGTCATAAATGTCCGTGACTTGAAGGATGCGCGCGGCGAGCGGAATTTGTTCGCCTTTGAGCCCATCTGGGTACCCAGACCCGTCCTGTTTTTCGTGGTGGTGGCGAATGATCGGCAGGACATTGCGGAAGGATCTGAGCGGGGTGCAAATCCGCTCGCCCTCTATGGTGTGCCGTTCCATGATTTTTCGTTCTTCTGGGGTCAGCGGTCCGGGCTTCAGCAGGATGTGCTCCGGCACGGCCAGCTTGCCGATATCGTGTATAAGGCCGCCTCGGCGCAGAGCGACAAGCAGGTTGTCAGGCAAACCCAGCTTTTCCGCCAGGGCCACCGAATATTTTGAAAGGCGATCGCAATGGCCTTCGGTATAGGGGTCCTTCGCCTCGATCGACAGCGCAAGACTGAACAGCACGGTCTCGGCGTTGTCCAGTTCATCGGTGAATTGCTTCAGGCGCAACAGAGAAAGCACACGGGCTAGCAATTCGTGCTTATTCAGCGGTTTGCGGAGAAAATCATCGGCGCCGCACATGATCCCGTGGATGCGGTCCGAGTCGCTGTTTAGGCTGGTGAGCAATACGACAGGGATCAATCGGGTTTCCGGCTTAGCCTTCATCGCCTGACAAACTTCAAATCCAGTTGGGCGGGGCATCACCACATCCAGCAGCGCAAGATCAATCGATCCGCTTTTCACATGCTCTAGCGCTTGCTGGCCGTTTGCCACACAGACAACCTGGTAACCCTCTGCGCTCAGCAGAGCGGAGAGCAGTTCGCGATTGCCTTCGTTGTCATCGGCCACAAGGATGATTCCTTCATGGCGTTCCGAGGCAGACATACCGCCTCCTCAACAGTCAACTTAACCACGCACGGAGGATTGCACGCGCCAACTCTCGCCAATGGTAAGGAGAATTAGCTCAGCCCCGGGCATCGAACTGCCAATCCACGGCGCATACTTGTAAGTGTCTCAAATTCACAAGTGCCGTCCGCTGCACTTTCACGGTGCGGGCCTAATCAGTAAATAACCGAATGGATTGAGTGGCAAAGCGGACTTGTGCTAACGAGAGCGGCGGTGTAACGCAGAAGGGCCGTTCGCGCCGGTCATATTCTGGACGTATCGTCGCCAACTAGGAAACTATCGAGAAACGGTAACTAAACCCTGTACAAGAGAAGCGCTCGCTCTGCGCGCAACATCGAAATGGTGGGTGCGTAGAATTTCAAGGTAACCCAGTCTGTCACCCAGTCATAGCTTATGGTCCGCCTGGAGTTTGTAGCCGTGGCAGGTGTCGCAGATGCATTGCAGATTTTCCCGATGGTCCGGATTCCCTGCTCTCAATTTTCGGATGAGCCTTGCAGGAACGATGTGATCTACGTGACGACGTCACTTCCGACACCACTATCTATCAACAAAACTCTTACCGATTCTTGCGTTTTGGGCTAGGTCCACCGACTGGTTCGCCCGGCCCTTCTGACTCCCTGGTTGGAATCCAGGCGGTCGGAAAGAACGTGGGTTCCACCCCTCTGCCCCTACCAAATCCCAATAAAAATCGGCCTTTTTCGTTCCACTCTTCCCCAAATCGAGAGTTGTCCCCATTTGAAGGAAAAAGGGAGGGGGATTGCCGAGGCCATCCCCTTCGAACAAGGACCGCTCGAGATTATTGGCCCGAGGCAGCGGTGTAAAACGTCACGAACAGCGGCGCTGCGCCAGTCGCCGCGGTAGGCGGGTTGGCTGGCGTCAAGCCCCCCGGCGGCGGCGTTGTGCTGCCCGCAGCTGCGACTTGGAAGAGTGAGATGGTGTTGCTGAGGTTGTTGTCGATGGCCAGCAGAGCGCCCGTCGGGTCAATAGCCAAACCGAACGGGGCAATCTGGGTTGGTTGGGCCGTACCAATCTGAGAACCGATCACCCCGGTGGATGTATTCAGGTTATAAGCAAAGACCTGGCCATTACCACCCGCGTCTGCATCCAAGACGTACAGGTAATTTCCAGTTGGATCGGTAAGGACGTTGATTGTCGCGGTCGCGCCGGTGACGATGAAGTCCGCCCCAACACTGGTCAATTGGCCATTGCTACCGATGCTGTAGCCAGAGACCGACTGCGTGGTTGTCGTTGTCCCGTTGTTTGCCACATAGAGGTGGCCGTTCACATCGGTTGTCCCGTAGACAGGGACATTGCCGGTCGGGATTGACGGTGTGCCGAGCTGCGTCAGCGCGCCCGCATTAGCGCCCGTCTGAGTGATGGCATACTCACTGACACTATTACCGAGGTTGTTTACCACGTACACGTACTTGCCAGTGCGGTCGGTCATGATCCATGTTGGCGAGTTCAGTGTTGCATCGGTGTAGTTGGTCATACCCGGGATGGCAGTGAGTGCACCGTTGGTGGCGGGCGCCTTGTCGGCCGTCTGGGTAATCGAGAAGCCGAAGATCGAATTACCAAGGTCGCTGATGACGTAGATAAAGCGGCCCGTGGGATCAATTACGCCGACGTTTGCGCTGGCAGTGGGGGAGGCTACTACCGCCGCTTGGCCGGAATCGGTTAGAGAACCGGTGGCTGAGTTTATGTCTTCTACATGCAAGGATCCGCTGAAGTCGATGTAGTACATGAAATCGCCGGAGGGATGAAGGATGACTTGCCCTGGCGTGGAGGCGCTAAATGGCGATCCGGTAAGGGGTGTAAAAGTGCCAGCAGTTACATCTACCGCATAGCCGGAGATGGAACCAGAAGTGTCGGCGACGTAAGCGAATCTAGCCGTCGCGGCTTGAACGGTGAGTGTGGCGGTAGCTGTAAAGCCAGAGACACTTTCGGTGGCGGTGATGGTGGAGGTGCCGGCGGTGATGCCCAAGGCAACGGCGCTATTTGGATCGATGGTGGCGACCGTGGTCGTGCCGGAACTCCAGGTGACCGGGTTAGCCGGAGGCTGGGTGGTGCCATTGCTCAACATTTCCATCGCCGTAAAGAGTGTCGTGGTGCCAGTCGAAACGGTGATTGTGGCGGGTGTAATCACCAGCGAGGTGGCTGCGGCGGCGCCAACGACAAGCGTTGCCTGGCCGACCGTGATGCCGTCGCAGCTGGTGGCTGTGATGGTGGTGGTACCTGTGCTGACGGTTGTGACGTTGCCTGCGTTGTCGATCGTCGCGACATTGGTGTTGCTGCTGGCCCAAGTCACCTGGCTGGAGACGTCGAGGTCGCTGGGGGACCCTCCCGAGGCGAACGTGAAATTGCCGATCGCCGCGAAGGACTGACTGGCACCGAGCGGCACAGTAGCGGTCGTAGGGTTGAGGCGGATCGAATTGAGCTGATCCACCGCCAGGGGTTCGGTGGTGGACGAGATTCCAGAAAAGGTGGCACCGATATTCGTGGTGCCAAGGCCGATACCAGTGGCCAGCCCAGTGGTGCTGACCGAGGCTACCGATTTACTTGAGGAACTCCAGGTGGCGGTGCTGCTCACATCTTTTGTGGTTCCGTCGCTGAAACGAGCGGTGGCGGCATACTGCAAGGAGCCGCAAGTGGCGGTTACAGGCGCAATGATAGCCGCAGGGCGCTTTCCCGTTGGTGGCGGCGTTTGCAGAGCGGGACGAGCGCCATGGTGAGCAGCCCCCCTGACTGTCCCAGCCGGTGTGGCGCTGACGTAAATCTCCCCATTATTCGGGGCAACGGTCACAAACTGCACCCTGGGTGTAGAATCGCTGCAGGCAGCAAGGATTGCCGCGCAAACCAATGCCATCCCTGAAAGTGCCAAACGACTGGGCTTGCTTATCATGACGCCTCCTCAGCGTAGTTGCACGAAGTACAACAAGACACAGACACCCCAGCGTATGGAGATCATTTCGTGAACGAGGGAGTTACTTCGGCGGGCGAGGCTCCCACTCCGTTCCATGTTTTGGATCCCAAGACGCCTCTGCAGGGGGAACGATACTTTAAGCCTGACACTTCGGCATAGTGTCAGCTCGGTTATGATTGACGTGTCGATTAACTCCACGCCCGCGATTGCCATCCCAAGGAAGGCGGGTCCTCACTTCGAGGGCTTTCTAGGCTTTCCATTCTTGAGACGCCGGACTCTCCTGGCTATCAATATCGTAGGTGGGCCTAAGGAAATTGGGCCAGCTCTATGAATACCAGCGCGAGAAGCAGGCGCGTGCCAGGACGAGGTACTGCAGTAGGGTGACACATTGTCTTCGGAGTGCTCAGGGATGGGAATTGTTTTCCATTTGTTCGATGTCCTTCTGCTCGATCTGACGCATAAGCTCTCCGCGATGAAACAAGTAGGAGCGCAATTTGGAAGATATTTCACTGGGGACGGCATGAAACTGATTATCAGCGG
>Ga0210410_10001945_pt1 | contig 18850 bp, 15 predicted proteins | sample IncBWC4MmetaG_FD_161058 | JGI IMG/M metagenome (GOLD analysis project Ga0210410, IMG submission 161058) | Forest soil microbial communities from Barre Woods Harvard Forest LTER site, Petersham, Massachusetts, United States - Inc-BW-C-4-M | ecosystem: Environmental > Terrestrial > Soil >... | reverse complement strand
GCGCGTCCTCCCACGAGCGGAGAGTCGCGATTTTGGAAGAAGGCCAGCTAGTCGAGATTTACATTGAGCGCGAAAAAGAGTTCGCGCTTGTCGGCAGCATCTACAAGGGAAAAGTAACGCGCGTTCTACCCGGCATGCAGTCGGCGTTCGTCGACATCGGTCTGGACGGCGACGCATTTCTCTACGTCAGCGACGTTTTCGAGAATCTCGAAGACTACGATCACGGCCATTCGCACGGAGACGCTCCCGCGCCCGCGATTGCCGCGGCTTCGGGCGGAGCGCTGATCGAACCGCTGCCGGGCGAGACGCTCTCCACGCGCGCTGTTCATGAAGAGACGATCTCTCTGGATGAGCCGCGCGAAGAGCACGGCCGCGATCACGCTGCTGCCGAAGAATTCCGCGGAGCGCCGGAGCAACACGAAGGCGATGCCGGCGTGGAAAGCCGTTCCGCAGAAATCAGCGACCTCGACGAGCGCCAGCCGGAGTCGAACGCCTCCGCGCCACAAAATTTCGCGCCAAGTTACAACCCGACGCGCAACTATCCTCCCCGCATCGGCAATGATCGCCCGCAAGGCAACGACCGCGGCGGAGATCGCGGCGGCGACCGGGATCGCGGGCGCGGCGGACGCCGTGGACGTTTTGGACGGCGTCGCGGCGGAAGCGGTGGCGGCGACCGGGATCGCGATCGGCGTCCACACGGACAGGGCGGCGGCCGCAATTTGCCGCCATCAAAATATGCTTCTCCGCAGGGTGAGCGGGAAAATCGCGGCGGATACGACAACCGGCGTCCTTCGAACGATCGCGCGCCCAGCGCTCCCACGGAAACGCGCGAGGACGATATTGTTCTGCCGGGCGAATCGCTCGCGAAGTATCGCGCGCGGCCCGTGCAGCCTCCGGTCGAGCCGCTTGGCGATCACGAACCCGAAGAGCGCCAGCCAGATTTTGAGCAGACCCCGGCGCGTCCAGCGGTCGGCCTGCAACCTGGAACAGGAACTCCCCGGCGTTTCTCCGGCAGCCTGCCGCACTGGGTGTTAGCGGACAAAGAATCGGAAGCCGCAGCGGGAGCGTCTGAAACTTCCCCGGAAGAACAAACCCCCGAAACCGTTGCGGAACTCGATCACACGGAAGATGCCGCGGCTGAACCGGCACGCAATGCTGTTCCGGCCCTCAGCGATGAAGAGGCGGTCTCTCTCTCCGCCCGCCTGGTGGAAGCGAAGCACGAAGAGACACAGGCGCGCGCCGAAGCCGACTCGCTTGTCGGTGGAGCGGACTTCGACGAGGACGAGGCTGAAGCACTCCACGAAGCGCATGAGATTGCCGAGCGCGAGGAACACGGCCACCACGAGGATGAATCCGAAGAAGAGCAGGATGAGCGCGAAGCACGCGAAGACCGGGAGGACGCGGAAGAGGAAGCCCACGAAACGCAGTTCGCCGCCGAATCCGGTCACGCGGAACACCATGAGGAAGCAGGCGGAGAAGAGCATGCCGAAGAAAATCGCGCAGAACTGACCGAAGCTGAGCGCGCCGACCTTGCTCACGATGAAGCCATCGAACACGTTGCGGCGGAAACCATGTCGGCAGCCGTGGCAGCGGATGGTTCGTCCGTCGAAGCCGTCATTGAAGATGACACCGTTCTTTTGCCGGGAGAAACCCGCAGCCCGCGTAATCCGAACGCTCCGCGAGAAGATTTCGCCCGCATCGGCACCAATCCGCGTTCCCGCTTCCAACGCTCGCAGCGCGGTGGACGCGACCGCGGCGGTGATCGTGGTGGTGATCGCGGCGGATTCCGCGGACGCGGCGGACGCCCGGATGGGCGCTCCGATCGTCCCCATCGCGGCGGCGACCGTGACCGTGGTGGTGATCGCGGCCCGGATCGCGGTGGAGACCGCGGACGTGGACGCTTCGAGCGTCGCGGCGGGCATGGTCCGCATCGCGGGCATCACGGCGGACACGCTCCTTCCCGCCGGCCGCAATTGATTTCCGAGATGCTGAAGGCGGGCCAGGATGTCGTCGTGCAGATCGCCAAGGAACCTCTCGGCAAGAAGGGCGCGCGCATCACAAGCCACGTCGCGCTCCCCGGCCGCTTCCTGGTCTACATGCCGACCATCGATCACATCGGCGTTTCGCGCAAGATTGCCAGCGCGGAAAATCGCTCGCGCCTCCGCCGCCTGGTCGGCGAAGCGCGGGGCAGCTATCCCGGAGGATTTATCGTGCGGACCGCTGCGGGCGGGGCCACCGACGACGAAATCCGCACCGACATCGAGTTCCTCGGCAAGACCTGGAACGAAATTAAGCAGAAGCACGAGGAGCGGAAGGCTCCCGCGCTGCTTCACCGCGACTTGAATCTAGTCGAGCGCATTCTTCGCGATTACGTTAGCGACGATTTCACCGGCATCTGGATCGACAACGAAGAGGAGTTCGGCAAGGTCGTCGAATTCGTCAGCCGCTTCCAGCCCAAGCTCGTCAACAAGGTGAAGCTCTATACCAAGGAGCAGCCGATTTTTGAGGAGTTCGGCATCCAGCACGAACTCGACAAGGCTCTTCGCGCCAAGGTCTGGCTTAAGTCCGGCGGCTACATCGTCATCAACCACACCGAAGCGCTGGTGGCTATCGACGTCAATACCGGCAAATTCGTCGGCAAGGGCTCCATCCGCCTGGAAGACACGATTGTCAAGACCAACCTGGAAGCCGTAAAGGAAATCGTGCGGCAGATTCGCCTGCGCGACCTCGGCGGCATCATCGTGGTGGACTTCATCGACATGGAAGAGCGCCGCAACCGCGAAAAGGTTTTGAGCGCGCTGCAGCAGGCGCTCGAACAGGACAAGGCGCCGTCGAAAGCGCTTTCGTTCAACGAGTTCGGCCTGGTCTGCATCACCCGCAAGCGCACCAAGCAGGCGCTGGAGCGCGTGCTCTGCCAGCCCTGCCCGTATTGCACCGGCTCCGGCATGGTCAAGTCCATCCCCACGCTCTGCTACGAAATCCAATCGGAAGCGCGCAAGATGGCCGTGGCCGATCATGAGGGGCCGAACCTGACCCTTCGTGTGCATCCGGAAATCGCCAAAGCGCTGAAAACCCGCGAGTCCATTCTGATCGACGAACTGGAGCAGAACTCGCACAAGCACATCATTATTCAGTCGGACGCGACGCTGCATTGGGAGCAGTACGACATTTACTAGTGGGGAGTTTTCAGTAATCAGTAATCAGTAATCAGTCAGAAAGAAAACGCCCGGGCGACTGTTCGGGCGTTTTTCTTTTTCTCTCAAAGTGCCGTTGCCACCCAGAGGACGCCGCCCCCGCCAACCGGCAGATTTCTTGCCAACCCACCCGTTTCCCGCTAGATTTCTGTTCGGGCCAGAGTTCTTTCCCAATCGTGAGCTCGCGAGAATTTTCGAGTCGAGGTTAACTTGCGCATGGCCGCTCCGCCCGCTGCCTCCACCCGTTCCGCGGACGAAGAACTCCGCGATGTTCAGGAAACTTCCTGCTGCGTTGTTGGCGGCGGTCCTGCCGGCGCGATGTTGTCGTTGCTTCTCGCGCGGCACAACATTCCTGTCACGCTGCTGGAAATGCACAAGGACTTCGACCGCGAATTCCGCGGGGACACCATTCATCCCTCCACCCTCGAAATCCTGGACCAGATTGGGCTGGCCGGAAAACTCCACGAAATTCCCCACACCAAAATTTCCGGGCCGACGATCAAGTTTGCCGATGGAGACTTTAGGCCCTTCGATCTGGGCCGCCTGAAAACACGATTTCCCTACATTCTGCTTGTGCCGCAGGTGCGCTTCCTCGAATTCATCACTCGCGAGGCCGCCAAATATCCTTCGTTCAAGCTCGTGATGCACGCCAATGTGAATCGGCTTGTGGGAGAAAATGGAATCGTCCGCGGCGTGCAATACCTGGCTCCGGGCGGAGCCCACGAAATTCGCAGCCCGCTGACGGTTGGCGCTGACGGACGCTTTTCATTGTTGCGCCGCTTGGCGGGTTTCGAGCCTGTCAAAACTTCCCCGCCCATGGATGTGCTGTGGTTCCGGCTTCCCAAATTGCCGGGCGAACCCGAAATTGTCGGCGGCGCGTTTGGCGGTATTGGGGGCGGACGCCTATTCATTCTTCTGGAGCGCAACGATTACTGGCAGGCGGGCCTCGTTTTTCCCAAAGGGCACTACCAGGAGCTCCGCAATGCCGGCGTGGAGGCGATTCGCAAGACCATCGCCGAGATCGAGCCGCGCTTTGCGCCCAACGCCGAGTCGCTTACCGATTGGCATCAGCTCACATTGCTCTCGGTCGAATCAAGTTGCTGCCCGATGTGGCACAAGCCCGGACTGCTGCTAATCGGCGATGCCGCGCACGTAATGTCTCCCGTGGGTGGCGTCGGCATCAACTATGCCATCCAGGACGCTGTGGTCGCGGCCAATGTTCTGTCGGCAGGGCTGAAATCCGGCAGCGTTTCAGATGCCGACCTAGCTGAGGTGCAGCGCCAGCGCGAGTGGCCGACTCGTGTCATCCAGTCCGCGCAATCGTTTTTGCAGAGACGCATCATCGCCGGCGCCCTGAACACCGCGCAGGCTGGAAATGTGCCCTGGCAACTGCGATTGTTCTCAAAAATTCCGATTGTGCGCGATATTCCGCCCCGCCTCATCGCCTTCGGCCCGCGCCGCGTGCGCCTAAAAGTGGTCTGAATTGCAGGGAATGAACGCTTTGCAGCGATTGAGACAACGGTCTCCGCAAGCGCTGTGGACGACCCGGAATCGTCTAATTCAAATATTTGAGGTGCTTAAGTCCCAGAATAGCGCTGCTCTTTCCAGGGATCGCCATAGGCGTGATATCCATTGCGTTCCCAGAAGCCGAGCCGGTCATGGTCAAGCAGCATGAAGCCGCGCACCCATTTCACACTTTTCCAGGCGTAGAGATGCGGCACGATGAGGCGCAGCGGACCGCCATGCTCGGCCGTCAGCGGCTCTCCATCGTGTTCGAAAGCAAACAGTACGTCCGGCCGCAGCAAATCCTTCAGCGGGATATTTGAGGTGTAGCCTTCTTCGGCCAGCACGAGCACGTGTTCGGCATCCGGCTTGGCCTTCGCGCGTTCCAGCACGTCCGCGAACCGCACACCTTTCCAAAGATTGTCCAGGCGGCTCCAGCGCGTTACGCAGTGAAAATCGCTGGTGGATTCCACCTGCGGGAGTGCGCGGAACTCTTCCCAGGAAAGGCGCAGCGGCGTTTCCACCAAGCCGCTGATTTTGAAATCCCACCTGGTCGCATCGAAATGCGGCACGCTCCCGTAGTGCAGCACCGGCCATTTAATCGTCAGCGATTGACCCGGGGGCAGCCGCCCCTCGGCCTTGGCCTGCTTTTCCTTCGCTCGCCTACCGCCATCATCCCCGAATATCGGCATCCCGACACCTCTGCTTGATTAGAGTCCGCAGCACTCGATTGGTTTCAATCGCGATTCTTCCGCATTCGGTAGCGCGCAAATAAGCGTATTTATGCTACTTTGGGCGTCTGCCTTGGTGCAGTTGCCGGCCAGTTGAGCAAGGAGGATTTCCATGGCAACACCTGCTCCCGTCAGCGATTTGAACCGTCGTTTTGAGATTCCCGGCATCGCCAAAATCGTGGATGGCCACGGTGGACTTCCCTGCGTCCAGGTCACGGCGCCGCGCGCCACCGGTGAAATCTACCTGCATGGCGCGCATATCACATCCTGGCAGCCAGCAGGCGCCGAAGAAGCGCTCTACGTCAGTTCGAAATCGAAGTGGCAGGATGGCTGCGCGATTCGCGGCGGCGTTCCCATCTGCTTTCCGTGGTTCTCCACGCGTGCCGAGGATCCACGCTCCCCGGCGCACGGGCTGGTGCGCACAAAGTCGTGGCAACTGGAAGGCATAACCCACGCGGATCACAACGTCACCATCGCGCTCTCCACCTCCGCCGACGACGCGACCCGCAAAACGTGGTTCGGCGATTTTCATCTGCTATTCTGTGCCACGTTCGGTGAACAACTGCGTCTCGAACTCATCGTTACCAACCACGGCACGACGTCCTTCCGCTTCGAAGAAGCGCTCCACTCCTACTTTCGCGTGGGCAACGTCGCGGCCGCCAAATTGCGCGGACTGAACGGCGCCGTGTACGCGGATAAAACTAACGGCAATCGCGAAAAGCACCAGCACGGCGAGCTCGCGCTTTCCGCGGAAACCGACCGCATTTACCGCAACACACTGGCGACGGTTGAAATCGAAGATTTCGCGGCTCGCCGCCGTGTACTGGTTGCCAAAGAAGATTCCCGCGACACCGTTGTCTGGAATCCCTGGTCGGAAAAAGGAAAGGCCATGTCTGACGTCGGCGCCGACGAGTGGCGCCACTTTGTCTGCGTCGAAACCTGTAACGTCGGCGATCACGGCATCAATCTTGCACCCGCCCAGGCGCACACCATGACCGCCCTGGTATCCCTTAGCGCTATCTGATCGCGCGGCGTCCCTGGTTCGTTGCCTTATTGCTTCTTTCCGCGTGCTATCATTTGAACTTCGAAGCACAAGGAAAGCGAATCGCCAATGCCCGCACGCATCCTCGACGGCTTGAAAATCCGGGATGAAATCTTCTCTGAACTGAAATCCGAAATCGCCAAGCTGCACGCGCAGGGCATCCGCCCGGGCCTCGCTGCCGTCCTCGTGGGCGAAAATCCCGCCTCGCAGCTTTACGTTAAAAGCAAAATCTCCGCCTGCGAGCAGCTTGGCATGGCCAGTTGGATGCACACTCCGCCGGCCGGAGTTTCTACCGACTATATGCTGCAGCTCGTACGCGATCTGAATGCCGACGACAACGTTGACGGCATTCTTATTCAGCTTCCCCTGCCTTCGCAGATCGATTCGAAACGCGTCCTCGAGTCCGTCGATCCCGCGAAAGATGTGGATGGCTTCCATCCCGTTAGCATGGGCAGGCTCGTTAGCAATCGGCCCGGCTTGGTTGCCTGCACGCCCGCGGGCTGCATGGAAATGCTTCGCCGCAACGACATTCCCGTCGAAGGCGCCAACGCTGTCGTGCTCGGCCGCAGCGACATTGTGGGCAAACCTATGGCTCTGCTTCTTTTGCACGCCAACGCGACCGTTACGATTTGTCATTCGAAAACGCGCGATCTCCCCGACGTCATTCGCCGCGCCGACATCCTCGTGGCCGCCATTGGCAAAGCAGGCTACGTGCAGCCTGGCTGGATAAAACCCGGCGCCACCGTGATCGACGTAGGCACCAACAGGGTCACTGACGCTGCTGAAGCCGCGCAACTCTTGCAAAATTTTCCCGAACGCCTCGAAAAATTCCGCGCCAAGGGCAATGTTCTCATCGGCGACGTTCGCCCGGACTCCATCCAGGTTGCCGGCGCACTCTCGCCCGTCCCCGGCGGTGTCGGCCCAATGACCATCACCATGCTCATGAGCAACACGGTGAAAGCAGCTCGCTTGCGTCGCACGCCAAACGCCGCGGTGGCACGGCCCTAGACTTTTCTGATTTATTTCCTGCGGTTGTAGGGGCGGCGGTCTTCGGCCGGCTGCTCGTATCGAAGGAGTTGCGCTATTCAATGGTGAATCTCGGCTTAACTGGCGGCATCGCCAGCGGCAAAAGCGTCGTGGCTGCAATTCTCCGTGAACTCGGCTTCCCCGTTCTCGACGCCGATTCCATATCCCACAAACTCATGGAACCCGGCCAGTCTGCCCACGACGAGATTCTGCAATCCTTCGGCGCCGATCTCGCCGATTCTTCCGCGCGCATCGATCGCCACAAGCTCGCCGCCATCGTTTTCGCCGATCCGGCGAAGCTCGCGAAGCTCAATTCCATCCTTCATCCGCGCGTGGACCAAATCATTTTCAACCAGCTGGAAGATTTGCAAAAAAGCGACGCTCACTCCGCCGCCTTCGTCGAAGCTGCATTACTTATCGAAGCCGGCATGGCCGCAAAGCTCGACGGTCTTGTTGTGGCCTGGTGCAGGCCGGAACAACAACTCGAACGCCTCCGCGCCCGCGGCATGAGCGAAACCGAAGCCCGCCGCCGCATCGCCGCCCAACTTCCCCTCGAAGCAAAACTCAGACACGCCACCTACACCATTAACTGCTCCGGCACGCTCGATGAAACCCGGGCCCAGGTCCTGACTCTGGCTGCGAATCTGCGCAAACGTCACATGACCTGATGTTGCGTGGCGGCCATAGCCGCGTTATTTCGTCACCGTGGTGAAGAACGAGTTCCTGCCCGAGCGCAAATCTTTTCCGTACCCGAGAACAACCTGCACTCCGCCCAGCACCCTAATCTTCACCTGCGCGCCCGTATCCCAAAGCCATTTCGGCGATCCGAAGTATCCGGAGGGGTCGTACGTTTTCCCGCTGTCGAGGAACGGCCCCATCTTCAGCGTGATTATTCCATTTCGATAAAGGATTTTGTCCGTCTCCGCGTTCACCAGCACATAATTTCTGCCGAGCGGCGCATTTCCTTTTTGACCACCCTGTAAGCCGGGATGCCCGCGCAACCACAATGGCGTGTCCCGATCGAATCCCAAAGTGAACAACTCGTCGAAGGGGACGTCTCCGATCGTGCGTCCGCCCCGCAAGCTCACTTGCGTTTCGTAATCCTCGCCGCGCGCGTTTGGCAGCCAGCGCGCGGCCAGTGTTCCTTCTACCCGGCCGTATTTCCCAAGTGGATTCGTGAAAAACGTTCCGAACTCTCCGTTGCCGCTGGAGTTCAATGTGAATCGCCGCTCCGGAAAACGGAGCAACCACCGCTGCACATTGGACCGCAGGACAATCGCCGAACCGTTGGTGAAAAACGGCGCGGCGGCGGCCGAAATCCCAAACACATTTCGAAACTCCCGGAAACCGTATTCCACGCCCGCGGTCCACTCCCAACGGCCGCTCTCAATCAAGCGCAACTCCGCGCCCGCCGTCGCTTTCTGCAGATTGAGCCGCCTAAGCGCTGGGCTTCCGGGAATAAATGTGTTCGTAATATTCCAATTCTCGTTCCGCCCGTCGAAATACACGCGAAAACGCGTAGCCGGATTTTCAAACACCGGCGCGGCAATTTCGCTGTAAACATGCCGCTTTTGAGCGTCCCAGCGATACGTCGAAACCCAATTCACTCCCGCGTGACCCAGATTGTAAAATTCCGGATCAACTGCCTCGTACGGCGTATCGCGCAATAGAGAAATCAGGCCCTGCCATTTCGTGCTGCCCCAGCCGTTGCGCTCGGCCGCGTGGAATCCCAAGTCAAACGAGCCATCATCGTGCGCCCGCAACTCGAAAAACATTCCGGGATACAAATCCAGCGCCCTCAGCCGCGCCTGCGCTGTCAAAAATTGATCCAGCCGCCATTCGCCGCCGCGCGCAAATGTGAACGCGCGATCCACCACCAGCGGCCGCAGCTTCAGCGCCGGCTCAATAGTCAGGTCTTCCATCCTCGGTTTTCCCGCCCGGTTCCAATACTTCAGCGCCGCTTCCAGATTCCCTTCCTGAAAATAAATCGAAGCCAGAAAATTGTTTGCGTACTCATCCTTGGGATTCATCGCCAGCGCCCGGCGCAAATCGCGTTTGGCCGCGGAAAATTGCTTCTCCCGGTAGGCAATCCCAGCCAACTCGATCAGAAAGCGCGGGTCGCCCGGAGCCTTCGCGTGCCCCGCCGCAAACGCAGCCTTTGCCTCTTCCCATCGCTGCAAATGCGCCAAGGCGAGTCCACGGTAAAGAAGCAGATCGGAGTTCACCTCCGGTGACTGCGCAACCGCGCGCACCACGCCGTCCCAATTTCCCGCTTCGTAGAGATTTTTTATTGGGGAAAGTTTCTCCGCGGCCGGATCACCGCTTTGCGCCAGAGCGCGCATCGGGAGAAGAAAAAGCAGCAGAAAGAAAATCAATCGACGTTTCGAGGCACGGCAAGCAGTGTCCAATGCTCGGTGGCCTTCCATTCCGACTCGAATCCCTCTCGCGAAAGCCGCAGCATTTTCTGCTGCGCCGGGTCGTTCACGTAAATGGTACCCCTCTCCGAGTCGATTCCCACCACAACCACGTAGTGCAGCGGCCCGTGGGGCCCGCTCGCCTTCAAGCTCACGATAAGGGGACGGCCGCGCTCCAGATGATGCCGCAGTTCGCCCCAATCGCCCACAAACGCAAATGTGCGGTAGCCGGCGCCCTCAAAATAGCTCTTCATCGCGCTCGCCGGAATTCCCTCTTCCGCTGGCGAATAGAGCGCCGCCTGAATTTTCCCGGCATCCGTGGAGTCCGTCGAGCCGTGGCCTGTTTTTTCCTCCCAATACTTCATCACCATCGCGATCGTGGCCGAACCGCACCCGTTCCTCACCTGCACCACGAAAGGCACGTCGATCCACAGGCTGGGCGTCTCGGTGGCAAGCGCAAGTCCTACGCTTACCATCGAGAACAGCGCCAGCCCGAGGATGCGACGAAGTTTCATTCTAGTGAACGGCCACGATAATCAGGATCAACGCCGCGACGCATACCAGGATGATCAGGAGGTCGCGATCGGAGAGGTTTCCCGCCGCAAATTCGCGCTGAGCGTTCTCTGCCCGCGCCGAAAGCCGGGCTAGGTCATCATCATCCAGTTGACCCACGGCGTTTTTCACTTCCTGCGGATCCATGTGCGCCGATTTCAACGCTTGCTGGGCCTCCTTTGACGATAGAAACCCGTCGAGCTGCTGCACATGCTGCTGGCGAGCAGACGATGCACCCGCGGCATCCTTCTGAATCTCTCCCGGCGAGACCACATGATCCTGGGCCAACGCGGCCCCAGGTGACGTCAGGATGAGTCCCAATAACAACACCAAGACAGGTCCGACGGCGCTGAATAGCGACCTATTCATCTCTCCTCCAATGAACAAATGTAGTGGGGCTGGAGCTTCCAGTCTAACAATCGCCCAAGCATCCTGTCACCTTTGCGAATTTCCTGCTGATATTCCAACGAGTGCGTTCCCCATGCGCTTTTTGGATGGGGTGGGTCTGCTTTTCCCTTCCGTCAATCCTAACTGTAGGGGCCGGGCTCGCCCGGCCCGCTCCTGGGTTCTCCGCGCGAGATGCCAGCACGCCACCGAAGCGCCGGAGGCGCGGCAGACATTAGCCCAGTGCGTGAGCACTGGGAAGGCACCCATCGCGATCTCTCAGCGCCGGAGGTGCGGCACATCTTGCCTCCCTCATTTCCCTAGCAACACCAACCAACCTGTGGCAATCTATTCACCATGGGAAATAAAGACAGAGGCAAGCGCGAAGTAAAGAAACCAAAGAAAACCACGCCAAAACTCCCCCCGGCTCGCCGCGACGCCGGCCCAATCCCGACCCACGTCATCAAAAAAGTCGGCGAATAGCCTGCCGCAAAAGTCTGACGAAGCCTCTACATTTCATTACGCACTTGCATCGTTATTGCTATGCCTGGTTGCACCGTGACCTCTTTGCTTCCCTCTCCTTTGTTCCGCTACAATCTTGGGCTTACCCTCTTGCCCCTGGGGGTCCGAGGTGACCGGATGAGTGGTCTGTTGAATACGCGTGTGCGTTCCCGCGGGCTGTTTATGAGGTCCAGTTGCGGCGCGATGATCCTGCTGGCGCTGGCTTCCCTGCCCTATGCGGCCATTGGGGCCGCGCAGCAGCGCCGCGAACGCGAGCCCAACTCCTCTTACGCTCAACGCCGCGCCAAGCTGGCGGCTACCGCTGACGCGCCGATCATCCTTACCGGCCTCTCCGGACGCGAAGAGGATTCGCAGTCGTACATCTTCGCCCAGGAGGAGAATTTTTATTACCTCACTGGCCACAACGAAGAGGAAGCCGGGCTGATTCTCCTGCCGCCCGCGGACAGCAAAGCCAAAAAAGACGATTTCCAGGGGCCGCGCGAAATTTTCTTCCTTCCCGCAAAGAATCCAGCCAAGGAAAAGTGGAATGGCGTGCGCATGTCGCCGAGCGATCCCGGGATACAGGCGCGCACCGGCTTCGCCGATATCCGGCCGTATTCGGAAATGCGCGCGACGATTGAAAGGCTCGCCAGGTTCTACCCGGCGTTCTACACCATGCTTCCCTACGAAAAAGAGCTGGGCGGCTATCCCCACGAAAAAGAGACGGTTGACTGGCTGAAACTGGCCGCGCCTCAGGTAAACCTGAGGGACATTCGCGGCAACATCATCGATCTGCGGCTGATCAAATCTCCTACAGAGATTGCATTTCTCCGCCAGGCTATCGATCTCTCGCTCGATGCGCACTTTGCGGCCTTCAGAATGATGCGCCCGGGGCTCTGGGAATATCAGGTGGCGGCGAAGATGGTGGAGGTGCATGCGACGGGCGGATCGGAAGCCGAAGCCTACGCACCGATCGTCGGCGCCGGCCCCAACTCCACGGCGCTGCACTACGACAAGCTGGCCCGCAAGATCGAGGACGGCGACATCGTGGTGATGGACGTGGGCGCGCAATATTCGGGATACGCCGCCGACATCACGCGCACCGTTCCTGCCAATGGAAGATTCACCGCGCGGCAGCGCGAGATTTACGCCATCGTCCTGGGCGCGCAGAACGCCGCGCTGGCCGCGTTGAAACCCGGCGCGGACATGTGCCGCAAGGGCAAGCAGAGCCTCTACAAGATTGCTTACGACTACATCAACTCGCATGGAAAAGACCAGAACGGCAAGCCGCTCGGGCAGTATTTCATCCACGGCCTTGGCCACAATATCGGTTTGGACGTCCACGACCCCGGCGATTCCTGCAAGCCGCTGATGCCCGGGCAGGTGGTCACCATGGAACCTGGCATTTATATCCCCGAGGAAAGCCTGGGCGTACGCATTGAAGACGACGTGCTGATCACTGAAACCGGCTACGAACTGCTAAGCAGCAAGCTCCCCCGCACCGCCGACGAAATCGAAAAAATCATGGCGGAAGCCGCCAAACAGCGCTCCGGCGAGACTAAACAATAAGAGCAATCTTCCCCTCCGTGGCCGGATTGACCGTCGCGCAACGCCCCGTCTATACTGGTATTTCGCGTTGGGAGCGCTTCTCATCCCAGCGTGCCTCGTATCGTTCCACGCGTCGCTCCTTCGGGCTGCCGTCTGGAATCAGCGAATTGAAATTAATCTTTACAGGGAGTTTGCTGCCGCTTTGCGCGGCGCCCGAAACTTATGAGCACTGTTAAAGCCACACAACTTCGCCCCGGCATGGTGATCCAGCACGAGGGCCAGCTATTCACCGTTTTCAGCACCGACCATCGCACCCCCGGCAACAAGCGGGGTTCCATGCAGACGCGCCTGAAAAACCTCCGGAACGGCATCATGATCGATTACCGCTTCCGCGCGGAAGAGTTTGTGGACCGGGCGGTACTCGATGAAATCCAATTCGAGTATCTCTACAACGAGGGCGACGAATTCCATTTCATGAACACGGAAACTTTCGAGCAGATGCAGATGACCCGCGACGAGCTCGGCGAGACCGTGAACTACCTGATTCCCAACACGGTCGTCAAAATCGAATTTTTCGAGGAAAAGCCGATCGGCGTGGACCTGCCGGACACCATGGACATGAAAGTGGTACAGACCGAACCGACTTTGCAGAAAGCCACGGCCAGCGCGGTGATGAAGCCCGCCACGCTCGAAACCGGCCTGGTCGTGAACGTGCCGCCCTTCGTCAACGAAGGCGACCGCATCCGCGTGGACACTTCCGAAGCGCGTTACGTCCAGCGCGTCGAATAATTTCCGCCTCCGCAGCTGATCTGGCTTCCGGCCGGCTCGGATGAGGCAAAACAAAAGAAGCTCCCGGCCAGCCGGGAGCTTCTTTTGTTTTCAGATTTATGCCAGCGGATTGCCGAAAGTTCAGGCCTTGTTCGCCACGCCTCGTTCACCGGCAGGATGCGCTCCAAAAACGCGGTCGAAGATCTTGTCCACGCAGATCAACTGGCGTTTCAGGTCGAAGGTATGTTCCAGTTCCTTGGGCGTCAGATACTTCGTCACCCTGGCATCTTTCTCCACACGTTCGCGGAAACTCGTATCCGTCTCCCAGGAAGCCATGGCATTTTCCTGCACGGCTTTGTAGGCATCGTCTCTCGGCATGCCCTTCTCGACGAGGTCCTGCAGCAATGTCCCGGAAAAGACGAGGCCATGCGTGGATTCGAGGTTGCGCAACATGCGCTCCGGGAAGACGCGCATCTGGCTGACGAGCTGAGTCATTTTCGAGAGCATGTAGTCCACCAGAATCGTGGAGTCCGGAAAAATGACGCGCTCGACGCTGCTGTGCGAGATGTCCCGCTCGTGCCACAGGGCAATGTTTTCATACGCCGCCACCATGTTGCCCCGCACCAGGCGAGCGAGGCCGCAGATCTGTTCCGAAGTGATGGGATTGCGCTTGTGCGGCATGGCGGAACTGCCGCGCTGCTCATTGCCAAAGTGTTCCTCGGCTTCGCGGACTTCGGTGCGCTGGAGGTGGCGGATTTCCAGGGCAATTTTTTCGAGCGAAGCGGCAATCAACGCCAGCACGCTGAGATATTGCGCGTGGCGATCGCGCTGAATCACCTGGGTCGCGACGGGAGTCACCTGCAGGCCGAGCTTCCGGCAGATTTTCTCTTCGATTTCGGGCCCGAGGTGAGAAGCATTGCCGACGGCGCCGGAGATTTTTCCAAATTCCATGTTATGGGCGGCTTCGCGGAAACGGGCGATGTTGCGCTGATTTTCAGCAAACCAGTTGGCGATCTTCAGGCCGAAAGTGATGGGCTCCGCATGAATGCCGTGAGTGCGGCCGATTTGGGGAGTGTGCTGGAACTCGTGGGCGCGCAAGTCAAGAATTTCGCCGAAAATGACGAGGTCGCGCTCGATCAGGTGCGAAGCGTCGCGGACGAGGAGCGCCTGAGCGGTGTCCACCACATCATTGGAAGTCATGCCGTAGTGGAGCCAGCGGGCGGCATCGGGATCTCCGATGGATTCGCCTACGGCCATGGCGAAGGCGATCACGTCGTGCTTCACGCGGGATTCGATTTCGTTGATCCGGTCGGCGTCCACCTTGGCGCGAGAGTGGAGAATTGCGGCGGCATCCTTGGGCACAAGGCCGGCTTCGGCAAGGGTGTCCGCAGCCGCCAGTTCAACGTCAAGCCACTTCTGGTAGCGATTGGCGTCGCTCCAGACGTGGCCCATCTCTTTGCGGGTGTAGCGTGGAATCACGTGGGCATCTCCCGTGCAAATCCTTTGTAATGATACGGTATTTTCAGGCTTTGGGGCGAATCGAGGGCCAGTTGGGCCGACCTAACCGGTAGAGGGCTAACCTGTCTAATCGTTGGAATGAGGGAAGGCGTCGGGATGGCTGAAGAGGTGGCGGTCAGCGACGCGATGGCTGTCGAGCAGACGCTCGGGGGCGATCGGGACGCTTATCGTGTCCTTGTGGAGCGGCACAGTCGAACGGTGTACCGAATGGCGTACCGGATGATGGGGAATGCGTACGATGCAGAGGATGTCGTGCAGGAGTCGTTCCTGCGGGCGTATCAAAAGCTGAGGCAGTTCGCGGGAAATGCAAATTTTGGGACGTGGGTTTACCGGATTGCGGCGAACTATGCGATCGACAGGCTTCGCCAGCGAAACACCGAGGAGGCGCGGCGCGAAAGGCCAAGCAAGACGGGTGAAGATTCGTTGGAAGTTGATCCCTTGAGCCAGGCGCAGGATATGTCACCTTCACCGGAGCAGTTGGCGCGAAGCGCGCAATTGGGGGAGCGGATGAAGGCGGCGCTGGAGGAATTAAGCCCGGCGGAGAGGACAGCAATCGTAATGAGGCACTGGGATGGGTGTGGGATTGAGGAGATTGCGAAAGCGCTGAAGTCGAACTCGAACGCAACGAAGAATACGGTTTTTCGCGCGGTGCAGAAATTGCGGCGGGCTTTGGCGCCGTTTCTTGAGGGGAAAGAGGCTCGCGCGATGGGAACAGACGGATGAAGCACAGAACGGAAGAAGAATTGATCGGGTATCGGTACGGGGAAGCTAGAGAGGGGACGGCTATCGCTGCGCACCTGAAGGAATGCGCGGAATGCCGTGAGGAACTGGCGCGGATTGAAGCGGTGTTCGGAGCGATGGACGCGATGCAGGTTCCTGATCCGGGAGAAGACTACGGGGAGCGGGTGTGGCAGAGGATTGCGCCGCGACTTGGAGAGAGGAAAACACGCTGGTGGGAATCGCTATTTGTGCCGCAGAGATTGGTTGCCCTGGGCGGCGTGGTGGCCCTGGTGATTCTGGCATTTGTGGCGGGCCGAGTGACGCGCCCCCCGGTGGATCAGGCGGATGCGGCGAAAGTGCGCGAGCGCGTGTTGGTGGTGGCGGTTGGGGAACATTTGGGGCGCACAGAAATGGTGCTGATGGAACTGGAAAACGCACCCGCGTCAAAGGGGCAGAAGACCATTAACATTTCGGAGACGCAACGCCGGGCGGAAGATCTGGTGGAAGAAAACCGGTTGTACCGGCAAACGGCGCTGAAAGAGGGCGATCAGGCGATGGCGAGCACGCTGGACGAACTGGAGCGGGTGCTGCTGGACATCGCCAACAGCCCGGACGAATTGACCCCGGTGGCATTCGAGACGATCCGGAAGCGGATTGCGGAACAGGGACTTTTGTTCAAGGTGCGAGTGGTGAAGCAGGGGCTGGACAAGCAAAGGGCCAATCCTGACGCAAAGCCGGCGGAAAACAAAACGAGAAGCACGGAGAGGAAAAAAGTATGAACATGGGGAGAACTTGTGGACGTGCGGGAATCATCTGCTTCATGGCGGCGATGCTGAACCTGGGGACGCATTCGGTCGCGATGGCGGCGCAGGAGGGAGGGAGCAAGGGGCAGTCGACGGAGGCTCCCAACGACGAGCAGGAAGAGAAGCAGAAAGTGGAGCACGAGCGCCACGCCCATGCGCGGGAAGCGGAACAGGAGCGGGCGGATCGGATGCAAGAGTTGTATGACGAGGGCCGCGAGGCGCTCGATCAGGATGAGTTCCGGGAAGCGGAGCGCTCGTTCACAAATTTGGTGAAACTGAACGGCCCACAGACGGATGCGGCGCTCTATTGGACGGCGTACGCGCAAAACCGGGAAGGAAAGAAAGAGGCGGCGCTCGGAACGATCACCGAACTGAAGAAGCGCTATCCGCAGAGCCGTTGGAAGAAGGACGGCGAGGCGCTGGAGATTGAAGTGCGTTCCACCACGGGCTCCAAGGCAAATCCGGAAGCGCAGAACGACGAAGATTTGAAATTGCTGGCGCTGCAGGGATTGATGAACAGCAATCCGGAAAAGGCGATTCCGCTGGTAGAGGGGATTCTGAATGGAAGCGGATCGCCGCGCGTCAAGTCGAAGGCATTGTTCGTGCTGGCGCAGAACGGATCGCCGCAGGCGGAGGAGGTTCTGGGGAAAATTGCCAGAGGCCAGAGCAATCCTGATCTGCAAAGGAAGGCGATATCGTACCTGGCGACATTCGGCGGCAAAGGAGCCGGGAAAGTATTGGCGGAGGTGTACACCAGCAGCAGCGACCCGGAGGTGAAGCGCGCGGTGATCCGCAGCTATATCATTACGGGCGACCGGGAACAGCTTGCGAAGCTGGCAAACAGCGAACCGAATCCCGAGCTGAGAAAAGAGGCCATCCGGAATCTGGGGGTCATTGGTGGACAGGGAACTCTACAAGTTTTGTATTCGAAGGAAACGGATCGCAGCGTGAAAGAGGAAATATTGAATGCCTATTTTATCGGCGGAGACCCGAAAGACCTGATTGCGGCGGCGCGAATGGAAAAGGATCCGGAGCTGAAGAAGAAGGCCGTGGAGAAGCTTTCACTGATGGGATCGAAGGAAGCGAATGAGTATTTGATGGAGTTGTTGCTGAAGTGAAGGGGGGGCAGGCGGTATAGGTTAAGCGGAACGCCCGCCTCGGAAGGCGGCCGCTACAGGAGACAGGGCCACTTGAAAGTGGCCGCTACGCGGATGGCGCTCAGGATATGCGTTAGCGGAGGAAATCTTCGAGCTGAATGCGGGAACCGGTTTTGGCGTCGCGGTATTTGACGATTACGGCGCAGGAGAGGGAGAGACCCCACTTTTTGCCGGCGGAATGCGAGACGGCGCGAGAGCCCGGGATGACGACTGCGTCCTCAGGGATGATGAGAGGTTGGTCATCGCTGGCAGAGTAGACAGCATCGCGCACGAGATCGTAGACGGGGATGGAGCGGTTGAGAATGGTGCCAGTGCCGAGGACGGCGCGGCGCTTGACGATGGTGCCTTCGTAGATTCCGGAATTCCCACCAATCAGAACATCGTCTTCAATGATTACGGGAAGCGCGCCCACAGGCTCGAGGACTCCACCGATTTGAGAGCCAGCGGAGATGTGGCAATTGCAGCCAACTTGGGCGCAAGAGCCGACGAGGGCGTGGGAATCGATCATGGTGTTCTCGCCAACAAACGCGCCGACATTGACGAACATCGGCGGCATGCAGATGACGCCGCGGGCGATATGGGCCCCGTCGCGAATGCTGGAGCCGCCGGGGACGATACGGACGCCGTCGGCGGCGGAAAAGGGATGAAGCGGGTAGGTGGATTTGTCGAAAAAGGGGAGCTTCGCCGAATCGAGGGACATATCGACGATCGAGCCCATCCGGAACCCAAGGAGAATTCCTTTTTTTACCCAAGCATTGGTGCGCCAGCCTGTAGGAGACGAAGGGTCAGGCTCAGCGGCGCGAAGGTCGCCGCGATTTAGAGACTCCTTGAACGAGGAAAAGAGGGCGTGATGCTCCGCCGTGTACGCGGCCGGCGGGGCGTCAAACAGGAATTCAATTTGATCTTGCAGCATGGACTCTCTCGAGGAGATTGAGGGATTCGAGGATAGCGCGGATGCGCGCGAGATTCTCCGGTTTGGGCGAAACAAG
>Ga0210410_10001944_pt1 | contig 18855 bp, 12 predicted proteins | sample IncBWC4MmetaG_FD_161058 | JGI IMG/M metagenome (GOLD analysis project Ga0210410, IMG submission 161058) | Forest soil microbial communities from Barre Woods Harvard Forest LTER site, Petersham, Massachusetts, United States - Inc-BW-C-4-M | ecosystem: Environmental > Terrestrial > Soil >... | reverse complement strand
TGATTCGAAAGAAGAAGGGCCGTGTAGTTGAGTGCAGCACACGTGTTTGCACTTGCCTGAGTTCGATCTCCAGCACTTCATCAAGCTCCGCGCGCTTGAGCGGATGAAACACCACCACCCGGTCCAACCGATTCATGAACTCTGGCGAGAACTTCCGTCTTGCCGCCTCTACGGCGGTCCTCTGCACCTTCTCCTGCAATCCCGTGCTCGCCTTGTCCTTTGGCTGGATGAATCCCATACCCCCGTGCATCAGGTCGGCGATCTGACTGCCTCCTAAGTTCGAGGTCAGGAAGATCACTGTCTGCGACAAATCCGTTCGCCGATTGTCGCCTAACGTAAGCGTTGCTTTATCCAGGATCCCTAACAGCAACTGCCACAGTGCGTCGCTCGCCTTTTCGATTTCGTCAAACAGAAGAAAGCTTAGCTTCAGCCCATCGCGATGGCTTGCGGCCAGCGCCTCTTGAGTGATGAGTGGCTGTGTTTCGCGGTGACCCAGATATCCCGGGGGTGAGCCAATCAGCTTGGCGATTTCGTGCGAGTGCTGAAATTCGGCGCAATCCACCTTGATCACAGCCCGGCTGTCTCCGAACAAAATCTCGGCGGCGGCCTCGACCGTGCGAGTTTTTCCTGAACCGGTCGGTCCTAGAAATAGTAGGTTTCCCACCGGGCGGCCGGGAGAGTGCAGGCCCGCGCAGAAAACCTGATACAGATCGACCAGCGCTTGCACGGCCTCATTCTGCCCAACGACTCGCTGCCGCAATTCCTCCTCGAAATGACGCGACGTCGAGCTCCGCTGTTTCGTGTCCAATTTCTTGCTGTGGGCCGATTCCGTTGCAGTTGCCATAACATCTCCTTCACTGTCGTGACTCGAAAAACCCGTACCGCGATCAAACTCTTCAGCCCAGCTTGCTGACGGAGCACAGGAAACTCCGCCAGCACTGTCGCTCCGGTATCCAGGAAATTTCATACATGTAAGCGTGAGCTACTTCGGCCCATGCTTTTCGATCCCAAAGCGAGAAAACCTTGGTTTCGTAACGCACACTCACGCCGCTCTCGGAACACTGTGGCATCGGTGCCGAGTGCTCATTGGCCATTCTGGGTTCTCTGTTCATCGTCATTCTCCCGTGATCCACCTGCGGATGTACGCTGGGCAATTCTTGAGAGTGATGCTGTCTGCTTCGCAACGCCTAAGAAAACTGACGGCGTCTTGATCCACAAGCGTTAGGTCTTTCAAGTCCAAGACGATGCGGCGACCGTCCGATTCTGCGCTGATCAACTTCTCCAACTCGCCGAGGTTTTCTGCGTCCATCCGACCGCTCAGCTTAATGACCACCTCTCCGTTCGCTGCCCTCGTGAGCTTCAGCATCCATCCTCTCCAAAATTCCGACCACCGTGACGTCCTTCACACACACTTGTAATGGCAATTACAGCGCCAATTTCAAGCCATTGAAATTAGGCTGCTTACTACATCTCTGAGTTGTGGATTTCCACAAATTGGCGGAATTGCGCAATTTAATTTTGGGGACTCGGGGAGGCTATTCAACTATGATTTGAGAGGGGACCCGCAGTTTTGAACCGATTCTTGTCGATCTTTAGTGACCTGATCTTCGTCTCCAGGGTAGATCCCGAGATGCCGAGCTTAGCTGCAGCGCCGGACGGTCCGGACACCCGTCCTCGGCTTTCGCGCAGGGCAGCTTCAATCATCTCTTTCTCCTGGGCAGCAAGCTTGCGAGGCAGATCTGGCTGGTTTTTCGGCTCCGTTGCAACAGGCTGCCGCGACAGCCAACTCTCATCCACCGAAAAATTCTCTGTTTCACACACGATTACAGACCGTTCGATGATGTTCTGTAATTCGCGTATGTTTCCGGGCCAAGGATACGACTGAAGCAACTGGAGCGTGTTCTTGTTCACGCCCCTGATGTTCTTTCCAGCCTTTCGCGCATAGCGATCGATGAAGTATTCCACCAGCAGAGGAATGTCCTCTCTTCGCTCTCGAAGAGAAGGTATCTCAATCGGGAAGACATTCAGCCGATAAAACAAATCGCTGCGGAAAGACCCAGCGCTGATAGCGGCCTGCAAGTTACGGTTCGTGGCGGCGATCACCCGAACGTCAGCGCGTATCGGGCGTGTCCCGCCGACACGCTCAAACTCATGCTCCTGCAAAACACGCAGGAGGGCAATTTGGGTCTCGGCTGGAAGTTCTCCGACTTCGTCCAGGAAGAGCGTACCGCCATTTGCTAATTCAAACCTACCTAAGCGCTGCTGGGTCGCGCCCGTGAAGGAACCCTTTTCATGGCCGAACAACTCCGAAGCGATCAGGTCACGCGGGATTGCCGCGCAGTTCACGCTAACGAATGCCCGCGAGGTGCGATCCGATCGACGGTGGATAGCACGTGCAACAAGCTCTTTGCCTGTGCCTGTTTCACCCGTGATGAGGACCGTAGAATCACTCGGCGCGACTTTGGAAATGCGCGAGAGTGCGCTTTTCAAAGCGGGAGAGGTTCCAACAATCTCTTCAAACATCGAAGCCTTATCGATCTCCTCGCGAAGGGCAACGTTTTCCTGCTGAAGCCTCTCCTCAGCGCCCTTGCGTTCATCAATATCCGTTAGCGCAACATACCAACGCTTGACTTGTCCCTTGTCGTCGTGCAGCGGATTGAAACGAACTAGAAACCAGCGATAATTCCCATCTGCTCCCCGCACCCGCAACTCCAACCCGTAAGCGGAGCCACTGGAGCGAGTACTATCGGGAAAAGCGCGCGCCGCCCGTTCCCGGTCATCAGGATGAAAAAACGGGGACGAAAAAAAATTTCCGGGTGTTTCCCGCCACTCTTCAAGACTAAGGCCGAGATAATCGAGCCCAATGCGGTTGGCATAGAGACGTTCGCCAGCGGGTCCAAATACCGCAACCTGTTGAGGTGCGAGCTCCAGCATCTGCCGGAGGTCCATTTCACTTCTGCGCAGTTCCTCCTCTGCTCGCTTACGCTCAGTGACGTCGATCACAGTGCCCGTGTACTCAATAAGATCGCCACACGGGCTGAAAACAGGATGACCAATGCTGTGAATGTCCCTGACGGCGCCACCTGGATGCACAATGCGATAATCCACTTCTTCGTCCAGCTTGCTATGCCTGGCCCTCTTGGCAGATTCACGGAATGCCGGTTGATCGTCGGGATGAATTCGCTGGATGAATTCTTCCATTCGGGGCAAACCATCCCGTGGATCAAAACCCAGAACGCGGTAGCATTCCTCCGACCAATACCTGACGTCGGTGTCAGGACTCCAGGCCCAACTGCCGGTGTGGCTCAGCCTCTGCGCTTCCGCCAAGTACGATTCACTTCTCCGGAGGGACTCCTCCGCCCGCTTTTGTTCACTCAGATCGAGGACGAACACGACGCCCTCCTTCGCACTTTGAAACAGCGCGCCTCCAATCAGCACGGGCAAGCGGCTGCCGTCTTTCCGGAGAAACTCCTTCTCGTATGGCTGAAAAACCCCGGTTGCCAGTGCCTCTGTCAGGGCACGCTCGTCGCGCTCGCGCAATTCGGCCGGCGTCAGATCCGTCCAACGCAATCGACCCGAGACGAGATCCTGACGGCCGTATTGCAGCATTTGTAGAAACGCCTGGTTGGCCTCGACTATCTCACCCTGGGCGTTCGCGATGAAGATTCCCAGAATGTCGGCTTCGACCAGGCGCCTGATCTTATCTTCGGTGGTCTTGCGCTCGGTGATGTCGGTCACCGCCCCGACAAACTCGCGATTGCCAGATGCATCCTGTAAAACGTGAGCTATGGCGTGGACGTACTTGACTCGCCCATCAGTCAGTAGCAAGCGATAGGCATGCTCGAAACCTGTCGCCCCCCGAGAGGCACCATCGATGACCTTCTGAAAGTCGGCCCGGTCCAGCGAATGGACGCGCTGCATCACTGAATCTATTGTTGGCTTAACCGAGCGGTCGTACTCGAAAATGCGATAGGTTTCATCTGACCAGACGAGCTCTCCGGTATCAGGTTTCCAGCCGAAGCTGCCCGTCTGGCTGAGCCTCTGCGCCTCCGCCAGATACACTTCGCTGCGCTGCAGCTCCGTGTAGAGTTTCCGCCGCGCGCGCCGTTGGATCAGGAGGCCCCATATAAGCATTGTTTGTACCAGAATCAGGACGGCTATACCGAAGATGCGCCATTTGTATTGGTCCCACAACGTCCGCTCTCGAAAGCGGATCAGGGACTCGCGTGGCAACTCGTTTTCCCTAATGCCCCAGCGCCGAAGCTCCCGCCAGTCGAAGATCGGTTCGGCCGGAGCACGCTCGACTGGAATGTCCACTGCTCGCGTGCCGGTCGCAATCCGTAAGACGATTTCCGCTATTTTGGTGCCTGCAGCATCACCCGTGTTAACATAGCCGCCCACGACTCCTCTTCCGACCAGCGGGAGTACCATCCCGTAGATCGGAACGTGCGTATGCGGAGCGATTAGATCGAAGAGATCGATTGACTCTAGCAGCTTGCCTTGCTCACTTTTTGACTGCTCCCATACGTAGAGGACAATCGACCTTTTCACTAGACTCTTCATTTTCTCAATTAATTGGGCCGATGAAAGATCGGTGAGATAAGTTATTTGGACACGCCCTTCATAGCCCTGAAGCTCCTGACGGGCCATCCGCTCAAGTCTCTTGTCATGCTCGAGGGTCCCGCTGACAACAAATACTTGCTCGGTACCGGGATGTAAGCTCAGTGCCAGGTCGACCGTTCTCCTGTGAGTGGCGATGTTGATGATCCCAGTCAGTCCCGACTCGGTCGTCGTTTCCGCAATCGTTGGATACTGAGTTGCGACAAAGACGATTGGCACACGGGGAAATAGACTGCCGCGGTCCTTAATCAGAAACTCCAGCGATACATCAGAAGTTGCAACTACCACATCGATAGGATGGTCAGCATACTTCTTCCGCAGATAGTCGCGGAACAAACTAGCTTCGCGTTCCCCGGGGAAGCGATTGGATTCCAAGTACTCTTGATAATACTCAATACTCCCTGGCGGCGATGAATCAAGACGGAATTTGAAACTCCGGTCGAACTCGACGTTCCAGAGATAGTCTTTGTTGTACCAATAAAGTACTAAGACCCTCTTGGGAGCAACAGACTGCTGGCCTCGCGCAGGCGAGGGCCACTGCCAAGCTAAACCGTTGATGAGCAAGACGGCCGTTAAGACGACCACCGAACGTGCTCTTTCTGAGTTTCGATTCTTCATGACAAGTTACCTGAAAACCGAGCACGGCGATTCGCACCTTGTGTTTTTACTTGCCGTACGTCTTATTCAGAACATCAGTTTCACGGCGAACTGGATCTGGCGCGAAGAGCCGGACTCGCCCGTTGGAAATCGCGTTCTGGTAATACGGCCAAAGTCCGGCGTTCCGACGACGTTGCCCGGCTGGCCGAGGTTCGCATGATTAAACACGTCAAAGAACTCGGCCCGAAACTGCAGGCGCTCCCTTTCGCCAAGCTTCGTAGTTTTGATTACCGAGAAATCCGTATTGTTGAATCCAGGCCCGATAACGACATTGCGGCCAAGGTTCCCGAACTGCGGTGGAACTGTAAAGACCGAGGTATCGAACCACTGGTCTACGTTACCTATAATCTTGATTGGTCCTATTAAGTCGGGCCGGACCGTGTCGGCCACGCCGTTCACCGTGCTGTTGCTTGTGACGATGTTGATCGGGTTTCCGCTCTGCTTCATGAAGATCGCTGCCAATTCCCAGCCCTCGACGAAACGGCTGCCCCGGACTGGCAATTCATAGATCGTGTTCAAGACGAATCGGTGGCGCGCATCGAAGTCCGATAGGCCACGGTCCCCCCTGAGGTCGTAGCTGTTCTGCAGAACGATGCCCTGCGAACTGAGAGAATTGTAGTCAATCGACTTCGAGAAGGTATAAGAGGCGTTGAATTGCAGACCATGCGCGAGCCGTTTGTTGGCCGAAATCCACAGAGCGTTGTAGCTCGAATTTCCATCGCTTTCGACTTCAGCAATGTTGCCAAGTGGCGTTCCCGGTAGAATCGGACTCGACGCGGACAGTGCGGGGTAGGGACGCACACCGTCGATCGGCTGGTTGATGTTGCGTCGGAGTATCAGGTGGGTGCCCTTTGATCCGAAATAGCCCACCATGAGATTCAGATCCGGCCTTATTTGCTGCTGGACGTTCAAATTCCATGATTGCATGTAGGCATTGTCGAATCCTGGGTTTACGGTTGCGGGCGCGAGGCCGGCGGCCCGAGCTAGGTTGATGGCGTTGTCTAGACTAATTGGGCCAGTAAAGGTTAGCGGGACGGCCAGCGGCGGGTTCGCGCTCGTGCTAGTCACCACACTTGTGAGGGGCTGGTCGGTCAGGATGGCGTACGCCGCGCGCACCGATGTCCTACCGTCCCGGAAAGGGTCCCAGGCGAAACCGACGCGCGGCTCAATGTTCTTGTTGTTCTGATGGTAGATCCCTTGGGGCCGTTGGCTGGCGCGCAGAAGGGAGACGCTTGCTGGGTCAAAAACAATGAATCTATCGTACCGTTCGGAAGGCGTCATGTTCCAGTCGTAGCGCATGCCAAGCTCGAACGTAAGGTATGACCGCAGCATATAGTTGTCCTGGACAAAGAACCCGAGAGCGCCTTGCGCGACGCTAGTGGAAACATCGCCGAGCGTGACGCTGAAAGAATTGGCCGAGTCAGCGAGGAACGAAGCAACGGTAGGGAAGTCGAAGGTGCCAGGATCGAACCGAGAAATGTTGTTGAGAAATTGACGAAACTCGCCCCCGAACTTGATTGAGTGCAAGCCCGCGCGCCAGTTCAGCGTATCCGCAAGCACAAAGGTCGTGTCGCCGCGGACCGACGGGAGGGCCTTTGGCCCGCCGAAGTTGAGGCTGCTGCCGGCGATACTGATTTGCGGCAGTCCTATAGGCTGAAGAACGCCGTCCGCGATTCCGAAAGCGACAGGGTTGAGTTGTGCCGTCGGCTTGTCGGGGGAGAAGAGTCGGTTGAACCCGAAACGAGCCTCGTTAATGAGATTCGGGCCTATCGCCCGAGTTTCGTTCAGCGTGAGGATCTGCCGCGGTGAGTCAACAGTGTCGCCAAAGCCCGGGACGGTGTTGCCCTGCCGGGTCGGCTCAATGAAGTATCTCTTCTGGAATGCATAGTAGCCATGCAGCCGGTCTTTGACAGTGAGTTCATGATAGATGTCGATTGCCCAATTTTGAAGGTCAACAGGTGCTGACGCGGAACCGATGAAGCGCGGTGTGCCGGACGAATCTACATAATTCGCCCGTGGTATCAAGGTCATCAGTCGAGCTATGACGGAATCAGTTACAGACTCACGCTGGGAGTCACTGAGAACGAGACTGTTGACGTCAACGCCCTGCCGCTGGCGCAATGCTTCGTACGAGAAGAAGAAGAAGGTCCGATTCTTGAGGAGTGGGCCCCCGACGCTGCCGCCAAACTGGTTACGCTTGAAGGGTGGTGGCCTTCGGGACGTAAAGTCAAAGAAGTTGCGGGCGTCGAACGCGTCATTGCGTAGAAACTCAAACAGCTCACCATGGAGTTTACTCGTCCCGGAGCGTGTTGCGATGTTGAGGATGGCTCCGGAACTCTGCCCGTATTCGGCACTAAAGGTTGAGTTATCGAGCCTGAACTCCTGTAGGCTGCTTAGGGCGGGCTGGAAAGTGAGCGACCCGAAATACAAGTCGTTGAGGGTAATCCCGTTGATCATGAAGTTGACGGTTTCCTCTCGGTTTCCAGCGGTATTAATCGCAAAGGCGCCGGCACCACGAACGGGCTGGACATTAACGCCATTCTGCGCGGCAGTCATCGTGCCGGGCGTAAGCTGCGCGAGATCCAGGAAGAACCTTCCGTTTAATGGGATCTCCTGTACCGTACGGTCCTCAATTGTAGTACCGAACGAAATCGAGGCTCGGTCGATCGATTGCGGATCTGACTTTACGGTCACCTGCTCAGAAGAGTCGCCAATCGTTAGCTTGAAGTCTTGCACGACAGTTCTCCCGACCTCGAGCGTAAGGTTCTCAAGAGTGTAGACTCGAAAACCCGGCGCATTGACAGAGATTCGGTATGTACCGACCGAAAGGGCTGGAAACAAGTAGTGGCCGATCCCATTCGTCCGTGTCGATCGCAATTCACCAGTTGCTTCGTCTTTCAGAGTGATCTGCGCCCCGGGTATGGGGTTGTCAGATGGATCCGACACTTGCCCGATTAGAGTGGCAGTTGACTGGGCTGGCGTGCGCTCCGCGAGTGTCACCATCAACGCCGCTAACGCAATCCATTGGCTTAACGCCAGTATTAGAGAAGATCGGGTCATTGACCCTCCCGGGCAAACTCGGCCTCGACGCCAGCAGCTGCTCGATAGCGATCTTCGGCGTTACGAACTCTGAAAGTAAATTCACCGGCGCAGCCGGTGCGCACACAGATTGACCAGACTTTGCGTGACTCTTCGTGGTCGTCCGGATGCAAAAGCGGAATATGCGAATCGCACGCTGCGCCCGTGGAACGGCCGAATCGGAGGGGATGGTCTTTCGGCAGACCGAGATAATCCGCATGTCGTTTATTTAGAAAAGTGAGTACGCCAGACGGATCAGCGTACCAGGTGTACGCCGGAATCACGTCGAGGGTGGCTCGCAATTGTGCCTCGAGGCCGCGTTTCGATTCGGATTCGTACCCCGGCAAGTCCATGGCGGGCATATTACACCCAGAGAAATCCACACGGGAAACGATCGGGTCGTTCAAACGGAAGGCGCCGACCAAGCCTGTCCGACTGACCAAACATTGCGCTATTTCTGGTTCTTCCACGGACGGAGGGCAGGGTTTGTAAGGCCCGCTGCATTGTCAGGCAACGTGTGCTCGCAACAAGTCACGGCCTCGACGTCGATCGTCAAATCCCTGGCGTCAAACGGCTGCAAAAGAAATCCATCAATCTGGACTCAGCGCCGCGCGTGTCCCCTTTCTATTGAAAGCAAAGGCAGATTGCCGATTCTCACGCGAATCTTCGGCGTTGGACACACAGTTGCTTTCCCTCATAGGTCAGTTTTGAGGCCGACTACGGGATTTTTTATGCAGGCAATTTTGTCAAAGAAAGTCAGAGGGGCCGCAACCTAAATTACAGGGCATTGTGGGCCGGTTACAAGTTCTAGAAGGCGATCGTGTTGGTGAAACCCTATGTCGCAGCCGCCGCCTAAGTACGCCACCGCCGCGAGATTCGAGCGTTCGACAGTCGATATGGCTGCGGATCGCCCCATTTTTGAAAGAAGTGATCTTGTGCTCGCCTGCGCACATGTTTTGCATACCAACGGGCAGTCGACTCACGAAACGGTGCAAGCAGCCGAGCGGCTTGGCACTCAGCTTGGTCTACGAACCACGATGATTGCGCACTGGGAAGAGCTGGAGCTGCGGGCCGGGGATGGCACTGGCACCCAAGTTTCTTTCGAGCGCGGCAGTCCTACTGGTATGAACATGGACCGTGTTGCCTCGGCAATATCTGCTATCGAAAATTTTGCTGTCCGCCGGCCGCCGATCGGCGCCGCACTTGAAAACATCAAGGCGGTTGCGCACACACCACCGGCTCCAACCTGGTTGTTTACGCTCGCTGCAGCCGCGGGTGCTGCTGCGATGGCGGCGATCTTCGGAGTGCACCACCTGAAAGCAGTGGTGCTCATCATGGTCAGCGCAGCAGCCGGAGCGGTTCTGCGTCGCACACTGGCGCGGTACAGCGCGAACACTCTTCTGCAGCCGCTTTGCGCAGCTTTGCTCGCCGGCATGATTGGTGCGCTTGCAGTGCGCTGCAACCTAAGTTCGTCACTGCGGCTGGTAGCGGTCTGCCCCTGCATGATTCTGGTTCCGGGTCCACAGGTGCTCAACGGAGCAATGGATCTCATTGCGGCGCGGATCAATTTGGGTGTCTCCCGGCTGGTCCACGCTGGTCTCATAATTTTGGCAATCTCCATAGGATTGCTCCTGGGGATGGGCATTCTCTCCGTCTCCTTGCCAATCGGAGAACCTGGCAGGGCGGTACCTTTATGGCTGGACTTGATCGCTTCGGGCGTGGCGGTCGCCGCATTCAGTGTTTTCTTCTCGACACCATTGCGTATGTTGGCGTGGCCAGTCGCGATCGGCATGCTGGCTCATGGCGTAAGATGGGGCGCTCTGAAGGCAGGTGCCGGATTAGCGAGTGGCGCGCTGGTTGCCTGTCTTTTGGCCGGCGGGATCCTTGCTCCAGTCGCGCGTCGCTGGCGGATGCCATTCGCCGCCATTGGTTTTGCCTCGGTAGTATCGATGATCCCCGGTGTCTTTCTGTTCAGAACGGCAAGCGGACTTTTGCAACTCGCTGACTACTCAAATGCAAACGTCGACCTCCTGCGTGCAACCATCGCCGACGCCGTGACGGCGATTGCTATTATTCTCGCCATGAGCTTCGGGCTCGTTGCACCAAAGATGATCATTGATCGCTTCGGTGGCGATTCGGCGCCTGCCCGGGTCGTGTGATCTGCTAGTGAGCATAAGCCCTACCCCATCCCGCACGCTGCCTGCAGGACTCGCTCCAGCAGCTCATGTGTTGCAGAAAATTGGCCATCCCAACGCTCTGTGCGCACGTCCGATAGGCTGTGACTCCGCGTCGGTGCGTTAACGAAACTGGTTAAGCGCTTACCACCTACCTTTAGGATCTCGTTGTTGGCTGCCCCACGAAGCCCACACCCCTTCCCCACTCCTGGTTGATAACAAAGACCAAAAGCGGTTCTGGCGGAGTTTCTTCTCTTTGGAAGTGCAGGTGCAGTTGACTGACGGGCGCGATTATCCGCGGTAATGAAAAGTGCGACAGGCGAACACTGTGAGCTAACCGCTGCTCACGTTCTTAGAGTCGCTGAAACTTGGCAATACTTGCTAATGATTGGCAACGCAGAAAGTGGCAATCGAATCCGGAACACTGGACATTTCATTCCCGCTCGATGCAACGCGCGCGCCCGTTCCGTCGAAAAAATAATTCTTTTGCTGGCAGCGCTCGCGTGGACCCCGCCTTTTATTATCCGGGCTCAGACGGGCACTTCGACCGGAAGGGTACGAGGAACACTTTTTCTTTCTGGGTCGGACGGCCCTGCTTATGTGGGCGGAGGAACTGTTGTGCTGACCGGAGAGCTGACGCAACAGACTGAGGCGGATCAGGAAGGACGATACGCATTTGAGGCCGTACCTCCGGGCACATATCGGATCGAGGCTAGCGTTTCCGGTCTTCGCGCTGAGCGAAACATAGCTGTCGAACCCGACAAAATTACAAACGCAGATCTCGAACTAAAGCCCGCCGAATTGAAGAGTACCGTGATAGTAACGGCGAGTGCAAGCGATGGTAAGGTGTCAGCCCCCTCCGAGACGATTTCCGAGCAAACACTCCGCGATGCTCCCAACGTGAACGAGCGCTTTGAAAGCGCCCTGCCACTGGTTCCCGGAGTCGTTCGTGGACCGGACGGACATATCAACCTGAAAGGTGCGCGCAGCACACAAAGCGGGGCGCTGGTGAACAGCGCAAACGTTACCGACCCCGTGACTGGCAGTCCAGCCCTCAATCTTCCGATTGATGTAGTGGCGTCGGTGCAAGTCATTTCGAATCCCTATGATCCCCAATACGGTAGATTTACAGGAGCGGTTTCGACCGTCGAAACGAAGACAAGCGACTATGAGAAGTTTCACTTCTCGATCCAGAATTTCACGCCCCGACCACGAGTCCGCGATGGCAGCATTCGGGGCATCGGCTCTTCAACACCGCGGTTAACGTTCACAGGTCCACTCCTGCGGGACAAAATCGCCATAACGCAATCGTTTGAATATCGTTTCGTGGAAACGCCGGTGAACAGTCTTCCGCCATTTCAGCGTGATTCCAAACTCGAGAGCTTCGATTCCTACACACAACTCGACTTCACCATCAGTTCGAGGCAGACCGCCAACGTATCTCTGTCCCTCTATCCCCAAAGACTCAACTACCTCGGCCTGAACACCTTCAACACACAACAATCGACGCCGGACTTCCACCAGCGCGGCTACCAGATCAACGTGCAGGACAGTTACATGATCGGAAAGTCCGGCCTGCTGACCTCGCAGTTCAGCTACAAGCACTTTGATGCCAACGTTACGGCGCAAAGCGACGATCCGTATCGTGTGCAGCTTGAAACGACCGAAGGCGGATTCTTCAACCGTCAGGATCGCCGGACGTCGCGGGCGAGCTGGCAGGAAAATTATCACTTTGCTCCCTGGAAATTCGCCGGTTCGCACCAATTTACCGTGGGGCTCAGCTACGAGCACTCGCAATACGACGGTCGACAGACGTTTTTACCCGTTGAGTTCGATGGGGTATCCGATCTGCCGGTAGAGCGAATCACCTACACTTCCCCAACTTCTTTTCACGTTTCGCAAAACGAGACCGCCTGGTTCGCAGGCGACCAGTGGGCGATTGTTCCTCGATTAACTGTCACCGTCGGCCTCCGATTCGACAACGATACCCTCACAAGTTCCACTCATGCTGCTCCTCGCGCAGGGTTTCTCCTGGCGCTTACCAGTGATGGAAAGACGTTATTGAAGGGAGGCGTCGGGCGATTCTACGACCGCGTTCCACTCATGGCTGCCGTCTTTCCCGATGTTCCCAATCGGGCGGTAAGCATCCTGGGCCAGAATGGCCAGCCAATCAACTCCGTGTCTTATCAGAACCAGATAGACGCAGGGTTACGAAACCCCCGGAGCACGTCGTGGAATTTGGAACTCGACCGGCAAGTTCTGTCGTGTCTATCCTTGCGAGTCGCCTACGAGCAGCGCAATACCAGCGACGACCTCGTTGTTTCGCCGGTCTCCCAAGGAACAACTGGAATACTCCAACTCTCGAATCGAGGTTCCGATTCGTATCGAGAGTTCCAAGTGGCTGCACGTTTTAAAGCCGGGCAACATTTACTGAACGCATCGTATGTCCGATCCCGCGCCTTTGGCGACCTCAACGATTTGAATCAATTCTATGGGAATCTTGCGCAACCGGTCATCGAGCCGGACGCCCGCGGGCGCTTGCCCTTCGATGCGCCCAACCGTTTCTTGTTCTGGGGCACGATCGCTGCGCCGTTGAAGCTGACAGTTGTCCCGGTTTACGACCTGCACACAGGCTTCCCATATTCGATTCAAGACCAGTATCGCGCCTATGTAGGCCCCCGCAACGTCGATCGATTCCCGACCTTCTCATCATTCGATATCCAGGTTTCACGGCGGATTTTGCTGCCTTTTCATGGAAAACACATCCCCGCCCGGGTGGGTGCGGGAGCATTCAATCTGTTCAACCACTTCAATCCGCGGGACGTGCAGAACAATCTTGCTAGTGCAAGGTACGGGGGATTCTTCAATTCCTCATGGCGAGAATACCGCGGCAAATTCGTTTTGGAGTTCTAGAGATGAAAAACTATTTCTTACTGATTGCTCTACTCTTGCTTCAACCTTGGCCTCTTTTCGCGGCCGACGATTCCGGGAAGCTTCCAACGGCTGAAGAAATCATCAGCCGAATGGCCGCTCTGGATCTCCAACGACAGGTCTCCATGGAGGGATACGCCGGCATGCGGCGGTACGTTCTCGACAATCAGAATTTGCACAAACGTGCGGAGATGCTCGTGCAGGTCCAGGGTGACCGGGACGGCACAAAGCATTTCGAGGTCGTGTCTGAGGAAGGCTGGAAAGCTGCGCACAAGCACGTTTTGCGCAAAATGCTGGAATCGGAATCGGAAACGTCGCGTCCGGAGATGCGCGCCAGCACTAGACTCAATCTCGAAAACTACGACTTTGAATTAATCGGCACCGAAATGGTAGCCGATCGCCCGGCCTACGTTCTCGAGACTCACCCCAAACGGAAGGAGAAATACCTGTTCCAGGGCCGCATCTGGGTTGACGCCGAGGACTACGCGTTGGTCCGCGCCGAGGGCAGTCCTGCCAAGAACCCCTCGTTCTGGACGAAGAGCACGCATTTCGTGCAGATCTACCAGAAGAACGGTTCTCTCTGGTTTCCCCGCTCGACGCAAAGCGTAACGGAAGCTCGCATTTTTGGCACAACGGACGTGAACATCGAGTACTTCGATTACACGCCCAAGACTACACACGTTCCTGACAATTCTGTGATGTCCGCAAAGGAGATGCCGAAGCGATGAAAAAGACACTGACAACTGTCAACGAGTGCCTGATTCTCGCTGCGGGAAATGGGAGCCGGATTGCATCGGTGTCCGGCGGAGTTCCCAAGCCTCTTGTACCCCTGCGGGGCATACCGCTTCTCGAGCACGTCATCACCTCGTGTCGGGAAGCTGGAATTACGAGATTTGTGATTGTTGTCGGGTACCGCGCCGACCTGATCCGCCGCTGGTTTGCCGAGCGGTCGTTTGAGGGCATTTCTGTCACCTTGATAGAAAACCCGGACTACCACAAAGCCAACGGGGTCTCTGCTTTGGCCGCTAAAGGTGAATTGCACAATCCATTCTTGCTTCTCATGTCCGACCACATTTTCGAGCCAAGAACAGCCAAGGCGCTAGCGCTGCAGCCACTCGCCGACGACGAGGTCATTTTGGCAGTCGATCGCAGTGTGGACGGTGTCTTCGATCTGGACGACGCGACGAAGGTCAAATGCGAAGCGGATCACATCGTTGATATAGGCAAAGATCTTGCCCGTTATAACGCACTCGACACAGGGATGTTCTTGTGCAGCCCAACACTCTTCCACAGGCTGGAGTCAGCAAAGGAAGACGGAAACTGCTCGCTGTCGGACGGCATGCGTCAACTTGCGCAAGAACAAAAACTGAGGGCCTTTGATATCGGCGACGCGCACTGGCAAGACGTCGACAGCCCCGAGGCGTTGGCTCACGCCGAGACCAACTTTGATCTGGAGTTCTGCGAAAACCCGTTCGCAGATAGTCTTGTCGATGTTTAAAATCCGATCAAAAGCGGAACTCCCACTTCGGCTCTTCGCGATCGCCATGAGCGCAAGCTTCTTTGTTTACCTTATCTGGCGAGCTGGTCCCAGCAACCTGTGGAAAAGCCTCTCGGAACTCGGCTTTGGGATCATATTAGTGATAGCCCTGGCGGGAGTCTCGCACCTCGCGAGGACGTGGGGTTGGCGGCTAACTCTGGGTGACGACCAGCATAAGATCCCATTCTTGCGCATGGCAGGGCTTCGGCTGGGGGCGGAAGCCGCCGGACAACTCGGGATCCTGGGGCAGACCCTTGGAGATTCGGTCCGAGTCTCGTGCATCAGTGCAGAAATACCCGTCGCCACTGGTCTCGCCTCGGTGACTCTCGATCGCGGCCTCTATGTCGTGACCGCGACCGTAACCACGATCGCGGGGATTTTGGCCGCCCTGCCCCTCGTAGCGCTTTCCCACGCTCTGCGCCTGTACGCGAGTCTCTTCGCTTTTGCAATGGTCGCCTTTCTGATGCTGACGTTGTTAGCAGTGCGAAAGCGTTGGCCAGTGCTTTCGTGGAGTGCTCGCAGCATCGCTCGCATTCCTTCCCTGAAAAGTTGGATCGAAAAAAGATATCTTCTAGTGCAGTCCGTTGAGAATGCGCTGTTCGATTTCCATCACAAGGCCCCCCGGGCATTTTGGGGGAGTTTTTCTCTAAATCTGGCTTCTCAGTGCATGGCTGTATCGGAAGTGTGTTTAATCCTCTGGCTAATGAGCGTGAAGATGGGTTTCTTCAGCGCCCTGGTCATCGAAGCATTGACCAAGCTCGTGAACGTTCTGGGCAATTTCAACCCAGGGAACATTGGAACGTACGAGGGTGGAACCATGCTCATTGGGAAGGTGTTTGGCCTAAGTAGTGCGACCGGATTGGCATTGGGATTATCGAGGCGATTGCGGTCCTTTTTCTGGGCTGCGGTTGGCGCGATTTGTTTTATCTTGCTGACGCGCTCAAGAAAGCACCGTGGATCCAAAATCCTTGGGAGCACAACCGACGCCGTCGCGACTTCTCCAAGAGCGCAAGCGAATTCTTCGTGCAACCGTTCGGCGGAAAATCAGATCGTTTTCGCCATTTTCCTCGCGGAAGGAGAGGCCAGGGACGGCCAATTCAGCGCTCCACTCTCTCGAGTCGGCACGCTGCCAATCTTGCTGCGAACGATATTCGCAGCGCAAAAGGCCGGGGCTACTCGCATCATGGTGGTGGCCGATCCCGCCACCAAGCGAAAAGTGCGGCGCACGTTGTTCTTTACCGGACGACTTCCCGAATCTGTCGAGTGGATAGGGGCAGCCGTTGGTACCTCTCTTTCCCAACGACTAATTCTCATTGCCAATCAGGCGCCCAGCGAACGACTGGTTTTGATAGATGGAGATAGAACTTACCATCCGTCTTTACTCGGGAAGGCCGCTGCGTGGATTAACCGAAATACGGCGCTGGCGCTGGCAAGCGGCAACGAACTCGCCGGCATTCTTGCGCTACCTGTCGAGATGCTCCGCGATTTCGCGGAGCGTTGTCCAACGCAAACCGGAACCCTCAAGGAACTGCATGCGTCACTCACCGAAATGCACTCGGTCATTTCAATGCCAGTCTCGGAAGAGCAGTGGCAGCGCGTCAATACTCCGGAGGACCGCCAGGCTGCCGAACGTAAACTGGATCGCTGGCTGGTCAAACCAACCGACGGCATCTACGCACGATTGAATCGCAGGATCTCCATTCCCATCAGCCGGCAGCTTATTAAGTTCCCGATCACGGCAAACATGGTCAGCATTTTCACTCTTGGCGTCGGCATGGCTTCTGCCGCATTCTTCGCTTACGGCGGTTACTGCAGCACCCTGCTCGGCGCGCTTCTCTGCCTCTTCGCAAGCATTCTGGATGGGTGCGATGGAGAGGTCGCCCGCTTGAAGCTTCAGGAATCCGATTTCGGCTGCTGGCTGGAGACAATCTGCGACTACGCATTCTATCTGTTTCTTCTTGTCGGCATGACTATAGGACGGTGGAGGAGCTCAGGAACAAGAATGTACCTCGTGTACGGCGGCCTGCTCCTTTTTGGAGCCTTAGCAAGCTTTCTTGCCACGGGATGGGAGCGCCGCCGCCTCGCCGCTGGACGGCCGGAGCAGCTGCTGAAAATCTGGCAGGGCCACGCGGAGAGCCGACCGTCGAATCCTTTCTTGTATTTCGGCCGACATACGGAGTTCATTGTCCGGCGCTGTTTTTTCCCTTATGCCCTGCTGTTCTTTGCGCTTTTTAATCTCATGAACGTGGCGTTCGTTTTGAGCGTGATCGGAGCAAATCTGGTCTGGCCCATCGCGCTGTACTCCTCTCTCGCTTTTGGCAGGCCCAAACGTCAGGTGGTGGAAAATCGCGCGCGTTCCTCTCAGAATGCGCAACCACCCCGCGAATACGTCCCAGGTTTGCTTTGATCCTCAAGCGATGAGGCCATTTGTTTCGCGGTTGGAGAGCATTCACGTGTGCGTGCAAAGAACGTGTGGCAAGCTGTGATCTCGATGCAGGAGATCGAAACAGGTAATTTTTCTCCTCCACGGTTGGTCCTCATTCCACCGGATTCCATTCGTGTTGTGAATTGGAATATCAATCGGGGTCTGCGCCTGCAGGGGGTTATCGAGTTCCTTGCCACCGCAAAGGCCGACGTTGTTCTTTTGCAGGAGTCCGATCTGAACGCACGGCGGACGCATCACCTGAATATTGCGAAGGAAATTGCGCAGAAACTGCATCTGAACTATGTGTTTGGGCGTGAGTTCCGGGAACTAACCCAGGGCTCCCGCGCGTCGCCCGCCTATCACGGCCAAGCGACACTCTCTCGCTGGCCTTTGTCGAATTCAAGAATCTTACGATTTCAGAGGCAATCGAACTTCTGGCGCCCGCGCTGGTTCCTGCCCGAGATCGAACCGTTTCAGGAAAGAATCGGAGGACGCCTGGCGCTGGTGTGCGAAACGACCATCGCGGGGAAAAAGGTAGTCACCTATAACGTGCACCTGGAAAGCAAGGGCGATGACGCTTTGCGCTGCTCCCAGATGGAGGAGACCTTGGAGGATGCCCGGCGATACGAGGCAGGTACGCCGATCGTGCTCGCCGGCGACTTCAATTTCGATGTGTCCGGCGGGTCTGCCTCCACCGCGATCAGGCAGGCGCAATTTCAGGATGCATTTGCGAATCAGCACGTGCCTACGACACCGCACTCGTTCTTGGAACCCGGACGAAGCATCGACTGGATTTTTATCCGAGGACCGATTCATGCCACCAGTGCGTCAGTTCACAGCTCTATCTCCGCATCTGATCATTATCCTTTATCAGTGGTCCTCTCCCTGCCTTAGTCCGCGAGGAGGTTTGTAGAGACCGACTCGATCAGGAGAAAGCGTACCTGGAGCTTGCCCCAAGGTTCGGGGCAGCGCGATCTGCTGCGGTTCCTATTTGTTCCTCTGTGCCCGCAAAAAGCGGCGCCACGCGTTGAGCTCCGGGATCCAACTGATCTCGTAAACCAACTCGCGTTCTTCGTTTCTGCGTTCCCGCTCGTTCCACACCACCCGATTCTCTGTTTCGTAATGCAAGTCGATTCCTTCCAGTAGTGCCGGAGTCGTGAGGGCCATCGAATGCGTCGCTCCAATGCTCATACGCAGATGCCATGCAAATGAGCTTCCATTCAAGCTCGCTAACCGCTCCCGCGGATTCTATTGTCAGGCAACCGGTTGCAGCCATGCGATTGTCCTGTGCAGCGACTGCCGTTGGATTGAGGAAAACGCGTGGCAAATCCTTAACGACTTCGTTAAAGCATCGTCTCTCGTTACGGCTTGGTTCCGGAGCTTGGCCTGCGTTGCTGCTCTTTGAATCCCTGCCTCGCGCTTTGTCACTCCCA
>Ga0210410_10001943_pt1 | contig 18859 bp, 22 predicted proteins | sample IncBWC4MmetaG_FD_161058 | JGI IMG/M metagenome (GOLD analysis project Ga0210410, IMG submission 161058) | Forest soil microbial communities from Barre Woods Harvard Forest LTER site, Petersham, Massachusetts, United States - Inc-BW-C-4-M | ecosystem: Environmental > Terrestrial > Soil >... | reverse complement strand
AAAATCTCATACTGTCTCATGAAGCCTCTCACTTCTTAGCCCGCCCCAATATCGCCGCCAGATCCTGCGTGAATTTCGACCTCGGCATCACTTCCGTGCAACCCGCCGCGCGCGCCCTCTCCGCCAACTCCGTCTGTACATGAGAAAGGAATGCAACCACGGGCGTTTGGTTGCCCGCGTCTCGAAGCTGATTCAGCGCGCCAATCGCATCCGCCCGCGAGTTCAAATCAATCACGATTAATTCCCCGCCGGCAGACGCAGCTGTCACCAGCGCCTCAGCGACGCCAAACATTTTCACGTCCACGCCCACCTTCTTCGCCGTTGCCGAGATCCTTGCCTGAAAGAAAATATCGTCTACTAGAGCCAACACAGTTCCCATACGGTTCCCTCACCTTTCGACATCACCGCCCCATTTGCTGTATAACTTTTCTCGCGATTTCCTGGGAGGCCCTTATGTCGCCGCGCGCTTCTTCAAATTTACCCGGCATCAGTCTGCTTGAGCAGACGCCCATCATCATCGAAAAAATTCTGCTCGACGTTCCCGATTCCACGCTCGGCTGGAAGCCCTCCATGGATCGCTGGTCCGTCAGCGAAGTTCTTGCTCACCTGACCGAGTACGACCAGATATTTCGCGAGCGCGTCAAACGCATCGCCCAGGAAAATAATCCGGTGATCGAATCCTACGACCAGAACGTATCGTACGCCGCGGGCAAGTACGCCGGCCTCGGCCGCGAGCACCTCAGAAATTTCTGCCACGAGCGCGATCGTTCGCTTTCCATGTTGCGCTATCTTCCTGAAGGCGCGCTGGGCCGCGCCGGCACGCACTCGGAAATCGGCAGCGTCACAATTTCCGATCACCTTCACGACTGGGCGTTCCACGATCTCGGCCACATCAAGCAAATCGCCGAACTCTATCGCGCCCGCCAGTTCTATCCGAAAATGGGCCCCTACAAGAACTACTATACCGTGAAGCCGTGACGCCTGAATCTCCCGAAGACGCCCGCATCGGCACCGCAGGCCCCCGCGATCTCACGCTCTATTCCCGCCCCGGCTGCCACCTTTGCGATGAAATGAAAAAACAAATCGCGCCGCTCGTCGCGAAATTCCACGCGAATCTGCGCGAAGTAAATATCGACGACGATCCCATTCTTCGTGCGCGCTACAACGAAGAAGTTCCCGTTCTGTTTTTGGGTTCGCGCAAGGTAGCCAAGTACTCAGTGGATATCGAACAACTTCGCGCTCAACTCGCACGCGCAGATTAGCTTTTAATTAAGTGGGGAAGTAAACCGTGTGCGCTTTCAGGATTCTACCGAAGCGCGAACCTTCACCATCTTTTCCGGCGGTTCATCCGGACGGCCCTTCACGCGATCGTAATTCGTAGCGCGGCAAGTGGAACCCAGCGCTTCGTTGTAGTAAGTCGGTATGCCCAGCGCCGTGCGCAACTCTTCATTAAATTGCCGCAAGCATCCCAGTTGTGGCGCAAGCGCCGGTACTTTGCGTCCGTCATCCAACAACAGGAATTTCTGGTAGCCCGCGTCCCACAAACGCGTGAACTGGCTGCCCACCAGGATGGAAGGCAGAATCGTCATTTGGTAATGATTGTCCTGAGTCTTGCGAAATTCCGAAGCGCAGCCGTATTTCTCCACCCGCACCACGCCGCCGGTGCTGCCGACCTGGAAACCTGCCAGCGCCAGCTTTTCAAGAATTAGAGCAGAATCGAATCGCTCGTTAACGTTCCACATGCTGATAAGAGTAGGCAATAAGCGGCCTCCCTGTCAAAGCTCACCCTGCAAATCCTTGAATATTCACGACAAATTGACGCATCAAATCTCCTAAGACAGTTGTATGCTATTTTTGAAGCGGGCTTGGTGGTGGGGGATTACTAGTTCACATGAACGCGATCGTACCATTCCGAATTGACGACGAATCTCGCCTGCGTACGCTTCCGCCCGTCAACGGTTCTTCGTCGCTATTAGACTGCATCGGCAAAACTCCGCTGCTGCGTTTGGCTCGCATCGGCTGTGAATTTGAAAACGTTGAATTTTACGCGAAGGCCGAATGGTTTAATCCGGGCGGCTCCGTAAAAGATCGCGCCGCGTTGGCCATGATTCGCGAAGGCATTCTCAGCGGTGATTTGCATCCCGGCAAAACTATTCTGGACGCCACCAGCGGCAACACCGGAATCGCCTACGCCATGATTGGCGCCGCGCTCGGCTATCGCGTAACTCTCTGCCTGCCCGAAAGCGCTTCGCCCGAACGCAAGCGCATCCTGCTCGCCTACGGAGCTGAATTAATTTTCACTCCGGCCGGCGAAGGATCCGACGGCGCAATTCGCCGCGTCCAAGCTTTGTACGCCGCCGACCCCGATCGTTATTTTTACGTCCACCAGTACAGCAATCCCGCAAACTGGCGCGCACACTTCGACACCACGGGCATGGAAATTTGGCGCCAGACGCGCGGAACCGTCACACATTTTTGCGCCGGACTCGGAACCACCGGCACCTTTACCGGCGTGGCGCGAAAATTGAAAGCTCTCGACTCCCGCGTGCGTTGCGTCAGCCTGCAACCGGATTCCGGCTTTCACGGACTCGAAGGCTGGAAGCATATGGCCACCGCAATCGTTCCCGGCATTTACGATCCGCGCCTCGCCGACGCCAATCTCAGCGTCCGCACCGAAGACGCCTATCGCATGGCCAAGCGTTTGGCGCGCGAGGAAGGCTTGCTAGTGAGCCCCAGCGCCGCCGGCGCTCTAGTCGGATGTTTTCAGCTTGCGCAATCCTTGCCGCGCGGCGAGCACGCCGTAATCGTCACAATTTTCCCCGACTCCGCGGAAAAATATTTAAGCGAGCGCTTCTGGGAAGAAACAAAGTAAATAGGCGTGGCACAGCCATTCCTGGCTGTGCACGACGTACCAAGCGCCATAGACTCAGCTGCTCAACAAATGGAAACCATCGCCGTATCCGAAATCATCGCCAACGAAATCCGCGCCCACGGCGCGGAAACCTATCCGCACGAATGCTGCGGCGCTCTGCTCGGGGTCGACTCCGAGAACTCCCGCGAAGTCCGCGCGCTCCACAAACTCGTGAATCGCCGCGACGATTCGCCGCGCAATCGTTTCTCCGTCACTTCCGACGACGTACGCGACGCCGATCGCGCCGCCCAGAAAAATGGCCTGGAGGTGATAGGCTGGTATCATTCTCATCCCGACCATCCATCTCTGCCCAGCGAGTACGATCGAGAGCACGCCTGGCCCTGGTACAGCTACATCATTGTCAGCGTGATGGAAGGGAAGCCGGGTAAAATGGCTTCATGGCGTTTAACCGACGACCGCTTGCGCTTTGAGCCGGAAATAATTTCACCGGAAGCATCAGCGGCACCGGAATCGCGCGTCGCGACATCCAATCTGAACACTACAAGTTCTGGAGGATCGAAGTAATGCCCGTAAACGTAATGATTCCCACGCCCCTTCGCCCGTTTGTCGGCAAGAAAAGCGCCATTGAATTGAACGCAGCTTCCGTCGGCGAAGCCCTTCGCGCCTTGACCACCGAATACGCCGATCTCCGCAAGCATCTTTACACGGACGATGGCAAGATCCGCAGCTTCGTCAACGTCTACGTGAATGACGAAGATATTCGTTATCTCGAAAAGGAAAATACTCCGCTGAAAGACGGCGACACGGTCAGCATCGTGCCGTCGATTGCAGGCGGCCGCTAAATTTCAGGCCGCAGAAACGGGAAGCACATGTCCAGTCAGGCAAAAGTAATCGAAGAACCGAAACTCTCGCGCGAAGAAGTCCTGCGCTACAGCCGCCACCTCATCATGCCCGAGGTCGGCATGGACGGTCAGCTAAAACTGAAGCAAGCACGCGTACTAATGATCGGCGCCGGCGGACTCGGCGCACCGCTCGGCCTTTATCTCGCCGCAGCCGGAGTTGGCCATCTCGGCATCCTGGATTTTGACGTTGTGGATTTCACCAACCTTCAGCGCCAGGTCACATTTTCCACCACCGATGTTGGCCGCCCGAAAATTGAAGCCGCAAAAGAACGATTGTCCGCCATGAACCCGGCCATCGAAATCACCACGTACGAAACCCGCCTCACCAGCGAAAACGCGCTCGACATTTTCAAGGATTACGACATCATCGTGGACGGCACCGATAATTTCCCCACGCGCTACCTGGTGAATGACGCTTGCGTCCTGCTCGGCAAACGCAATGTCTACGGCTCCATTTTCCGTTTCGAGGGCCAGGTCAGTATCTTCGGTGCGCCTGATGGCCCCTGCTATCGCTGCTTGTATCCCGAGCCACCTCCGCCGGGTCTCGTGCCCTCTTGCGCCGAAGGCGGAGTCCTCGGCGTGTTGCCCGGAATTGTCGGCTCGCTGCAAGCCATCGAGACCATCAAACTTATTCTGGGCGCGGGCGATTCACTCGTCGGACGCCTCATGCTCTTCGACGCGCTCGGCATGAAGTTTCGCGAACTCAAACTCAAGAAGAATCCCGATTGCCCGCTCTGCGGCACGCACCCAACCATCACAAAATTGATCGACTACGAAGAGTTCTGCGGCATTCGCGGCGAAGAGGCCCCCGCAGCAATCACGTCAGTTCCCGAAATGACTCCCCGCGAACTGAAGCAGCGCCTCGATCGTGGCGACGATCTTTTCGTCCTCGACGTTCGCGAGCCGCACGAATATCAAATCTGCAACATCAATGGCTATCTGCTTCCGCTCGGCGATTTGCCGAAGCGCGTTCACGAACTCGATAGCTCGCGCGAAATCGTCGCCCATTGCCGCAGCGGGAAACGTTCCGCCGACGCCGCCGAATTTCTTCGCAAAGCCGGATTCCGCAAGATTTGGAACCTCAAAGGCGGCATCTTGCAGTGGGCGGACGACGTCGATCCGTCCATGCCAAAGTACTAAGCAGCACTCATAACGAAATTCAAAGGGGAACCAATGCCAACAAAAGTTACGTTCAAACATAACGGCCCAATCCTGGTGGAAGGCGATTTCGAGGTTGTCGACCCCGCCGGAAATCAATTCGGTCTCGCCGGACGCACTTCCATCGGACTCTGCCGTTGCGGCCATTCTGCCAACAAGCCGTTCTGCGACGGTGCTCATCGCCTGAATAATTTCACCCACGAAGTAACCGCGCGCGATCTTCCACCACCCAAGCCCAAAATATAGGAACGAAAAGTTTTTCCCTGAATAATTTCGCGCCTTTACCACTCTTGGGTCACACGTTACCCACTGATTCCCGGCACAGCGCCGGGATTTCAGCGTTTGGGCACCCCGCTCCACAACCCGTAACTTTCTTACACGCTCGAGCCCTTTAGTCCCCGCTTCCACTACGCAATTCCATCCGCCTGATTTCCCTAAGCCCTTATTTTTCAACAACTTGTTGGTACCAGTACTAGCTCCGAAATGGGCCTCAAAGTTGCACTTTAGTCACACAGACCGGTGCCTGCAAGGCACTACGGTGCTTGTTACGGAGCACTTTTTACGGTGCACGTTTTGCGGAGCAGTTTGACACGGAGCAACAGTGGCGACTCTCAGGAAGATCGCAAACTTACTCGCCCAATTCCGCTGGATCTTCGTCTTCATGGGCGGAGCCGCCTCCGTCGTCTTCCTCGGATGGCTGCGCTCCGCGCACCTTTCCTTTGAGCCCGTCCAATATATTTTCCTGTCACTCTTCGGAAGTTTGCTGATCCTCACCTTCGCCGCGAACGCCCTGGTGCGTTTCCGCGGCACTCGTGACCGCATCTCGCTCATCCTCGCGCTCGGATTTGCTCTCGCCGCTCTCATCGAAGCGGGCGGCAATTTCGATTTGTATTCGGCCATGATCACCGGCGTACCAATTCCTTCGCGCGTTCCCCTGCCCTGGATGGTCAGCTGCACGCTTCTCGGCGCGCTGCTGATCTTGGCGCTTCTTGTGGAACGTCACATGCCAAGTTCACGCGAACCCGGCCGCGAAATCGCCGTCGCATTCTTCGTAGTTGGCGGAGTCGGCTATCTCACTGGCGCTGCGTTTCTTGGCCTGCCCTGGCAAATTTCCATTCATCCCAATTCATTCTTGGCGCGACCGTGGGAACTTCTTCCCGCCGCTCTCTTCGTTGTAGCTGCCATTGGATTCCGCAATCGCCTGCAACGCACTGCATCAGCGTTCGACAAAGCACTTTTCTGGACGGCCTGCATCAACATCGCCTGCCATCTTGTGGCCTCGCAATCCGAGACACTTCTCGACGGTCCCGGCATCCTCGCGCGTCTCTTGAAAGTGGGCAGCTACGGAGTCCTCCTCGGCGGCGCGCTGGTGGATAACGCCCGTCTTTTCGATCAAGTTCGCACCATGGCCATCACCGACTCTCTTACCGGCCTCGCCAACTACCGCACGCTCGTCAACGCCATTCAAAATGAACTCGACCGCTCCAAACGAACTGGCCGCCCGTTCGCAATCGCTCTTTTTGATTTGGATGGCCTGAAAGTTGTGAATGATAAGTACGGCCATCTCGTCGGCACGCGCGCCATCGTCCGCTTCGCGAATGTTTTGCGCATGCACTGCCGTTCCACGGATACCGGTGCTCGTTACGGCGGTGACGAATTTGCTCTGGTTCTTCCCGAAGCTGGCGCTGAAGCCGCCGAGCGTGTTTCGCAGCGTGTTCGCGAAAAACTCGCCGCCGATCTGGAAATTCCGATGCTTACCGTGAGCGCCGGCGTCGCCGTGTATCCCACCGACGGCGACTCACTCGAAAAACTGTTGGGCGCTGCCGACCGCGCTCTCTACAAGATGAAAGGCCACACCGATGGCATGCAAAGTTTCATGCGCATCGCGGTGTGCCTATAATGACGGGCATGAGCGAACCAATGGAAAAATTTTACAGCGCCCCTCGAATTGAGAAACGACTTCCGATGGCGGTGGCCGTCCAAATTTCCGGCAACGATCGCGTTCCCGGAATTGAGATGACCTTCACCGAAAATGTCAGCCTGCGCGGCGCGCGAATCATCACCCAGCGCGCCTGGCGGCGTGACGAACATTTGCAGTTGGCTTCGCGGCCCGGCGATTTTCGCGCCAAAGCTCGCGTCGCTTACTGCGAACGCCTGCGCGAAGCGGGTTTTGCCATCGGCTTGGAATTCCTGGAGCCCAGCGGACGTTGGGTGCTTGACTCATCCGCCGCTCCGGAAAGAACGCTAAAAGGCTAAAGGAGGAGGAACTCGCGAAGACAAAGACTGGCGCATGTATATCTTCAAGGCGCCGGACGCCACACCGCGTGGCACGCCGGCGCCCATTTTTTTGCAAGCAACACTATTATTGATGCGGGATTTATTGCACCAGGCCGACTGTCGGCGTCGGAACGGGAGTTGGAGATTCTTTGATCGCTCCATACTGCGCTTCGTAGCGCGAAATATTTTCCGCCAGCGCGCGTGCCAACCGCTTGGCATGCCCCGGACTCACAATTAAACTGGACACCAGCTTCCCCTGCGGCGCGCCCTGCGTCGCATTCGGAAAAATATAAATATAATTCAGCGTGAATTCTTCCGGGTTGTGATGGATCATCACCAGATTGCTGTACTGGCCGAGCATTTCCTTCTCGTCGGCTTTTATCTGCACCTGCGCGGCCTGTTTCGCTGCTTCGTCCATGGAATTCCTCCCGAATCGATTATGAGTATAGCACTCGCCCTAAGCGCCCATGGTGCCTCCTGTAGCCGTCTGTGGCTCAGGTCTTCAGACCTGAGGCTCTTCGGTTCGGCCAATGCTGCCCAGGAACAACACGCGGCGAAACTCTTGACTCCCAAACATGTTAATGCTAGTTTATAATATAAGTTCATTGCAGTTAATGAAGTTCACCGAACGCGATGACTCCATCAAGCAATCCCGGTCCAAATCCTGTCTTGATCGAGGACGAATCCACCGCAGGCCGCGCTGAAGACTCTCCGAATCGCCCGTCTCTGCCCGAAGCGCATCGCTCCGTGGCCATCGTCGCCGGCGCTTCCTTCTGGCGAAAAATGTTTGCCTTCGCCGGTCCCGGATATCTCGTCGCCGTCGGCTACATGGATCCCGGTAATTGGGCCACCGATCTGGGCGGCGGCTCCAAATTCGGCTACACGCTGCTCAGCGTCGTGTTGCTAAGCAGCCTGATCGCCATGTTCCTTCAGGCGCTCTCCGCCAAACTTGGCATCGCCACCGGACGCGACCTCGCCCAGGCTTGCCGCGAACATTACTCCCGCCGCACCTCAATTTTCCTGTGGATTATTTGCGAAGTGGCCATCGCCGCCTGCGATCTCGCCGAAGTGCTCGGCTCCGCCATCGCGCTTCAACTCTTGTTCCATCTGCCGCTACTCTACGGGGTCATCCTCACCGGCGCCGACGTTCTAATCGTCCTCGCGTTGCAGGGTCATGGCTTCCGCTGGATCGAAGCGCTGGTCATCACTCTGATTTTCACCATCGCCGGATGTTTCGCCTACGAAATATTCTTCGCGCAACCCTTATGGCGCGAAGCAGTCAGCGGCCTTCTACCCACCGCGGAAATTTTACGCAATCGCGAAATGCTGTATCTCGCCATCGGAATTCTCGGCGCCACCGTCATGCCTCACAATCTCTATCTTCATTCCAGCATCGTGCAAACGCGCGCCTTCAAATACGAAGTCGAATCGAAACGTGAAGCCATCAAGTTTTCCACGCTGGATTCTTCCATCGCGCTCGGCTTTTCATTTTTCATCAATGCCGCCATCCTCGTGCTGGGCGCCGCCGCTTTTCATCATCGCGGACTCACCGAAGTTGCGGACATCAGTCAGGCCTACAAACTTCTCACTCCCGTTCTCGGCGCCAGCCTGGCCAGCGTCCTTTTTGCCGCCGCTCTTTTATGTTCCGGCCAGAATTCCACTCTCACCGGCACTCTCGCCGGACAAATTGTCATGGAAGGATTCGTTCACCTGCACATCAAGCCCTGGCAACGCCGGCTCATCACACGTAGTCTCGCCATCATTCCCGCCGTCATCGTGATCGCCATCATGGGCGAAGGCGGCGTGATGCGCCTTCTCATTTTTAGTCAGGTCGTTCTCAGCTTCCAACTTCCTTTCGCCATCGTTCCGCTCGTCCAATTCACCGCCGACCGCACCAAAATGGGCGAATTTGTAAATCGCAAATGGATCACTGTTCTCGCCTGGTTCGTAGCCGCCGCCGTCATCGCCCTCAACATGCTCCTCCTGGTCCTCATCTTCCGCTGATAGCAACGCCGCATTTCTGGCACAGCCTTCAGGCTGTGAAAAGCTGTCCGTCAACGCCGCCAAGCCTCAAAATTCTCCGCACAACGCCCAAACCGTTTTGCGCGTCTAAGGGTAAGCCGTGTAAAATACTGGCCGCACTTAATTTCGAGGGGGAAACGAATGGCACGCAGGAATTCTTGGGCAGGCAAGGGAATTGCACTTTTCGTGATGGCCGTCGCCGCGCTATTTTTCGCGGGATGGGCCACCGCGCACGATAAAGATTGGCCGGTACCGCCTGATGCCGCGAAGGTGAAAAATCCCATCGCGCCCACGCCCGATAATCTCGCCGCCGCTCACGCCATTTACTCGGACAAGTGCGCCGGATGCCACGGAGAAAAAGGCGCCGGTGACGGCCCCGAAGCCGATATGTACACGCCGGCCCCCGCCTCGTTCACTGACGCCCACATGATGGCCGAAATGACCGACGGTGAAATTTTCTGGAAGATGACCGAAGGCCGCAAGCCCATGCCGTCATTCAAGCGGTCGCTCACCGACGAGCAGCGTTGGCAGCTGGTAAATTTCCTGCGCACCTTCCCGGCGAAGACCGCGCCCAAGCCGCCCGCAAAACCAACGTCGCCAAAAAAGAACTAATTTGCCTCTGTAGCTCAGGGCGCGCCGTGTTTTCTACGGCGGCCCTGAGGTTTCTAGCCGCCAATCACTTCTGAATTCAATTGGCTGGCGTTTTTTATGTTTCTGCGCCTTGTTACTTAACCCCCGCCAGCGCCTGCGCCACCTCATTAATATCCGGCACCACCGGAATATCATAATTCTTGAACCACGCGATTTTTCCGCCCTTGTCCACAATCGCAATCGCCCGCCCCGTGATTCCTTTATCCGCCAGATAAACTCCAAATTGCGCTGCCACCGCGCCCTTCGGATTAAAATCCGCCAGCAACGGATATTTAATCCCCATCTTCTCGGCGTACGCCTTGTGCGACCACGCGCTATCCACGCTCAGTCCCAGCACCTGCGCGTCCAGCGTGTCAAATTTCTTCATGTCATTCACCACGCAAGCATGCTCATTCGTGCAGACCGGACTCCAGTCCAGCGGATAAAACATAATCACCACATTTTTCTTGCCGCGGAAATCCGCCAGCTTCACTTCCGCCATGCTCTGATCCTTCAACGTAAATTCCGGAGCGGCCTGCCCCACAGCAATCGACATGTAAATCCTCCTGGAAAATAAATTCAAATTCGATTTTCAGCGCGGTGAATACTCCGCTGTCGCCTCAAGCGAGAGAAACATCATAACATCGCCCGCCATTTGCCGCAGTCGAGCGCAGCAAAGAAAACCATTGGCGTGCGCCGTCAGTTTGCGTCAATATTCGCATAGGGGATGCGGACATATGAGTCCCGGAACAGCAGCGCGGCGGCAATTCATGGATCTACGCGAAGTTATCGAGAAATATAAATCCCTGGCCGGCGAATTCGGCCAGCCAGCCGAACTCGCCCGCTTCGGATTATCCAAGGAAGAAACAGAAAAACTATTCGGAGTTTTCGACGAGGACTACCACATCAGCCGCTTTTTCCACTTCACAAATAGTTCCGGCTCGACAGCCTATTCCATCAACGCATTCCCGCAATCGCACGTCACCATCGACGCCACAATTTCCGAAATCCTCTGACCACAATTTCTGGAAATACTGGTCGTCTGAATGGGTCGATGCAACAGTGACCTGTAGTCTACGCGCTGGAGTTTCAAAACCCAAAGTCTTCCTCGGTCGTTGATTTAACCTCAACGCGGCTCTTTTAATACATCGGTAAATTCGCTAGGCAGGCCGGTCATCGCCGCGCTCGAGACCCACAACTCGCGGGCCTTGTCCTCGTCGTATGAAGCTTCCGACGAACGAACTGCTTTGCCATTGGAGAAATAACGGCCACCCGGCGCCGCATCGTCGCCAATTGTTAGCGCAGCGACGCGCTTGGCCGACGTTTCCGGCGAGTGAACGTTGCTGTTTATCAGTCGCAGCAGGGGCATCACGTTTCGTACAATCCATTGCAACGGGGCGGAATAGGAGCGAGTCAATCCAGTCGCGGGCATAAGGCCGGGATCGATCGCATTCACCTTGATCGAAGCCAGGCGAGGATCGCCCGATGCGGCAAGGCGGCGCGAAAGTTCGTAAGTGCAGTAGATGTTGCAGAGTTTGGAAGTTGCGTAGCGCCGCAAGCCCGCCTTTTGAGACGACTCAAAATCATGCGCAACTGTTTCTGCATCCTCGTAGGTCGCCGAAGGCACCGGGAGCCGTTCCGCGGGATCATGCGTGCCGCTCGAGACGAAAGTGATCCGTCCATCCTGCTCCATGTCGTCGAGGAGAAGGCGCGTCAGCAGATAGTGGCCGAGATGATTAACTGCGAAGGTGAGTTCATATCCTTCAATCGTCTTCGTCGGCGCAGTCACGTTTTGCATTCCCGCATTGCAAATGATGCCCTTGAGCGGCGGAAGGCCGGCATTGCGATTGGCTTCGGCAAATCCCCGGATCGATGCCTGGCTCGCCAGATCGAGCGGCAGGCACGCCGCGTGGCCGCCGAACGCCGTCAGCCGAGCGACCGCGTCTCGCCCAAGCTGCGGATTGCGACAGGCGATCACGGCCATCGCATCCTTGTCGAGCGCGATGACCTTGGCGGTTTCGAATCCGAGGCCGGTATTGCCGCCGGTAATGATAACCGAATACGTGGGAGACATTTAACGCCTCAACACGAAGGGAGTTTTAACCCCCGATACATCCCGAAGATAACCTAAACCGCCACTCCCACATGTCTCAGCCGCTTCGCCAGATTGGCGTGCTCCTCGCGAATTTCCTTCGGCAACGAATCGCCAAACTCCGCGAGAAACGCGCCAATCTCATCCGCTTCGCGGCCCCAGTCCGCCACATTCACGTCCAGCAACTCATCCATCGCCGCTGACGAGATATTCAACCCATCCAGCGTTAGTGACTCCGGCGTGGGCACAAATCCAATTGCAGTTTCCTTCGCGTTGGCCCTGCCCTCGACGCGCTCCAGAATCCATTTCAGCACGCGCACATTTTCGCCAAATCCCGGCCACAGGAATTTTCCATCCGCGCCTTTGCGGAACCAGTTCACATGAAATACTTTTGGCGGATGCGGTATCCGCTTGCCCATGTCCAGCCAGTGCTGAAAATAATCCGCCATGTTGTATCCGCAGAAGGGCAGCATGGCCATCGGATCGCGGCGTGACACTCCAACTTTTCCCGTCGCTGCGGCAGTTGTTTCCGAAGCCATTCCCGCGCCGACAAAAACTCCGTGTTGCCAGTTGAACGCTTCATAAACCAACGGAGCCAACCGCGCGCGCCTGCCTCCAAAAAGAAAAGCAGAAATCGGCACGCCTTCCGGATCCTGCCAGTGCGCAGAAATACTTGGCGACTGCGAAGCCGGCACGGTATATCGCGCGTTCGGATGCGCCGCCGGCCCGTTTGCCGGATCCCACTTCCGTCCTTGCCAGTCCAGCAGTCCAGCCGGCGCCGGAATTTCGCTGCCTTCCCACCAGGGATTGCCGTCTGGCGTCATCGCCACATTCGTGAAAATCGAATTTTCGCGCAGCGCCACTTCCACATTCGGATTTGTCTGCACGCCCGTTCCCGGTGCCACTCCAAAAAATCCCGCCTCCGGATTAATCGCGCGCAAATATCCATCTGGGCCAATCTTCATCCAGGCTATGTCGTCGCCCACAGTCCAAACGCGATAGCCCATATCCTGCAGCGCGGAAATCATCATCGCCAAATTTGTTTTTCCGCACGCGCTGGGGAATGCCGCGGCCATATACGTCACTTTGCCGCTGGGGTCTTCCAGCCCCATCACGAGCATGTGCTCGGCCATCCAGCCCTGTTTCCGCGCCATGTAGCTGGCGATGCGTAACGCAAAACACTTCTTGCCCAACAGCGCATTGCCGCCGTAACCCGAACCAATGCTCCAGATCAGATTTTCTTCGGGGAAGTGTGCGATGAATCTTCGTTCAGGATTCAAATCGCCCAGCGAATGCAATCCAGCCACAAATTCAGAAGAATTTCCAAGCCGGTCCAGCGCGGGCTTTCCAATGCGCGTCATAATACGCATGCTGGCCGCAACGTACGCGCTGTCCGTTACTTCCACTCCCACTTTGCTGATGGGCGACTCCAGCGGCCCCATCACGTAGGGAATCACATACATCGTTCGCCCGGCCATCGCGCCGTCGAAAAGTTTTCCGATCTTTTCTTTCGCGTCCGCCGGAGCCATCCAATTATTTGTCGGCCCCGCATCGCTTTTCTTCGAGGTGCAAATGAAAGTTACTTTTTCCGTGCGCGCCACGTCATTAGGATTGCTGCGATGCAAATAACAATTTTTGTGCGTTTCCGGATTCAGCGCCACCGTATGCCCTTCCCGCAGCATCACCTCGAAAAATTCCTTCTGCTGTGCATCGGATCCATCACACCAAACAATTCGTTCCGGGCGCGTTTTCAGCGCAACTTGCTCCACCCACTTCTCTAGCGGACTTGGCACTCGGCCTCCTGGGATATTTGTCTGCGCCGCCGCGCCTCTTCAACCAAGCTGCGAGTTAAGCGAACGGGCACTTATAAGCAAAGCTTTAGGATTGCAATATAAAAGTGTATGGCACGCAAGGCGCTGTTTGCAAGGCAACCTCCCCGCAAAATTACGTGAAGTTGCGCAAAATGCTCTGTGATGCCCGTCACAATTTGCCAGACTGCTCCACCAGCATCCCGGTAAGTTATACTCCTATCGATGTACGCGCAGAAACTTACCGTCGAACTCGTTATCGGAAATGAGCGCAAGCTGTGTCCCCTCGAATGGCTGGACAGTTTCTGTATGCGCAATTTCACAAATTCCGCGGACTTTGACGACACGCTCCCCACCGGCGAAGGCCGACTGGAAGCCAGTTTCCGCGTGAAGCCGGATCAACTCGCCTCGGCGCTCGCCGCGTGGCTCACCCAGCGCGGGAAAGGCAACGGCCAGCCAGTGCGCGTCGAAATCAAGAGTGAATCTGCACCAAGCGCGAACGCACCTTGAAATTAAATCCCTGGACTTATCCGGAGACAATCATGAAACGACTCAGCCTTCCAGCCACATTCGCCATCGCACTTGTTTTTGCCGCGCCACTTTCACATGCGCAAACTAAGCCCGCGCAAACTCCGCCAGCGCAAGCTTCCGCCGCGCAAAAACCGGCACCTGCAAAACCTGCTGCGCCTGTGGCGAAAAAGCCCACGCTCGCGGCCGCCGTTCAAACGCACTGGAAATTTGTCGCCGCGGAATTTATCTCCGCCGCAGACGCCATGCCCGAAGACAAGTATGATTTCGCGCCCACCAATGGTGAATTCAAAGGCGTGCGAACATTCGCGGATCAAGTTCGCCACGTGGCCTGCGCAAATTTCGCGTTCTTCAAGGAAATGGAAAAACTTCCACCGCCTCCCGACTGCGAAAAAGGCGAGCCGGCAAATCTGAAAACGAAGGCCGATCTGATGACCTATCTCGGCCAGTCATTTGTGTACGGCGAAGGTGTGATTGGCAAAGTCACTTCGTTAAATATGCTCGACCCGGTCGAAGGCCGCTACGCCGGGCCCAACACAAAAGTCGGCATGTGCATCACCGCCATCTGGCACGTGTCCGATCATTACGGCCAAGTCGTCGAATACTTGCGCATGAACGGAATCATTCCGCCGTCCAGCCGCTAACTTCGCGCCGGTCGAATCTAAATTGACGCATGACGATAGGCGGAAATCGCTTTGCGAATGGCCGGAAGCGCCGCTCGAGTGGCGATTTCTCCGGCCGCAATCATCTCCGATGTTTTGCTGAACGCATCCCACGCGAATCCCGCAATATCGGGCTCGATCACCACATTCGCCATGCGACGCCAGGTTTGTTCGCTCGCTTGCTGCACTATGCTGAAGGTGCGTCCAAGCACGTCAATCACATTTGTCGGCGCGCTGTTGTCCGACACCGTAGAAAGATAAACTCCGATCACCACATCCGCTCCGAGCATTCGCGCACCATCAGCGGGTAGCGGATCGGTCACGAATCCATCCACCAGCATGCTTCCTTCTAATTCTACCGGGACAAAAAGTCCGGGATAAGCGCACGAAGCTCGAATCGCCAGCCGCAAATCTCCACTCGTGAAATATTTTGTTTTGCCGGAGCCCAATTCACTCGCTGCAACCGCCAGGGGAATTCGCAATTCGTCAAATCGCGTGCACTTCGTAAAACGCGCCAGAAACTCGTCCAGCTTTTGATTGGAAGCCAAACCCAATCGCGAAAGTTTCCAGCGCCCGAAATCAGTAAAAACCGTGAGCGCCGCCTGCTTTTCCATTTCCTCCAGCGAAGTTCCCGCTGCGTACGCCGCGCCAATCAGCGCGCCAACACTTGTCCCGGCGATGCAATCCACCGGAATGTGATGTTCCTTCAAAACTTTCAGCACGCCGATGTGCGCGATGCCTCGCGCGAATCCGCCGGAAAGCGCAAGTCCCACCCGCGGACGCTTCGGACCGCGCGGCTCATCGGGATACGCGAAATCCCGCAGCAGGCCAATGCCGCCTTTCAGCCATCGAAATGATTTGCTTTCAGCCACTCTCGCTAGAGTACCCCGGCGCGAGGATAGCACGTCACTTTGGTTGACCTCGCTATGCCTGTTCTGTAACCTTCAAGGCGTGAGTTCACTTCCGAGTTGCGCGATGAGCGGCCGCACCTAAATGCACAAATCCATCGAACGCGTGGCGATTCTTGGTGCCGGAACAATGGGCGCGCGCATCGCCGCGCACTTTGCGAATGCCGGCGTTCCGGTTTTTCTCCTCGATATCGTTCCACCTGAACTGAATGCCGCTGAAAAAGCGCGCGGCCTTACTTTGCAATCTCCAGAAGTGCGAAACCGATTCGCGCGAGCGGGTCTTGAAGCCGCGCTCAAATCGCGTCCCGCCGCATTTTTCTCCGCCGATTCCGCGCGGCTAATTCAAATCGGCAGTTTTGACGACAATCTCGATTGGTGCGCGCAGGCGGACTGGATTCTCGAAGTTGTGGCAGAAAATATTGAAATCAAACGTGCGCTTTTGGAGCGCGTCGAAGCGCATCGCCGCCCCGGCACGCTGGTCACTACAAACACGTCCGGACTTTCTGTTGGCGCCATCGGCAAAACGCGGAGTTTGGATTTCCGGCGTCACTGGGCGGGCACGCATTTTTTTAATCCGCCGCGCTACATGAAGCTCGTGGAAATAATTCCCGGCCCCGATGTGATTCCCGAAGTTGTGGATACACTTTCCGATTTCTGCGATCGCCAGCTTGGAAAAGGCGTGGTGATCGCAAAAGATACGCCGAACTTTATCGCCAATCGCGTCGGAACCTTTTCATTGCTGAACGTGTTGCGGCTCATGTCCGAAATGGGCATGACCATTGAAGAAGTGGACGCCTGCACCGGGCCTGCAATCGGATATCCCAAATCGGCCACTTTTCGCACCGCCGATATTGTCGGCCTCGACGTTCTCTCTCACGTCGTCGAAAACATTTACGAAAATACTCCTGACGACGAATCCCGCGAAATTTACAAAGTTCCGGCGCTGGTTCAGGAAACGGTGAAGCGCGGCTGGCTCGGCGAAAAATCCGGGCAGGGATTTTATAAGCGCGTGAAAAAAGACGGCCAATCTGAAATTCTCACGCTCGATCCGCAAACCATGGAGTATCGCGCGAAACAAAAAGCGCGATTCGCATCCATCGACATGGGCCGCATGATTGACGACACGCGTGAACGTTTGCGTGCGCTCGTCGGCCCCGTCCTTGCCGGACAAAATGCTGACAAGGCCTCCAAATTTCTGTGGAGCTCGCTTTCACGGACGTGCCTTTACGCTGCGCGCCGCGTTCCTGAAATTGCCGATTCACCGGCCGATATCGATCGCGCTATGCGCTGGGGATTCGCCTGGGAGCTTGGCCCGTTTGAAATTTGGGATGCGATCGGCGTCGAAGCAATGGCGCGCCAGCTTGAAAAAGAAGGCGAAACGTTGCCGCCGCTGGTCACAAAACTTCTCGGCTCCGGCGACAAAACTTTCTACCGCAACGATCGCGGAAAAATTCTGTGCTTCGATATGCACGCGACGGCGCGCGCGGAAACTTTTAAGCCGGTCGTAAATCCTCCGGGCATTCTGATTCTTTCGTCGCTGAAAGAATCCGGCGCAATCGTGGAGAAAAATTCCGGCGCGTCACTCATCGATCTCGGTGATGGCGTTCTGTGCTGCGAATTTCACACCAAAATGAATGCGCTTGGCGCGGATATCATCGCCATGATTCACGCCGGTGTGCGGCGCCTGCATTCTGATTTTGACGCGATGGTTATCGCCAATCAGGGCGCGCATTTTTCCGCCGGCGCGAATTTGATGCTGGTGCTGGTGGCCGCTCAAGAACAGGAATGGGACGAGATCGATCTCGCCGTGCGCCAATTTCAAAATGCGTTGCTGGCAATAAAATATGCGCCGCGCCCTGTCGTGGTCGCGCCGCACGGACTCGCCATCGGGGGCGCTTGCGAAATTAGTATGCAGGCCGCGCGTATTCAAGCCGCTGCCGAAACTTATATCGGACTCGTGGAAACCGGAGTCGGAGTAATTCCGGCGGGAGGCGGCTGCAAAGAAACTTTGATCCGTGCAAATGAACAATCGACCGGCGAAGAAGATCTGGATCTTTTCAACGCGCTGAAGCCGCGCTTTTACAACATCGCGCTGGCGAAAGTCAGCAGCAGCGCCGAAGAAGCGCGCTCGCTCGGATATCTGCGCCGTGCCGATTCCATTTCCATGAATCGCGATCATCTGGTTGCCGACGCGAAACAATCCGCGCTCGCGATGGCCCGCGCAAATTGGCGGCCCGCCGCAGCAAATCCAAAAGAAGGCGCGGCGCGAACTCAGGTCCGCGTGCTGGGCGAAAGTTTTCTTGCCGCGGCGAAACTCGCCATTCACATGATGCTGCGCGGCGAATATATTTCCGAATATGACGCGCACGTCGCGCGCAAACTCGCGCACGTGCTTGCCGGCGGGGCGCTCACTTCAGCGCAAAATGTCAGCGAGCAATATTTGATGGACCTGGAGCGCGAAGCCTTCGTCAGTTTGTGCGGCGAACGCAAAACGCAAGAGCGCATCGCGCACACGCTGAAAACCGGCAAGCCGCTGAGAAATTGACGAGCCCTGGGAACGCCGACTCTGTTCCATCCTGCGGGCTATGCGGGATGAATCTCCTGATTGACGTGGGATTGGCAGTTTTTCCCGTTTTGGGAAACTGCATTATAATGCATACGAAAGTGTGTCTTTTTGGCGAAACTGCATTATAGTGCAGTTTTTCGGGAGCGATTTGGAAACGGTGTATTTGCCCGTTTTTAGTGTTATGCATGACGCGAATTTTACGCATGTCGCGATCTTCTTTGTTTCTCAGCTATAACTAATAAAACTACACCACCCCGTCTAACGCCACAGACTATATCGCGCGTAGGGAGCGCCTCAGACCATCTAACAGCGGCCCCTACGAAATCAAGCCAGTCGCTAAGTTCTTTATTAGCACATACATGCACACCAGATCGCCGTAAGTCCTTTATTAGCACACACATCGCTAACGACCCCCCGGGGGTGGGGGCTGACGA
>Ga0210410_10001940_pt1 | contig 18868 bp, 16 predicted proteins | sample IncBWC4MmetaG_FD_161058 | JGI IMG/M metagenome (GOLD analysis project Ga0210410, IMG submission 161058) | Forest soil microbial communities from Barre Woods Harvard Forest LTER site, Petersham, Massachusetts, United States - Inc-BW-C-4-M | ecosystem: Environmental > Terrestrial > Soil >... | reverse complement strand
CGCCGGCTAGGGACGTCGCGCGCAGATCGCGGCTTGCCGTGATCGGAGCGCGAAACGCGGCGTCCAGATCGCGGCTTGCCGTGATCGGAGCGCGAAACCCGAGGTTCGCTCGCAAGGTCGTGCGGCTCTGCGCCATCGCCTCCGCGCTTGCAGATACGCTGGCGTACGAATAAGGATGCCCGACCTCCGCGTCATCGAGCCGTCTCGCCGCGGTCAGGACACCCGTGCCCGCTTGCTGCGCGCCGGCATGGAGGTGCTCGAGGCCGGCGGCTACGGGGCGGCGTCGGTGGCGGCGATCGCCGAGCGCGCCGGTGTCGCGACGGGCACGCTCTACCGTCACTTCCCCGCGAAGGCAGATCTCTTCGTCGAGCTCTTCCGTGCGATCGCCGACGTCGAGCTTTCCGCGATGCAGGAGGCCGCCGCGACGACGCGCTGCGCCGCCGACGAGCTCGACGCGGTCATCACGACGTTCGCGGGACGCGCGCTGTCGCACCCGCGGCTCGCGTGGGCGCTCGTATATGAGCCGCTCGATCCGTCGGTCGACGCCGAGCGGATGCGCTATCGCCGCGCGTACGCATGCCGCATGGCGGCATTCCTGCGCGAGCGCGTCGACGGCGGCGAGCTGCCGGACCAAGACCCGGACACGACCGCGGCGGCGCTGATCGGCGGGATCGTCGAGGCGCTCGTCAGCCCGCTCTCTCCGGTCGCCGGCGGCAACGCCGACCCCGACGCGGTGATCGTCGCGCTCACGGCCTTCTGCCGGCGCGCGGTGGGGGCACAGCCGGCCTACGCCGGCCGACAAACCACCGATATATAGTAAACTGCCGAGGTGTTCTCGGCTTGGGGGAGTCGTATGGCGACCGCGTCGCGCCGGGTCGCCGTCCCGCGGGGACTGGGCTCGGCTCGACGCATGGATGCGTGCGCATGGGGTGCGATCGCACTCGTCGCAGGATTCATCGCGGTGACAGCGTGGTGGCTCTCAATCGATCGCAGCGTCCAGTACAACGACGCGGGTCAGCACCTCTACTTCGCGTTCGGGTATCACGACGCGTTGAGCAAGGGAACGCTCTTCAGAGCGATCGGTGCCCCGAGCTTCTACCCACCTGGAACGTATCTCCTGGGTGGCGTCGCGACCCTCGTCGGCGGTGTGAACATCGCCACGCCGATTCTCGCGCAGAACCTCGTCTACGTGCCGTTGCTGGCGGCTGCCTGCTACCAGCTGGGCCGCATGCTCGCAGGTCCGACGGCCGGCCTCCTGGCGGTCCTGTTCGCGCTCGGAGCGCCGCTCATCATCGAGCAGTTCCACGTGTTCATGTTGGACATCCCGCAGACGGCGTTCGCCGCCGCGACGGTCTGGCTGATCCTTGCGAGCGGCCGGTTCGGCCGCGTCGGCGTCGCCGCTCTCGCCGGCGTCACCATGGGGCTGGGGATCGCCACGAAGGAGCTGGCGCCGGTGTACGTCGTCGGCGTGGTCATCTGCGTCCTCGCCCGGGGCGGATGGCGCAACTGGCGTGGGTTGCTGTCCTTCATCCTCGTAGCGCTGCTCGTCGGGACGCCGTGGTACGTCCAGCAGGTGATCGCAGGCTATGGCAGCGTCATCTTCGACGCTGCCGGTGGGGGGCGGGACGTGCCGCCTGCAGCGCACCCGCCCCTGGCCTCGCTCGCGAATCTCGCGTGGTATTTCTGGGCGACACTGGACGGACTGCTGTTCGCCCCGCTGTTCCTGTTCGCGACGGCGGGCGTCGGTGCGGCCGTCGCGCGCGTGGCACGGACGCGCGAGGAAGCCGATCCGACGCCCGAGTTGCTGTGCGGGCTGTGCGGCGCATGGGTCCTCCTCACGGTGATGCCGCATCACGACATGCGCTACACGATGGGATTCGTCGTGTTCCTTGCCGTCCTGGGCACGGCCTGGATCGTCCGTCTTGCACCCGCGCCACGCACGCTGGCGATCGTCCTCCTCGTGGGCGCGATAGGTGCCGCACACGTCGGGGCCACATTGGGCGTCGGCGCGGAAACCACGCGGCGGCTGCCTGGAAATCGAAGAGCCGCGTACGGCGAGGGCGTCCCACCGCGAGGGCGCGTCATCGTCTACTCGAACAACGACTACATGGTTTCGCGTCCCCACCCGCATCCCGACGTCCTTGGGCTGTTCACGGCGCTTCGGCGCGAAGGCATGACGAGCATCGAGTGGGACGATCGGGTGGAAAGATGGGACCGGCATTTCGCAGACATCGGGCTGCTCGTCTTCGCACGCGTCGCGAACCTCGCGGTCATCCCGGAAGCGGCGCGGACGCCGGCGTTGGCACAGGGCCAGGCAGCGCTCATACGCGCATGGACGATCGGCGGCGCCGGCCCTCCGTGCCTCCGACTCGCGGACGGCAGCGGAGTCTGGGCGCACATCGGCACCGTGCAGCAGGTTCCGCAGCCGTATTGCCCGGCAGAACTGACTCAGCGCGTCAACTGAGCGCCGCCGCGACGGCGTCCCACACGCGCCGGTGCAGCGCCACGTTCGCGCGGCGCTCCGTGCGCACCTCGACGATCGTGATGCCGCCGTCGCCGAGCGCGCGAGCCAGCTCGTCGCGCAACGTCGCGACGTCGCCGGCGGGGACGTGCCGCGCGCCGTAGAGCGCGGCGGCCTGGGCGAAGTCGAGCCCATGCGGCGTCGCGACGTGCTGCTCGAACGCGTCGACCTCGCGCGCGACCGGGAGGAAGTCGAAGATCCCGCCGCCGTCGTTGTTGACGAGCACGATGACGAGATCGATGCGAAGCCGCCTGGCGGACAGGAGTGCGCCGAGGTCGTAGGCGAGCGAGACGTCGCCGATGTGCAGCACGACCGGGCCGTCGTCCGCCGCGGCCGCGCCGAGCGCGGCGGCGACCGTTCCGTCGATCCCGTTCGCACCGCGGTTGGAGAGGACGCGCGGCGCGCCGTCGCGCGCGGCGGCGAACGTCTCGACGTCGCGGATCGGCATCGAGGAGGCGACGAACAGCGTCGCCTCCGCCGGCAGCGCGGCCACCAGCTCGGCGGCGACGCGCGGCTCCGACAGCTCGTCGCCGAGCGTCGCCCTGATCGCGCCGGCGGCTGCGCGGTCGGCCGCGCGCCAGCGCTCGAGCCACGGCGGCTCGCCGGCGTCGCGGTGCTCCGGGGTCAGTGCCGCCAGCGTCGCGCGCGGATTCGCCGCGATCCGGGCGCTCACGACGCCGGCCGGGTCATGCCAGGCGCCCTCGCCGTCGAGCACGATCTGCTCGGCGCCGTCGAGGCTCGCGAGCCACGTGCGCAGCGGCTTCGACGTCGGCAGGTCGCCGATCCGCAGCACGAGCTGCGGCCGCAGCTCGGCGGCGAGCCGCTCGTCGCGCAGCAGCGCGTCGTAGTGGGCGATCGCCGCCGGCCCGCGGCGCGCGCCTGACAGCGGGTCGGCGAGCAGCGGGTAGCGCGCGGCGGCCGCGAACGCCGCGAGCGCCTCGCCGAGCGCCGGGTCGCGCTCGTCGCGGCCGGCGACGACGACCGCGCGCGGGGACGGCGCGACCGGCACGGCCGGCAGCTCGCGGGAAGCGGGCACGACCGGATGCGCCACCCACGGCCGTCCGTCGGCGCGGCCGGGCGCGGGGTCCTCGGCGGGCAGCGGCTCGTCGAGCACGAGCGGCTCGCGCAGCGGCATGTTGAGGTGCACCGGCCCGGGGCGCCCGTCGAGCGCGGTCCACACCGCGCGGCAGGCGAGCGCGCGCATCCAGCGCACGCGCGCCGGCGTCGCCGCGTGCGTGCCGACCTCGACGAACCACTTGGCGGCGGCGCCGTAGAGCTTGATCTGGTCGATCGTCTGTCCGGCGCCGACGTCGCGCAGCTCCGGGGGGCGGTCGGCCGTCAGCACGATCAGCGGGACGCGCGCCTGCGCCGCCTCGATCACGGCCGGCGCCAGCTCGGCGGCCGCCGTCCCTGATGTACAGGCCACGGCGACCGGGCGGCCGGTCTGCTTCGCGAGCCCGAGCGAGAAGAAGCCGGCGACGCGCTCGTCGACGTGCGACCACGCGCGCAGCCCCGGCGTGCGCGCGAGCGACAGCACGATCGGCGTCGAGCGCGAGCCGGGCGACGTGCAGGCGTCGGTCACGCCGCAGCGCGTCAGCTCCTCGCAGAAGGCGCGCAGCAGGAGGTACGTGTCGGTCGCGGGTCCGGTCATGATGCTGGGATGGCGCCGCAGACGATCGTCCTGCTCCACGGCTTCACGCAGACGGGCCGCAGCTGGGGGCCGACGATCGCGGCGCTCGGCGAACGCTATCGCGCGCTCGCGCCCGACATCCGCGGCCATGGCGTGGCGGCCGGGGAGCGGCCGATCGACTACCCGTCGGTGCGCGCCGACGTGCTCGCGGTGGCGCCGAGGCGCTTCACCCTCGCCGGCTACTCGATGGGCGGGCGGATCGCGCTCGACCTCGCGCTCCAGCCGGAGGCGCACGGGCGCATCGAGCGGCTCGTGCTCGTCGGCGCGAGCCCGGGACTGTCGGATGCCGAGGAGCGCCGGACCCGCCGCGCGGCAGACGAGGCACTCGCGGATCGCATCGAGCAGGAGGGGATCGAAGTGTTCGCAGCGCGGTGGGCGGCGCTCCCGTTGTTCGCCGATCAGCCGGCCGATGTCGCCGCCGCGGCGCGCGCGATGCGCCGCTCGCAGTCGCCCGCCGGCCTCGCCGCCGCGTTGCGCGGCCTCGGCACCGGCCGCATGGAGCCGCTGTGGGAGCGGCTGCCGCAGCTGACCATCCCCGTCGCGCTCGTCGTCGGCGCACGCGACGCGAAGTTCCGCGCGATCGCCGAGCGGATGGCGACGGCCCTGGCTGACGCGGCGGTCCACGTCGTGCCGGGCGCTGGGCACGCCGTCCAGCTCGAAGCCCCGGCGGCGGTCGCGGCGCTGCTCGCGCTTTGACCCCGCCGTCCGGCCGAATAGGGTCCGCCACGTCCGCGCTCGCGCTGGGACGACGACGTGACCGGCTTCCTCTCCATCACCTCGGACGCGCCTGCGCCCGCCACCGGCTTCCCGTGCTGGCGCTGTGGCTCGTCGTGGCCGTCGGCCTCGCGCGATCATGCTCGGGCTCGGCGTCGGGATCGATGCGCGCTGTTCATCGTCACGACCCACCGCGACACAGTTCGGCGTCGCCCTGTCGGTTGCGGTGATCATCGACGCGACGCTCGTGCGCTGCCTGCCGGTGCCCGCGACGATCGCGCTGATGGGCAGAGCCGCCTGGTGGATCCCCGGCTGGATGGATCGCCACATGCCGCAGGTCAGCGTCGAGGGCCACGGCTACTTCGCCGCGCGTGACGGCGCAACCGACGCGGCTGCCGCGGCTGCCGCTCAGTCCGGCTCGCCCGCGAAGTAGTCGAGCTGCGGCTCCATCGGGAGCATGTAGGAGACCGCGTCGGGCGTGCCCCAGGCGCCGGCCTGGGCGGAGATCTTGCCGCTGTCGGGGTACTCGATCAGGTCGGCCGCCGCCTTCGAGCTGAGCATCAGGTAGCGCACGACCGCGTCGCTGCGGTTCAGCAGCTGGTGGGCGCCGCCACGGCCGGGCGCGAAGGCGACGACCTCGCCCTCGGCCAGCTCGCGCTCGCCGTCGGGCGTGCGCAGCGTCGGCGTTCCCTTCAACACCACCACGATCTCCTCGATCCCGTGGTGCGCGTGGTAGGGCAGGTTCTTCTTGCCGGGGTCCAGCTCGTAGACGCTCATCCCGACCTGCCGGGCACCGGCGAGGCGTCCGACGCTCGCCGCCCGCACGCCCCAGTTCCCCTGATCCATCGTCCGCTGCCACGTCTCGGTGTAGACGTTCGCCTCGCTCTGCTCCGCCATCGCGCGCTCCTGTTCGCTCGTTCTCCTGTCGCTATGCCCGGACGCCCAGCCCCGGCCCGTCCGGCACCTGCATGAAACCATCGGCGACCGCCAGCGCCGGATCGACCTCCAGCTCGGCGAAGGCGTCGAGCGTCGCGAGCCCGCACGGCCGCGACGGTCGCAGCACGGCCGCCGCGTGCAGCGCGCCGGCGATCCCGAGCGGGCCGTCGAGCGTCGAGGCGAGGTAGACCTCGCTGCCTGCGGCGCGGGCCGTCTCGGCGGCCTCCAGCAGGCCCGTGATGCCGCCGCAGCGGCTCAGCTTCAGGCACACGATCGGCGTCGCGCCGCTCGCGAGCGCGCCCGGCCCGACGGCCGTCTCGTCCATCGCGATCGGGATTCCCGCCTCATCGGCGACGCCGCGCAGCTCTGCGACCCCGTGCACCGGCTCCTCGCACAGCTCGATGTCGCTCGGCTCCAGTGCCCGCAAGTGCGCGAGCGCCTCCTCGACGCTCCACGCGCCGTTCGCGTCGACCCGCAGCGCGACATCCGGCCCGATCGCCGCGCGCACCGCCGCGATGCGCCCGGCGTCGTCGCCGACCCCGACCTTCGCCTTCACGCAGGCGAAGCCGGCCGCGACCGCCCGCGTCGCCTCCGCGGCGGCGCCGCTGCGGTCCTCCGCCGACAGCAGCGCGTTGACCGCCACGTCAGCGCCGCGCTCGGCTCCGAGCAGTCGCCACACCGGCGCGCCGGCGCGGCGTCCTTCCAGGTCCCACAACGCGAGGTCGATCGCCGCGATCGCCTGCGGCAGCACAGCCGCCTCGCGGCAGGCGGCGAGCACCATCGCGCGCGGGAGTCCTTCGGCATCGCGCAGGATCGGCCGGCAGTCCTCGAGCGCCGCGCGCACGTCGCCGAGCGTGACGCCGTCGTAGGAGGGGAGGGGGGCGGCCTCGCCGGCGCCGGCGACGTTTCCGGCGCCGATCACGAGCACGTCGAGCAGCTCGCGCTCGGCGACCGTCCCGTGCGCCGTCGCGAGCGGAGTCCGCAGGCGCAGCCGTCGGGGGGCTATCTCGAGCCGCACGCTGCGATCCCGTGCGGCGTCAGCTCAGCAGGATGCCGGCGCAGAGCAGGACGCAATACACGAGCTCGAGCCGTCCCGTGCCCGCGAGCGCCTCGTTGAGCGAGGGGCCGTCGGTGCGCGTGCGCACCGCGCGCACGACCGGCGCCGCGAGCGGCAGCGCGAGGAACGGCAGCAGCATCCACGCGCGGAGCGGGCCGAAGATCCACGTCACCGGCGCCAGCAGGTAGGCGCCGTACACCATCACCGCGAACAGCGTGCGCGTGCGCTCGCGCCCGAGCCGCACCGCCAGCGTGCGCTTGCCGGCGCGCCGGTCGGTCTCGAGGTCGCGCACGTTGTTGACGACGAGCACCGCGGATGCCAGCAGCCCGACGGGCACCGCCAGCGCGAACGCCTCCCACACGAGCCGCTCGGTCTGCACGAAGAACGAGCCGGCGACCGCGACGATCCCGAAGAAGAGGAACACGAACAGCTCGCCGAGCCCCTCGTAGCCGTACGGCCGCGGACCGCCTGTGTACAGCACGCCCGCGACGATCGAGGCGGCGCCGACGAGCAGCAATTGCCAGCCGGCGACAGCGATCAGATAGACGCCGCAGAGGATCGCGAGCCCGAACGTCACGTAGGTCGCGATCAGCACCTGGCGCGGCGGCACGAGCCCGCCGGCCGTCACGCGCACAGGGCCGAGGCGGTCCTCGGTGTCGGCACCGCGGCGCGCGTCGGAGTAGTCGTTCGAGAGGTTCGCGCCGACCTGGATGAACAGCGCGCCGAGCAGCGCGGCGGCGAAGCGCAGCGGGTGGAAGACGCCGGCCGTGTCGGCAAGCGCCGTCCCGACGAGCACCGGCGCGAGCCCGACCGGCAGCGTCTTCGGCCGCGCGGCCATCAGCCAGATGCGCATGACGCTCGGTGGTGCGGTCGCGGAGCTCATCGCCGACAGCCTACGGCCGCCGGGGGAAGCGCGAGAAGTCCGGCTGGCGCTTCTCGAGGAAGGCGGTCCGACCCTCGGTCGCCTCCTCGCTGCCGTACATCAGCAGGTTCGTGTCGTGGGCGAGCTGCTGGATGCCGGCGTAGCCGTCCTCCTGGGCGTTGAAGCTCGCCTTCACGAGCCGCAGCGCGAAGGGGGAGAGGGCGAGCATCTCGCGGCACCACGCGACCGTCGTGGCCTCCAGCTCGGTGAGTGGCACGACGGCGTTCACGAGCCCCATCTCCAGCGCCTGCTGCGCGTCGTACTGGCGGCACAGCAGCCAGATCTCCTTCGCCTTCTTCGTGCCGACCGTGTCGCGCAGCACCGATGTGCCGAAGCCGCCGTCCCAGGAGCCGACTCTCGGCCCGGTCTGTCCGAAGCGGGCGTTGTCGGCGGCGATCGTGAGGTCGCAGACCACGTGCAGCACGTGCCCGCCGCCGACCGCGTAGCCGGCCACCATCGCCACGACGGGCTTCGGCAGCCGCCGGATCTGCACGTGCAGGTCGGTCACGTGGAAGCGCCCGACCGCCGGCTTCGCGCCGCCCGTGCCTGCCCGGCCGGCGCCGGAGCCCTGCACGTACCCCTGCGAGCCGCGCACCCGCTGATCTCCGCCCGAGCAGAACGCGTCCGGCCCTTCGCCGGTGAGGATGATCGCACCGACCTCGGTGTCCTCCCGCGCCCGCTCGAACGCATCGGACAGCTCGATCACCGTCTCGGGCCGGAACGCGTTGCGGACCTCCTGCCGCGCGATCGTGACCTTCGCGATCCCGTCGCCGCTCAGCTCGTAGCGGATGTCCTCATAGTCGCCGGCGGGGGTCCACGTCACGCTCACGTCAGCAGCTCTCCTCACGGTCGGGGCCCCGAACCCTAGATGGTTGATTCCACGATCTCGCGGCGCGAGGGTCACGCTGGGCGGCGCTGGGCGCCACGCGGCGTCTTGCCGATGCCACCGGCATCGCCTTCGACACCGCGCGTCGTCCAGCATCCGCCCATCGCACCCCTCGCATCCACGAATCTCGTGGAATCAACCATCTAGTGCTCCGCAGAATCGCCGCGAACCACGTCCCACACTGCCGACCCGCCGCGATCGCAGCGCAGATCGACGCCTTCCTCGCAGACGCGTAGCCTTCGAAGCAGCATGGACCTTGATCCCTGGCTCCCGCGCGCCGCCGCCCTCAGACCCGACCACCCGGCGCTGATCGACGCGCACGGCATCGCGACCACCTATGCGGAGCTGCACGCGCAGGCCCGCGACGCCGCTGCGACGCTCGCAGCGCAGGGCGTCGAGGAAGGTGATCGCGTGGCGCTGAAGCTGCCGCCCGGAGCCCCCTTCCTCGCTGCCCTCCACGCCACCCTCCTGCTCGGCGCGGCGGTCGTGCCGATCGACCTGCGGTTGGCAGGTCATGAGCAGTCCCGGCGCGCGAGCGGGGCGAAGCTCACGATCGACACCCCGCTCACACGCGAGAGCGGCACCCCCGACCCGCCGCTCGGCGAGCGTCTCGATCCCGCCGCACCCGCCACGATCGTCCACACCTCCGGCACGACAGCCGCGCCGAAGCCGGTCACGCTGACGGTCGGCAACTGGAGCTGGAACGCGCTCGGCTCGGCGCTCGCGCTCGGACTCGACCCCGACGACCGCTGGCTCTGCACGCTGCCGCTCAGCCACGTCGGCGGCCTCGCGATCCTGCTGCGCAGCGCGACCTACGGCACGACCGTCGTGCTGCACGAGCGCTTCCGCACCGAGGCGGTGCTGGAGGCGATCGAGCGCGACCGCGTCACGCTCGTCTCGCTCGTGCCGACGACGCTCCAACGCCTGCTCGACGCCGGGCTGAAGGCCCCGAACCCGCTGCGCGTCGCGCTGATCGGCGGCGGACCGCTGCCTCCGACGCTCGCGGCCCAGGTGCAGGAGGCGGGGATCCCCGCGGCCCAGACGTACGGGATGACGGAGGCCTGCTCGCAGGTTGCGACGTCGCTGCCCGGCGAGCCGGAGACGGCGGGCCGCCCGCTCGTCGGCCAGCGCGTGCGGATCGCTGAGGCACCGCGGGGGACCGTCGGCGAGCCGGCGGTCGGCGAGATCCTCGTCGCCGGCCCGAACGTCGCGCCCGACGCCGCCGACGCGGACGGCTGGCTGCACACCGGCGACCTCGGCGCGCTCGACGCCCACGGCCGTCTCACGGTCACCGGCCGCAAGGCCGACACGATCGTCAGCGGCGGCGAGAACGTCGCGCCCGCCGAGGTCGAGGCGGCGCTGCTGGCCCACCCGGCGGTCGCCGACGCGGGCGTGCACGGGCGGCCGGACCCGCAGTGGGGCGAGGCGGTCGTCGCCACGGTCGTGCTGCACGACGGCAGCCATGCCGAGGCCGAGGAGCTGCGCGCGCACGTCGCCGCACAGCTCGCCCGCCACAAGGCGCCGAAGGAGATCACGTTCGCGACGAGACTGCCGCGCACCGCCTCCGGCAAGCTGCTGCGTCGCGAGCTGCTCGAAGGCGCCGAGCGATGACAACGGCCCAGGACTCCGACCCCGACGAGCTGCGCGGCGCCGTGCGCGAGCGCTGGGAGCGCGCCGCCGCCGGCTGGCGCGCGCGCAACGAGCGCCTCCAGGCCGCGGCGATGCCCGTCTCGCGGTGGCTCGTGGACGCGATCGAGCCGCAGCGCGGCCAGCGCGTGCTCGAGCTGGCGGCGGGCGTGGGGGAGACGGGCTTCCTCGCGGCCGAGCTGATCGCGCCCGGCGGGACGCTGATCTGCAGCGACGGCGCCGAGGCGATGCTCGCGCAGGCGCGCGAGCGGGCGCAGCAGCTCGGCATCGCCAACGTCGAGTTTGCGCTGCTCGAGTTGGAGTGGATCGACCTGACCGCCGCGAGCGTCGACGCGGCGATCTGCCGCTGGGGCTACATGTTCGCGCTCGACCGCGGCGCCGCCCTGCGTGAGACGCGCCGCGTGCTCCGCCCGGGCGGCCGGCTCGCACTGGCGGCCTGGAGCACGCCCGAGCGCAACCCGTTCGCCGCGACCGCGCGCCGCGCGCTCGTCGAGGCCGGGCTGGTCGACGGCTTCGACCTCGGTGCGGGCCCGGGAATGTTCGACCTCGCGGACCCGGCGGGGCTGCGCACGCTGCTGGAGGACGCCGGCTTCGCGGACGTCGTCGTCGAGGAGGTCGCGCTGACGATGCGCTACGACGACGTCGACGACTACATCGCCGGCACGTGCGACCTGTCGCCGGCGTTCGCCGACGTCGTGGCGCCGCTGAGCGAGCGTCAGCGCGCGGATCTGCGCGAGCGGGTGGCGGTCGCGACTGCGCCGTTCGCAGCCTCCGACGGCGCGCTCGGGCTCCCCGGCGTCGCGCTTGTCGCGGCCGCCGACGCCTGAGCGCGACGCTGCGCCGGGAGTGGCGGCAGCTGCGGCGTCGGCCTGCCGTTCGCCAGCCGGTCCCGCTCCGTCTTCTCCACGAGCGCGAAGCTGCGCGCGTTGCGCCCGCGGCGCACCGCAGCGGGCGCGACCGCGCGCATCCCTCGCAGCGCGGCGACGGCCAGCGGGAAGGCCCTCGCCTGTGCCGGCGACCAGCTCAACCCATACAGCTCGCGCACGCGCGGCGGCAGCGATCCGAGCATCACGAGATCGTGCAGCCGCTTCGCCGGCTGGTTGACCCACGGCATCGGGATCTCGAGCGCTACGAAGCGCCCGGTCGCCCGCGCCTCGTCGGTCAGGTGCATGTCCTCGCTCGCGAGCCGCCCGTCCCACCACGCGGCAAACGCCGCGTAGGTCGGCGGCGCGACCGCGCGCGGCATCCCGAACAGCTCGCCGAAGCGGACGTAGTCCTGCCAATAGGCGTCGCGCTCCCACGTGCTCAGCGGCCGCACGAACAGCTCGTAGAAGTACAGCGCCGACTCGGCGGTGACGGCCGCCGTCCACAGCATCAGCTCGGGGTCGAACGCCGAGTACGCCGTCCCGGCCGGGAAGGGGCCGGCGTCCTCCGTCAGCTCACCGTGGACGCGCTGGTGCATCTTCTGGACCTTCGCGAGCACGCGGTCGGCCTCCGCGCGCGTGCCGAGGAAGATCGCCTCGAAGTCGTCCGCGGTCCGCGCGAGCCGCCGGAAGGGTCGCTCGCGCCCGCCGGTCGACTGGCTCGTGCCGGTGTAGTTGACGGGGTGCAGCGCGCCGATCGCGAGCGCGCGCTGCCCGAAGAAGAGGCCCACGAGACGCTCCTCGTGGACTTGGCGCAGCACCGATCGCCCGCGCGGGAAGTAGCCGTCGTCCATCATCACGATCCGATGCTCTCAGACCGGCCGTCTCCCGCGTTCCGGTAGCCTGCCGCGCCATGTTCTACGACGACGACGCAGACCTCACGCTCCTCGACGGCAAGACCGTCGCCATCATCGGATTCGGCTCGCAGGGCCACGCCCACGCGTTGAACCTCAACGACTCCGGCGTGAACGTCGTCGTAGGCCTCCGCTCGAGCTCCACGAGCGTCGAGAAGGCGCGCGCGAACGGCCTCGAGGTGGTCGAGCCGGTCGAGGCCGCGAGCCGCGGCGACGTCGTGATGCTGCTCGTCCCGGACGAGCTGCACCGCGACGTCTACGCCGAGATCCGCGACGGCATCGCCGGCGGGAACCTGCTGCTGTTCGGCCACGGCTTCTCGATCCACTACGGCGAGGTCGAGCCGCCTGCCGACGTCGACGTCGCGCTCGTCGCGCCGAAGGGCCCCGGGCACCTCGTGCGCCGCCAGTACACCGAGGGCAGCGGCGTGCCCGGGCTCGTCGCCGTCCACCAGGACGCGACGGGCAACGCGCTGAGACTCGCGCTCGCCTACGCGAAGGGCATCGGCTGCACGCGCGGCGGCGTGATCGAGACGTCCTTCCGCGAGGAGACGGAGACCGATCTGTTCGGCGAGCAGGCCGTCCTCTGCGGCGGCACGAGCGAGCTCGTGCGCGCTGGCTACGAGACGCTCGTCGAGGCCGGCTACGACCCGCGCCTCGCCTACTTCGAGGTGCTGCACGAGCTGAAGCTGATCGTCGACCTGATGTACGAGAAGGGCATCGCCGGGATGCGCTACTCGATCTCCAACACGGCCGAGTACGGCGACATCACGCGCGGAAGACGCATCATCGGCGCCGAGTCGCGCCAGGCGATGAAGGACGTGCTGAAGGAGATCCAGTCGGGCGACTTCGCCCGCGAGTGGATCGCCGAGGTCCGCGCCGGCCAGGAGAACTTCAACCGCATGCGCGCCGAGCAGGCCGGTCACCAGGTCGAGGTCGAGGGCAGAAAGCTGCGCTCGATGATGGCCTGGATCGACGACTCGGGCTTCGCCGCGGGCTGATCCCCGCCGCCCCGCTACCCTTCCCGACGCCGCCGATGACGACGATCAATCCCTTCACCAAGCAGATCCTGATGACCGCCGGTCCGACGCCCGTGCCGCCGCGCGTGCTGTCGGTCATGGCCGAGCCGGTCCTCTACCACCGCGCCCCGGCGGGCGTCGAGCTCTACGCCCGCGTGCTGGAGCGCCTGCCAAGAGTCTTCCGCACTGCCGACGACGACACGGTGCTGATGTTCGCCGCGAGCGGCTCCGGCGCGATGGACTCCGCCGTCGCCAACCTCGTCGGTCCGGGCACCAAGGCGCTCGCCTGCGCCGCCGGCAAGTTCGGCGAGCGCTGGATCGAGCTGTGCGAGGCCTACGGGGCCGATCTCGTCAGGTACGAGCCGGGCTGGGGCACGCGCCTCGACCCACAGGAGATCGGCCGCCTGCTCGACGCGAACCGGGCGGGTGGGCCGGTTGAGGTCGTCTTCGCGACCCTGTCGGAGACCTCGACGGGCATCGTCCACGACGTCGAGGCGATCGCCGCCGTCGTCCGCGAGCGCGGCGCGCTGCTCGCGGTCGACGCCGTCTCCGGGCTCGCGGCCGCGAAGCTGGAGCAGGACGCATGGGGCGTCGACGTCGTCGTCGCCGGCTCGCAGAAGGCGCTGATGATCCCGCCGGGCCTCGCGTTCGCGTCCGTCTCGCAGCGCGCGCTCGACGCCGCCGCGGCGAAGCCGGGCGGCCGCTACTACTTCGACTGGGTGCAGACGGCCAAGCAGCAGCGCAAGGACCCGCCGAACAGCCCCTTCACGCCGCCCGTGACGCTGCTGGCCGCGCTCGACGTCGCGCTCGGCATGATCGAGGACGAGGGGATCGAGAACGTGTGGGAGCGCCACGCGCTGCTCGCGCGCGCGACGCGCGCCGGTGCGGCCGCGCTCGGCCTCGACCTCTACGGCGATCCGGACGAGCGCGCGAACGTCGTCACCGCGATCGCGCTGCCCGAGTCGATCGACGGCAAGCAGGTTCCGAAGATCCTGCGCGACAGCTACGGCATCACCGCCAACGGCGGCCAGGCGCAGCTCGCCGGCAAGATCCTGCGGATCGCCCACTGCGGCTACTTCGGCGGCTTCGACATCCTCACGTCGCTCTCGGGCCTCGAGATGACGCTCGCACAGCTCGGCCATCCGGTCGAGCTCGGCGTCGGCGTCGGTGCAGCGCAGAAGGTCTTCCTCGAGGCCGGCGTGCCCGCCGTGGCAAGCGCCTGACGCGCGTGAGCGACCGCCCGCGCATCCTCGTCAAGGAGCAGATCGCCGACAGCGGCGTCGACCTGCTGCGCGAGCACTTCGAGGTCGACCTCGGCGTCGACTGGACGGACGAGCAGCTCCACGAGCGCATCGGCGACTACGACGGCATCCTGATCCGCTCGGCGACGAAGATGACCGAGGAGCTGATCGCGCTCGGCACGAAGCTGCGCGTGATCGGCCGCGCCGGCGTCGGCGTCAACAACGTCGACGTGCCCGCCGCGACGAAGCGCGGGATCATCGTCGCGAACGCGCCGCAGTCGAACGTCGTCACCGCGGCCGAGCACACGATGGCGCTGATGCTGTCGCTCGCGCGCAACATCCCGCAGGCGCACGGGTCGCTCACCGGCCACAGGTGGGAGCGCTCGAAGTTCTCCGGCGTCGAGGTCTACGAGAAGACGCTCGGCGTCATCGGCTTCGGGCGCATCGGCCAGCTCGTCGCGCAGCGCGCGCGCGGCTTCGGCATGTACGTCGTCGCCTACGACCCGTACGTGTCCGCCGAGCGCTACCGCGAGCTGGGCGCCGAGAAGGCCGAGAGCCCGGCCGAGGTGTACGCGAAGGCCGACTTCGTGACGATCCACCTGCCGGTGACGGCCGACACGCGCGGCTTCCTGAACGCCGAGGCGTTCGCCCAGATGCGCGACGGCGTGCGCGTGATCAACTGCGCGCGCGGCGAGCTGATCGACGACGCGGCGCTGAAGGACGCGCTCGACAGTGGCAAGGTCGCCGGCGCGGCGCTCGACGTCTTCCCGTCGGAGCCGATCACCGACTACCCGCTGTTCGACGGCTACGGCAACGTCGTCGTGACGCCGCATCTCGGCGCCTCCACCGTCGAGGCGCAGGATCGTGCCGGGACGCAGACGGCCGAGCAGATGATCGCTGCGCTCACCGGCGGCGTCGTCACGACCGCGGTCAACGTCCCGGCGATCTCGCCGGCCGACATGGAGGTGCTCGGCCCGTTCGTGCCGCTTTGCCGCCAGCTCGGCCGCCTCGCCGTGTCGCTCGCGGAGGGCTCCTCGATCGACCGCGTCGAGGTCGAGTTCCTCGGACGCATCGGCGAGCGCGACACGCGCCTGCTGTCCGTCGCCGTGCTGATGGGCGTGCTCGCCGGCCACGTCGAGGAGGAGGTCAACGCCGTCAACGCGCCCGGCCTCGCCGAGGAGCGGGGGATCGACGTGTCCGAGACGAAGCGCACCAGCGCGCGCGACTTCACCGACCTCGTGCGCGTCACGATCGTCAGCGGCGAGTCGCGCATGCGCGTCGTCGGAACGACGCTCGGGCGTCGCAACCGCCCGCACCTGCTCGAAGTCTGGGGCCAGCGCTTCAACCTGCAGCTCGAGAAGGACATCGCGCTGTTCCGCTATCGCGATGTGCCGGGGATGATCGGCCGCGTCGGCTCCGCGTTCGGCGAGCACGGCCTCAACATCGTCTCCGCGGCCGTCGGTCGTCAGCCCGACGAGGACGACGGCGACGGCGATGGAACCAACGCAGTGATGGCGATCACCAGCGACGCTCCCGTTCCGCAGGCGGTCGTCGATGGGATTGTCGCCGGCGACGGGTTCGTCGCCGGCCGCGCCGTCACGCTCTGAGCCGACTGCTCCGCTCCGGCGTACGCCGGAGCGTCCAACTGGACGAGCAGAGACGGGCCGATCTGGGTACCACATGGTGTACAAAAGCCATGTGGCTGGTGCCACAATGCACCGCAGGTCCATCTCGACGAGGAGGAGCACGTGGAGAGCGCGGCGCTGACCCATCCTGCGGCAGGCGAGCCCGGCGGCCTGAAGAGAGACGCGATCGGCTACCTGTCGAACGTCGTGATCGGCGTCGCGTCGACGGCGCCTGCGTATTCGCTGGCCGCGACGCTCGGCTTCGTCGTCGCCGTGAGCGGCGTGGGCGTGCACGCGCCGGCCGTGCTGCTCGTCTCGTTCATCCCGATGCTGTTCGTGGCGGCCGCCTACAAGTACCTCAACCGCGCCGACCCGGACGCGGGCACCACGTTCGCGTGGGTGCGCCGTGCGCTGGGCCCGCACCTCGGCTGGCTGAACGGATGGGCGATCGTCGTCACTGACATCATCGTGATGGCGACGCTCGCGCAGATCGCCGGCCGTTATACGTTCCTGCTGTTCGGCTGGAACTCGGCGGCGAACTCGAACGGCGCCCAGATCGCCGCCGCCGTGGTCTGGATCGCGCTGATGACCTGGATCTGCTGGCGTGGCATCGAGCTGTCCGCGCGCATCCAGCAGATCCTCCTGTCCGCCGAGGTGGTGATTCTCGGCCTCTTCGCCGTCGTCGCGCTGGCGAAGGTGTACGGCAGCAGCCCCGCGCATTCGATCACGCCGCAGCTGTCCTGGTTCAACCCGTTCGCGCTCAGCTGGGGCGCGCTCGTCGACGGCGTCCTGCTCGGCGTCTTCATCTACTGGGGCTGGGACTCCGGCGTCACGGTCAACGAGGAGTCGGAGGACAGCAACGAGGGGCCGGGACGCGCGGCTGTCATGTCGACGATCCTGCTTTTGCTGATCTACGTGATCGTCTCCGCGGCGGCGCAGGCGTACGGCGGCACGAAGCTGCTGACCGACAACTCGAACGACGTGCTGAGCGTGCTCGGCAAGAACGTCTTCGGCTCGCCGTGGGACAAGCTGCTGATCATCGCCGTGCTGACGTCGGCTTCGGCCTCGACGCAGACGACGATCCTGCCGACGGCACGCACCGCTCTCTCGATGGCGCGCAAGGGCGCGATCCCGAAGGCGTTCGCGTCGATCCATCCGCGCAACCTGACGCCGAACGTCTCGACGCTGGTGATGGGTGCGGTGTCGATCGTCTGGACGGTCGGTGTGATGGCGCTGAACCCTGCGCAGAGCGTGCTCGGCGACTCGATCACCGCGCTCGGCTTCGGCATCTGCTTCTACTACGGCTTCACGGGGATCGCCTGCGTCGTCTACTACCGCCACGAGATCTTCAAGAGCGTGCGCAACTTCGTCCTCGTCGGCGTCGTTCCGCTGCTCGGCGGGCTGCTGCTGTTCGGGATCTTCATCAAGGCGTTCACGCACTACTCGCAGCACCTCGACTCGAGCGGCGCGACGATCAACTACGCGAAGCCGATCCTCGGGATCGAGGTGCCGATCTTCATCGGGATCGGCGCGCTGCTGCTTGGCGTCGTCGCCATGCTGATCGCGACGGTCCCCTATCGCGACTTCTTCCGGCGCAAGCCGTACACCGAAGTCGCGCCCCCGGGCATCCTGGAGCAGCAGGTCGAGCGCGCGCCGCTCCGCTTCGAGGGCAAGGCCTGGTAGGAGGCTGGGAGGGCGGCTGGTAAGCTGACGAGGTTCATGTCGCGCCAGCTCGCCCTTCGACTTCTTCTCCTCCCCCCTCGGGGGGAATAGTGCGTGGCGGCCGCTGCAAGCCGCAAACCCATTCGAGAAGAAGCGAAGCACCGAGCCGATAGGAAGAGCACGACATGACTCCCGCAGAGCAGGACCCCAACCGCGTACTGATCTTCGACACGACGTTGCGCGACGGCGAGCAGTCGCCCGGCATCTCGCTCAACACGAGCGAGAAGCTGGAGATCGCTCACCAGCTCGCGCGGCTCGGCGTCGACGTCATCGAGGCCGGCTTCCCGATCGCCTCACCGGGCGACTTCGAGGCGGTCGAGGCGATCGCCCGCGCTGATCTGGCTTCCACCACCACTCCGCCACCCGTGATCGCCGGCCTCGCACGCATCCACCCTGGCGACATCGACGCCGCCTGGAACGCCGTCAAGGACGCGGAACGTCCGCGCATCCACACGTTCGTATCGACGTCCGACATCCACATCGAGCACCAGATGCGCGCGACGCGCGAGGACGTCAAGGGCCTCACGCGCGCCGGCGTCGCGCACGCGAAGCAGTACGTCGAGGACGTCGAGTTCTCGCCGATGGACGCGACCCGCGCTGATGTGGCGTTCACCGCCGAGGTCTGCCAGATCGCGATCGACGAGGGCGCGACGACGATCAACATCCCGGACACCGTCGGCTACACGATGCCGCACGAGTTCACGGCCTACCTCGAGCGCCTGTACGAGCTGACGCCGGGGCTGAAGGACGTCGTGCTGTCGGTTCACTGCCACGACGACCTCGGGCTCGCCGTCGCCAACTCGTTCGCCGGCCTGCAGGCCGGCGCGCGCCAGGTCGAGTGCGCGATCAACGGGATCGGCGAGCGAGCGGGGAACGCGTCGCTCGAGGAGATCGTGATGCTGCTGCACACGCGACGCGCGGACGTCGGCCTGCACACGGGCGCGGTGACGCAGGAGATCGCGCGCACCTCGCGGCTCGTGTCCCGCCTCACCGGCTATCCGGTCCAGCCCAACAAGGCGATCGTCGGCCGCAACGCGTTCGCGCATGAGTCGGGCATCCACCAGGACGGCGTCCTGAAGGAGCGCACGACGTTCGAGATCATGGACGCGACGAC
>Ga0210410_10001937_pt1 | contig 18874 bp, 14 predicted proteins | sample IncBWC4MmetaG_FD_161058 | JGI IMG/M metagenome (GOLD analysis project Ga0210410, IMG submission 161058) | Forest soil microbial communities from Barre Woods Harvard Forest LTER site, Petersham, Massachusetts, United States - Inc-BW-C-4-M | ecosystem: Environmental > Terrestrial > Soil >... | reverse complement strand
CGTTTTTGCTTCCTTGAAGGAGGGGATGTCGCAGGAGGACATCGGGAAGCTGATTGAGGGAGGCTTTTCGAAGATGGGTTTGCGCGGCGGGGCCATGGTTTTGCTGGGCGCCTCGGCGGCACTGCCTCATGGGTCGCTGCAGCCGAAAACGCTGAAAGAGGGCGACGTGGTGCTGATCGACGGAGATTGCTCGGTGGAAGGATACGGATCGGACATTACGCGGACCGGATTCTTTGGGAAGCCGCCGGAAAAAGTGCTGCGGGCGTTCGAAATCGTGCGCAAGGCGCAGGATGCCGCGCTGGATGCGGCGCGGGCGGGGCGGCTTTCCGGCACCGTCGATGACGCGGCGCGGGCGGTCATCACCGGGGCAGGCTACGGACCCGACTACAAATACTTCACGCACCGGCTAGGGCATGGCATGGGACTGGATGAGCACGAGCATCCTTATCTGGTTCGGGGGAGCAAGACGGTTTTGCAGGCTGGGATGACGTTTTCGAATGAGCCGGGAATCTATGTGCCGGGGGTGTTTGGTTTGCGCTGCGAGGATGACATGGTGATTGCAGCGGATGGGCCAGCGCAGCTCTTGACGCCGGGATTTGCCGTTTCGCTTGAAAAACCCTTCGGTTAGGCCGGCTGGGCTACGGCTCCGCGGATTTCGTCGCAGAAATCCACTACGCGCTGTTCGGCCCAGAAGCGTTCGAGCCCGCTTTTGTTCGAAATGAAGCCGCAGTGGCCGCCATGCTGCTGCGAGAGGAAGCGGATTGCCGGCACTTTGTCGGCCCTTGCTGCGAGAAACGAGACGTAGGGCACGAACGGATCGTCTTCCGCGGGAATCAGCAGCATGGGCACGCGCACTTGCTCGATGACTCTCTTTGCGCTCGCGTGCTCATAATAATCCTGTGCATCGCGGTAACCGTCGCAGGGAGCGGTAATCACGTCGTCAAATTCGCGCACAGTTCGAACCGGGCCCGGCTTGAAGCCGTTCTGCGGGTAGCGATCCGGAAAGAGTTTTACTTTGCGGCGGTAGCGGGCCATCAATCCTTCGACAAAGTGGCGCTGATAGAAATAGTTGTCGCGGCGCTCGAGCGCGTCGGCACAGGCGGCTAGATCGAGAGCTGGGCACACAGCGCAAACGCCGCGCAGGGCTTTTGGCACATTCTCGCCGTATTCGCCGGCCATTTTCGTCACCAGGTTTCCACCCATGGAGTAGCCGGCGAAGAAAATCTGTTCGAAGCCATTGCCATCCGCGAGTTCGTTGAACACTGCTCGGTAATCGCCGCTCATCCCGGAGTTGTACAGCGTTGGCGTGAGCGCTTCCGTCCCGCCGCAGTTTCGCTGGTTCATGCGCACGACGTGGTAACCGCGATGAAAGGCCTTGTCGCCGATGCCCCGGACGTAGTTCGAATCGCTGGAGCCCTCCAGCCCATGAATGATCACGATGACGGGCGAGTCTTTGCGCTTCCCAGGCTGCCAATGACAGTGGGCCAGAAGCTTCGACCACGGATCGACTTGAAAGAAACGCTGTTCCGGCTGCGGTAGGGCGAAACTTCGGGGGACGAAGGCCGCCGCTATCGTCATGGCGTGGCCGCTTCGGAGCAAGGGGTGGGGCTGGAATTTTGTCGTTCCCATGTTAGGACTGTATTTGACGGGCGCATCACAAACAAGCTGAACCCGCCGCCAAACTTTAGTTGACACACCGCACGCTTTTCTCTACATTGGTTTTTCGAAATGATTCGCACTCTCACAGCACGCGCGCACCATCATCATCACGGCCATACGCCGCGCGCGTTGAGGTGTGCCTAGCGATTCGCTAAACAAAGCACTCTTCAACCCGCTGGCGCAGTAAGCCCCAGCGGGTTTTTTGTTTTTCGGCGGATTGTTTCAGGAGGACACGGGCGTGGAGATCGCATTCGAAAAAAGCGGCGGGCTGGTGCCGGCGATCGTACAAGACGACCGCACGGGTGACGTTTTGATGCTGGGATTCATGAATGCCGAGGCGCTGGCGGAGACCCAGCGGACGCGCGAAGTGGTTTTTTTCAGCCGTTCGCGCAATCGATTATGGAAGAAGGGAGAATCGAGCGGGCACGCGCTCAAGGTGCGGGAGGTGCGCGTCGATTGCGACGCTGATGCTCTGCTCGTGCGGGTGGAGGCGCTCGGGCCGGGCGTTTGCCATGAAGGCTATCGCAGCTGCTTTTTTCGGAAAATGGAAGCTGATGGGAGCGCATCTGTGATGGAAGAAAAGACTTTTGCGCCGGAAAGAGTTTACGGGCCGGGGAGCAAGTCATGAACCGGCTGAAGCTGGGGATACCGAAGGGCAGTTTGCAGGATGCGACGATTGAATTGTTCTCGCGGGCGGGGTGGAAAATATCTCTCAGCTCGAGAAGCTACGTGCCCTCGATCGACGACACGGAGATTGAATGCCTGCTGGTACGGGCGCAGGAGATGGCACGCTACGTGGAAACGGGCGCGCTGGACGCCGGGATCACTGGGCATGATTGGGTGGTGGAAACTGGCGCACAGGTCGACGAACTGGCCGAACTGGTTTACGCCAAGCAGCGGCTGGCGCGCGTGCGATGGGTACTCGCCGTTCCTGAGGACTCTTCCATTCGCGAGGCGCGCGATCTGGAGGGCAAAGTTATTGCGACGGAAGTCGTACACATCACGGAGAGTTATCTTGCAAGGCATGGCGTGAAGGCACGCGTGGAGTTCTCGTGGGGCGCGACCGAGGTGAAAGTTCCGCAGCTGGCGGACGCTATCGTAGAAGTAACTGAAACTGGGTCTTCGTTGCGGGCGAACCGGTTGCGCATTGTGGAAACGGTGATCGAGTCGGCGACGGTTTTCATCATGAACCAGGCGGCATCGGCGGATGGGTGGAAACGCGAAAAGGCGGAGAGCCTGATTTTGATGCTACAAGGAGCGATTACCGCGGCAAGCAAAGTGGGATTGCTACTGAACGTGCGGCGGGAGGACTTGGAGGCGGTGCTTGGAGTGCTGCCCGCGCTGAAAAATCCGACCATTTCGACCTTGAGCGATCCCGATTGGGTGGCGGTAAATACCATTGTAGAAGAAGCGGTAGTGCGGCAGATTTTGCCGAAGCTCAAGGCTGCGAAGGCTCAGGGGATTGTCGAGTATCCCTTGAACAAGATTGTGCTGTGATGCGCATCCTTAGACTTACGGCGGCGGTGGAGAAGAAACTATTGCTGACGCGACAGCGGCGCGACGTTGAGGCGGAACGCGTAGCGGCTCGAATAGTCAGCGACGTTCGGCGCCGAGGCGATACTGCGTTGTTTGCCTGGGCCAGAAAACTGGATAGCGTTGATGTGAAGCGCGGAGGCGTCTGGATTTCGCGCCATGAAATGGACGTAGCAGGAAAAAGCGTCAACGCAAACCTCCTACGCGCTGTAGGACACGCGGCCCACAATGTGCGTATCGTCGCTGAGAAGCAATTGCCGCGCGAATGGACCTTGGAGGTCGAGCCGGGCGTAAAAATCGGCCAGATCGTGCGGCCCATTGAAACGGTTGGCTGCTACATTCCGGGAGGACGATTCGCGCTGCTCTCCACTCTCATTATGACCGTGGTGCCTGCAAAAGTTGCCGGAGTGAAGTGCATCGTTGTTGTCTGTCCGAAGCCGAACGCGGAGCTTCTCGCTGCGGCATCCTTATTGGGCGTGACGGAAATCGCTCGCGTAGGCGGCGCACAAGCCGTTGCCGCACTCGCTTACGGAACGAAGAGTATTCCGCGGGTGGAGAAGATTTTCGGCCCGGGAAATCGTTTTGTGACTGCGGCAAAGCAGCTTGTAAGCAGCGATTGTGCGATCGATCTGCCGGCAGGCCCGACGGAAGCGATTGTTTTTGCGGAGTGCGGCAACCCAGGATGGATCGCCGCGGATTTGCTGGCGCAGGGGGAGCATGCGCCTGATGCCGGCAGCTTTTTTGTGACGACCTCGAGGCGTTTAGCGAAACAAGTACAGGCGGAAGTGGCCGCGCAATTGAAAAATCTTCCTGCCTCGAATCCTGCTCATGCTTCCATGTGCAGGGCTGGAGCGATCCTGCTTGTTCCTTCGGTGAAAGCCGGATGCGAGTTTGTGAACCGCTTCGCGCCGGAGCACTTGAGTTTGCCAGATGCCGGATCTGGGCTGATGAAGTCCATCCGCGCGGCGGGAACGGTTTTCCTGGGGCCCTGGGCTGCGCAACCGCTCGGCGACTACGCTAGCGGCAGCAATCACGTATTGCCCACTGGCGGATGGGCGAGGCGGCGCGGCGGGCTCTCGGCGGCGGATTTCGTGAAGTGCATCAGCACGCAATCCATTTCGCAGGTGGGATTTCGCCGGCTGGCGGATGACGTGCAGATGCTGGCGCGCGCGGAAAGCCTGCTGGCACACGCGAACGCCGTGGAGACACGCCGATGAAAGTTCGTTTGCCCGTGCGCGAGGCAATTCTCAAGCGAAAAACCTACGAGCCGCCTGCGGAGGGGCGCTGGGGGAAAATTCGGCTCGATTTTAACGAAAATACGGCGGGATGTTCCCCGGCGGTCCGGCGCGCGCTGGCGAAGCTCTCCACAAAAGAAATAGCAATGTATCCGGAATATGAAGAACCGACGAAACGCCTGGCCCGCTACTTTGGCGTGCGCGCCGCGGAATTGATGCTCACCAACGGTGGTGACGACGCGCTGCGCGTCTTTTTCGATGCCTTCGTCGATGCAGGAAGCAGCATCCTGATCTGCGAGCCTACGTTTCCTATGTACCGCTACTATGCGGAGATTTTCGGAGCACCTATCGAGGTGTTGCGTTACGGCGCGGCAATGGAATTTCCTCTTGACGGCGTTCTCGCCGCGCTGCGCAAAAAACCACGTGTCCTTTTTATTGCCAATCCCAACAACCCCACGGGAACGCTTGTTTCGCTTGCGGACCTGGAAGAGATTCTGCGGGCGGCTACCCACACCGCCGTGGTGATCGACGAAGCTTACGCCGATTTTTCCGGCATGACCGCCGTTTCCTGGATTCGCAGGTATCCGCAATTGTTCGTGGCGCGGACATTTTCGAAGACCGCGGGGCTTGCCGCGCTTCGCTTGGGCGCGGTGATTTCCCGCGAAGATTCTCTCAAGATGTTGAAACGCGCCATGCCGCCGTTCCCCGTGAATCTCGCCGCATTAGTGGCCGCGGAGACGGCTGTTCGCGATCAGAAGACGCTGCGAAGATATGTGCGCGACGTGAAAAATTGGCGTGGGTGGCTCGGCCAGGAATTGACGAGCCTCGGCGTGAAAACTTTTCCGAGCGCGGGGAATTTCCTGTTGGCTAATTTCGGACCCGCCGGCCCAACATTATTTCGCCGCTTGGAAAAGCGCGGGATTCTTCTTCGCGAAAGAAGCCGAGAGATTGGACCGGGATTCGTGCGCATCACGATTGGAACGCCGTCGGAAATGCGCGAGCTGGTGAAGTTGATTCGGGGTGAGTGGAAGAAACCGGACTGAACACCGGCACCACAGGAAAATCACGATGCCACGGACGGCAACAATTCATCGAAAGACAAAGGAAACTGACATCCGGTTGCGGCTGAATCTGGACGGGCGTGGAAAATCGCAAATTACCACCGGAATTCGTTTCCTGGATCACATGCTCGATCTGGTTGCCCGGCACGGCGCGTTCGACCTGCAACTCATAGCGCGCGGCGACCTCGACGTGGATCAACACCACACCGTGGAAGATGTTGGCATCGGGCTTGGCGAAGCGGTGCAAAAAGCACTGGGCAGCAAACGCGGCATTCTGCGCGCCGGGTATTTTCTGATGCCCATGGACGAAACGCTGGCCGCCGCCGCCATCGATCTCGGCGGGCGGCCTCACTGCGTTGTGCACGCGAAAATCTCCGCCAAGCTTGTCGGTGATTTTCAGACCGAGTTGGTTGAGGACTTTTTTCAAGGCTTTGCACAATCGGCGCGGGCCAACGTGCATCTTCGATCGCTGTATGGGCGTTCCTCGCACCATCAAGTCGAAGCCATGTTCAAGGCGTTTGCGCGGGCGCTGCGCTTCGCAGTCTCGCGCGACAAGCGATTGAAGCGCGTGCTGCCCAGCACCAAGGGACTTTTATGAAGGTGACGCTTGTGGATCACGGTGCAGGCAACGTCGCTTCGGTCGAGCGGGCGTTGCAGCGCCTCGGCGCGGAATCCCTGCGGGCCAATTCCGCCGCGTGCATTGCAAAAGCCGACGCGTTGATTCTCCCCGGCGTCGGCCACTTTGGCGCATTGATCCGCGTCCTCGATGAACTACAACTGCGGACTCCGCTCGTTGAAGCCATCGGGCGCGGCGTGCCGTTCCTCGGCATTTGCCTGGGATTGCAAGCGCTCTACGAAAGCAGCGAAGAAGCGCCCGATCTCCTGGGCTTGCGGCTGCTGAGCGGAAACGTGCGCGCCTTGCCTGCGACCGTGAAGCTCCCGCATATGGGTTGGAACCAGCTGCAGACAAAACGAGAGTCGCGATTGCTTGAAGGATTGGACGAGAGCGCCTACTTCTATTTTGCGCACTCCTACGCGGCAATCGATGAAAGTACGGCAACAGTCGCAACCTGCACTCACGGCGCCGCATTTGTGGCTGTCCTCGAAGAAAAGAACATCTGCGCTGTGCAGTTTCATCCGGAAAAAAGCGGCGAAGCAGGCGCGCGGGTGCTCCAGAATTTCTTGAGGCTCGCTTCATGAGGCATGTGCGATGACGCTCGCCCACCGTATCATTCCTTGCCTCGACACCGACGGCGAACGGGTTGTGAAGGGCGTGAACTTCGTGGGGCTGCGCGATGCCGGAGATCCCGTCGCGCTAGCAGCGCGCTACAACGCTGAAGGCGCCGACGAACTGGTCGTTCTCGACATCGCCGCCTCCCGCGATCGGCGTCCAACTTTTCTTGAAACGATTCGCCGCGTCGCCGCCGCGTTGGCCATTCCTCTCACCGCGGGCGGCGGCATTCGAACGCTCGAGGACGCCCGCGCCGTGGTGCGCGCCGGCGCCGACAAAATCACCGTGAATACCGCCGCCGTCGCTCGTCCCGAGCTGATTTCAGAATTGTCGATGGAATTCGGGGCCCAAGCTGTGGTCCTAGCCATCGACGCGAAGCGCACCGGGAACAGCTGGAACGTGATGGTGCGCGGCGGGCGCGATTGCGCGGACCGCGACGCCATCGCGTGGGCCAAAGAAGGCGTTACGCTGGGAGCCGGCGAAATCCTGCTCACTTCCGTTGATCGCGACGGCACGCAAGCCGGTTTCGACACTCCGCTCACGGCCGCCATCGCAAAATCCGTGAACGTGCCTGTTATCGCGTCCGGCGGGGCCAAGCTTCCCGAACATTTTGCCGAGATTTTCACGCAAGGCGCCGCGGACGCCGCGCTTGCCGCCTCGATTTTTCACGATGGCGTGCAGCCCATCCGCAGACTGAAATCCTATTTGGCCGAGTGCGGCATCGAGGTCCGACTGCCGTGCTGATTCCCTGCATCGACTTGCAAAATGGCCAAGCCGTGCAGCTCGTCCGCGGCCGCCGGCGCGAACTTGGCGTCACGGATGTCTTCGGGCTACTGGAAGAGTTCAAGCAGTACGAATGGCTGCACATCATCGACCTGGATGCAGCCATGAATAAAGGCGACAACAACGAAATCGTCCAGGAGCTCTGCAGAAAAGCTGCGAGGCACTACGGAAGGAAAGTCCGCGTGGGCGGTGGAATTCGTACCGTCACGCGCGCGAGCCAAATCATCGATTGCGGAGCCCGACAAATCATTATCGGGAGCGCCGCATTTCGCGAGGGCAAGGTAAATGTGCGATTCTTGCGCCAGCTTTCCAAAAAACTGCGTACAAGCCGCATCGTGATTGCGCTAGACACGGCGATGGGCCGCATCACTGTAAACGGATGGCGCCGCCGCCTTACACTGCGCGCCGAAGACGTGTTCGCGCAGCTGGAGCCTTACTGTGCTGCCTTTCTATGCACCGACGTGGACCGCGAAGGCACGATGAGCGGCGCGAACCTCTCCTGGTTTTGCCAATTGCGAACCGCGACCACGCATCCCATCATCGCTGCCGGCGGGATCAAAACACACCGCGAAATTAGCACCCTGGAGAAAATTGGCATGGACGCCGCCGTCGGCATGGCCATGTACAAGAACCGTCTTCGCTGAAATGTATTTTTGATGGGAGGAACGCGAGCTGCGCCGCAGAGCACGGCGGCTAGCGCATGTAGGCGTCGGTGATGTACTGCTGCACCATGCGCTGGGTATTGAAAAACGATCCGTTGATGGCGATGGCGTGCTTCATCACTTCGAGATAGCGGGTGCGATCCTTGTAAAACATGGGCAGAATTGTCTGTTCAAGTTTTTCGTAAAGCGATTCTGCTTCGGCGCGGTTGTCCATCACCGCCGCGGGAGCCATGGGACGGCGAGGCTCGCCGATGGACCATCCGGTGATGCCCTCGATGTGGCCCTCAACCCACCACCCATCCAAAATGCTAAGACTGGGCACGCCGTTCAGCGCGGACTTCATTCCACTCGTCCCCGATGCCTCCATTGGAAATTGCGGTGTGTTCAGCCACAGATCAACACCGGAAGTCATCTTCCCGCCGAGATCCAGGTTGTACTCATCCAGAAAAACCACCGGCACCGTTTTCCGCAGCGCTTTCTTCGCCTGAAAAATGTGCCGGATGATGTCTTTTCCGCCGCCGTCCTGCGGGTGAGCCTTCCCGGCGTAGATAATCTGGAAACGCCCCGCCGATTTGGCGATGTGGCGAAGGCGCTCGAGATCGGAAAGAATGAGGTCCGCGCGCTTGTAGCCGGTGGCGCGCCGCGCGAATCCGATGGTGAAGACTTCCGGATCGAGCTTCAGCCCCGTCTTTTTTCTCACCTCTTCCAGCAATTCGTGCTTAGCGATGAGGTGCGCCGACCAGACCTCTTCTGGCGCGAGGCCGAGAGCACCGCGCAGGCTGTAGTTGTCTTCCCTCCAGGTGGGGATGTAGCGGTCAAAAAGCTGCTGAACGGCGGGCGAAGTCCAGGTGGCGGCGTGCACGCCATTGGTGATGGCTTCGATGGGCACTTCCGGAAACATTTGTCGCGAAGTCTCGCCGTGCTGTTTGGCCACGCCGTTGACGTACTTGCTCAAATTCAGCGCCAGGTAAGTCATGTTGAGGGAAGCGCCGCTGCGCGCGGCTTCCGCCATATCCGGAAAATTCTGCTCGGCTTGCAGCACGCGCTTGACGAAACTCGCCGCTGTGGCATCTTTCAGGTTGAAAAAATCCTTTTGGTCCGGGAATACGCGCGTAAGAAATTCCATCGGAAACCGGTCGTGGCCCGCGGGCACAGGAGTGTGCGTCGTAAACACGCACTTGCTGCGCACGTTCTGGATGTCCTCTCCGATGATGGAATCGCGCCCGGCCTTTTCCGATTCTTCGCCGAGGAGTTCGAGCGCCAACAGCGCGGCGTGGCCCTCGTTCATGTGGTAGCGCGTCAACTCGTCGTAACCGAGCGCGCGCAGCATGCGCACCCCTCCGACGCCCAGCAGAACTTCCTGGCACAGGCGGTAATACGAATCGCCGCCGTACAGGCTGCCGGTAAGGTTGCGGTCGGCGGCCGCATTGTCCGGAAGATCGGCATCCAGAAAATATACCGGCACTTCGAAACCGTGGACACCCTTGACGTCGTAGCGCCAGCAGCGCAGTTCCACGCGCCGGCCCTCCAGAGGGACACTCACGCGCGCCGCTTCTTCTTTCAGAAAGTCCTCGACGCGCCAGTCCACCGCCTCTTCAGTCTGCCCGCCATCCTCAGCCAGAATTTGCGTGAAGTAGCCCTTGCGATAGAGCAGGCAGACGGCAACCATCGGCAGGCGCAGGTCCGCCGCCGCGCGAATGGTGTCGCCCGCCAACACGCCGAGGCCGCCGCTGTAACTCGGCATGGCGTTCTCCAGCGCAATTTCCATCGAAAAATAGGCGACTAATCGTTTTGTCGAATTCGTCTGCGTTGCCATCCGTCTCGATTCTCCGTGAGGCACGGAGCCACAGCAGCCGCAAGCGAAAAACACACGGCTGCAAACCACTTATTGTCTTGGATTGACGGCGTGCTGGCAAGCAAGGACGCCGGGCGGTGTCCTCAGGAACAAACGCTGGTTAGCGTTTCTGTTTCCGGCGCGAGCGAGGGGTTAGCGCTCAGATGGAGGTATTGGCTTGGGAAATCAGGAGAATGGCGAGGACATAGAAAATGAACATGAAAGCGAGATAGGCATAGGCCTTGCCGGGAGCGCCGCGAAATTCCTTCCACGCCAGCACGCCCCAAAGCGCGGCCACCATGGGCGCGGATTGGCCGATAGCGTATGAAATCGCTACGCCCGTAAAATTGGCCGCGACCAGGTTGAAAACCGTGCCGATGCCCCAAATCGCTCCACCGAGCAATCCGAGAATGTGACCGGCGGCAGGTCCGCGGAAGAGTTCGCCGAAATTCACAGGTTGGCCGACCAGCGGCTTGCGCATGAAATAGATATTCCAAACCAAGCAGGAAAGCAGAGCGCCCAGGGTGAGAAAAACAGCAACGCTGTAGGGACCGAGCGTGTTGCCCTTGGTCATCGCGTGCGTGACGAATGGCGCCCAGATACCCATCAACACGCCGGAAACGATGCAAGTGATGATACTTTTCTTGGAGACGTCCCGATTCACGATGGACAGGCTTCCGTAGGCTTTGCCGTCGAGAATGACGGCGACAACGGCGCATCCCACGCCCGCGGCCAACAATCCGGCGTTTCCCTTCGGTTGAAGCAGAAAGCTCGACACAACCCCGACGACGAGGGCAATACCGATGGCCACCGGAAATGCGATAGCCAGTCCAGCCATGTCAATCGCGGCAACGAGCAGCAAATTCGCCAAGTTGAAAATCACGCCGGCGAGAAGCGTATAGCCGATATTAGAGGTATCTGCCGCATGCACGTTGTTGAGAAAGCTGGTCGCGTCATTCGTGCTGCTTCCCAAAGTGAACGCGAGGAGCAGCGAAATCAGGAAAATACCAACCGCGTAGTCCCAGTAGAAGAGCTCGAAGCGATAGTTTTTCACACCCTTGTAGGTATTGGCCCAGGAGCCCCAGCAAATGGCGCTGGCGATCATCATCAGGAGCGCAAGGCTGAAGCTGTGCGGGATGAACATCGGTTCTGTTTTCCTTTCACAAAACACCGGGCGGAGCGAGCCCCGCCCCTACTATTTCGGTGGTGCGGGATGCGCGAGCGGCGTTGGCCTGGTGAGCAAATCCACGTACTCCTTGTAAAATTTTTCTCGGTCGAGATCTTTTTGGACCTCGACCAACGCTTCGCCCATACCGGGTTGCTGGCCGGGCGCCCAGGCCAACGTGTCCCCGTAGGAAGCGCCGTGATCTACGTCCACATCGATGTAGAGTTTCTGCCACTTGGTGATGAAGCTGGGATCGAGCCAGGCGACGGCGGCGAGTTCGTCCCACAGGTAGTTGGCTTCGGCGTATTTCGCGACGTACTGCGCAGCGGGAGTAGGGCTCTTGGCGACCTGCTCGATGAGCGTTTTTTCCATACGCGTCTTCACGGAAATATCGACGGTGGTGAGCACGATACGCGGCCAGCGCGCGTGCAGAACGGCGTGCGAAGCTTCAGGGTCCATCCAGAAATTAAATTCGCGGCGGGGCGTAAGATTGAATTCGGGGTCGTCGGTGGTGGGATTGATGCTGCCGCCCATGACGATCAATTCCTTGGTGAGTTCGGCGAAATGAGGATCGAGAGCGATGGCCAGGGCCAAGTCTGTCATGGGTCCGGCGGCGTAGATGGTTACTTCATGCGGGAATTGATGGACGGCGCGGACCATGAAGTGCGCCGCGTCTTCGGTTAAGGCTTTGGTCGTGGGCGCGCCTTCGGGCAAGGGCGGAATATCATGAGGGCCGTGAACGGCGTGGCCCTTGGCGAAATTCCACGCGCCCTGGTAGACCACCTTCCCGTAGAGCGTTTCCCACTTGGCGATGTACTCCTTGCTGTTCACGAGCGGAAAAGCCGCGCCGGGAAGGACGGGGATGTCCGTGCGGCCAATGATTTCGAGTAGCCGGAGCGTGTGCTGAATCTCTTCGTCGCGCCAGGCGTCGCCAGTGAGAACGGTGATGCCCAAAACGTCAGTGTCCGGCGAGTTGATGAGTGCCAGGATGGCCTGCATGTCCGTGCCGCCGGGGCCGGCGCAATCCTGATCGATGATGACTTTGCGCTTGCCTTGCGCGCAGGCGAGAGGAGCCAGGAACGCGGCTAATAACAGAAATGCGATAGTTTTCCGGTTGGCGATGAGGCAGCGCACTGCTGTCGTCAACAAAGTAGTCTTCCCCCTACTTTTTCGTAAGTGCGGATTCTACACGACTTGTGGGTCTATTGTTCACACTCTTGCGCAGAGGATTAGGAGGAGCCTCTGTTTGGCAAGGGACAAACAGAATCTCGCACGATTCAGATGAAGCGTGTGCGGGCGGGATGTCTTGCGGAAGCCGCCAGAAGAAAGCCGAAAGCGACTGCTTGCTCCCTTCGAGCTGGCGCAAGGCCTGCCAGTTAGCCGGCCGCGGACTTGGTAAGGACTTCCCTGCTGAGGAACGCGCGGATGGCTGTGGCGATTTCGGCGACGTGTGTTTCGAGTGCGAAGTGGCCGGTGTCGTAGAAGTGGATTTCGGCTTTGGGGAGGTCGCGGCGGAAGGCTTCCGCGCCGGGCGGGAGAAAGAAGGGATCGTTTTTGCCCCACACGGCGAGGAACGGCGGCTGGTGCGCGGCAAAGTATTGATGGAACTTGGGATAGAGCGCGACGTTGTTGGCGTAGTCCAGGAACAGGTCGAGCTGAATCTCGTCGTTGCCGGGTCTCGCGACCAGAGCGGAATCGAGGGTGTAAGATTCCGGAGCGACAAGCGATTCGTCCGGGACGCCGTGAACGTACTGCCATTTCGTGCTTTCGGGTGTGAGGAAGCCGCGCAGGGCTGCGCGGTTGGCGGCGCTAGGCTCCTGCCAGTACTTCTGAATCGGATTCCAGCCCGTGCTTAGGCCTTCTTCGTAGGCGTTGCCGTTCTGCGAAATGATGGCCGTGACGCGCTCGGGGTGCGCCATAGCGAGGCGGAAGCCTGTCGGGGCGCCGTAGTCGAAGACGTAAATGGCGTAGCGCTCGAGGCCGATCGTTTCGGCAAAGCTCCCGATCACCCTTGCGAGATTGTCGAAGCTGTATTTGAACTGCGCCGGAGACGTCGTAAAGCCAAAGCCGGGAAGATCAGGGGCGACGACGTGGAAGCGGTCTTCGAGCAAGGGGATCAGATCTCGAAACATGTGGGACGAAGTGGGGAAACCGTGGAGCAGAAGCAGAGTCGGATGCTGAGGATCGCCGGCTTCGCGGTAGAAGATATTGTGGCTATCTACGATGGCAGTGCGGTAGTGAACCATGGTTTGGACTCCTGTAGAAGATTTGCGCGCCGGATTCATCCTGGCAGCTCAGTAGTAGATGATGTGGGTAAGAAAAAGTTTCGCAGTTTAAGCCAGATTATGTTCGGCGGCGGGGCGTGGATGTGGCGGACAGAAGAAGAAAAACAGCCGGTCCAAAGACCGGCCACTACGAGAGAAGAGTGGCCTGCCTAGGAAGGTAGGCCCGCAAACCGACCGGCCCAAGAGAATCTGATGGGCCGGCGTGGTTCAGAGACAGGACGTCGACCCGAAAGCGCGCGGGCTAGAAGGTTAGCTTCAAGGCGAATTGGATGAGACGCGGGTTGTTGACGGTAGAATTGACGGAGCCGAAGCCTGGGGCATTGAGGTCGGCAACCGGCGTCCCGAACTGGGCGTGGTTGAAAAGGTTGAAAAACTCAGTACGGAAGTTCAAGCCCACGTTTTCCCAGGGCAGCTGGAATTGTTTGATGATGGAGAAGTCCGTGTTCACGAAATCCGGACCATAGACCGGAACGCGGCTAGCATTGCCAAGTTCACCCATAGCGGCCGCCGGAAAGCAGGCAGGATTGAACGCCTGGAGCGGGAGCCGGCCGGCGTACGGGTCGCAGCCGGGTATGAAATCTGGACGGTTGAAATTGTTAACGTTGCCGCCGCTGTTGAAAGTAACGCCGGAACCGTTGTTGCTGTTGATTAATGGAACCGCGAAGCCGGAAGCGATTCTCTCGATCAGCGTAACCTGCCAACCTCCCAGAAGAGAATTGGTGACCTTGCTCCAATCGTTGCCAAACTGCTTGCCCCTGCCGAAAGGCAAATCGTAGATAACGCTGGCGGTGAAATTATTATGCAGGTCAATCTGCGATGGAGCCCAGTCCAGCTTCGGCCAATTGGGCAATGGGAAATAAGGGGCGCTCAATTCGGAACCGAGACCATCGGTAAGACCGTTGTCATAGGTATGTGAATAGGTGTAAGCGACGAGTGCGTAGAGACCGTGCCTGCTGGACTTGGTTTCGGCCTTAATCTGCAGCGAGTTATAGGTCGTTTTGCCGAGATCTCCAAATTCGATAATGGAGTTGAAGTTCGGCGTATTGAAGGGGGTAAGGAAAGGTGCGCCGCCCGCGGCGCAACCACGAGTGTAGCCGGCGACCATGCCGCAGGCAGACGGCCCGCTGACGTTGATACCATTTCCGATAATCAGGATGTGATAGCCTCGCGAACCGGCGTAGCCGACCGTAAGAACCACGTTGCCGGGCAACTGACGTTCGACGTTAACGTTGTACTGAGTGACTAGTCCACGCCGGAAATCCCGCGGCTGGTAGTTGAGCGTACCAGTGAAGGTAGCGAGGTCCGGGGGAGCGTTAAAGAGCTGGAATCCTTTGGAGATGCTGGTGGAGGTGCCGCCTGGGCCGCAGGCGGGGACGTTACCTGAAGGGGTAACAGCCGGGCAACCGCCGAACTGGAAGACGTCGCCCTCGGCGAAAAAGGGCGGGTTCTGCCAAAGACCCTGCGCGCCTTGGCTCCAGGCGGAATCGTGATAGATGGAGTAGCCGCCGCGGAGAACGGTTTTGTCACTGCCAAAAAGCTTGTAGGCAGCGCCGATACGCGGCTCGAGGGTGGTCCAATCCATGCGGATGCCGGCGGAGCCACCGATGCCGTTCTGATTGGCGATCAGGAGTTCACCGGTGGCGGCGTTGGCGCCCGTGGCGATGCCTGGCGGAATGAAGTCGGCTTGCCGCCCGGCGCTATCGCTGATCGGGGTTGTCAGGTCGTACGCGAGCCCGATATTGAGGGTAAGGTTTTTGCTGATGCGCCAATCGTCCTGGACGTACGGACGGACGATCTTCCAGCGGCGGCCAGTGACAGGGCCGTTAAAGGTCTGATCATGCTGCGAGATGCTTACGAAGCCGAGACTCACATCGGCCAGCGCGTTTCCGGAATAATCGCCGAAGGGAATCCAGAAGCCATCCTGGAAAGCTTCGGTTCCGACGTTCATCTGGTTGGCGCGGAAATCGATTCCGATATGCAGGTCGTGCTTACCGCGAATCAAGTCCAGAGAATCGCCGAAGCTGAAGATGTTGGTGCCGCCTTGAAAGGGGGAGAAGCCACGGTCACCAGCGGACCAAAAGCCGGTGACGATGTCGAGCGAAGTCAGACCGCAGCTAAACGCACCCTTGATGCAGGTCGCGCTGCCGGGCGTGCCGGTGCATCCGAGGTTGGCGCCGGGAATGCCGATGCCGAGGAAGTTGGCGGAATCGCAACTGCCTGTGCCCTGGGAGGTGATGTAGTTGAAGATGCGACTGTATCCAAAGTTGAACTGATTGACGGTGGTGGGCGAGAATACGTGGGTTTCACCGATGCCGATGTTGCGGGCGTGATTGACAATGCCCTGGTTGCTTCCGAAGGCGGTCTCTTCGACGAGTGCGCCGATGCCCCCACCGCCCGGGACATACGAGACGGCGCTATCGTAGCTGAAGCGAGCGAAGGCATTGTCGACGCTGGAAAATGCGTGATCCAAGCGGATATCGAACTTGGTTTCATCGAGGCTGCGCACGGGTGAGTTCACGAAATTAATTGACTGCTGGGCAGGATTGTTGGTGTTCGGGAGAGGATATAAATTGATCAGACCCGCGCCGATAGGATTGAGCAAGGCCGCGGGAATTTTGCCGCAGGGAACGCCGGCAACCTGGCTGCCGTTAGGATTTACCGCAGTGGGAAGACCGTTGGCGCTCCCTGCGCACTGAAAATACGCGTTCTGCGCGGCCCTTGGGTCGGGTGACGCGCCAGAAAGATATGGATTGGTGATGACGGGCACGGAAAATTTCTGCTTGGTAACAGGGTCAGTAAAAGTATTGGAAATGGGATTGCCGAAGGCGTCAACTCCGAAATCTGCGAAGGGCTGGGCAACACTGGTGTGCCAGGCGGCAGCGGGTACCAAGCCCGTGGAAGTGATGCCGTGACGCTGGTCTTTTTGCTCGCCGTCGACGAAGAAAAACGTTTTGTTCTTCTGGATGGCGCCGCCCACGGAGCCGCCGTACTGGTTGAGGTTGAATTTTTCGGCGGATTTGGCGAAGAAGCTCTTGGCATCGAGGTCGGTGTTGCGGAAGAACTCGAAGAGGGAGCCGTGAAGATCATTAGAGCCGGATTTGGTGGTGACCAGCACGGTCGGTCCCGCACGCGACCCGTATTGCGCGGAGTAGTTGTAGGTTAAGACCTTGAATTCCTGAATGTCGTCGATGGAAGAGAAGACGGCGATGCCGCCGGCGGTGAGCTCGTTGTTATCCACGCCGTCGAGCAGCCAATCGGTGCTGTTCGGGCGTGAGCCTCCAATCGAAAGGGAGAAGGAGCCGCGCGCGGCCACTTCGCTGCTGGCGGCGGAAGTGAAGAAGCTGTTGGGATTGGACTCGGCAACGGCGCCGGAGGTGAGGGTAGCGAGCTGGACGAAGTCGCGGCCGTTGAGAGGCAGCTGCGAAACTTCCTGAGCGGTGATGACCTGACCGAGAGAAGGATTGGTAGTCTCAACGGCTACCACGGCAGCCGAAACCTCCACTTGCGTATTCACTGATGAAGGCGAGAGAGTGAAATCGAGCACGCGAGCCTCGTCCACCTGCAGGCGAACATCTTTGGCATCCACAGCCTTAAATCCCTGGAACTCTACGTGTAACGTGTAGATGGCAACCGGAAGTAGTGGAACTGCATAGTGACCATTCTCGTCACTGAGACCTTCGCGCACGATGCCGGTACTTTGCGACGTGATGGTAACCTTCGCGCCGGCGATAGCGGAGCCGGAGTTGTCGACAACGGTGCCGGAAAAACTGCCGGTCCCCTGGCCGTACAGCATGGGAGAGACGCACAGCGCGATTGCACATAGCATTGCGAGAAAAAATACTCTGGTCCTCATGGTCACCACCCCTTTCGGAAACCCCGGATGCTACTCACCTTGAACTCGCGAGACGGAATGCTGAAGAAACCTGCGCGCTTGCACCTCGATGCAATCTTTATGGCCCGACACAATTCTGTGGAGTCTTTCAATGCGAAACTGCGCGTCGATTTGTATAGGAAACAACAGACGCTGCGGGCGCGTCCGCGCAGCACGGGACAATAAGTTGGAAGGCGGCTGGGAACCGCATTCTGGGCAGCAAGATACAGACGGAAATCGCGTGAACTTCCCCTCAGAAACTCACCCCCCTGCTGCGAATTGTGCGTAGGCTAGCGTTGTAAGCGAAGGAGTGTCAAGACAAAAGTAGAGTTTACAAGGACTTGGCGGTGGAAAATCTCTGGTGCTTCCCAATGGAAAAAGTGATTCGCCGGAGTGCCGGGGCGCCGCGCGACGCCAAGCGCCAGTCGCCGTCAGGTATAATCGCGCAGCGTGGAAAACATTCTCGATTCCATCCGCGTGGTCGAGCTCACCGAAGCGATGGCCGGGCCGTACTGTGCGATGCTGCTGGGCGATTTCGGCGCCGACGTGATCAAGGTGGAAAGGCCCGGCGTGGGCGACCAGTCGCGCGCCTGGGGACCGCCTTTCGTTGGGAAAGAATCCGCCTACTTTCTCGCGGCGAACCGCAACAAACGGAGCATCGCTCTCGACTATGATGACCGGCACGATGCTGAAGTTTTGCAAGAATTAATTTCCCGCGCGGATGTTTTCCTCAGCAATCAGCCTTCGATCGCTTCGCTGCGCAAACGCGGCATAGATCCGGAAACGCTCACCAGCAAATATCCGCGCCTGATTCATTGCAGCATCAGCGGCTACGGCTTCACCGGGCCCAAAGCCGGGCTGCCCGGTTACGACATCCTGGCGCAAGCCGAAGCCGGCGTGATGAGCTTCACCGGCGAACCCGACGGCGGCCCCATTCGCTATCCCATTGCCATCGCGGACATGACCTGCGGGATGTACGCGGCGATGGGCATTCTCGCAGCGCTCTTCGCGCGCGAAAAAACGGGCCTCGGCCAGTTCATCGATATGGCGCTGTTTGATTCGCAGCTCACGCTGCTCGGAAATGCTGGGAGCAGCTATCTGAATGCAGGCGCGCCGCATGGACGCTGGGGCAATGCGCATCCGACCGTCGTTCCGTATCAGATGTTTAGCGGCAGCGATGGACGATTTTTCGTTGTGGCCGTTGGCTCGCAAGCGTTGTGGAAAAAATTCACAGAACTCTTGGGCATGGCCCAAACTTTGGGTCGCGACGAACGATTCTCAACAAATGCCCTGCGCAACAAGAATCGTGAAACGCTCATTCCGATTCTGCAGCTGGCATTTGAAAAGGAGACCGCTGGTGCCTGGGTCGAGAAACTGCGCCGAGCGGAAATTCCCGCCGCGCCAATCAATACTGTTCCGGAAGCCGTCGGCGATGCGCAGACGCTGGCGCGCGGCTTGATCGTGCAACTCGAGCACCCTGCCCTCGGCACGGTGCGGAGCATCGCGAATCCCATCAAGTTCTCCAACACGCCAGTGAGTTACCGCTTGCCACCCC
>Ga0210410_10001936_pt1 | contig 18894 bp, 17 predicted proteins | sample IncBWC4MmetaG_FD_161058 | JGI IMG/M metagenome (GOLD analysis project Ga0210410, IMG submission 161058) | Forest soil microbial communities from Barre Woods Harvard Forest LTER site, Petersham, Massachusetts, United States - Inc-BW-C-4-M | ecosystem: Environmental > Terrestrial > Soil >... | reverse complement strand
CAGCCTCGTTTTTGAGCACCGTTGCCGTTTCGTTGTCGTACACGACCAGCAGCCCTCTCTCCTCCAGCCACTTCAGCAGCGGCGGAACGACTTCCGCAATGTTCGAGCGCCTTGGACGGGAGATAATGCCGATACTTTTGAAGGTGGGTTCAGGCCGCATGGATTACCGCGATTCTACCCCAGGCGCTTTTCTGGCGTGAAGGAAATACTCCTGGTTCCCCTCGGCCCCCGGCAAATGGCTTGGTGCTACGCCTAGGACGTTCAACCCAAGCCTCTCCATCGCGCTTCGAACGCTGGCGACGGCCTTTTCGTGCAACGCCTTTTCCCGCACAATTCCGCCCTTGCCCACGTCCTGGCGTTCCAGTTCGAATTGCGGCTTTACCAGGATCAAAAGGTCAGCTCCCGCTGCCGAGCACTCGGCCGCCCCGGCCAGAATCTTCGTAGCGGAAATAAAAGAGACATCGGCAACGGCCAAATCGACAAGTTCAGGCAAATCTTGCGCCAAGAGTTCACGCGCATTCTTTTCGATGCGCACCACGCGCGCATCGCCACGTAGTTTCCATGCCAACTGGTCGGTGTTCACATCCACCGCATAAACGCGCGCCGCACCATTCTGCAGCAAGCAATCCGTGAACCCGCCCGTCGAAGCTCCAATATCCAGGCATGTTTTGCCCGTGGCCCTTATGTGGAAATCCGCCAGCGCACCCTCCAGCTTCATTCCTCCGCGGCTTGCGTATTTCTGCTGCCGGCTGTGGACTTCGATATGCGCTGTTTCCGGCAGGATCAATCCGGCCTTGTCCGCACGTTGCTGATCCACTTCCACTTCGCCCGCAAGAATCATCGCCTGTGCTTTGTGGCTGGATTCGGCCAGGCCTCGCTCCACAAGGAGCACGTCAAGCCGCTTGCGCTCGGTTTTGGCTTTCATGGGAAGAATGGCTAAGCGCGGCGAAGGACAAGAAATTCCGCAATAGCTCGTAGTCGCTCGGCTCGCCCGCCATACGCGTCCAGTTCGGCAATGCCTTTATCGGCCAGTTCTTTCGCGATCTGGTGCGAGCGTTCCAGTCCGTATACCGCCGGGTAAGTCGCTTTCTGCTGCGCGATGTCCTTGCCGGCAGTTTTGCCCAGCGCCGCGGAAGACTCCTCGACATCCAGAATGTCATCCGTAACCTGAAAAGCCCAGCCGATCGTTTCTCCAAAACGCCGCAACCGCACCACGTCGTCGGCCGGTGCTCCCGCACAGATTGCCCCGGAGGTAATCGATGCGCGAATCAGCGCCGCCGTTTTCGACCGGTGAATGTACTCGAGCATTTCCGGGCTGACCGGCTTGCCTTCCGCTTCCAGGTCCGCCACCTGCCCGCCCACCATCCCCTTCACTGTCCCCGCTGCCGAGGCGATTTCCGTCACCATCGCCACTCGAAGTTCAGCCGAAACCGGCGTCGCTGCGATGGTTTCAAACGCCAGCGTCAAGAGCGCGTCGCCCGCCAGAATCGCGGTCGCCTCTCCAAATTTTTTGTGGCTGGTTGGCTTTCCCCTGCGCAGATCGTCGTTGTCCAGCGCGGGAAGATCATCGTGAATCAATGAGTAGGTGTGGATGAATTCGATGGCGCAACCCGGATAAAGCGCCGGCACCACTTCCTGATTGAAAATCCGCGCGGACTCCAGGCAAAGGATGGGCCGGACGCGCTTTCCGCCGGCAAACACGGAATAGCGCATGGCTGTATGGATGGAAGGGGGTTGCACCGAGTCTGCGGGCAACAGTTTCTCCAATTGCGCGTCTACAGCCAGGCGATCTTCTTCAAAAAAGGGAGGAAGTTTCATCGGATTGGAAGAAAGTCCAGTTTGTGCCATTGGCAATCGTTCACGATTCGTTCTCGCCTTCGGCTTCAAATGGCTCGGCGGCCATCTTGCCATCAGCTTTCTTCAGCAGAATTTCCACGCGCCCCTCGGCCTCTTCAAGCTGCTTCTGGCATTCTCGCGACAACCCAACACCTTCCTCGAACAATTTCATCGCCTCATCCAGCGAAAGCTGCGGGCTTTCCAACCGGCGCACCACTTCTTCCAGTCGCGCCAGGGAGCGTTCGAAATCCGGCTTTTTCTGAGGTTCCGGTTTTTTTGCAACAGGTTGATTCACGCCATCCGCCAATCATGCTTGAATTAAATTCGAATCCCAATCGCCAGCCTATTTCTGGCAATGCTTGCAGTAATACGTCGATCGCCCGCCTTGTTCTGCCCGTACAATCAGCCGTCCGCATCGCCGGCAGGGCAAATCCTCGCGCTGGTAAGCTCGCAAAATCTCTTCTAATCCCTGAAACCACCACTTCGGATCGCGAAAGTCCGGCGCGGGATCCTGACAACATTCTAGTGCACGCCGGAGAACGTACACAATCGCTTTATGAAGTTTCGCCGATTTTTTCCTGTCCAGCGAATTCGCCAGCCGCCACGGATCCAATCGTGCGTGCCACAGCGCTTCGGTCGAGTAGATATTCCCGATCCCGGCGATGCGCGTCTGGTCTAGCAGGAACTCTTTCAAGGGCCGCCTTGACCGCGACAATCGTTCGTGAAGTTCGTTTGCCGTGAATCCGCTTGCAAACGCATCCATTCCCAACTTCCGCAGCGGAGCGCAAGCTTCCTCCCGCGCCCAAGCATGGACCCGCCCGAAATGCCGCCGGTCCGCAAATCCCAGCACGCCTTTCCCGAACTCCAACGCGACATCCACATGCACTCCATCTTCGTTCGCGTTTGCACGCTGCAGCAACTCTTTCGCGCTCGAAAACCAAAGCAGCTGCCCGTCAAAACGAAAATGCATCTCCACTAACCCGCGGTCCAATGCCAAAAACAGATACTTTCCCCGGCGAAAGACTTCCTGGACCCGGCGGCCCTCCACGACTCTGGCAGCGTCGGCAGGCAATTGTGGTTTAAGCGCGATGGCGTGAAACACATGCAGGCAGCGAATCCGCTGCCCCTTCACCAGCGGGCGCAGCGCTCGGCCTACAGCCTCGACTTCCGGAAGTTCTGGCATGAAAACAGGTGGCGAATCTCAGTTCGCCGGCTTCAGCGTAAGCAAATGTTTTTTCACCTTTGCCTCCGCCGCGTCGCTGAACGGCTCATAGATCGGTTTGCCTTCAAACCAGTACGAAAACTGATCGGTATAATGTTCGCTGCCCGGTTGCCCGGATTGCCCCGCGGGAAGCAGCAAAATGGATTTGTCCCAATCGCCTAGATTGGCCACGAAGCGCTCCGAAGGCCCGTGGTGCCGCGAAGCGGCACGCGGGCTGAATAGCGTTCCCGATTGCACCTGCCCGGATTCGCTCAACAGCTTTTTCAAGATTCCCTCGCGGCCGATCGGGTGCAGCATGTCCAGGTAGTTGAACCGCTTCCACGCCCAATCCTCCGGATCGCTGCTGTGGGTCTCTTCCTCCAACCGTTTCACCGCGCGGTCCGCGGCGGCGCTGAGCAGTTCGTCGTAGTTCTTGAATTCCGTGGGCAGCCAGCGCGCCGGGCGCTCGGTCAAAACTTTTTGCAGGAGCGCCAGCTTCCGCCAGGAATAAAGCTCCGTGTCCTTGCCAAGATGCGGCTCGAGAATCAGGTCCAGCGAACGATCCAGCGCCGCATCCAGAAACGTCACCACGGACGAATTGCTGTCCGCAATTCCGTTCCAATCCTTTGCTTCCTGAATCAGTTTCTGCGCGCGCGGATCTTTCGGCGGAGCGATCCTCGCCGCCGCAACCAATTGCTCGCCGATGAACACATGCGGATAGCTGTAAGTGTCCGTCTGCACCTTCAGCATGTCTTCCGGCCGCAAGTCATGCTTGTCGTGGAGCAAATCATAAATTCTCGCCGTCCGGTAGGGTTCTTCCCAGCGGTCCGTCAGATAAGGTTTGTAGTCCGGGCCCGTTACCCGCGCATTCGCCGTCACAATCAACCCGCTCTCCGGATTAAAGCTTTGCGGCAACTGCTCAAACGGAATGTAGCCGGTCCACTCGTATTCGTCCGTATCGCCTGGCACCGGCACTTCTCCATGCCCCTTTTTGCGAATCGGCACGCGCGCGGCCATCACGTATCCGATATTTCCATCCACATCAGCGTACACAACGTTCTGCGCAGGGCCCCACACCTGCCTCAAAACTTCACGAAATTGTTTCCAATTTTTCGCTTTTCCCATCAAGTTGTAGCTGTTCGACAGCCCGCCGGGCTCCAGGGCCGTCCATTTGATCGCATACGACTTGTCGCCCGTGTTCTGCATCACCGGGCCGTGCCGCGTCACCACCAGCCGCATGTGCTCGTCGGGCGCGCCTTTCACTTTAATCGCTTCGTCATACACGTCGGCCTTTTTCCATTTGCCGTTCACGCGATATTCATCAGGATTGGCCGGATTAAAGGTTTCGATATACAGATCCAGCACGTCCGCACCGTTGTTGGTGACGCCCCATGCGATGCGGTCGTTGTGCCCGATAATCACCAGCGGCGCGCCTGGAAAAGTGATTCCTTTCAAGTTCCATCCCGGCGCTGTCATGTGCACTTCGTACCAGATGGGAGGAATCGTCAGTTCCAGATGCGTGTCGTTTGCCAGCAGGGGCTTGCCGGTCGCGGTGTGCGCGCCGTTCACCACCCAGTTGTTGCTGCCAAGAGTCCCGCGAATGTCATGCTGCCCCGACCGCAGCCAATGTTCGACTTGTCCCGCCAACAGGGAAGTAATATCCGGCTGCGAAATCGATTCGAGCAAATCAGGTTGAATCAGGTTCGCCTTCAGCACATCTTCGCTGTCCATTTCGTCTTCGTCATCTTCGTCGTCCTCCGCGCTGGCATTCGCCTTTTCCTTCACATTCGGGTCGCCAACCACAAAGTGATCCATTGAAGATTCTTCGCTGAAGAGATCCTTCGCAAGTTCCGGGCCCGCCTTGGCCGCAACAATCGCGCGGTGGATTTCCCTCTCGCGAGTGTCCGTCAGCGTCCGGTACATGTAACCCGTAAGCACCAGCGAATCCGTCGGCAGCCATGGCTGCGGCTTGTACTTGAGCAAAGTAAATTCCAGGGGCAGCGTTTCCCGATGCTGCTCGATGAACCGGTTGACGCCCCGCGCATACGCTTCCAGCAGTTTTCGCGACTCCGGGTTCATCTCTTGAAGGTCGCGCTCCGCAGCGCGTCCGAAATTCAAGTTACGAAAATCTTTGTCAATCTTCAGTGTGCGCGGGCCCAGAATTTCCGAAAGTTGCCCGCGCGATGCCCGTCGCAGCAGGTCCATCTGCCAGAGACGGTCCTGCGCCACCACGTACCCCTGGGCCTCCACAGCATCCTCCACCGAACTCGCGCGGATATGCGGCACGCCCCAGTTGTCGCGTTCGACCGTCACTTCGCTTTGCAATCCGGGCAACGTCGCGGAGCCGCTCAGCTGTGGCAGCGGACGGTAAACGAGCCACCAAATCCCGGTGGCGAAAACGATTACAAAAATGGCGATTACAGCGAGCAGGGAACGCAGGACGGTGCGCAAAGGGAGTTTCACCTCGTGGTAGAGGTTTTCAGTTTAGTGGACACTGCCACACCGCGCAACCTGCCCTGCCGTACCACGCTTCCCCGGATTTCCCTTCGAAATTTCGATTCTTTCGATTCGACATCCGCTTTCCACCCCGGCATCTATTTGCCCGAATCTGCTGCTACAATGCGCTTTGGAGGTTCTCTCGGCTTTATGTTTCTGGTCCGGATCATCGGAGTTCTCGTACTGGTGGCCCTGAACGGTTTCTTTGCCGCGGTCGAATTCTCTCTGGTAGCTGTGCGCCTCTCGCGCGTCCGCCAACTGGTCGCCAAGGGCAGCTCGCAGGCCAAGATCGTTGAGCAACTCCTCTCCGATATCCATCGCGTTGTTTCTGGCGTCCAGGTTGGAATTACTCTGACCAGCCTGGCCATCGGCGCCCTGGGGCAGGCCACTCTCGCGAAACTCTTCCAAAGCCTTCTTCCGGCGGAGGGCAGCATGCGAATGCTCTTCCTCGCCCATGCCGCCGCGCTGGCCCTCTCTTTCGCGGTCCTTAGCGCCATTCACGTGGTGTTTGGCGAACTTGTTCCCAAAACGATCAGCCTGGCCCGCGCCGAGCGCGTCGCTCTCATGGTCGCTCGCCCGTTTGCCTGGTTTCTCAATTCCTTCCGCTGGGCCATTGATCTTCTCGACGGCGTCTCCGGCGCCATTGTGCGAGCGCTTGGCGTCGTGAAGCCGACGGGCCATGGAGTCGCCCATTCCACCGAAGAACTTCAGATCCAGATCCAGCAGGCCCGCGAAAGGGGATTGCTCGCTGTTGGGGAAGAGAAGTTCATTCTCAGCGCTATCGAGCTCAGCCAATTGCAGGTCCGTGAAATTATGGTCTCCCGCCCGGACATGCACACGTTACCCGTCGAAGCGTCTCTCGATGAGGTAATGAAAGAGTTTGCCACCACGCAGCGGTCGCGCATCCCCGTTTATCGCGGCACGGTGGATCATGTTCTCGGCTTCGTTCATATCAAGGACATGATGTGGGTGCTGCTCGATCGCGAACGCCGTCTGGAGGAAAAGCTTTCTCCCGGGCCGCCGTTTGACCTGCGCCGCGTGCTGCGCGAAATCCTGATCGTTCCGGAAACCAAGCCCGCCAGCGAACTGTTGATGGAGCTCCGTGCGCGTCACGTCGGCATGGCGATGGTTGTCGACGAGTTCGGCAGTATCCTTGGCCTGGTCACGAAGGAGGATCTCCTCGAGCAGTTGGTCGGCGAAATCCACGACGAATTTGACGTTGTCGAACGTCCGCTGACTCTCGCCGATGGCGCCATCATTTTCGACGCCGGCCTCAACGTCCGCGACCTCGACTCGCAGTACAACATCACGCTTCCCGAAGATCCCGCCTACGCCACCGTCGGCGGCTTCGTCATGGCCCAGCTGGGCTTCATTCCTCGCGGCGGCGAGAGTTTCGAATTTGGCATTTACCGCTTCTCCGTGATGGAGATGGACGGACGCCGCGTCGCCCGCGTAAAAATTCAGCGGCTGCGCGAGGCCGAGCAGAAGAAAGCCGAAGCTGCCGTCGCGGCTGTCCCTGTGGCTTCTGCGCCGGTTTCCGCGACGAAAAATAAGGACAAGGAAAAAGGGCGCTGAGCCCCCGCGAATGGCCCGCCACCTTATGCATCGCTTCCTGCTGTGCTCGTTCAGAATGATCTGTGACACTCGGCAGAGTGTCAGGATGGACAAGATTCGCTGGTATGAGCGTTGAGTTTGGTGAGGCTCCCGTAGACAATGAACGCGTGAGTCTGCGCAAGCATCGGTTCGCCGATTACCTACGGCCCAAAACACTGACGATGTTGTTGCTCGGATTTTCATCGGGCCTTCCCTTTTTTCTGGTCGGCAATACGTTCGGCTACTGGCTTCGCGACGAGCACACCTCCCTGACAGCGATCGGTTTTCTTTCCTGGGTGGGCATCGCCTATTCGTTGAAGTTTCTGTGGGCGCCCTTGATAGATCGCGTCGACTTGCCATTGTTTAAGCGGCTTGGACATCGGCGCGGTTGGATGATGTTCTCGCAGATCGTTGTCGGGCTGGCGCTGGCCGCCATGGGCGGAGCTGGCACGAAAGCCGGGCTTGGCAGGCTTGGGGCTTTTGCGCTCGTCGTCGCGTTCGCCTCATCGACACAGGACATTGTGGTGGATGCGTGGCGAATTGAGTCGGCGGACGACGGAGAAGAACAAGGCCTCCTCGCTTCTGCCTATCAGTTCAGCTACCGCCTGGCGCTGCTGACGACGGATTCCCTTATCCTCATCCTGGCAGCGGTCGTGGGCTGGCGCATGTCCTATGGTATCTACGGCGCATGTATGGCCGTTGGAATGATCGCGACCTGGTTTGCGAAGGAACCCGAGCGCGCGGATGCGGTGATGGATGAAAAAAAGCACGAAGCGCCGCTATGGACACCGCGCGGTTTCTTCGACGCTGTTGTGGGACCGTTCATCGCTTTCTTTCGCGCACATGGCTGGCTCGCGATTGTGATGTTAGCGGCCATCAGCCTCTATCGCGTGCCGGACTTCATCATGGGTCCGATGGCGAATCCCTACTACCACGACCTCGGTCTTTCGAAGCAAACGGTCGGAGCGGTGCGCGGCTCAATCGGACTCATCGCTACGTTTGCAGGCATCGCCGCGGGCGGATTCTGCTCGCTGAAGCTCGGCTACATGCGCGCGCTTATCATCGGGGGCATTGTGCAGGCAGCCGCGATTGCCGCGTATGCGACTCTCGCGTTCGCGGGGACGAGCATTCCTCTCTTCGCGCTCGTCATGGTAGCTGACAACTTCAGCATCAGCTTTGCCGGCGTTGCGCTCGTCGCGTATATGTCGAGTCTCACGAATCTGGGTTACACCGCCACGCAGTATGCGCTCTTGAGTTCAACTTATGCCTGGCTGGGAAAGATATTGAAGGGGTTTTCCGGCGCCACGGTCGAAAGCCTGAGCTCCACGCACGGCCTCGTTCACGCCTATGGCATTTTCTTTATCGCTTGCGGACTGACCGGCGTGCCTGCTGTCCTTCTGTTCGCGGCATTGGATTACTGGCACAGGCGGAAGCAGCCGGCGCCAGCCGCTGCCTAGGAAACTCCTGGCGTTTATCAGCCTTTGTTCAACAGAACCGGCGTCCCGCGCCCCAATCCCAGCGTCTTCGACGCGCTTCCCTTGTTCACGGCAATCTCCAAATAGCCGCTCGAACCAACATACGCAATCGCCTCGCCAGCAGCCCCATGGGCGAACGTAGGCACCAGTTTGCCTACCGTGTGGGTGCCCACCTGGAGTTTGATTTCTCCTTTGTCGATCGCGCCCTCCGGCAAGTCCTCCCCGCGGAAATTCGTGATCAGGTTGCCGAAGGAATCCACCTTCAGCACCACGCCCTTCAGCAGCCCGTCGGCTTCTTTCGGCCGCGGCAACGCAAATCGTTTGAAGTCCGTAATCTCTTCGCCCATGCTGCCCGGCTGCCAGTTTTTCGAAAGCCAACCCGCGACCGCGGCAAAAACATCGCGTCCGTGAAAGGTCCTGCTCACAGGATGCAAAAAATAGTGCTCCGCGGTCAGGTGGCGCACCAGGAAATTCTGCTCTTTATCAAACACGCCAGAGAGCACGCCATTATCCGGCGCGATAAAATACTGATTCTGCCCGCTCACAAGAAGAGGCCGGCGATCCGTCCCGACTCCCGGATCCACGACCACCACGTGGATTGTTCGCGGCGGAAAGTACGGATAGGCGTTGGCAATCGCGGTCGCACCATCGAGCAAATCGAACGGCGTCACTCCGTGCGTTATGTCCACAATCTGCACGTCGGGATTGATTTTCAGGATGACGCCCTTCAGCACGCCCACCAGGTGGTCGTTCGTCCCGTAATCGGTGGTCAACGTAATGATCGGATTCGACAAGTCTCTCTCCCTCTGGGTTCTCAAATGTGCAGTTAGTCCGCGGAATGGAGAGGCACCCCGCTCCTTCGACGCTATCCGACGCCGCCCCCGGAATCAAGAACGCCTGCGCCCCCACGCCGCGCATCCGCCAATGCCGCCGCGACCACCATTGGCTTCCTGCTATCTGTTCGCTGATCGCAGATATCCAGATATGCTCTGTACTCGCTTGCGTTCCCGAGGTGCCCATCGTACGATTTTAAATTGGTGTGTTGCGCAGGTTCTGCGCCGTGGATTCCCGCTTATTCCGCCAGGATATTTGTCTGGTGTGGTGTGTTTCTGGGGTCCACCCGAGGAGAAACTCCGAATGAAATCGGTCGTGGTGGTTGGCGCGCAGTGGGGTGATGAAGGCAAAGGAAAAGTAGTCGATTATCTCGCAGGCTCGTTCGATTACATCGCGCGTGTTGCCGGCGGCCACAACGCAGGCCACACCGTCATTATCGGGAAGGACCGCTACGTCCTGCAGCTCATCCCCTGTGGTATTCTTCGCCCGAAGCAGCATGTCATCATTGGCCCCGGCGTCGTCGTCGATCCCTCCGCTCTCGTCAACGAAATCGAGATGCTCGAAAAAGCGGGCATCAGCGTCGCGGGCCGGCTACACGTCAGCAATCGTGCTCACCTGATTTTCCCGTATCACCGTGAACTCGACAAAGCCGCGGAATCCGCGCGCGGCGAAAATAAGATCGGCACCACGTCGCGCGGCATCGGGCCTGCTTACGAAGATAAGATGGCGCGCCGCGGCCTGCGCATGGTGGACCTGCTCGATCCTGCTCTCTTCCGCGAAAAGGCCGCCCGCGTGGTCGCCGAGAAAAACCGCATCGCTCAGGGAGCTTACGGCGCGAACATGGATTTCTCGCACGAAGTTGATGAAACCCTGCGCCTCGGCGGAAAAATCAGTGGCTACATCTGCGACACCGCCGAACTTGCGAATCGCGCCCTCGACGAAGGCAAGTCCGTCCTCTTCGAAGGCGCCCAGGGCACGATGCTAGACATCGACCACGGTACTTATCCGTTCGTTACCTCTTCTAGCGCCACATCCGGCGGTGCGACCACCGGCACGGGCGTTCCCCCCACCAAGATTCGCCACGTTCTTGGCATTTCCAAGGCCTACACCACGCGCGTGGGGGGCGGACCTTTCCCGACCGAGATGCCCGACCTCGAAGCCCAGGAAGTTCGCGAGCGCGGCAAGGAATTTGGTGCTGTCACAGGACGCCCGCGTCGCTGCGGCTGGCTCGACCTGGCCGAACTTCGCTACGCCAAAATGATCAACGGTATCGATTCGCTCGTGGTCACCAAGCTCGACGTCTTCGATACACAGCGCGAAATCCGCGTGGGCGTCGGCTACACCTATAAGGGCTCCCCCATTCACGAAATGCCCGCGTCCGCCGAGGTCTATGAGCGCGTCGCACCCGTCTACAAATCGCTGCCCGGCTGGTGCGAGTCCACATACGGCGTTAAAGACGCCGCAAAGCTTCCGAAAGCCGCCATGGACTATCTCCGCTTCGTCTCCGACTACCTGCAGGTTGAAATCGGCATGATTTCCACCGGTCCGGAGCGCGACGCCACCATCGTCCAGCCTGGAACGCTCCTCGCCAGCTGGCTATAGCTCGCGGTTCTTCTCACTTGTAGGGGCCGAGATCGCTCGGCCCGCATCGATCAAAGCGCTGAGGTGGCTCCACGCTGCGCGCACACTCCTCGCTTCGCTCGGAGGGTGGAGCAAGCTCCGCCCCTACAAAATGGGTGCCCGCTGGACCACTGCGCTACAATGACTCGTCTGACTGAGGACTCCTTGATGCTCCCATTTCAAGAGGCACGCGAACTGGTCATCCAGAAAACCAAGCCGCACATCCTCTCTCATCCACGCAGCATCATCAAAAAGAATCTTGCCGATGCTCTCGGTGACGCCCTTGCTCAAGAAGTCCGCTCCGACCGGGACTACCCTCCGTTTGATCGCTCCACCCGCGATGGCTACGCCGTGCGGGCTTCCGAAGCCGTCAAAAGTGCAACGCTGCGCTGCATCGGCGAAATCAAAGCCGGAGACACGGTCACCCAGCCGCTCGCTCCCGACGCATGCATCCAGATCATGACCGGCGCTGCCGCCCCTGTGGGCGCTGATGCGGTGGTCATGATCGAATTCACCGAACGCGCCGGCGACAACGTCACCTTCCAGCGCGCTATCAACGCTGGCCAGAATATAGTCAAAAAGGGAAGCGAAGCCCGTTCCGGCGACATCGCCCTCAAGCCGGGCCTCCGCCTCGGTTTTGCGGAACTGGCCTTGGCCGCACAAGTTGGAGCCGCGGAACTGCTTTGCGCCCGTCGTCCGCGCGTCGCGATCCTTTCGACGGGCGACGAAGTTGTTCCCATCACCGAACAGCCCGGCCCGTTTCATATTCGCAACAGCAACAGCGTTTCCCTCGCCGCACAAGTCCGCCTGGCGGGCGGCGAACCCGTTCCGCTCGGCAACGCCCTCGATCGCGTCGATGATCTTGGAGCAAAAATCGAACTCGGCCTCAGGGAAGACATCCTGGTCCTCTCCGGCGGCGTCTCCATGGGCAAATACGACCTAGTCGAAACCGTCCTAAAATCTCTCGGCGCCGAATTTTATTTTGACGCCGTTGCCATTCGCCCCGGCAAGCCAGCTGTCTTCGGCCGCTGCCGAGACACCTTCGTGTTCGGCCTCCCGGGCAATCCCGTTTCGACGATGGTGACCTTTCAACTATTCGTGACGCCCGCTATTGATGTTCTCGGCGGCGCCCGCCCGCGACCTCTCCCGCTTCTCGAAGCCAACTTAACCAAAACGCTTCACGAAAAGCCCGGTCTCACTCACTTTCTTCCCGCCTATTTCGAATGGACCGGCATCTCTCCCGAAGTTTGTCCGCTCAGCTGGCAAGGCTCCGGCGACATCACCGCGCTAACCCGCGCTAACTGTTTCATCGTCGTTCCTGCTGACCGCCAGGACATTCCCGCGGGAGAGAAAGTTTCCGTTCTGCCGCGCCTCGACGTAATCTAATTTTGAGTGCGGGAGCAAAGCTCCCACTTTTACGGTGTAAAGACTCATAATTAAACCCAAAATGCCCAAACTCTCTCACTACACGATCCGCGGAGAAGTCAGCATGGTCGACGTCTCCGCCAAAGCCATTACCATCCGCACCGCCATAGCCCACGCTTTCGTCCGCATGTCCCCTAAAGTTCTGCGGGCCGTCCGCCGCCTGAAAAATCCCAAGGGCAATCCCCTCGAAATCGCCCGCATCGCAGGCATTGCCGCCGCCAAGCGCACTGCGGAGTGGATACCTCTTTGTCATCCCATCCCTCTCACCCACATTGATGTGACCCCCCGCCTGTGCAAAGATGGAGTGGAACTCCAGTCCCGGGCAACCGCTACGGCGCAAACTGGCGTGGAGATGGAAGCGCTGGTGGCGGTCACCTGTGCCGCTCTCACGGTCTACGACATGTGCAAGGCACTCGACAAGGGAATTGAAATCGCGCACATTCACCTGCTGGAAAAAACGGGTGGAAAGAGCGGCGACTACCTACGCCCCTCCGGCCGAAAATCGCGGGCAGGCCGCAAATGACCGCCGCTGTCGGCAAGACCGTCAAACTCCTGCTTGCGGACGACAATCCGCTGATGCGCGATCTGGTGTCCAAATCGCTGGAGCCCTTTTGTGAAGTGGTGATTGCCAACGACGGTGCGGATGCTCTCCTGAAAGTCATTGACGAACCTCCCGACGTCATTCTTTGCGATTACAAGATGCCGGGCCTTGATGGCCGGCAGCTTTTCGAAAAGCTTCGCGGGCGTGAAGCCACTCGCCACATCCCATTTCTGTTCATGGCCAGCCGTACCGATATCGAGGAAAAGCTGCGTCCGATGGTGGACGGCGTGGAAGATTTCATCGCCAAGCCTTTCCTGGCCAAAGATCTTGTTCGCATGACCAAGAAGATTGTCGACCGCCTGCATCTTGAAAAGCTTCAGAAACAGGCTTCGCGTCCCGGCGTCATTCAGGGCCGCCTTGAAGAGATGAGCATGATCGACCTGATGCAATCACTGGAAATGGGGCAGAAGTCCTGCCGGCTGCTTGTGAAGAAAGCCGGCGAAGCAGGGGAGCTTTATTTCGCGAGCGGGCAGTGCCGCGACGCAAAGATCGGCAATCTTGTGGGCGACGACGCCGTGTACAAGGTTTTGTTGTGGACTGACGGCGAGTTCGAAATCGATTTCAACGCCGCGAATGCTTCGCCGAATACCACCACCACGCGCAGCACCACCGGCCTCCTGATGGAAGCCATGCGCCTGATGGACGAAGCCAGTCGCGACGCGGTTCCTTCGAATTGACCGCCCACATGCGCGTTGCCGTCCTCACCATCAGCGATACGGTTGCCCGCGACGAGCGCATTGACCTCTCCGGCCCCGCTGTCGTCCAACGCTGCCGCGAACTGGGTTGGGAAGTCACCACTTCACTCAAATGTTCCGACGACCCCGGCCAGGTGCGTTCCCATCTGAGGCAGCTTGCCGATTCCCGTCGCGTTGATCTGATTCTCACAACGGGCGGCACCGGTCTGGGCCCTCGTGACAACACTCCCGAGGCCACACTCGACGTGGCCGATAAAATCATCCCCGGTCTCGCGGAAGAGATGCGCCGAAAGGGAGCGGAGCAAACTCCCAATGCGATCTTGTCTCGCGGCGTTGCCGTTGTTCGCCACTTTTCCCTGATCCTCAATCTTCCCGGCAGCCCCAAAGGCGCCGTCGAATCTCTCGACACCCTCGCCGCACTCCTGCCCCATGCCATCCAGGTGCTCAACGGCGCCCGCCACGATTAGCTCTGGGTTCCCGTGACCCTTTGATTGATTGACTGCACCCAGCCACAGTCGCTTTCAACGCCCTGCTCCTCCAGCCTCCGCTTCGAACTTCCAAACCAGAAGCCCTTGTAACTTAGTACCTAGTTCGGTACACACTTCTATCCCGCTGGAAGCATCGCCAACTACCTTTGTAATACTCTTACTTGATTCCACCTCGAAGGAGCCGGCATGGTTTCCCGCTTCGCCTTTCTGAGCCTTGGCAATTTTTTCCTTAAGACTGAGTCCCAGTCTCCAGTTTCATATGAAAGCACCTTTGTACAAGGAATACGGGACCGAGCCCTGGAACTATATCGCCGCAATGCCTGGAAAACCGGTGCCAGCGATGGCAAGATGGTCTCCCGTGCCGCACTTTGGGGTGCGAACCCGAAAGAACCCCACCTGGTCCGCATTCAATTCAATTCCATTAGCCCGCGCGGGGAAGGGGATGGCTTTGTCTACAGCATAGTCTCGCCGGAGATTTCGGGAGTCCTGGCCTGCAAGGAGGACATCGGCTCTGAGCTTCGGCTTTTGCACACTGCCGACTTCCGCGTCCTCCAAGTCGCTTCGCAATCCGGTACGGGCAATCTCGTCATGAGCGTTCGCCATCACGGGTGCACGGTCCTCGCCACCATGAGCGGAAGCGGCCAGGGCCTGATAGAAATTACGCAAGGGGAGTCTTTCGATGAATCTCCTTCGTGGGTTCCCTGCAATCAAGCTCAGATTGTTTTTCAGTCCGCGGGGGTTGCGCGGAACGAACACGGTCAGGAGGTAGGCCTGGCGCCTTACGCCATCCACATCTTCGATCTCGAATCTTCCCGGATGACCACGCTGCTGGAGGACCCGGAGCGCGACCTGCTGGCGCCAAAGATTTCGACTGACGGCCGGCTATATTTCATTCGCAGGCCCTATCAGCTGGGCCGCGCGCGTCGCAGCGTCTGGCGCTGGATCGAGGACGTCCTTCTATTCCCCTACCGGTTGCTCTACGCCTTTTTTCAGTTCCTGAATATTTTCACCATGATGTACACAGGTAAACCGCTCTCCCCCAGCGGACCATTTATGAAGAAACAGGCCGATCAGGTGCAGATGACCCTATGGGGAAATCTGATCGAGGCGCGGAAGACGATGTTGGGAGAGGAAAAGGAGGGAGACAGTCTTGTTCCTCCCTCATGGGAACTCTGCTGCAGGAATGCCGATGGCGAAACAGAAGTACTCGCTAAGTCCGTTCTTTCCTTCGATCTCGGCGTCGGCGGCAGTGTACTTTTCACGGATGGATCCAGCATCTCTCACCTTTCGCCCAGTGGCCAGAAGACCCAACTCCATAAGGCACCTATGATCCAGCAGGTTGTTTTCCTTCCGCTACCGGCAGCTCGTGCGGAAAAAAGTCTGCCGGAAGAACAGGTTCTCCGCGGCGCGAGCCGCGACTAACTGGCAATTCCTATTTTGTTCGGCATGATTCGGAGTACGGCTCGGAGCAACTCGGTCGCCGCTTGCATTCCGTGTAGAGCTGCCGCTTTTAGACAGTTTGGAGAGACTTGTGAGCGTCGCGGGCGGCCTCGCCATTTGAGCTTTTCGCGAGGGTCATTTTGTAGTGCAGCCGCAGGATCGTAAGCCCTACAAATGTAATTTCGTGGTCAGTGCGGAGGACTCCGTCTTCATCCGCATACACGTGAAAAATCTCGTGCAGAGTAGTGAAATTGCGTACCCGCCAGTGGTCGGGGCCCGATTCCACGACGCGATAAAATCCGGATCTTCCAAACGCCGCCCCAGTGGAAACCAATCCGAAAGTTCCATCCGCGTATGCGCACGGCCGCAAATACACGCTGCTGCTTCCGTAACAGGGGAACGTCACCTTCACGCAGGGATTCGTTTCCCCCGGTACTTGCGACACGGAATAAAGCCCGGCGTAAATCACTTTCCCCGTGCCACGAAATCTCCGAAGCCAGCCGGTATACGCCAGTTTCCCGGAACCTGGTTCGCGCAACTGCACGATTTCGCTGGTCATCCCTTTCGCCACTTCCAGCGAGGAGATCGGAAAATTCAGCTGATCCATGCGCCGGCTGATGAATTCCACCAGCAGCCACAGCACAAATTTTCCCGCAAAGTACACTTCGCTCCAGACTTCCAGCTTGTAAAGAGCGGTGTGTTCGTAAAAATGGCGGATTCGCGGGTCCACCCGATTGGGATCGAACGACGGTCCGCGCAGGCTCTCAAAGTTCGGGATCAGCCCGGCATCCGGCGGTTGGCCAATCTCCAATTTTTCCACATCGGCAATCCGCTGGTAGACGCCCGATCCGATCACGCCCGGTTTTCCGAGCACGCAATCAAGCCACGATGCTTCGCTCTTGCGAATTCTTCTCCCCGTCAGCCGTACCAGCCACTCAATGCAGATTTGCAGCAACAATCCCAGAACTGAGTACACTGCCGCCCGCACGCCCTTCGGCTCCTCCTCAACGGATAGGCGTTGTTTCTCAATCGTCACGGCCTGCCTTTGTGTTTGTTGAAGCATGTTGACCCAATTATCCCACCGCGTGGCCCCGGCAAAGTCTCAAATCCGCCCGAGTTTCTCCCCGGTTACGCTCTACTGCCATCAAGCCTCTTGGCCGCGGCCGAACTCCTATTCGACGATGGGTAGGATGATTCGCGAGGCGTGCTCCGCGTCATGATGCACCACAATCCGCCCAATTCGGCTCTCTTTTGATCTGATCTCCGACTCACCCGTCTGAAGATTTCTTGAAAAATGCGGATAAAACGCCCCGCTGAGCTGCACGCGAATCTTGTGTCCCTTCAAGAACGTATTGCTGGTCAGCATTCGGTCCAGCTTCAATTTGTAAATCTTGCCAGTCTCCATCAGTTCCGGCTTTACCGTTTCATCCCGCCAGCTTGCCCGCAACACATCCAACCCGGGGCTCATCAAATTAAACGCGGCCCCATCCGGCGCCACGTCCAGCAGCCTCACCCACAGGTCAAAATCTTTCACGTCCGCGGACACATATATCTCCGCCGTAATCGGTCCCGTTGCTTCCGTATCCTTGGGCATGGGGTCGCTGTCGAACACAAGGACGTCTTCCCGGCCCGCTAAAGCCCGGTAATCATGTGCTCCGTAAGCGTCATAGATGTCTGCAACCGGATGCGCGGGGTCGGAGAGAAACGAACTCGTTTTCGACTTTGATTGCCCGCCGGATTCCAAAAGTTGTCCAATTCGACTGTGCGCCGAATTTGCCCCGAGATACAGCGAAGTCGCTTGCGCTCGCTTCAGCGGCCACCTCTTTTCGTCTCGCCATGCATTCGTCCCCATCACAAAAATCCGCACCGGCGCTTTTTTCTCTACACCGTTGTCCACGCCCCGCAGATAATGATCCATCCAGAGCAAAATCAGCTCGTCATAATCCACCGGCGCCGTGGGACCGAACTCGCGCTCGCCACTTTTCTGCGTGTCCTGCGCCCCGTGCGTCCACGGCCCAATGATTGTCCGCGTGGCGGGATCGTCTCCGCCTTTCCGCGCCGCCAGCAATCCATTGAAATTTGTGGTCGCTCCATCCGGCCCATAGGCTTCGTCATACCAGCCCGAAAAATTCAGCACCGCGCAATGCACTCGGTCATATTTGTTTCGAAGCTCCGCCCAGTTCCACCACGGGTCCGCGGGCGCGTGTTCAAGCCACTGGTAATAAAACGGCGCCGCGCGCTTCAAGTCCGGCAGATCGCGCAGTGGCAGGTAGCCCTCCATGCGCTCATGCTCCAGTTTCCACGCCGCCTTGGCTTCCTCGTACGTCTGCGGCCCCGGGAGGTTCTTCCTTTTTCTCGCATCCGGCGCGATGTTCATCCAGACCCACTCCAGCCACGACCCATCAAACAGTCCGCCCGAATAGAAAAAGTTTCGCGGCGTGGAAAACGTCATCGCGGGCACCATCGCTTTCAAGTGCGGGGGATCTTCCACTGCCGCCAGCCATTGAACCGCCCCTGGATACGACAATCCGAATGTCCCCACATTTCCATCCGACCATTGCTGCCGCGCTGCCCATTCAATTGTGTCGAATCCATCCTTCCCTTCATTCTGGTACGGCAAAAATTCGCCGTCTGAGGCGTAACGCCCGCGCACATCCTGAATCACCACCGCGTATCCGCGTGCGGGAAGTTTCTCGAACGTGCTCCACTCTTTCGGAGCGTATTCCTTCCCGTAGGGAGTTCGATACACAAGGGCAGGGAATTTGCCTTCCGACTTCGGCAGCCAAATATCAGCCCGCAGCACCACGCCATCTCTCATTGCCACAGCCACGTTTTTCAACACGACAGGTGAGCCGGCAGTGCTGCGCCCTTCCCTCGCAAATCCCAGAAACCAGAAGCCACACAAGATCGCCAACCCCAGGCTGCCCGTCCAGACCGCTCTATGTTTTTTCATCACGTCCCGCATTCTATCCCAGCCCCTCCGCATTCGCTTGTTGACCCTTCGCCGCGCCTCCGTAACAATGTTTGCACCATGACCAGCAAACTTTCTGGCAAGAAACTCGCCGTCCTTGGCACAGGCAAGCTCGGCAGCATCCTGCTACGCGCGTACTTGAAGCAAGGTCTCTTCACTCCTAAAAACGTCACCACCACCGTTCGACACGAAGAGAAAGCAGCCGCACTCGCCAAGGAA
>Ga0210410_10001935_pt1 | contig 18895 bp, 12 predicted proteins | sample IncBWC4MmetaG_FD_161058 | JGI IMG/M metagenome (GOLD analysis project Ga0210410, IMG submission 161058) | Forest soil microbial communities from Barre Woods Harvard Forest LTER site, Petersham, Massachusetts, United States - Inc-BW-C-4-M | ecosystem: Environmental > Terrestrial > Soil >... | reverse complement strand
GAGGCGAAGGGAATTACAGGAACGACACAAGACCGCATCATTCAGGCCATCACGTCCTTTGCGCTTTATGGCTTCCCGGAATCGCACGCGGCCAGCTTTGCGCTCATCGCCTATGCCAGCGCTTTTCTGAAATGCCACTATCTCGCGGCGTTCACCGCCGCCATGCTGAATAACCAGCCCATGGGCTTCTATCAGCCCGCGACCTTAATAAAGGATGCGCAGCGCCACGGTCTTAAATTCAAGCCAATCGACGTCACCTGTTCCGGCTGGGACTGCACGCTGGAAGAAGATTCCCAAGGCTTACGTGTGCGCGTCGGGCTTCGGTACGTGAAGACTCTGCGCAAGGAAACTGCTAGGGAAATCCTCGAGCGGCGCGATGCCTGTCCCTTTGCTTCGATCGAAGACCTGAAACAACGCGTCCCCCAGATCCAAAAGGACGAATTGCGGGCCCTAGCCAGTGTGGGCGCCTTGAATTTCATTTCCGGCCGGGGACGTGTTCATCGCCGGACCGCTTTGTGGCAGGTGGAAAGTGCAAACCGGCCTTCCGGGCCGCTCTTCAAAGTTCAACAGAAAATGGCAGAGACCGAGGATTCCTCATTGTCGTCGCCGCTCGACCCCATGGATCGCGAGGAACGGCTTACCGCGGATTTTCACGGGACAGGGCTGACCTTGGAGCACCATCCCATGGCCCACCATCGTGTCCGCCTGAACCGTCAAGGAGTTGTGGCGTCGTCGAAACTAGCCTTCCTGCCGGACGGCACAATCGTATCCGTCGCCGGGGCCGTCATCGCTCGCCAACGACCAGGTACTGCCAAGGGGTTCGTCTTTCTGAGCCTCGAAGATGAAACGGGCATAGCCAACATCATTATTGCGCCGCCGCTTTTCGAAAAAGAACACACCACCGTTGTCCACCGGTCGTTCCTCGTCATTTCAGGGACACTGCAAAACCAGGATGGAGTTGTATCTGTGAAAGCCGGCAGGATTGAACCGTTTGTTTTCCTCCCAGCAGATATGCCGTCTCACGACTTTCATTGAGGCTTTCAGGGCGGCAAACAGAAAAGCCCTACTTAGCGAAACCGCGTCCTGATCCTTCCATTTCTTCCTTCGAGGTTCTCCGCTCCGAGCTAGGCCTACGCCGCGACCTCGACAACCGAGGCCGAACCTCTGTCCGATTTCAAGTTAGTGCTTGAACACTAGAAAAGGCTCTAGGTTCCTCCGAAGGAGTTCTTCCGTCTACTATGGTTTGCAGCTATGCCAACCGTCATCGTTGAGGTACGTAAGGTTGAAGTGGACGGTACGACGGGCTCGCCCGATCTTCCCCCCGCCTACCTGGAGCTCCTGTTCGAACACGACACAACGGTCCGGGAGCTCATTCGCCGAACCGTGGAGGAAAATGCCAGGGCCCAGTTGCGACAGTCGCGTCGGGAACTACAGGAGAAAATGGCTGTCGTATCGCAAGGTGCTTTGTCAGAGCGACACCTTCGCGACCAAGCGGCGAAAGGCAAAATAGCCATACCGTCAGCGCTGAGCTTGCGGCGAAAGCTGCGGCGGGACCACATCGATATCGACGCGCAGATTCAGCGGACGTGGGAAGCATTTGAGAAAGGAGAATTCTTGTTAACGGTAGACGGCAAAATGGCGGCGGAACTGGACGAATCCATCGTATTGGGAATCCATACGAAAGTGGTTTTTTTGAGAACCGCGAGCTTTCTATGGCTACCCCTCCTTTAGAGAGTCTGAGTCAAGCGGAACGACTGGCTGCGCTCGACCGAGAGCTGCGGAAACAGGTGGCCGAGCTGTTCCCGCCAGCCATGGAACAGTGGAAAAGCCGGAGAGGACAGGACTCTCGAGTAGTCTTCGATCCGCCGATGAGCGAGTGCATACGCCGAATGACCAGATATATGGGCGAAATGGCTTTTCGCGAGGGAGCGGCAGAGGTTTACTTCGGACACGGGCCGTGGTACGGGCACGACATTGATGGATGGTGCGGCCGAGTGCTAATGACGACAATGAAGCCGTCGCTGGCGTTGGTTGCGCGAATCGATGAGCGGCTCGGGCACATCTGCCGGACTGCGTACGAGGACATCCGGCTTCCGAAGTATTCCGGGGCATTCCACGAAGGCAACGGGAGTTTCTCCTGCAATCCAATGGGTGAGGGGGAGCCAACGCGCAACACCTGCACGGGGCTTCTGCTTTCCGCGGCGGATCGCGAAGACACCATCCAGGTGCTAAAGAAGATTGCCGACGGCTCATTCAACTATGGACCGTTCGACGTGGTTCTTCCCGTTTACAAGCAAGGAAAAAGAATAGAAGAGCGCAGCGTTCCCTTGCGCAGCTATCAGCGCTTTCAGCAAGACATGTTCCCGGTGCAAATGACCGAGATTCTTTTGGTCCTGGCCGAGGCAGGCCAATTGACGCAAGAAGTGTTTCGAGCGGCGATGCGGAATCTTCCAGAAACGTTAAAGTGGGTCGCGCCGGAGGAACTGGGGCAGCGGCGAATGGGTTCGGAGACCTCGAGGAGAGCTGTCGCGGAGATGGCTAATCAATTTGGCAAGGATGTGTCGGCGAATTTCGATGCGGACTGGGCCCTATTGCCGTTCATGCATAGTTTCAGGAGGGGATGCTGGCTGCGAGGATCGTGGGCTTTGCTGGAGGCGGCGAGACACCATCAGCGATTGAGACTGGGAAGGCTTGGAATCTCGGGATGGGCGTACTTCCATGATTTCTTTGACGGCAAGCAGCGGGCTCCGGAGATTGCCGTCATTCAACTAGCTAACGCGTGCGATGCGGAGCCGGCTGACGAGAGTGCGCGCAACGAACTGCTTAGCAAACTAAGGAAATTCCCGCGGAAAACGTTGGAGGCGCTGTTGCCGATCGCGCTGCGGAGTCCGCAGATTCTCTGTGAAGCGCTCGGATGGGAGGCAGGCTTTCCGCTGATTGATCTGCTATATAGCCAAGCGAAGCTGACAGGGCACCGCGACGACTTTCCGGCTGGTCAAGCGCGTGAAGACGCAACCAGCAACTCACCCGATCCCGGAAACGGAGTGGTTGATGTCAGCGCGGTTCAGAAACTGATTGCTGCCGCGGGACCGGAAGTCGCGGGCAAAATCCTCAAGAGTCTAGTGGAATCGAACGGCGCGGTAGCCAATACGGCGCTGCTATTCTCGGCCGTCGGCGGCTTCCACTCGGCCGAGATAACAAAAAAGCTAGCCAAGCGCAACCAAACCGCAGTTAAAGCTCTGGGGCTTCTGCCGCTGACGCGCGGAAATGCGGAGGCCCTCGAGCGGTACGTGGCAATCAAACGGTTTGAGGAAGAGAGCACTGAGTTCGGACCGGAGCGGAAGGCGAACGAACGAGCGGCGGCGCAGGCGGCCTTGGCCAATCTGGCGCAAGTAGCCGGATGCGCGAATGCGTTGCGACTGGAATGGGCGATGGAAGCACAACTGGGGAAGCAGGAGGACCCCGTTGGCCGAACCTGGACGGTGGGGGAACACCGGGCGGAGCTTGTGATGGAAGGCGAGGGGCCCAAACTCCGCTTCTACTCGAAGGACAAACTGCGGAAGGCCATGCCCTCGGCCCTGAAGTCGAACCCTTGCCATAAAGAGATGAAAGAGCTGCTGGCATCGACCAAGCAGCAATACAAACGGATGAAGGCCACATTCGAGCGCATGATGAGCAGCGCCGAGCCGCTGAACGGGGCAGACCTGGAGATGCTCTTGCGGCTCCCGATTGCGAATCGTTTGCTCTCGCGCGTGGTATTCGGCACGGGGGTGGATTCGGCACGGTTCTTCGGAACCTGGACTAAGGGCCTGCTGACGGGGCTCAGCGGCAAGCAGCTTAACGTGAACACGACGGAGGATGTCGTCATCGTGCATACGTACGATCTGTTCGCGGAAGGACAGCTCGGAGCGTGGCAGACGGAATTGGTGCGCCGAGAATGGGTCCAGCCATTCCGGCAAGTGTTTCGAGAAGTGTATCTTCCCCTCGAATCGGAGCGCGGGAAGGAGGAGTGTGATCGATTCGCCGGTCAACTTATCAAGACAAGTGTCGCAACGAGATTGCTCGCCTCCAGGGGATGGGAGTTCAGAAATTCGGGACGCGTGGAGGTTTATTACTTCGATCGCGCGAAACGGCTTCTGGCCGAATGGGTTTTTCCAGACGCCGGAGGCCACTATCTGGCGGAACAGGAGAACACCGTCGCTGGAGTCATTCGGTTTGCGGAGGGCGCTCCTGCAGGGGAACGAGCAAGAATTGACCGAAAAATGCAGCTCGGCGAAGTACCGCCGACATTTCTGAGCGAAGTATTGCGCGACGCGGACCTGGTCTGTTCCGTTGCCGCTGTTCAAGCGAAAGCGCATGCTTCGCCTGAGGTGCAGCAACGAAGAGCCGATGCCGTTCGGGCGGTGCTTGCTCCCCTAGGGTTGCAGTGCGTCAGTTTTGAAGAAGAATTTGTGCGAGTAAAGGGCAAGCTGGCAGAGTACAAGGTGAGCTGTAAAAACGCTTCGATCATTCGCGAGCCGGGGAAGCAAACCTACGTGTTTCCTGCTGGGACCCGCCTGCAAAACGAAAAACTCTTTTTGCCTTTTGCCGACGAAGAAGACGAATTGCTAAGCACGGTCTGTACCGCCGTCCTGCTACTTGCGCATGATTACCAGATCGAAGATAAGACCTTGCTGCGCGCACTGGGCGTTTTGAAGGAATGAATCAGTCTGCTCGAGCAAAACTGCCCAGCAACGCAATCGGAGACGATGCAGAGAGAGACAACGAGCACTTGTTAGTTTCGGTGTATCCGACAGCTCGCCCGGAACTGTCGGATGAGCTGGAATGACACATGTTTCTTGCAGTACGATTGTTCCGCTTTTCCCTCGACTGAAAGACGGAAGGCAGCATGGAGACGCTTCTTCAGGACTTGCGGTACGGGCTTCGGATGCTGGCGAAGTCACCGGGATTCACGGCGATTGCGATTTTGACGCTGGCGCTGGGCATTGGCGCGAATACGGCGCTATTCTCGGTAGTCAACGGCGTCCTGCTCAATCCGTTGGCGTACGCACACCCCGGCCAGCTCGTCGCGGTATATGGAAAGAGTCCCGGATTCGACCGAGCCCCGATCACCTATCTGAATTTCCTGGATTGCCAGCGCGACACGCAAACGTTCCAATCCATGGCGCTGTACCGGAACCAGGATTACAGCTTTATCGGCACGGGCGCGGCGGGGGAACGCCTCACCGGTTACCAGATTTCCGCGAACTTTTTTTCAACCCTCGGCGTAACGCCCATTGTTGGGCGCACTTTTCGCGCCGATGACGATCGCCTGAGCGCCGCGCCGGTGGTGATTCTGGGCGGAGGCCTCTGGAAGCGCAAATTCGGTTCCTCGCTCGACGTCGTCGGGAAGTCGATCGTCCTGAATGGCACTTCCTACATTGTCGTGGGCGTGATTCCGGCAGGTTTCACCTTCTATGGTCAGGACCGAGATGTTTACACTCCCATCGGCCAATACCATGATCCATCTTTTCGCGACCGCGGCATCGCCATGAGCGCGCACGCGGTCGGCCGCCTGAAGCCCGGAGTGACGCTCTCGCAGGCGAAAGCCGACATGGACGGCATTACGGAAAATCTCGCTGCGGCGTACCCGGAGGCCGATAAGGCCGTAGGCATCACTCTCGTTTCCATGAAGGAGGACATCGTCGGGAATGTCCAGCCATTCCTGATCGTGCTTCTCGCGGCCGTGAGTTTCTTGCTGCTGATCGCTTGTGCGAACGTTGCCAATCTTCTGTTGGCGCGGGCAATGGGCCGCTCGCGCGAGTTTGCCGTCCGCGCAGCGATGGGCGCGAGCCACGCGCGCGTCCTTCGCCAGCTTCTGACGGAAAGCATACTGCTCGCAGGCCTGGGCGGAGTGCTGGGAGTCTTGCTCGCCTTTTGGGGCACCAAAGCGGTGCTCCGCACTATGCCTGGCGCATTGCCGCGCGCCAATGAAGTCTCCCTCGATTCGCGCGTCCTGCTCTTTACGATGGCGTTGTCACTGTTTGCTGGAATTGTATTTGGTCTCGCTCCCGCGCCGAAGACTTCCCGCGTGAATTTGCAGGAGATACTGAAGGAGAGCGGCCGGGGGGGCAGCGGCGCTCGCCACCGACTCCAAGGAGTTTTTGTTGCCAGCGAAGTTGCTATGGCCCTGGTGTTGCTGGTCGGCGCCGGACTGATGGTTCGCAGCCTCGCGGCTCTTTGGCGCGTCAATCCCGGCTTCAATCCCAGTCATGCTATCACCTTCGCGTTGTCCATGCCCTCCACCGGCGCAACCACCTCCGCCGAAACGCGCGCCCGCCTGCGCCACTTCGACGATGCAATGCGTACCATCCCCGGCGTCCAAGCCGTTTCCGTCACCCTCGGCTCCCGCCCGATGATCCATAATTCCACGGAGCCCTTCTGGATCGAGGGTCAGCCAAAGCCCGCCAATCTCCAAGAAATGCCCCAAGCGATGTTTTATCTCGTTGAAGCTGGCTTTCAGCCAGCCATGGGAATCACCCTCCAGCGCGGCCGCTTCGTCACACCACAGGACGACGAGCACTCGCCGGTGGTTGTCGACATTGACGACGTTTTCGCTCGCACCTATTTCCCTAACGAGAATCCTATCGGCAAGCACATCCATCTCGCGACCTTCGACGTGACCGTCGAAATCGTCGGGGTGGTCGGCCACGTAAAGCAGTGGGGGCTCGACGCCGACTCGAAATCGGCCATCGAGGCACAGCTCGACTATCCGTTCATGCAGCTTCCCGAGAAGCTCATGCCGATGGTGGCGGATTCGGTGGCCGTCGTGCTGCGCACGGAAGGCGATCCCACTGCGGTCATGGGCTCCGTTCGCGGCGCGGTTGAGGAAATCGATCCTCGCGAAGTGATCTACAACGTCAGAACGATGGACGAAGTCGTCTCCAGTTCGTTTGCCGCGCGGAGACTCTCAATGCTTCTTCTCAGCGTCTTTGCGGCGCTGGCGCTGATGCTCGCGTGCGTCGGAGTCTACGGCGTGATTTCGTATCTGGTCGGCCAGCGCACTCACGAAATCGGCGTGCGCATGGCCTTGGGCGCGGAACGCAGCGATGTGTTGCGGCTGGTGATCGGGCACGGGGCCAGGATGGCATTTGTCGGCGTCGCGATCGGCATCGGCGCCGCGCTGGGACTGACGCGTCTCATGGCCAACCAGCTCTTCGGCGTCAGTGCACATGACCCATTGACCTTTGCCGGCGTCGCGATGCTTTTGATTGTTGTGGCCGTCGCGGCGAGTTACATCCCCGCGCGGCGCGCCATGCGGATCGACCCCATGATTGCTCTACGATACGAATAATCCTTCGCGTAGATGACGGGCGATTCTTCTTCGTAACAACCTCATCAGGAATTGAGCCCCGATGAACGCGCATTCATGAAAGAGGGCGGGGGAACTATCGCGAACGGTCCCCGGAACAGTTGGCCCCACAGTCGGCACACGTAGAAGTGACCTCCATCGCAGCCGACGTGGAGCGCTAGGTCAACAGATTTGTATGCTGCCTGAAGGCGGCTGTTGCCTTCTGCTAAACGAGTCGAGGGCACGCGTGCCAGGAGATCTCCAAGTAGGTGGATCACGGCGTCACCGTAGTCCGTATCCTCCAGGACACCAACGCTTGTTCCGAGGTCCGCTATCCTTGAGAGCGCCTGAGCGAGGCAAAGTGCGGATGCCGGGCCGTGCTCGATTAATCTGCTGAGGCGGATTTTGCCGCGCCCGAAAAGTGGATGGTGATCAGGAAACCGTTCGTGCCGTCGTAGGCGAACTTGTGCCCATCTCCTTCGAAGGCTTCGTGCGTGCTCTTCCACATGCGGAAGCCATCGTTGGACTGTGCGCCCCAGTATTTCAAGTTGTGCACAACAACTTCGTGACTGGGGTTATCACCCTTGACGCGCTCCAGAAGAACTTCACCCTTGCCGCTGTTCATCTTCGCGTGGGCTACGCCAGTCTTGGTGTCGACATTCCATGAAAATGCAGCGGTATCCACTCCCTTTTTCTGCCAGGGAATCGGATAGAGCTGGCCGAGGATATCAGCCATTGCGGCTTGTTGTTCCTTGCTGACGCTGGGATCGAAGTTCACCACCAGCCAGGAGTCCTTGCCGGTGCTCCAGTCACTGCCTAGATCGGAAGCGATCCAGACCTTTGCGCCATCCAGCTTGGTCTCTTTGTAATAACCCTTGTCCACTTTGAGAACGAGGTTGGCGCGGCAAAAATGCGCATCCATTTGATGCTCATCCATGTGATTTGTGGAATGGGTGTTGAAGCAGCAAGGACAGAACATGTCGCAACTGCACGCTTCGATGTAGCTAGCGGTCATATCAAAATCGGGTTTGGAAGATTTCTCCTGCGCGGAAGACGTGAAGTAGATGAGACTGGCGGCGAGCGCAAGAAGAGGAAGCGCAAGGAGTCGAGGCAAAAGACGCATGATCCCTCCAATGGATTCGTTTAGAATGGAGCCCGACCGGGAACTACGAAACTTTACGCCGGGAGTTTGGAGGATTCAACCAAATTCTCGGAGGTTCACTCCACAGTCGCATTCAGAGCTGCGGTTAACAGCCGAACAACCAAGGCAATCAGAACTTGCCGCAGTCGGCGCCCATCGAAGGAAATCACCAAGTTGCGAAGAAACGGGACGAATCCCTTTCTCCCTCTTTGTTCATCTTTCATTCGCATTTAACTGGGTCGCTCTCTGCCGAATCGAATAAAAAGGAGGCTAATAGTAAGGAGCCAGGATGAAGAAGAATCAGATCATCAGGAACAAGACAACGGGCGAAACGCTGACCATGCTTGTCAGCGACGAGGAAACGGCGGCGCATGCCAACTCTATGAAGTTCATTTGCCGCCGCACCGCCCGGGTCCGCCGCTTCATTACCATGTGGACTTTCTGTTCAGTCACTCGAAGGCGATGTCCCGCATCGAGCAATTCGTAGCGGAATCTAATCGTTCCCTCACTCCGGTCCGTGGACACCAAAGAGTCTCCATCCCAGAGCAGCGTGGACACGGTGAGGCGTTCCCGCTCCGTGTGTGTGACCTTGCGTCCATCCGTAACGAGCTCGAATGCTCCATGGAACGGCTTGCCGTCGACGACGAACGTGAACTGACAGCGAAAGTGTGGCTCTTGGTGGTCGATACCCACGCTTGCACTCAGGACGCACCGAGCGGCGGCCGCGCTGAGCGTACTCGCCTGCCGATTCAGAACGTACTCGCCAGAGAAGTCGTGTTGTTGTGTTGGTCGGAGCGATGTTCGGTTCTCCACAATCTGCTCTCAGATTCGCCTGACCTTGTTCTACCCGGGAGTGCTTACTCCGTTCTTGAGCATTGCAATGGCTTTCTCTAATCTCTTCAGTCGCGTCTCTTGCTTTTTGGCTTCGCTAATCCAGTTGCAATACTCCTTGCGATGGGTGTAACTCAGTCTTTTGAAAACTGGAAGGAGCCCTTCGTTCTTCATCAAGTTTTCAAATTGAGCAGGCACTTCGACGGTTCTTACCTCTTCATCTTTCCAAACAACGACTTCAAGAGTATCGCCCGGGCCTTTCCCAATTTGCTCGCGTATGGCTTTAGGCACACCCAGCATATGCAGGGGATGGCCGTACTTGATAAGCGAACCCGTATAGGGAACCCTATCGAAGGTCGCCCTTACAGGCACCTTCCCGTGGGTGGCAAATTCCTTACCGGTATCGTACGGAAAAAGCACATAAGCCCCTCCGCCATCGCCTGCTTCAATCTTCGCCTTGAATTTGTATTTCTTCATTGCTTTACCAGTTTTTCTCACGGCGCGGCCCTCGGTCATGCGAATCAAATCACTTTCCCTGTACAGCGCGCTACCCGGGCGATAGCCGCCGTCACTCGCCCAAGATCAGCGGCAGCCCTGCAGAATTCCCATTCCCGTGATGGAAGGGTCATGCGTGTGCCGCAACCGTTCTGGGAAGTGTGAACTGAAAAGTTGCACCCCGCCCGGAGGCACTGGTGGCCCACAAGCGACCGCCATGCGACTCAACGATCGACCGACTGATGGGCAGCCCCATACCGGTCCCGTTATCCTTGGTCGTAAAGAATGCCCTGAAGATCTGGTCCGCCTGCTCTGGCGGCAATCCCACACCCGTATCTCTGACCGAGATCATGAGTTCACCATCATTGGCTTCCGACTTGATAATAAGTTCGCTCCCGCCGCCCATTTGTTTCATGGCATCGATGCCATTGAGCATGAGATTCATCAAAACCTGCTGCAATTGCACACGGTCGGCCATGATCTTGGGAAGATGCTTAGCAAGCTCGGTGTGGATGGAGATCGAGTAGCGGCTCGCTTCGCTGCGCAGCAGGACAATCATTTCTTCAATGAGTTCATTTACATCAACAAACTCCCGCTGCAGAGCGCCTTTCTTAAACAGCAAGCTGATGCTGCTAATGATGTCGGCCGCGCGTGTTACGTCTTTGACCATTCTTGACGCGGCTTCGCGTGCCTCCGCTAGGTCGGGGTTATCGCGCCCAAGCCACCGCCAGCAGGTTTTAGCGTTTATTAGTCCTGCGCTAATCGGCTGCTTGATCTCATGCGCCAGGGAAGCGGTCAGCTCGCCCATCGTGGTGACCCTGTTTATGTGCGCGAGATTGGCTTGTGCCTGACGCAATCGTTCGCGCTCTTCACGCGCCAGCTTGCGTTCAATGGCAATGCCGGCGAGGTGAGTGGCCATTTCCAGGGCGCGGGTCTCCGCCGGGCTCGGACTGCGCGGTTCACGGTAATACATGGCAAACGAGCCCAGCGCCTGGCCCGAAGGCGCAAGTATGGGAGTGGACCAGCAGGCGCGGAACCCATAGGGCTCGGCCACGACTCGGTACGGCTCCCAGAGCGGATCCTGGAGAATATCGGTGACGACAACAGGTTCCCTGCGGTACATGGCCGTGCCGCATGATCCCGTCCTCGGTCCGATGCAAAGCCCGTCGATGGCGTCGGTGTAGGGTTTGGGAAGACTGGGAGCAGCGCCGTGCCGCGCGTGCTGCCCGTCCTCGTCGAGGAGCAGAACAGAGCAAAGCAAGCCGGCAAAATGGGCTTCCACAACGTGAACTAGGTCCTCCAGTATTTCCTCCAGCGGAGCATCGCGGGCTATCATCTCCAAAATGCGGCTCTCTCCTTCACGCAGCGCCTCCGCCCGCTTGCGTTCGGTGACGTCAATCGAGCTACCCACGAATTGCACCAAATCCCCAGATGCGCTCATAACGGGATGGCCAACCGTGTGAATGTATCTGACGGTGCCGGCCGGATGAAGTATTCGGAGTTCCACTTCGTAATCCGACTTTTCCCTTATGGCTCGATCGATTGATGCTTGGTATATGGCTCGATCTTCCGGATGGATGCGCTCGAACCGTTCCTCCCAAGTAGGCACACCCGCTTCCGGGTCGAAGCCGTATATCCGGTACCATTCCTCGGATAGATGCAAGGCGTCTCGCCCCGCTACCTGCCAGACCCAACTGCCCGTATGGGTGAGCCTCTGCGCTTCCGCCAAATAACCCTCGCTCCGGCGCAGCGATTCTTCCGCTCGCTTGCTCTCGGTAATATCTGTCACCGCCCCCACGAATTCAAAGTTGCCCGATTCATAATTTGTTGAGGGATGACTCACAACTCGAACGTACTTCACCGAGCCATCCGGCATCAGCAGCCGATGTTCAAAATCAAGAGCCTTCCTATCCCGCGCTGCCTGATCGAGTGTCTCTTGGACGAAAGTTCTGTCCTCCGGATGCGTTCGCTGCAGTATGAGTTCCACTGTCGGTTTGATGGCTGGACCGAATTCATGAATTCGAAACGTTTCGTCTGACCAGACGATATGCCCACTGGAAACGCTCCAGCCGAAACTGCCGGTGTGGCTCACTCTCTGCGCTTCCGCTAAATAAGCTTCGCTGCGCTGCAGAGCCTCTTCCGCGAGTTGACGTTGGAGTACTTCCTTTGTCAGCTCCCCGTTGACAGCCGTCAGTTGGCTGGTCCGTTCTACAACACGTTGCTCAAGTTCCTCATTCAGGCGCTTAATTTCAGCCTTAGCTTGTTTGTGCCCGGCGGTCTCGATAACGTCCCAACTCCCGCGCCGCTTTGTTACCGCAAACTGATGTGTTCGCACCACATCCAGGATTTCAGCAGCTCCGCATGCAGCGAGCGGGTAGGTGCATAGCACCGCCAGACGCTGATTGGCGACAGCCTGGTTGAGTGATTCTTCGTATTCACAGAAGTCCTTCCAGTCCTTCTTTTCGAGCCAGGCAGTATCGCCGGTCACCCTTACGCCGGTGTAACCTCTGGCCGATGCGCTCGCGAGTTTTTCGTTCCAACCGCTAATCACTCTATTGAGATCAAACGTACCATCCTGGAGATACCAGTCGCGAGCCGCGACAATCTCTATGCTGTGATCAGCCAAGTATCGATCGAGGTCAAGTACCGATCGTTTCAATGCACGCCTTGCGTCTTCCACCGCAAGAGGTTCGGCCACCACCCACAGGCAGAATTCCTGGCTCTCCAATCCAGCTTTGCAGTAGGAGGCCAGTGTTTCGAGGAGATCGGCTTGTGTCTCATAGAAAAGACAAAAGTGTGTCCCCCAAGGTACGTCGCCGACGACGTCGATTCCGGTCCTTCGCATCTCGGTGGCCATCGCGGTCACCTCCCAAAGTAAATCTTGGAAAACGGGTTAAGGCGGGTGCGATCGCGGACAGAACTGCAAAACGGTAGCGTTGAATCAGCGGGAATAACGTCGAGCACGGAGCGTCCCACTGCGCCATAGCTTACCTCGCCTGGATCGCGTCAGAGCTGGTTTCCGCAACCAGCTTCCGAAGGGAAATATCATACCGCAGAAGCCTCAGCGCGAGGAGGGTCAGGAGTGTTGGCTAACCGATGGTCCGCGGTTGGGCTAACGATCAGCGGTACATGGTGAGCAAACGCACGTTTGCGCGCGTCGATCACGCCCTGTTCTCCAGTCTGTCGAAATGGGCACGACGAAGACACCCGAACGCCGAGACCGCGATCCGCATGCCTACGAGCGCAAACAAGTCCGGCTAACTTAACCGAGGGTCGCGCGTCTACCCTACTGAAGGTAGGATCTCTACTGTCATGAAACCCAGAAACGCTGCCGAAAAGACCGCACTCTTGCAAGGCACGCTCGATATGCTCATTCTGCGCACGCTCCTCTTCGGGCCAGCTCATGGCCATCAAATCGCAAAACACATACAACGCACTACGGACGATGTGCTGCAGGTGGAGCACGGCTCACTGTATCCGGCGCTGCATCGCATGGAGCGCAAGGGTTGGATCATCTCGAAGTGGGAAATAGTGAAGGAACGGAATCGTGAATTCAAGTTTTACCGGCTGACCCAGGCGGGCAGGAGGCAACTGCATCGCGAGGAATCGAAATGGAAGCAACTGACGGCAGCGGTGTCCTCCGTGATGTGGCCAACTCCGGGAGATGCATCGTGAGCGTGTGGAATTGGTTTCGCTTACGCCTCGCCGCCACCATCTGGCGAAGTCGCCATCGCGAAAACGAGTTGGATCGCGAGTTGGAGTCGCATCTTGAGCTGGAAGCGGAGGAGCAGCTGGACTCCGGGTTGTCACCTGAAGAGGCGCGCTATGCCGCTCGACGAGCGTTCGGCAACACAACGTCGATTAGGGAGGACATGCGCGCCATCTGGAGCATGGTTTGGCTGGAACGACTTGCCGGCCACTTGAAGTACGCCGCGCGATCCCTTCGCAAGAACCCTGGGTTCACGGTCATCGCCGTTCTCACGCTGGCTTTGGGGATCGGCGCCAATACCGCCATTTTCAGCACGATTAATGCCCTAATGCTTCGACCCTTGCCTTTCTCCGCGGCGGACCAACTCGTGCGCATATACTCGACAAAAAATGGTATTCCCATCCGCGGGACGAGCGTGACGGGCGGACCGTCGGTGCTGGACATGCGAGACTTTGCGCAAAACAGCCATAGTTTCCAGAATATGGTCGCCTATGACGCGTGGCGTAAGAACGTGAGTTTCGAGAATTCCGCCGAGCCGGAGCAAATGCGGGTGGGCCTGGTGCCCGCGGCCTATTTCGGGATCCTTGAAATAGAGCCCATCATGGGCCGGCTCTTTACCGAGGAGGAGAATCACCAAGGCAAAAACTATGTGGCTGCCATCAGTGCCCGGCTGTGGAGAGAGCGGTTTGCCGGCGACAAAGCGATACTTGGACAGAAGATCCGCATTAATAACGAGCTCTACACCATCGTGGCGGTAATGCCAGAGGTGATTCCCGAGTGGATGGAATCCGCGCGCGTTGGGCCAATTGAGGTCTGGACTCCGTTTGCGCCTTCAGGCGTGTTGTCGGAAAGTTCGCGAGGGGACCGGGGCGACTTCGCACTGGCACGGATGAAACCTGGCGTGTCGCTCGAAGAGGCCCAGGCAGATCTCGCGACGATAGCCGTTCGGCTGGCCGCAGAGTATCCGCTCGATGAAGGGATCGGCGTAGCGGTCAAGAGGCTCTCTGACACGCGCGTGGGAACCCTGCGCCCGATGCTTTTTCTGCTAATGGGAGCAGTCAGTCTGATCTTGCTGATTGCGTGCGTAAACCTGGCGAATTTGCTCTTGGCGCGGAACTCGGCGCGTCAACGGGAGCTGGCGGTGCGTGCCGCTCTGGGCGCGGGTAGAGGTGAGCTCGTCCGGCAGCTGCTTGCCGAAACGCTCTTGCTATCGCTGATCGGAGGAGCAGTAGGCTTGGCCCTGGCACAGATTGGACTTGGCAGCCTGACTAAGATCCACCCTGCGAATCTGCCGCAACTCGATTCCATGGAGATGGATTGGCGAGTGCTGGGATTCACGATCCTTGTGTCTCTAGCCACTAGCTTGCTCTTTGGTCTGGCCCCGGCGCTCACCGGAACTCGCCTGAACCTCGTGGACGCGCTGAAGCAGGGCGGGCGATCCGGAGCCGCGGGCCGGCCTACTCAGCTCGTTCGCAACGTCCTGGTGGTGACGGAAATGGCGATGTCCCTAGTGCTTTTAGTGGGAGCAACTCTGCTGGTTCGCAGCATCGTGCTTTTGGAGCATCAGCGCCTGGGAATCCGTCAGGACCATCTGCTGAAAGGCCATATTTATGTGCCTGGCGTTCGCTATCCGAACCCGGGAGCGATCGCGCGCTTCTGCGATGACTTTGCAGCACGGGTGCGCGCCTTGCCCGGCGTTATCGAGGCGACGGTGACAACGGTCTATCCTCCAAACAACGGATGGACGCAAATGCTCAACATCCCGGGGCATCCGTTCACACGGATCCAGGATATTCCGTCAGCGCAGTTTGGCGTCTCGGATGCACATTTCCTTAGAACTCTGGGCATTCCCCTGATTCGAGGGAGAGATTTCGCCGAATCGGACAGCGCCACCAGTGCGCCCGTGGCACTGATCAGCGAGGAGCTCCAGCGCCGCTATTTTCCAACGGAAGATCCCATTGGCCGGCAGATCCACATTGGACCTCCGGCATTCTTACAGATCGCCCCAGGCGCGAATATAACGGACTCCGCAGACGTTACCATCATCGGCGTTGCCGGCGACTTCAGGAACGCTGGCCTTGCGCTTCCACCCGAGCCGCAGGTCACCGTTTTGTACTCTCAGCATCCCCTGGTGAACTACGGGTTCAAGGATATTGTGATCCGCACGGCTTCGGACCCGCGCTCGCTGGTATCTGAAATACGCAATCAGCTTCATGGGTTGGATCCCGATATGCCTTTCGCCGAAGTGCAAACGATGGAGGAACTCGTCGAAGCGCAGACTGGCGCACAGCGCTTCACTACAATTCTGTTGGGTTCCTTTGCCGCAGCCGGTCTGGTCCTTGCCGTTGTCGGAATCTATGGCGTGGTTGCCTTTCTGGTGGCGCAGCGCAAGCAGGAATTGGCGGTGCGGGTTGCGCTGGGAGCCAGCCGCTTGACTGTTCTTTGGCTGGTGTTGAAGCAAGGCCTGGAAATGGCCACGCTTGGTGCGGCCATAGGACTCTGTGGCGCCTGGGCCGCGCAGAAACTGATAAGCGGCCTGCTGTTCGGCGTTTCGCCTCTTGATCAGGTGACCTTCGCAGGTGCCGGTGTCTTCTTGCTTACAGTCGCGGGAATCGCCTGTGGAATTTCCGGCGCGCGAGTCTTGAGTATCGACCCGGCACGGACACTTCGCCAAGACTAAGGCTGCGCGGAATGACTTTCCGACTGTATGGTCAGCTACTCCCAAGCGGACCTCGGACCAGATTTGTTTCGACGTCAACTCGCCACCTAGGACCAGCCGCAAAACGTCCTGCGGTTCCGCGCCAAGCGCCATGCGCGTGCCAATTTCATGAGTTCGCTGCGCCAGCTGCGTCACAGAAAACGCCGTGAGCAGGTGAGACGGGCGTATAATCCTGCTGTTTTAGGTCTGAGAGACTATCCGGTTTAGGTCTGTTATCGCGCGAGGGTGACATGAAGCGGGAGCGTCGCGGGTTGTTTCTGGTGATTACCGTAGTGCTTTTATCGGCCGCGTTGGGCGGAATTTATGGTCCAAACGTGCGGGCTACTGCATCCTCGTTCGACGACGCTCAGAGTTCAGTGCGAGATTTTACCCGCGTGCTCGACGTCGTGCAGGCAAATTACGCGGACAAGTTGGATGTCGACAGAATTGTATACCAGGGTGCGATCCCCGGCATGTTGCGCGTACTCGATCCCCACTCCAATTTCTTCGATGCTCGCCAGTGGTCGTTAAATACGGAAGAGCGCCGAGGCAAGTACTACGGTGTTGGTATGACGGTGACGTCCCGCGGGGAACGCACCGTCGTGATGTCTCCCTACGTGGGCACTCCGGCTTATAAGGCCGGAATCCGGCCGGGTGACGTGATCGCAAAAATCGACGACAAATCCGCGGAGGGCCTCACTACCCTAGAAGTCGCCGACCTTTTGAAGGGCACCAAAGGCACAGTAGTGAAGATTACGCTTTCCCGAGAGGGCTACGCCGATCCGCTAGTTTTTACGGTAACGCGTGATGAAATCCCGCATCACTCCGTGGAGCTGGCGTTCGAGATCAAGCCTGGCGTCGGCTACGTAAGACTTTCTGGATTCAACGAAACCACGGACAGCGAGCTCGCCAACGCGATGAAGCGGCTGAATGCGTCTTCTCTCGAGGGCTTGATCTTGGATATGCGCGGCAATCCCGGCGGGCTGCTGAACGAGGCCATCGCCGTGAGCGACATGCTTCTTGACAAGAACCAATTGATCGTGTCGCATCGCGGACGAGCTTCCCGTGAGCGACGTTACTATGCCTTACGCGGAAATCAGGGCGAGAACATGCCCTTAGTAATCTTAGTCAATAACAATTCGGCGTCCGCCGCGGAGATCGTCGCTGGTGCCGTTCAAGACCACGATCGGGGCGTCATCGTTGGCGAGAGGACGTTCGGCAAGGGCTTGGTGCAAACGGTTGAGCCCCTGAGCGAAAACACGGGTTTGGCACTAACGGTCGCGCGCTACTACACGCCGAGCGGCCGGTTAATTCAACGGGATTACAAATCGATTTCGCTGTATTCGTATCACTATGAGCGCAAGGTTCCCGAGCATCCCACAGAAGTAAAATTGACTGACAGCGGGAGGCAGGTAACTGGGGGAGGCGGAATCACGCCGGACATCACCGTTCACGAGCCGGAGTACACGCCCTTTCAAAAGGCGCTGCTCCGTGCTGATGTGTTTTATCCGTTTGAGACCAGCGTGGGCGGCTTTACGAGGCACTATTTGGGAACTCGTCCCACCATCACTAAGGATTTTGTAGCTGACGACGCAGTGATGACAGACTTTCGCAAATTTCTCACTACCAAGAACGTTCGCTATAGCGAGCCGGAGCTGGCCGAAAACCTGGATTGGGTGAAACGCAAGACTAAGCAAGAAATTTTTTTATCCGTCTTTGGCCAACCGGAAGGCTTCAAGGTTCAGCTTGCGGCCGATTCACAAGTACTAGCAGGCATCGAGGCGGTTCCACAGGCGCGTGCACTGTATGAGAACGCACGCAGAATCGTCGCCAAGCGCGCCGGCGCAGGAGTCTATCGACCATGAGCTGCCGCTCCTGCGCCACTGGTTCTCTATAAGCAAGACTCCGGACCGATGAGCAGTAATTCGGAAAGCGGGAACTGTCCCCGGTGACTTCCGGATGCCCCGTCATTCGCTCCCAACCGGTCGCATGCGCACGCGTTCTGTTTGAAGAGGACGGACGCGCATCATCTGGTTCCCACCTCGTTGAAATTCGTAAGGCACCGTTTCAAGCGAAACTTCCCAACAGCCGCTGAGATCGTCCACCAGCCTTGTGACATATGGCGAGGCACGTCCATCCAAGGCAAGTAACGGAAAAATCCTAACCTCTCCGGCGACACGGCACAATTCGAGAATTGCGGACCGATGGAAGGCTTCAGACAGCTGCCTCGTGTACAGAAAGAGAAAATGCGAGCAAACCGCCAAGTCAAATGATTTGTCCGGGAAGGCGACAGATGGGAGTTCAGCGTCAACGTAGCGGCCTTGGCGCTTGCCCAAATCGTAGTCGTCCAGGAATGCCTGCATGGCTTGCATCCGCGTGCGGCCCAGTTCCTCTACTGACTGGATGGTATCCCAGACAAACTGCTGACGATTACGTTGAGCCTGCTCCAACATCTGGTCGTACGTCGCCGCTATCCGGTCACGAATCGTTCTGGTATCCAATCGATAGAGCGGATCAATCGAGATGACCGCGGTGCCACGCCGAGTCGATTCGGCGTTGAAGCTCGCTGGACCGTCAGCGCAACCGAGAATCCTGAGCTTGAGGTCCGCGTCGCTCAGAGCGAACATGCGCCGATATTCCACGAAGGACCGGCCCCAGGGAACTACTTGATCGAGTGTGAACATCGCCTCT